>Ga0163144_10016658_pt1 | contig 15045 bp, 12 predicted proteins | sample OliLak19BULKMAT1_FD_123175 | JGI IMG/M metagenome (GOLD analysis project Ga0163144, IMG submission 123175) | Freshwater microbial mat bacterial communities from Lake Vanda, McMurdo Dry Valleys, Antarctica - Oligotrophic Lake LV.19.BULKMAT1 | ecosystem: Environmental > Aquatic > Freshwater >... | reverse complement strand
GGCGTCGACATGATGCTGGCCAGCGGCAAGGTTCAACCTGCCGACGTAGGCCGCTTCAATCTTGTCGGGTTCCAGGTTGCTTCGGGACTGAAGCAATATGATCAGGCGCGTGTTTACCTGCAGCGCGCCATCGACGCGAACTACACGGCGGCCAATCTTACGACGGCCGATTTGCAGATGAACATGGCAGAGCTGTATTTCACCGAAGACCGCAACGTCGAAGGGCTGCAATACCTCAGCGATGCGATTGCCACGTATAAGGCGAAAGGCCAGCCGATTGATCAGCGCTGGTATCGCCGCGGTGTTTCGGTTGCCTACAACAATGAAATCGTGCCGCAGGTCTATGACTTTGTAACTGCTTGGGTGATCGACAATCCCGCGCCTGAAAACTGGCGTGATGCGGTGAACCTCACCCGTAACCTGAATGATTTTGATCCGCAAGCTCTGCTTGACCTGCTGCGTCTGGGTAAAGCGGTAGAGACGCTTAAGGAAAAGAACGACTTCATCTACTACATCGAAGCCGCCGATGCGCGCCGCCTGCCCAAGGAGGTCAAGGACATCATCGAGCAAGCCGCCGCTCAGGGTGCGATCCCCAAGGGATCGGACACTTGGGTCGAGGAACAGCTGAAGATCGCGAGCGGCCGCATCGCTTCCGACCGTGCAGAGCTGCCAGCGCTGGAGCGTGACGCCAATAGCGCGGCCGCAGGCTATCGCACGGTGGTGGCAGCGGGTGATGCATTCCTCAACTACGGCGAATACGCCAAGGCCGCGACATATTACGAGAAAAGCCTGTCGCTGGCCGGGGTTGACCGCAATCTTGCACTGAATCGACTTGGTATTGCCCAAATCGCAGCCGGTAATCCTGCCGCGGCACGCGCCACTCTCGCGCAGGTCGACGGTGTACGTGCCCCGATTGCCAAGCTGTGGGGTGCCTACGCGGCGCAAAAGGAAGCGGGCGCTATGGTCGAGGACACCATGGCGAGCGAAGCTCCGGCAACCACCGGCCTTTAACAGCTGCCTTCGGGAAGAATTGCAGGGAGCGCCGGGCACACCGCCTAGCGCTCCCTTTTTTGTTACCACCAATGCCAGAAATGCAACCTGCGGCACGCTTGCGAGACGGGCGATGGACGCCTAAATGGCTTGGCATGAACGATCTCGCCAGCACACCGCAGCCCGACCCGTCGCCCACCGAGCGTCCCGCCCGCCAGCGCAAGCCGGACTGGATCCGCGTGCGCGCACCGGTGAGCGAGGGTTATCACGAAACCCGTCGGTTGATGCGCGAATTGAACCTCAACACTGTGTGCGAAGAAGCCGCGTGTCCGAATATCGGTGAGTGCTGGAGCAAAAAACACGCCACCGTGATGATCCTCGGCGATGTCTGCACCCGCGCCTGTGCGTTCTGCAACGTCAAAACCGGAATGCCGCGCGCGGTTGACCCGCTGGAGCCTGAACACACCGCCATTGCCGCTGCGCGGATGGGGCTAGAACACATCGTCATCACCAGCGTTGACCGCGATGATCTGCCAGATGGCGGCGCATCGCAATTCGTCAAGGTGATCGAGGCGCTGCGGCGGTCTACGCCCAAAACCACGATCGAAATCCTCACCCCCGATTTTCGCGGCAAAATGCGCCGCGCGGTTGAGATGATCTGTGAAGCCGGGCCTGATGTTTACAACCACAATCTCGAAACCGTGCCGCGCCTCTATCCCATGATCCGTCCCGGCGCGCGCTACTACGCCTCGCTGCGGTTGCTGGAAGAGGTGAAGGCGCACAATCCGCTGATCTTCACCAAGTCGGGTGTCATGCTAGGGCTCGGCGAACAGCGTTTGGAAGTGCATCAGGTGATGGACGACATGCGCTGCGCCGATGTCGATTTCGTAACGATGGGCCAATATCTCCAACCCACGCCTAAGCACGCGGCGGTGGAGGAGTTCGTCACCCCCAAGGCGTTTTCGGCGTATGGCGCGATTGCCCGCGCCAAGGGCTTTCTTCAGGTTGCGGCCACCCCGCTGACCCGGTCAAGTTACCACGCCGGCGATGATTTTGCGGTGATGCTTGCCGCCCGCACGGAAAAACTCGCCAAGGCGCAGGAGCGTGCGGCGGATCAGGCCAGCGCCTGATGCCGGGCATTCGCGAAACCCGGCGGCTGCCTTATAGCGCACAGCAGATGTTTGATCTGGTTGCGGACGTAGGCCGTTATGGCGAGTTTTTGCCATGGGTGATCGCCACCCGCGTGCGGTCTGACAGCGAGACTGAGATGGTGGCCGACATGGTCGTGGGCTTCAAATCCCTGCGCGAAAGCTTCACCTCACGCGTCAAGAAGAACCGTCCGCACGACATTGACGTGCACTACCTCGACGGGCCGCTGTCCGATCTTGATAATATCTGGAAATTCCGGGTGGTCGATGACCACACCTGCGAGATCGATTTTGTGGTCGACTTTACCTTCAAAAACCGCCTGTTCGAGCGGATCGCAGGCCAGTACTTCGACCGAGCATTCCGAAAGATGGTGGAGGCGTTCGAAACGCGCGCGGCGCAGCTTTACGGCAGCAGCAGTTCAAGCGCGCAGAGTGTCGCCTGACGGCGGATTTCAGCGCGGCCTTCGGGCCCATCGCCGCCGTCAAAATACCTGAGCTCGCCTTCGGGATCGCCGTCAGCGTTGCGCACCACCCTCGCGAAAACCACCGTTCCAACGGGCTTGTGAGGTGTGCCGCCGCCGGGGCCTGCCACACCGCTGATCGCCACCGCCACATCCGCGCCCGACCGGTCAAGCGCGCCCTTGGCCATCGCCCACGCACATGCGATCGAAACCGCGCCAAAGGTTTCGATGATGTCGCTTGCCACGCCGAGCATCTGCATCTTGGCTTCGTTCGAATAGGTTACGAAGCCGCGATCCAGTACTGCCGATGACCCGGCAATTTCGGTCAACGCTGCTGCGACCAGACCGCCAGTGCAGCTTTCAGCCAACACAACTGTGCGCACGGCGGCAGCGTTTTCAGCCACCACCCGCGCTGCGAGCGTGGCGATATCATCGGGCAGCAGGTAGAGCGGCACCAGCGCTACTTCTTCATCGCGGTCTGAGCGGTTCCGCAGATCGGCGGGTTTTTCAGATCAGCCAGTTCGGCGATGAAGGCGAACAGCCCAGCGACATTATCGGTCGGCAAGGGGCTGATCAGTTCCAGCCCGCGCTCGATCTTCGCGCAGCTGTCACCCTTGATTTCGCCAGCGATCATTTGGCCGACCAGCCCATCAACGAACGGGCGCAGCGAATCTTCGGGCAGGGCGGTGATCATCGCGGTGATGTTCGCGTCCCCTCCTGCGTTTTGCTCGTCAGCCATGAATGTTTTGAGCAATCGGAACGCGCCCGGCCAGGCCTGATCCTGTCCGGCGCGGAAATTGGCGACGAAGGCTTCACCTTCCTGCGCAGCAAAGCCATCGCGTGACCAGCGGTTGGCGCAGGCAGTCTGCGCAGCATCGAACGCGATCGGCATGGCATAGACGACCGCATCCCCAAGATCGGCAGCCGCAACGCAGGCGGGCTGCTGGGCCTGGGCAGTTTGCGCAGTGGCAAGCGCGGCGAGTGCGAGGGCAGGGGCAAATATCCGCTTGGTCATGGAGTGCTTCCTTGTGACGTGAGATTGACAAGAACAATGGCCTGCGCCGCGATCCCTTCGCCCCGACCAGTAAAGCCGAGGCCTTCGGTCGTGGTCGCCTTGATGCTGACGGCATTCTCGGAAAGGCCAATCAAGCGCGCTACTTCCGCGCGCATGGCAGGGCGGTGCGGGCCGATCTTGGGCGCTTCGCAAATAAGGGTGAGATCGACATTGGCGATGGCGTAGCCCGCCGCCCGGGCGAGCGTAACCGCATGTTCAAGAAAGCGGCCCGAGCGTGCGCCGCGCCATTGCGGGTCACTCGGTGGGAAATGCGTGCCGATATCGCCTTCACCCACCGCGCCGAGCACCGCGTCGGTAATCGCATGGAGCGCCACATCCGCGTCAGAATGGCCCGAAAGCCCTTTATCATGCGGGATCTGCACCCCGCACAGCCACAATTCCTCTCCAGCCTCAAGCCGGTGGACATCATAGCCCTGACCAATGCGGAAGGCGGAAGCGGCAGTCATGGGTTCGACGAAATCCTCGGCAAAGGTGATTTTCTTGAGGCGTTCATCGCCATCAACCAGCGCAACTGAACCGGAGCTTGCAGCCAGCACCTGCGCATCATCGCCGGCATCGGTCAGGCCTGCCCATGCGCGGTGCGCGGCTAAGATATCAGCATAACGGAAAGCCTGCGGAGTTTGAACCCGGCGCAGTGTCTCACGCGTCGCTTTGCCGGCCATCAGGCCGTCTTCGCTTGCCACCGCGAGGCTATCGACCACCGGCAGGACCGGGATGGCGCCCGGGTGAGCGTCCAGCGCCGCCAGCAGCCGCGCGATCACTGTGCGCGGCAAATCCGGGCGGGCAGCATCGTGGATCAACACGGCCCGAGGGGCGGCGGTGGCCAGTGCCTCAAGCCCATTGCGCACCGAATCCTGCCGGGTTGCACCGCCGGTGACAAAGTGCACACCGGTAATTCCCGCCAGCGCCGCCTTTGCATGGTTCTGAGCATCTGCGGCAATCACCACGACCAGCGGACCGGCCCCGGCCGCCTGCAATGCCTCAACCGAATGGCGAATCAGTGGTTTGCCGCCCCATTCACGAAATTGCTTGGGCGTGTCGCCGCCCACACGCAAACCTTTGCCGGCCGCGACGACAATTGCGGAAAATGGGGGAAGGGGGGGCTGGGCTGCCATGGCGGCCTCGCGCTTAAGGTCTGGACGGGCTTTCGGCAATCCACTATGCGCTGCCCATTATTTAGGCACATACCACCATGACCGCGCTCCCTATTCCTCCGGCGATCAAGCCCATTGCCATCGGCCCCGTGACGGTTGCCGAGCCAGTGCTGCTTGCGCCGATGACAGGCGTGACCGACATGCCATTCCGCACGCTGGTGCGGCGCTATGGTTCGGGCCTCAACGTCACCGAAATGGTCGCAAGCGAGGCGGCGATCCGCGAAACCCGCCAATCCTTGCAGAAAACTGCGTGGGACCGGATCGAGGAGCCCGTATCGATGCAGCTGGTCGGCTGTGATCCGGCCAGCATGGCCGAAGCGGCAAAATTGCAGGAAGGTAACGGCGCGGCGATCATTGATATCAATTTCGGCTGCCCGGTGCGCAAGGTCGTCGGCCAGCTTGCCGGAAGCGCGCTGATGCGTGAAGTGCCGCTCGCGGTGCGGCTGATGGAAGCGACCGTGAAAGCGGTGAAGGTGCCGGTCACTGTCAAGATGCGCATGGGGTGGTGCCACGACAGCCTCAATGCTCCCGACCTTGCCCGCATGGCCGAGGATATCGGCGTGCAGATGATCACCGTTCACGGCCGCACCCGTAACCAGATGTACAAAGGCAGCGCCGACTGGGCCTTCGTCCGTAAGGTGAAGGATGCGGTGAACATCCCCGTTATCGTCAACGGCGATATCTGCACCATTGATGATGCAGCCAAGGCGCTCGAACAATCGGGGGCAGACGGTTTGATGATCGGACGCGGCGCCTATGGCAGGCCTTGGCTGCTCGGACAGGTGATGCATTGGTGGCGCACAGGTGAAGCGCGCGCGGCGCCGGGCATGGACGAACAATATGCGCTGCTGGTCGAGCACTATCGCCGGATGCTGGATCACTATGGGCGTGATACCGGGGTCAAGATGGCACGCAAACACCTGGGCTGGTACACCAAGGGGCTGCACGGTTCGGCCGAATTTCGGCACAAGGCCAACTTCATTGACGACGCTGATGAGGTGCTGGGGGAAATCGAACGGTTCTATACACCTTTCCTGACGCAACAGCAGCAGGCGGCCTGATTGGTGGCGATCGCTTCGACGCAAGGCGCGGCGGCGGCCCGCACGGATGGTGCGGCGCGGCCTGATGCCAGCGCGCAGATTGCCGGGTTGATTTTCGCACTGGTTCTGATTGATGCCGAAGGCCGCATTGCCGAGGCAAACCACGCCGCCGAAGTCCTGCTTGGCACCAGTGCCAACCGCTTGATCGGGACCAAGCTGACCGACCGGATCGGCCCACTTGATACCCGCGTGGAGGCGCGGCTTGCCGGCGGTGATGATGCGCTGGTAGCGCGCGATCTGGTGATCCGGGTGGGTGAGGGTGAGGTGCGGATCAACCTCACGGCTTCGCCCTTGGGCGGGTTTCCGGGCTGGCGGGCGGTGACAATGTCGCAGATCGGCCACGATGATGCAGCCCATACCGAGGGCGGGAGTGCGATGCTCGGCGCGCCTGCGGTGTTGGCGCATGAAATCAAGAACCCGCTTGCCGCTATTCGGGGCGCAGGGCAGCTCGCTGCGCGCAAACTGCCCCATGCCGACAAAAAATTGGCGCGGATGATCACCGACGAGGTTGACCGGATCGCCCGCCTGATTGACCGGATGCAGCAGCTTGGCAGCACCCGCACCGGGCCGGTCGATGCCTGCAACCCGCATGAAGCCATCCGCGCCGCCATGGCGACTGTGCGCGCAGCGGGCGCTGATCGCGGCGCATTCGATATTCGTGAGGAGTTCGACCCCTCGCTACCCCCGGTGCTGGCCAATCGTGATGCACTGGAGCAGGTGCTGATCAACCTTATCTCCAACGCCCGTGACGCTGCTTGCCTGCACGGTGCGCATGGCGAGATCGTGGTGCAAACCCGCTTTGTCAGCGGCCTCGCCTTCAGCGCGATCCGCAGCGGGCGCGCGGTGCCCTTGCCGATCGAGATTACGATCAGCGACAATGGTGCGGGGATTGAACCGGCTTTGCGCGATCATGTGTTTGAACCCTTTGTTTCGTCCAAGCCGTCGGGTCAGGGGCTGGGCCTGTCGCTGGTGCGAAAGCTGGTGCGCGACATGAACGGCAATATCAGCCACGACCGCGATAGCCGGAACGCAATGACCCATTTCCGGCTGCATCTGCCGCAAGCGCAGGACCTCGCCTAAGCCATGGCACGTAACGCCCCCGATCCGGTTTTGCTGGTCGAAGATGACGCCGCCATCGCCACTGTCATCATCGCCGCGCTGGAGGACGAGGGCTTTTCCATCGCCCATTGCACCAACATCGCCGCGCGCGATCGCTTACTGGCTGGGCGGCGGTTTGCAGTAATGCTGACCGACGTGATCCTCGAGGACGGCGACGGGCTCGCCAGCCTCGCCGCCGTACGCGAGCGCGCGCCTGAGATGCCGGTGATCGTGCTGTCGGCACAGAACACCCTCGATACCGCGGTCCGCGCGAGCGAGAGCGACGTCTTTGAGTACTTCCCCAAGCCGTTCGACCTTGACGAGCTGGTGCACGCCGTGCGGCAGGCGGCAGGATTGCGCGCGCCATCGGCTGATACGGGCGAGGAATCGCTCTCCGGGGCCGAAAGCGAGCGGATGCCGCTGGTCGGCCGCAGTCCGGCGATGCAGGGCGTCTACCGCATGATCACGCGCGTGCTGCGCAATGATCTGACCGTACTGATCACCGGCGAAAGCGGCACCGGTAAGGAACTGGTGGCCGAGGCTATCCACGAACTCGGCAACCGCCGCACCGGGCCGTTTGTGGCGGTCAACACTGCAGCGATCCCCGCTGACCTCGTGGAAAGTGAGTTGTTCGGCCACGAAAGGGGCGCGTTTACCGGCGCGATTGCGCAGGCGATCGGCAAGTTTGAACAGGCCAATGGCGGCACGCTGTTCCTCGACGAGATTGGCGATATGCCCGCAGAGGCGCAAACCCGGCTTCTGCGCGCGCTGCAATCGGGGCGGATCCGGCGCGTTGGTGGGCGGCAGGAGATCGCGGTCAACGTCCGCATCATCGCCGCCACCAACCGCGACCTTACTCCGATGATCGCAGCGGGAACGTTCCGCGAGGATCTGTTCTACCGCCTCAACGTGGTGCCAATCGTGTTGCCGCCATTGCGCGAGCGCCGCGAGGATATTGCCGCACTGGCGCAGCATTTCCTGGTGCTGGCGGCTGAAGATGGCCTGCCGCGCCGCATCCTTACACCCGAGGCGATCGAGCAGCTGGAGCAGCGCAATTGGCGCGGCAATGTGCGCGAGCTGCGCAATGTGGTTTACCGTCTTGCGTTGATGGCGCGCGAAGAGCGGATCGATGCTGACAATGTTATCGACATCATCGGCCCCGAAATCGCCGCTGCCAATGTCGTGCTGGCAGATGGGCAGGGCGGGTTCGCAGCAGCGCTGGCCAGTTGGCTCGTTGCCGAGGCGCCGCCGCCTGGCGCGCTTTACCACCGTGCACTGGCCGCGTTCGAAAAGCCGCTGATCGAGCACGCATTGGGCCGCACCGGCGGCAATCAGCTGCGCGCGGCGCAATTGCTCGGCATCAACCGCAACACCTTGCGTAAGCGGATTGGCGAGCTGGGGTTGGAGCCGGACCGCTTCTCACCATCCTGAGAGCCCGCGTAAAAGCAGGGCTTATCAAGGTCTCGCCAGTTTCGCCTTGCATTTATGCCACACCATTGTTGTAAGTGAGCAACGATGGAGCACCCCGCACCGAGCGCCTTGAGCACGACGCCCCGGCAATTGCCTCGCTGGTGGCGCAAGTTCGTGCTCGCTGCGCGCCGGGCCAATGTGTTTTTATGGCTCGAAGTTTTCTCCGTCGTATCTCTCGTCGCCGCCATAAGTGCGACCTATTTTGCTTTCTCCCGGGCGAGCCAGCCTGACGACCTGCTGCCGACCATGCAGGTGTCGGTGCTGCTGATGGCGACGCTTGTGCCAGCGATGGCGTTGCTAGTTTTGATCGGCCGTCGTCTGGCGCTGCGCCGAGCGGCAGGCAGCACGGCGAGACTGCATGTGCGCTTGGTGTTCTTCTTCTCGATGGTCGCGGCGTTGCCGACACTGCTGGTGGCAGGATTTGCGGCGTTCCTGTTCCAGACCGGCGTGGATTTCTGGTTTTCCGACGATTCACGCGGGCTGATGGAAAACGCCAACGCGCTCGCGCAGAATTACTACGACGCCAATCAGCGCCAGGTCGAGCAGAACACCATTGCAATGGCAACCGACATGCGCGTGACTTTGGCGCGTGTGCCGATCACTGATCCGGACTTTCCTGATTTCTATGCCTATCAGGCACAAGCGCGCGAGATTTCCGAAAGCGCGATCCTGCAGCGGATGGCAGATGGATCATTCCGCACGGCCGCGGCGCTCAATTTGTCGCGTGACACCAGCCCACTCGATTTCAGTCGTACAGCTTTGCCCAAATTGGATCAGGGCGAATTTGCGGTGGTGGTCGGCAGCCCTGAGCGGATCGAGGCATTGGTGCCGATTGACCCGCAAACCGGAGTTTATCTCTACAACGCCCGAACCACTGAAGAAACAATGTTCAATTCGTGGTCTCGGGCGCAGTCGATCGTGACTTCTTATGACCGCCTGACCGGCAGCGCGCGAATGCTGCAATTGCGCTTCAATCTGGCATTGGTTGCTGTCAGTCTGTTGCTTGTTGGCCTCGCCATCTGGTTTGCGCTGCGCTTTGCTGATCGGCAAGTTGAACCGCTTACCAACCTGGTCGCCGCCGCTCGCAAGGTTGGGCAGGGCAATTTTGCTCTGCGTCTGGAAGGTCGCACCGGCGCGGACGAAATCGGCCTGCTCAACCGCGCTTTCAACCGCATGACGTCTCAGCTCGAAAAACAGACGCAGGCGCTGGTCAGCGCCAATCGTCAAATCGATGATCGGCGCGCCTTTACTGAAGCCGTGCTGGAATCGGTTACGGCCGGGGTGATCTCCGTCGATGCCGAAGCGCGGGTGACGCTGATGAACTCATCGGCACAGGCGTTGTTGGCGTCCGACGAGGGGGGCAGCATGATCGGCCATGCGCTTGAGGAATTGTCGCCCGAATTGTGCCGCCTGATCGGTGAGGGCAAAGAGCGCGCAATCATCACCCACGCCAAGGGCACTGAGCTGCTGACCCTCGCGGTCAAGGTCGCGCCGGGCACCAGCGGTCACGTGATCACGTTTGAAGATATCACCCGCCAGCTGCTTGATCAGCGGCAGGCAGCATGGTCCGATGTCGCCCGCCGGATCGCGCATGAAATCAAGAACCCTCTCACCCCCATTCAGCTTGCGACGGAGCGGCTGAAGCGGCGCTATCGTACCCAAGTTCCGGACGAGGAGCGCGCGCTGTTCGACGATCTCACCAGCACGATTGTGCGGCAGGTTGGCGGGCTTCGGAAGATGGTTGACGAATTCTCGTCTTTCGCACGCCTGCCCAAACCGGTGTTCCGCGATGAAGACGCGCTCGATCTTGTCCGACAGTCGGTGTTCCTGCAGGAAGTGGCACATTCGGGCATCGCCTTCAGTGTTGCCTCGTCCGAACTTCTCGACCGCGAAATGCGCTGTGACCGCCACCAATTCGGCCAAGCCATGACCAACGTGCTCAAAAACGCAGTCGAAGCAATCGAAGCGCGCGCTGCCGAGGCCTTGGGGCAATATGCCGGCGAAATCGCGGTGACGATGCGCGATGCGGGCGAGTCGGTCCTTGTCACGATTGATGATAATGGCACCGGCCTGCCATCCGACCGCGAACGGATTACCGAACCTTATGTCACAACGCGCGAAAAAGGGACCGGGCTCGGCCTCGCCATCGTCAACAAGATCGTCGATGAACACAGCGGAAGCATGAGCTTTGCCAGCATTCCCGATGGCGGGACGCGCGTGACTTTGCGTTTTGCCCGCAGACCGCAGACACCCGATGGCGGGCCGGCATGACACCGATCTCGACCAACTTTGACCTCCAATCCGAAGGACCGTGCCCATGGCGCTCGAAATCCTGATCGTCGACGACGAACGCGATATCCGCGAATTGGTGGCAGGCGTGCTCGGCGATGAAGGCTATGCCTGTCGCACTGCCGCCGATAGCACCGAAGCGCTGGCCGCGATCGATGAACGCCGACCCAGTCTGGTGCTGCTCGACGTGTGGCTGCACGGCAGCGCGATGGATGGGCTGGAACTGCTCGACGCGATCAAGGCGCGTGAGCCCAACCTGCCGGTGATCATCTTTTCGGGCCACGGCAATATCGACACTGCAGTCGCCGCAGTCGGACGCGGCGCGATGGACTTCATCGAAAAGCCGTTTGAGGCCGAGCGTCTGCTGCTGCTGGTCGAACGCGCGACCGAGACTGACCGGCTGCGGCGCGAAAACAGCCGCTTGCGCGAAGGAAGCTGGGGCAGCGCCGAATTCACCGGCAATTCGCCTGCAATCAATGGCGTGCGCGCGACGCTCAAGCGGGTGGCGAGCACCGGCAGCCGGGTGCTGATCTCCGGCCCTCCCGGCGCGGGAAAAGAAGTCGCCGCGCGCCTGCTGCACGCGTGGAGCGCGCGGGCGGACGGTGCATTCGTGCTGGTCAATTCGGCGCGGATAACGCCTGAACGGTTCGAACAGGAATTGTTCGGGGAGGAAGCGGGCGGTAAGCAGGTGCGCCCAGGCCTGCTCGAACTGGCCGACGGCGGCACGCTGTACCTTGATGAAATTGCCGACATGCCGCTTTCCACGCAGGCACGGATTCTGCGGGTATTGACCGATCAGAGCTTTGTGCGGGTTGGGGGGACGCGTCAGATTGGCGTGGACGTGCGCGTTGTCTCCTCCACCACACGCGATCTTACGGTTGAAATGGCGGAAAAGCGGTTTCGCGAAGACCTGTTCTACCGCCTTAACGTGGTCCCCGTGGTGCTGCCCTCGCTCTCCCAGCGGCGAGAAGATATCCCCGCGCTGGCCGAGCATTTCTTTACGCGCTATTCCAACGATCAGGGCCTTGCCCCGCCGGACATTGCGGCAGAGGCAATGGCCGCGCTGCAAGCCTATGACTGGCCCGGAAATGTGCGTCAGTTGCGCAACGTCGTCGAGCGCACGATCATCATGACTCCGCGCGAAAAGCTTGGCATGGTCGAACCCGACATGCTTCCCTCCGAAATCATCGGTGGGCAGATCGGGATGGCGAGCGACAGCCTCTCAGCGATCATGGGTGTGCCACTGCGTGAGGCGCGGGAAAGCTTTGAGCGCGAATACCTCGCGATCCAGATCCGTCGGTTTTCAGGCAATATCTCGAAGACCGCCAGTTTTATCGGGATGGAGCGGTCGGCTCTTCACCGCAAGCTGAAGCTGCTGGGAATGGCCGATCGGCGCGACGGAGAAGACTGAGCGATAGGTCGGCGATATCCCGGCCCGGAACCTCCTGCAAAATCAAGCCTTGTCCCAAGGCGTTGCAATTGCCATGATGACCTATGGCAACAGGCTGCGTTTTGAAAGCGGCCGATCGCCCAATACATGCGGACCGCAAGGGTTTCCGCCAAAAACAGGAGCCAAAACCATGTCTAGCGGGCGAACGCTCACTCCACGATCCGTACCGCGCCCGGCCGCGCCGGCCGAACCGCGCGGCGGCGAAGGCGGTGGATCCTCAGGCCGTCAGGGCAGTTTGCAAGATGCCTTCCTCAACCTGCTGCGCAAGAACAAGATTCCTGTCACCATGTTCCTTGTAAAGGGCGTGAAGCTGCAGGGGATTGTTACCTGGTTCGACAATTTCTCGATCCTGCTGCGCCGCGATGGGCAATCGCAGCTGGTCTACAAGCACGCGATCAGCACAATCATGCCCGGCCAATCGCTCGATCCCGCCCAATTTACAGTACAAACCGGCGGCAAGAAGCAGAAAATGCTGCAGGACGTGTTCCTCAGCCGGGTGGCTGAATCGCATATTCAGGTGACGATGTTTCTGGTCAACGGCGTGATGCTGCAAGGCCGGATCGCCGCCTATGATCTATTCTGCATGATGCTGGAACGCGATGGTGCCGTTCAGCTTGCCTACAAGCACGCCGTTTCAACCATTCAGCCAGCCGGGCCGGTCGATCTCAATGTCAGCGATGATGACGGCGATGGCGATGACGGGATAGACGACTGAGCTTTGATAGCGATCTTCAAGAAGAGGTGACCCGCGGCGCGCGGGCGCTGGTGCTGTGCCCGGATATCCGCGTGCTGCGCTATGATCTCGATGCGGCCGAACGGCTTGCCGAGGCTGAAGGGTTGGCGCTGGCGATTGGCGTGGTGATTGGCCATTCGGCGATCCTGCCGGTACGCAAGATGCAGCCCAACACGCTGTTCGGTTCGGGCCAGGTGCAGAATATCGCAGTTTGGTGCGAACAATACGAAGCAGAACTGGTGATCGTCGACGGCGCGCTGACACCGATTCAGCAGCGCAATCTGGAAGACAAGCTAAAGCGCAAGGTGATCGACCGCACAGGATTGATCCTTGAGATTTTCGGCGAGCGCGCGGCGACCGCTGAAGGTCGATTGCAGGTCGAACTGGCGCATCTCGATTACCAGCAGAGCCGTCTGGTGCGCAGTTGGACGCACTTGGAACGTCAGCGTGGCGGCTTCGGCTTTCTTGGCGGGCCAGGCGAAACCCAGATCGAAGCGGACCGGCGGATGATCCGCCAGCGGATGGGTCGATTGCGGCGTGAGCTGGATCAGGTTCGGAAAACCCGGACTCTCCACCGCGAACGCCGCGGCCGCGCGCCGTGGCCGGTGATTGCCTTGGTTGGCTATACCAACGCGGGCAAATCGACGCTGTTCAACCGGCTGACCGGGGCCGAAGTGATGGCCGAAGACCTGCTGTTCGCCACGCTCGATCCGACGATGCGCGCAATTGGCCTGCCGGGGGTGGAAAAAGCGATATTGTCGGACACAGTGGGGTTCATCTCGGACTTGCCGACGCAACTGGTCGCAGCATTTCGCGCAACGCTGGAAGAGGTGACGGGGGCCGATGTGATCTGCCACGTGCGCGACATGGCCAACCCTTCGCACGCCGCACAAAAAAAGCAGGTCGTCGATATACTTGGCGACCTTGGGGTGGTCGATGCCAAGACCGGAACAAGCGCGATCCCGATCCTCGAAATCTGGAACAAGTGCGACCTATTACCACCTGAAGATCTTAAAGAATTGCGCGAGGCGGCCGAGGGGCAGGGGGCTGTGATCCTATCGGCCGTGACGGGTGAGGGTCTGTCAATGCTCGAGAGCAAGTTGGCGAAACTGCTGACCGGCGGCGCGCGCGAGGTCACCTTGATGGTGCCGGTGCGCGATGGCCGGCGAATGGCCTGGCTTCACGCGCATGGCGAAGTGTTGGCGGTGGATGATGGCGGCGAGGAGGGTGAAGGAGCAATGCGGCGGGTGACCGTCAGGCTCAACGCAAAGGAATTGGGGCAATATTCAAGTTTATCTCAATGAATTCATTTCATTACTCGGTATTTTTAACCGCCTGCCACAGTTTCTCTTGCGCCTCCAACCCCAGCGTTGGGAAATCGCCGTCTGCCATGGCTTCCATGCCCCGAAACCGGCGTTCAAACTTTGTATTGGCTGCGCGCAAAGCTTCTTCGGCGCTAATGCCGTGCGCCCGGACGAAGTTGACGACTGCGAACAGCAAATCCCCCGCTTCTTCGATCTTCGTCTGATCTGAGGTTGCGTTCTTTAGTTCCTCGATTTCCTCGGCAATTTTGGCTTCGGAGCCGGATGGGTCGGGCCAGTCGAACCCGGTGCGTGCAGCGCGCTTTTGCAGCTTTTGCGCGCGCATCAATGCCGGAAGTGCGTGTGCCACACCATCGAGCGCACTGGTGACACCCTTGGCGGCGCGCTCGTTTTCCTTGAGGTCTTCCCAGCGGGTCTCAGTCATTGTGCCGCTGGCACCGCCGAAGATGTGCGGGTGACGCGCTTCCATTTTGGCGCTGATTGCTGTGGCGACATCGTCAAACGCAAACAATCCGGCTTCTTCGCCCATGCGAGCATGGAACACCACCTGTAGCAGCAAGTCGCCAAGCTCGTCCTTGAGTTCGGACATATCGCCGCGAACAATGGCGTCTGCGACTTCGTAGGCTTCTTCGATGGTGTACGGTGCGATCGATGCGAAGTCCTGGGCAAGATCCCAATCGCAACCAGCCAGCGGATCGCGTAGACGCGCCATGATCGTCAAAAGTCGCTCGATAGGGGGCTGCTCAGGGGTGTCG
>Ga0163144_10016654_pt1 | contig 15049 bp, 11 predicted proteins | sample OliLak19BULKMAT1_FD_123175 | JGI IMG/M metagenome (GOLD analysis project Ga0163144, IMG submission 123175) | Freshwater microbial mat bacterial communities from Lake Vanda, McMurdo Dry Valleys, Antarctica - Oligotrophic Lake LV.19.BULKMAT1 | ecosystem: Environmental > Aquatic > Freshwater >... | reverse complement strand
TGGCCGAGCACTCGCGCGTGCCGGTCGTCAACGCCCTCAGCGATGAGCATCACCCGTGCCAGGCGCTGGCGGACCTGATGACGATCAAGGAACGCTTCGACGACCTCGCCGGCCTGCGCGTCACGTACGTCGGCGATGGCAACAACGTCACGCACTCGCTCGTGCAGGCCTGCGCGCTGGCCGGGGTCCACGTCACAGTCCTGAGCCCAAAGGGCTATGAGCCCGACGAAGACATCATGCAAGCCGCGGCCGCCACCGCCCTCACTCAGCGGGGCAGCGTACGAGTCACCAACGACATCAGCACCGTCCGCGATCAGCACGCGATCTACACCGACGCTTGGATCTCTATGCACCAAAGCGGCAGCGATACCAAGGAACGCGCCCTGCGTCCCTTCCAGGTCAACGAGCGCCTCATGCAGACCATCGGCCGCAAGGACTCCATCTTCATGCACTGCCTCCCCGCCCATCGCGGCGAGGAAGTCTCCGCAGAAGTCATCGATGGCCCGCAATCCGTCGTCTACGACCAAGCCGAGAATCGACTGTGGACCCAGATGGGCGCGATGGTCGAGTTGATGGCCGACAGGTGAGAGCGCTGGGTTTAAAAGCTCGGCCCACCACCATTCACACCTCAGCCCGCGCTCACGGCTCTCCCTGCAACGCTCCGCTTCCAAAGCGCCCCCGCTTCCTCAACTCCCCCGCTACGCTCATTCGCATTTTTCCGGAGATCTCTCACATGGCCAAGCGAGTTGTTGTTGCGTACTCAGGCGGTCTTGATACCTCCGCCGTGATTCCGTGGCTAAAGGAAAACTACGGCTGCGAGGTCTTCGCGGTCGTCGGCGATGTCGGCCAAGGTGCCGAGGAGCTCAAAGGCGTCGAGAAGAAAGCCATCAACAGCGGCGCCGAAGATTGCGTCGTCGTCGATCTGAAGCGCGAGTTCACCGAGGACTTCTGCTTCCCCATGCTCATCAGCGGCGCCGTCTACGAGAGCCGCTACCTGCTGGGCACCTCGATCGCGCGCCCGATCCTCGCCCGCGCCCAGGTCGAGTACGCCCTCCAGATCAACGCCGACGGCCTCTGTCACGGCTGCACCGGCAAGGGCAACGACCAGGTCCGCTTCGAAAGCGTCTACGCCGCGCTCGCGCCGAATCTCGAAGTCATCGCGCCCTGGCGCCTCTGGGACCTAGGCGGGCGCGAAGACCTTTTGAAGTACCTCGCCGACCGCAAGATCCCCACCACCGCCAGCGCCCGCAAGATCTACAGCCGCGACCGAAACCTCTGGCACATCAGCCACGAGGGCGCAGCGCTCGAAGACCCGTGGAACACCGTCCCCGATGACATCTGGATGCTCACCACGCACCCCTGGGAAGCGCCGAACAAGAGCGAAGACGTCAGCATCACCTTCGAGCGAGGGCGACCCGTCACACTCAACGGCAAGGCTCTCCCCGCCGACGAACTGGTCATCAAGCTCAACGCCATCGCCGGGCGTCACGGCGTCGGGCGCATCGACATCGTTGAGAATCGCCTCGTCGGCATGAAGTCGCGCGGCTGCTACGAGACCCCGGGCGGTACCGTCCTCATGGAAGCTCTCCGCGGCTTGGAACAACTCGTCCTTGATCGCGAAACCACCTACCTCCGCGAGCGCCTCGCCCTTGAGTTCGCCCGCGAGATCTACAACGGCCAATGGTTCACGCCCAAGCGCGAGGCTATGTGGGCCGCCTTTGACAGCATCAGCCGCGTGATGACCGGCGAGATCGTCGTCCGCCTTTACAAGGGCACCGCGACGACCGTCCGCCGCAAGAGCGAGAACAGCCTCTTCAGCGAGGCCTTCGCAACCTTCAGCCGCGACGCGGTCTACGACCAGAAGGACGCCGGCGGCTTCATCCGGCTCTACACGCTCCCGGCCAGAATCGCGGCCCTCAAGAACGCCAACACAGGCAAGAAACCTAACGCGAGCGCAAAGAAAAACAAGCAAGTCACGCGCAGCGCCAAGAAGTCCTGATCACTGCACGCTCCGACGACCGGCTCAACGTTGACCCTCGCGATGAAAGCAGGCGCACGGACCCGGCTCGACACGCAATCACCGCAGTCTCTCACTCCAGTTCACGCTCAACTCTCCACTCGCTCGCGCTCACAAAGGACTTCCCATGGCCCTCTGGGGCGGCCGCTTCCAAACCGAAACTTCCGACCTCTTCAAAGCCCTCAACAACTCCCTGGGCTTCGATCGCGCGCTGGTGATCGAAGACATCGAGGGCTCGATCGCCTGGGCCCGCGCGCTAGGCCGCGCCAAGGTTCTCAAGCCCGCCGACGTCTCCAAGCTCGTCAAGGCGCTCGAGTCTCTCGCTCAGCGCGAATCCGATCCCACCACTGCCAAGATCAACGCCGCCACCGACGAAGACGTGCACTCATTCGTCGAGCGTGAACTCATCGCGCTCGTCGGCGACCTTGGCAAGAAGCTCCACACCGGCCGCTCACGAAACGACCAGGTCGCCACCGACGTCCGCCTCTGGACCGCGCAGGCGATTGTCTCGCTCCGCCAGCTCATCACCCGCGCGATCGAATCGCTCGTGACTCTTGCCGAGGCCGAGCTCTCACACCGCACCGTCCTCCCCGGATACACCCACCTCCAACGCGGCCAGCCCGTCCTCTTCGCGCACTGGTGTCTCGCCTACGTCGAAATGCTCCGGCGCGACCACGAGCGTTTCGGCGACGCGCTCTCGCGCGTCTGCGTCTCCCCGCTCGGCTCCGGCGCCCTCGCCGGCACCGCCTACCCCATCGACCGCGAAGCCCTCGCAAAGGACCTCGGCTTCCTCGAAGCCTCGCGCAACTCGCTCGATGCCGTGGGCGATCGCGACTTCGTCTTTGAGACGCTCTCGTGCATCGCGCTGACAGGCATCCACCTCTCGCGCATGGGCGAGGATCTGATCCTCTACTCCTCCAGCGAGTTCGGCTTCATCCAGATGTCCGATCGCGTCACCAGCGGCTCCAGCCTCATGCCGCAGAAAAAAAATCCCGACGCCGCCGAGCTCCTTCGCGGCAAGTCCGGTCGGCTCATCGGCAACCTCGTCCGCATCGCCACCACGCTCAAGGGCCTGCCCCTGGCGTACAACAAAGACCTGCAGGAAGACAAAGAGCCGCTCTTTGATTCCGTCGCGCACCTCTCGCTCTGCCTCCGCATCGTCCCCGAATGCCTCAGCGGCATGACGCTCAATCGCGATCGCATGCACGCCGCCGCTGACGACGGCTTCTCCGCCGCCACCGACCTGGCCGACTATCTCGTCCGCGCCGGCGCTCCCTTTCGCGATGCCCACCACCTCGCAGGTCGCCTGACACGCACCGCCCTGGAGCTCGCTGTCCCGCTTCACAAACTCACGCTCGCTCAGATGCGCCAGGTCGACACTCGCATCGGGCCGGACATTTTCAAGGAGCTCTCGATCGACGCCGTGCTCGCCAAACGCGACGTTGTCGGCGGCACCGCCCCCGCCCGCGTTCGCGCCCAGATCCGCATCGCCAAAGCCGCGCTCAAGGCCATGCGAAGAGCCTGAGTTCCCGGACCGGCCCGCCCGCCTTCCCTAGGGCCGGCACAAGGCAGATCTCGCGATTTCGTGCCGGATCCGCCCGCACGCCGCCCGCAAACTTGCCTCCGGGCCATCGATGGTGGATACTCAAGCCCCATGCGCATCGCCCTCGTCGGCTTCGGTGTTGTCGGCAAAGCGCTCGTCGAGCTGCTGGACGCTCAGCGCGACGTCCTCCTCGCACGCCACGGGCTGAACCCCAAGATCATCGCAGTGATGGACAGCCGCGGCGCCGCCGTCAGCGAACACGGGCTCAGTTCCGGCGAGCTGCTCGCCTGCAAAAACGCCCACGCCACCGTCGGTGCCATGCCCGCCCACGGCCAACTCGGCGCCCCCAGCGAGCGATTGATCCGCGATGTCGGCTGCGATGTCCTCGTCGAAACCTCCCCCTCAGACCTCCGCCGCCCCGACATCGCCATCGCTCACCTTCGCGCTGCGATGAGCGCCGGCATGCACGTCGTCACTGTCAACAAGGCGCCGCTGGCGGTCGCCATGCCCGCGCTGCTCGAACTCGCCCGCTACAACCGCGTCGGCTTCCGCTTCAGCGGCACCGTCGGCGCCGGCACTCCCGTTTTGGCCCTTGCCTCGCGCTGCGCACAGGGCAACCGCGTCCGCGCCGTGCGCGCCATCATCAACGGCACGACCAACTTCATCCTCTCGCGCATGACCGAGACCGGCGAGCAGTTTGACGACGCGCTGGCCGAAGCCGTCCGACTCGGATACGCCGAGACCGACCCCAGCAACGACATCGATGGCGTAGACACCGCGATGAAACTCACTATTCTCGCCAACCACATCATGGGCCGGCGCGCCACCATCGCCGACGTCAATCGCCAAGGCATCCGTGGCCTCGCCCGCCAGCGACTTGACGACGCCCGCGCCCGCAACTGCGTGATCAAACTCATCGGACGCATCGACGATTCAGGAATGTCCGTCGCGCCCGAAGAAGTCCCGCTCAACTCGCCCCTGAACGTCGGCGGCAGCCTCAACGCCGTCGCGCTCGATTGCGCCGTCGGCGGCGAAGTCGTGATCATCGGGCGCGGCGCTGGCGGGCCAGAGACCGCCACCGCCATTCTCCGCGACCTCATTGATATCTGGCAACTCGATTTCGACCATCATCCCGCCAAGGCCCACCCATGAAAATCGTCATGAAGTTCGGCGGCACCTCGATGTCCGGCGCCAACAACATCCGTCACGCCGCAAGCCTCGCGCTCGCACACGCGAAGGACCACGCCGTCGTCTGCGTTGTCAGCGCCATGGACGGCGTCACCGAGCAGTTGCTCGACCTTGGCCAGAGCGCCGCCGCGGGCAACCGCGCTTCGGTCCTGGGCGTGCTTTCGCGCATCCGCACCGAGCACGAGGCCGCCGCCAACACGCTGGGCTGTCTCCCACTCATCGACACGACGCTGCGAAAGCTCGAAACGCTGGTCGAGGGCATCAGCGCCATCGGCGAGCTCACCCCGCGCAGCAAAGACGCCGTCGTCGCGTATGGCGAGCGGCTCAGCACGATCCTCATGGGCGCCGCGATGTCGTGCCCCGCCATGGACGGCTACGAGGCTGGCATCGTCACCACCGACCACTTCACCAGCGCCGACCCGCTCATGGAGCTCTCGGTCTTCCAAGTGCGATCGCGCCTCGGTCCGCTCGTCGCGCCGGGCAAACCCGTCGTCGTCGCCGGCTTCATCGCCGGCAACCAGCACGGCGTCACTACTACCCTCGGGCGCGGCGGCAGCGACTACACCGCCACCATCCTCGGCGCCGCGCTCCAAGCCGACGAGATCTGGATCTGGTCCGATGTTGACGGCATGATGACCGCCGACCCGCGCGTCGTCGGCGCCGCCCGCCTCATGAGCCACATCACCTTCGGCGAAGCCGTCGAGATGGGCAAGTTCGGCGCCAAAAGCATGCACCCGCGCGCCTTGGAACCCGCCAGCGAGAGCGGCATCCCCGTCCGCATGCGCAACACCTTCAAACCCGACAACCCCGGCACGCTCATCGCCTCCGCTGAAACCGTCGAACGCGCAACCCGCGCAAGCGCTCCAAGCTCTCAGACCATCTCGCAACGCCCCGCGCGACCCGTCCTCGCGGTTCCCGCGCTCAAAAACATGTCGTTCATCACCGTCGGCGGCGCGACGATGATCGGCCGCACGGGCACCGCCGCCGCCATCTTTGATGCCCTTGCCGCCGCACGCGTCAACGTCCACATGATCTGCCAGAGCGTCAGCGAGTCGGGAATTTCGATCGCCGTCAGCGCCGCGCATACCGACGAGGCCCGCTCGGCCCTCGAACGCGCCATCATCGGCGTCCTGGGCGAGCGCACCGCCCGCGCCATTGATGTCCAGCGCGCCGTCACCATCGTCGCCTGCGTCGGCGCTGGCATGCGCGGCTCACCAGGCGTCGCCGCCCGCGTCTTCACCGCCATCGCCCGCGATTCCATCAACGTCTTGGCCATCGCCCAGGGCTCCAGCGAGCTCTCGATCGCCCTCGCAGTGCTCGACAAGGACGGCCCCGCCGCCGTGCGCTCGCTCCACGCTGAGTTCAACCTCGCCGAATAGACGCCGTCTGACGCCCGCCACGCCCGCCCGGCGCGTCGCGCATTCCGACCGCATCGCAAGTGTCCCCGCTCGCAACACCATCCCACGGCCCGCTCACTTCGCCGGTCGCGCCATCGCCTTGTGTACTTCCTCGATCAGCCGCTCCGCCTGAAACGGCTTGAACAGCACGCACTGCAAGCCCTCTTCGCTCGCACGCACGATCGAGTGATGCGGGTCATATCCAAAGCCCGTCATCAGGATCACCGGCAAGCCCGGAAGCGTCTTGCGCGCCGCGGCGAAGATCTCATATCCCGTCTTGTCCGGCATCTTGATATCGCTGATCAGCAGATCAAAGTGTGCGTGCTTCGCCGGCTCCGCGCCGCCGCCAAAGCCGTCTGTCGCCCGCGCGTCCGGCGCGCCGCGCTCCTGACCCGGCCCGGCGCTGGTGGTGACACTCCCGCTCGGGAAGACGCCGCTGAGCGCCGCGATCGCCTCGCTGCCATTCTCACATGCCACGACCTCGGCCCCCAGCGCGATGAGCAACTGCCGCACCGTCTGGCGTATGCGCGGATCATCATCCGCCACCAGCACGCGCCGCCCCGCGACCGCCGGATCCAGCGCCGCATCCGTGAGCGCCTTCTCAGCGCCAAGGATCGTCCCCGGTCCACTGGCAACGTCCTTCATCCGGCGCTTGATCGCATCAACGTCCGCAAGAATCCGCTCCAGTTGCTTGGTCGTGCCCGCATCCAGCCCCGGCCCCGAGACGCCCCCCGGCCCCGCGCCGCTCTTGCTCAACGCTTCCTTCAACTTCGCCGCAATGGCGCGAATGTCTTCCAGCGGCTCGCTCAACTCGCCCTCGACGTTCCCCGTCACCGCCTGCCCCGTCGCGCACCGCTCCACCACCAGCAAGTCCAGGATGTGGACCGCCAGCGCCACGTGCGTCGAGAACATCTCCGCAAACGTCCGGTCCTCTTCGCTGCACGCGTTCGGCTCCGTCGACTCGACGTTGAAGATCCCGATGACCTTGTCGCTCAGCCACAGCGGCACCGTCAGCGACGACGCCGCGCTCACCGCCCCTACCACATACAGCGGGTCCGTGCGAGTATCCGTACAGATGTACGACCGCCCCGTCGACGCAACATACCCCGAAATTCCGTTCCCCTCGCGCCGCGCCAACAGCTCGACCTCCATCGCCTCCGACGGCAGCCCGTGCGACATCACCAGCTCAAGTTTCCCTGATCGCTCGTCCAGCAACCGAATCGCAAAGTGATCAAAGTTCAGCAGGTCGTGCGCATACTTCACAATCTTCTGCTCAAGCACCCGCAGCCGCTCGGTCGTCCGCAGCTTCCGCACCACCTCCGCATCGATCCGCACCAGCTCGCTCCCCGCCCGATCGATCGCGGCCATCTTCTGCTGCGTCCGCCTCAGCACCGTCACATCTCGAACCACCGCCACCAACCGCCCCGCCAGCACCCCGCCCGACGCGCTGCCCGACTCCACCGGTGACACCAGCACCTCAAAGAAACGCACGTCGCCATCACCCGCGATGTCAAACCGTCGCCGAACGTCGCGCCCGCCGCTGCTGCCCGACGACGCACCCGTCGCCCCCGCCGCCTCGCCTCCATCCCCCAGCGGCATCGCGCTGTTCAGTGCCGCCTTTGACGCCTGCCGACACACCGCGCTGATCCGCGCCTGCGTCTGCGGCGTGTATTGCGAGAACTCGATATTGCTCCACAAAATCTGCCCCTCGCTATCGGCAAGGCACACCCCCTCGCCCAGCGCGTTCAACACCGCGTGGCTCTGCACCTGCGCAAGCGACCTGTTCAGCGGCAAAAACTCCCCCGCCGGCGCGATGATCGCCGCGATCGACTGCTCGCGAAGCACCGCCAGCGCGTCGATCGAATCACTCCGCACCACGTCAAACTGCCCCGCCAGCGCTTCCGCGACCCGAGTGGCATCCGCCGGGGGTTGTCCGGGCACGGTCCACTGACCGTCAACGAGCAGCAGCTTCGGCTTGTGATCGCCCATCGCGGTGACGCACTTCCCTCATCCGAACCGAGCAACAGTCTAGGACCAAAGCCCCTCACTCGCAAACTCCGCTCACGCACCACTCCACCCGCACACGCCCAACTCCTCCGCGCGCCACAACCAACCAACCCCTCCCACCCGTCTATATTCCCCCGCAAACCCCCAGTTCAAACGCCATCCTCTACACACCACCCCGCTGCCGACCGTTCCACTCCTCCCCTGCCCCCTCCCGCCTCAGCCCTTCCAGCGTTGCTTGTCCGCCCAACTGGTCATATGGCATTTGGCCATCTGCCCCGTCCCCCCTCGATCCCTTGCCTCTCCCTTCCCTTCTTCCCGTATTTGCTGCTTTACTGCTTTGCACCCCTCCCTCATGGGCTTTTTCACCGGCATCATCTCGAAGCTCAAGGAAAGCCTCACCAAGACGCGCGAGACGTTCGTCACCTCCCTGCGCTCCATGGTCCTCGGCCGCACGCTCGACGATGCCCTGATCGACGACGTCCGCATCATGCTCCTTGAAGCCGACGTCGGCGTCGCAGCCACCACACGCCTCATTGATTCCGCCCGCGCCGACTACAAGGCAGGCCACCTCAAAAGCTCCAAAGACCTCCTCGATCACCTCAAGCGCGAAGTGCGCGAGCTCCTCGCCCTCGGCGTCGTCGATGGCGTAGTCAACATCGACTCGGTCACCTGGCGCTCCACCGCCCCCGGCACCGACATCATCGAAGCCAAGCCCGGCACCGGCCCCACCGTCATCCTCGTCACCGGCATCAACGGCGCCGGCAAAACCACCAGCATCGCCAAACTCGCGGCCTACTTCCGCAAACAAAACAAACGCGTCCTCCTCGCCGCGTGCGATACCTTCCGCGCCGGCGCCGTCCGCCAACTCGAGATCTGGGGCGAGCGCCTCGGTGTCGAAGTCATCAAAGGCCAGCAAGGCGGCGACCCCGCCGCCGTCGCGTTCGATGCCGCTAAGGCCGCGATAGCGCGAAACATCGATGTCCTGATCGTTGACACCGCCGGCCGGCTGCAAACCCAAGAGCCGCTGATGCGCCAGCTCGAAAAGATTTACAAGGTCCTCGCCAAGCAGATCCCCGGCGCCCCGCACGAAACCCTCCTAGTCCTCGACGCCACCACCGGCCAAAACGCCCTCCGCCAAGCCCAGGAGTTCTCCAAAAGCGCACCGCTCACCGGCATCGTCCTCGCCAAACTCGACGGCACCGCCCGCGGCGGAATCGTCATCGCCATCCGCGCCGTCGCCCGCATCCCCGTCAAGTTCATCGGCACCGGCGAAACCCCCGACGACCTCCAACCCTTCGACGCCGACACCTTCGTCGAAGCCATGTTCTCCGAGTAAGGCTTGCCAGCCGGATCGGAATGGCGATGGACTACCGCAGCTCCAGCGCCAGTCACGATCGCCGGAGCCGGCAATCGGGAATCGGGAATCGGCAACCGGCAACCGGGAAAGCCACCGCACCACTTCCTCCAGGCCAAAGGCCTGCAACGAAAATAGCCGGGGGTCGCGTCGGCCCTGCGACGCACCCCCGGAAACACCTCGGGCCGACGCACCAACACACGCCATCATCCCCGCACCCCAAAGGGATGCTCCTCACTCACGCGCCCCACTTCACCCAACGCGCCTCCCCTTCCCCACTTGCATCTCGCGACTCGCGACTCGCGACTTCACTCCACCGTCGGCGCCGGCGGCAACGGATGAGGCGTCGCTTCCCGCGTGATCAGCGCAACCCCCTCCGGCAACCGCGTCGCCACCTGCGCCACCACATCGCCCTCCAAGCTCCTCGCGAGATTACTCCGCCGCGACTTGCCCATGATGAGCGTGTCACACCCGTACGTCACCGTGCTGTCGATCACCTCTTCGACGATGTCCGGGCTGCTCACATAAATCGGGATGAACGGCACGCGATACCGCTGCGCAAGCTCCGCGATCGTCCCCAGCGACTCCTGCGCCGCCGGGTCATCCTCAATTCGCGGCACATGGCTCGGGTTCGCATCCAAGACCCGCAGCGTCCGCACATAAATCGCAAACAAATTCGCGCCGCGACGGCGCGCCATGTCCACCGCAAACTCCGCCTGCCACCGCCCGCGCGCCGCCAGCATCACACGCGGCTTGTTCGCGTCAATCGGCAACGGCTCGCGACGCAGCACCGCTAGCCACCCGATCTCCGGCTCCGGCAGACCAGTCTCGCGCGCCTTGAGCCGCCGCACGCCAAACCGCGCCGCCAGCACCAACGCCACCAGACCGCCGCAGAAGATCGCCGCATCGTGCTTCGTCGCCGCGATCGTCAGGAACACCAGCGTGATGATCACCGCCACGCTCCACAGCCCCGCGCGCTCCCACGCCTTCATCTTCAACCTGCGATTCAGCGCGCAACACGTCAGGTTCATCGTGATCGCGCCCGTCACACCGATCGCGTACAGATGGCTGAGCGGCTCAAGCTCGTAGTAGAAACACAGCAGCAACACCGGCGCGACACACGCGATCACCAGCGGCCACTTCGGCATGCCCGAGTAGTTCAGCTTCGTCAGCCCCTTGGGCAACTCCTCATCGCGCCCCAGCGCGTACAACACGCTGACAATCCCCACCACCACCGTGTTCGCCGCCGATACCAGCAGCAGCCCGAACACGATCGCCGTCGCCTTGCCGAACACGAAACCCGCCGTCTCGCCGAACATCCGCTGCCCACCCTCGATCGCCAGCACCTTCATCGCGTGCCCTCGAATCTCCTGCTTGGCGTAGTCGTGCCCCGCGATGTGCAGCGAATCGACATCCGCCATCGACGGCAGATTCGCCGCGCCGACCCCCATCAGCCCGATCAGCGCCACGCCGAAGACCAAGTTCAGCGTCGCCACCTCCGCCAGCACCGGCCAGATCGTCCTCCGGCTCGTCTTGTCCACCGGCTCCTTCATGATGCCGGTCATGTTCGCGACCGCCTCAACGCCCGACAGCGCCAGGATGATCCCCGTGAAGTTGATCCATCGAGTCAGCCACGGATCCCCGTCCATCCGGATCGCCCCAAGCCCCGCCGGAACCCAAGGCAGCACGAGGATCGCCACGATCGCCGACAGCCCGATCGATAGCACCGCGATCCACTTGGCAAACTCGCCCGCCGCCCGCGCACCAAACCAGTTGATGAACCCGATGCCCGCGATGGTCAGCGCGCACAGCGTGACCGTCACGACCTGCCCGTCCCCCGCCAGCCCGAGGATCTTCATACCCCCGGTGCCGAAGTATGCAAACGCCTCAACCAGCGACAACGCCGCCGTCACGATGTAGTCCGCCAGCAACAGCGTCGCGCCAATCACCGACACAAACGGCGACAACTGCCGCGCCGCGCTGTACACCCCGCCGCCGTCGTGAAACGAACGGCACACAATCGTGTACGCCCACGCCACCATCACCATCAGCACGCTCAGCGCCAGCAGGTAATACGGCGCCGCGAGCCCCAGCGTCACCGCCGCGATGCCCAGCACATACAAACGACTGGTCCCCCAGTCTCCAAAGAGCAAGGGACCCGCGTGCCAGTGTGAGAGATTTCGAGGGCGCTTTTGGCTTACGATGAGCCCGGCCATGTTCCGTCCAGCAGCCCGGGCAGCGCCGTACGCGGCACGCTCACCCGGCGAGGGCGATTCCAAGCAATCAGCCTAGCCGATTCACGCCCACCACGCACACGCCCCGAACTCACCCCTCACCCAAACCACTCTCCCTCTTCACCGCCTGTCCCCCGCCTTGATGTGCCATGTGGCAATGTGCCATGAAGCGATGTAGCCATGTAGCCATGTGGCCAAGTCCTTTTCTCCACTCTGCCCGCTCCACGATATACTCGACCATTCGCCTTCTCAGGAGCCCGAGATGCCCGTCCGCACCGCATACACCGCGAACATCGAGTACCTCTCAATCCTCGACGAGCACGGCGTGCTTGACGAGAAACTCGCCAAACTCCCCGACGGCTCCCCCTTGCTCACACCAGAGCAAGTCCTCTTCCTCTACGAGCAGATGGTCGAGTGTCGCCAGCTCGACGAAGTCGCCTTCAAGCTCCAGCGCTCCGGCCGCCTCTACACCTACCCGCAGAACAAGGGCCAGGAAGCCTGCGCGCTCGGCTCCGGCTTCGCCATGCGCAAGGGCATCGACTGGCTCGTCCCCTGCTATCGCGAGAACGCCGCGCTCTTCATGCACGGCATGCCTATGGGCAACGTCCTGCTCTTCTGGGCTGGCGACGAGCGCGGCAGCATCATCCCCCCCGGCGTCAAAATCACCCCCATCGCCATCCCCATCGGCACCCAGATGCTCCACGCCACCGGCATCGCCTGGGCCCAAAAACTCCAGAAGACCGACAGCGTCGTCATCACCTACTTCGGCGACGGCGCCACCAGCGAGGGCGATTTCCACGAGGCCATGAACTTCGCCACCGTCTTCAACGTCCCCGCCATCTTCTTCTGCCAGAACAACCAGTGGGCCATCAGCGTCCCGTGCGATCAGCAAATGGCCAGCGAGACCGTCGCGCAAAAGGGCCTCGCCTACGGCGCCCAGTGCATCCAGGTTGACGGCAACGACCTCTTTGCCGTCTACAAAGCCACCGCCGACGCCCGCGAACGCGCCCGCCAAGGCGGCGGCGTCACCCTCATCGAAGCCATCACCTACCGCCTGGGCGACCACACCACCGCCGACGATGCCCGCCGCTACCGCTCCAGCGAGGAAGTCGAGTCCTGGAAAAACAAGGACCCGATGATCCGCACGCGCAAGTACCTCGAGGCCCGCAACCTCTGGGACGAAACCAAGCAGAAGAACGCCGAGGAACGCGCCGAAGCCCGCATCAAAAAGATCGCCGACGAAGCGCTCAACTATCCCGCGCCCAGCACCGACGAAATGTTTAACTATCTGTACGCCGAGATCCCCGAAGAACTCCGCAAGCAACGCGACACGCTTCGGACCAACTCGTTGTCAATGGATCCCGAGCAGGCAAACCTGCGGGCCTCGACTCAACCCGCGTGAGGTGACCCCAGAGCGATTCAATGTTCAAGTTCCCGCGCGAACGCATCACCTGGGACGAGGCCAAGAACACCAGCAACCGCGCCAAGCACGCCGTCCGCTTTGAAGAAGCCCTTGACGTCTTCGCCGACCCCTGGGCCATCTACGCCTTCGACACCGACCACTCCGCCAGCGAAGACCGCTACCGCGTCGTTGGCATCGGCGGAAAGCTCAGAATATTGCTCGTCGTGTTCGCCGTCCGCGAGCCCGATCACCTCCGAATCATCAGCGCACGAAAGGCCACGAGACTCGAACAGCAAGCGTATGAGAAAAGCCGCTAAACCCATCTCGCGTGACGTTCCGGCGTCCGGCCAATGGAAGCGCCTCGGCGCGCTCCCATGGCTGCGCGAAAAGTCCTGGTGGGTCCAGCTTGATCCCGATGTCGTCGCGCTTCTCAGCGGCCGCGGCTCCCCCGCCGACCATCTCCGCACCTTCGCCCAAAAGAGAAACCTTCAATCCGAACGCACGGTCATGGTCTGCGCATTCACCGATGACGAGATCCGCGCCATCCGCCCGATCCTTAAACGCCTCAAGGCCAAGATCACCAAGATCAACCACCCGCTGCCGACCTCGCAACAACACCCGCCCGGCAAACGCAAAGCCAGCTAACCCGCGTCATCACCGCCTCGCTTCCGCTCTTGTCAGTTTGTCCACTTGGCCACCCGACCACCCGACCACTAGACCACTAGACCACCTGAACGTCCGCATCCCTCGCACTCCCAGGAACCGCCCATGCCGCGTTCGCCCCAAATGTCCGAAAAAGGCCTTACCCTCGTCGATGCCATCAACGAGGCCCTCTTCCAGGAAATGGAGCGCGACGAACGCGTCATCTGCATCGGCGAAGACATCGGGCTCAACGGCGGCGTCTTCCGCGTCACCGAAGGCCTCCAGAAACGCTTCGGCCCCGATCGCGTCGTTGACTCCCCGCTCAGCGAGTCCGGCATCATGGGCTCCTCCATCGGCCTCGCCCTCGCCGGCATGCGCCCCATCCCCGAGATCCAGTTCGAGGGCTTCATGGGCCCCGCCTTTGACCAGTTCGTCAACCACGCCGCCCGCTTCCGCAACCGCACCCGCGGCAGCCTCACCGTCCCCCTCACCGTTCGCGTCCCCTGGGGCGGCGGCATTCACGCCCCCGAGTTCCACTCCGACTCGCCCGAGGTCATGTACATCCACAATCCCGGCATCAAAGTCGTCTGCCCCAGCACGCCCGTTGACGCCAAGGGCATGCTTCTCAGCGCCATCCGCGACCCTGATCCCGTCCTCTTCTTCGAGCCCAAGCGCGTCTACCGCTCCTTCCGCGAGCAAGTCCCCGAAGAGGAATACACCATCCCCATCGGCAAGGCCAAGCTCGTCAACGAAGGCTCCGACGTCACCATCATCACCTGGGGCTCCATGGTCTTTGAGTGCCTCGCCGCGATGGACCAACTTCCCGATGACCTCTCGGTTGAACTCATCGACCTCCGCACCTTGAACCCGCTGGACACCGACGCCATCTGCGCCAGCGCCGAGAAAACCGGCCGCGTCGTCATCGTCCAAGAGGCCCCCAAGACCTGCGGCCTCGCCAGCGAGCTCACCACCATCATCATGGAACGCTGCTTCCTCCACCTCCACGCCCCCGTCCAACGCGTCTGCGGCTTCGACACCATCATGCCGTATGCGAAGCTCGAACTGCAATACCTGCCCGACGCGAAGAAGATTGCGGAGGCGGTGGGAGCGGTCGCGGCGTATTGATCCGTGCCACTGAACGGCTCTGCGTTCGGTGCTCGTGAAATATATCCGGCGCAAGAACACTGATCCACAGAGTCGGATCAGTGCGCCCAACCTTCAATCCGGACTCCCATGACGCAATCAAAACATTCGCCCAATCAGCA
>Ga0163144_10016653_pt1 | contig 15049 bp, 13 predicted proteins | sample OliLak19BULKMAT1_FD_123175 | JGI IMG/M metagenome (GOLD analysis project Ga0163144, IMG submission 123175) | Freshwater microbial mat bacterial communities from Lake Vanda, McMurdo Dry Valleys, Antarctica - Oligotrophic Lake LV.19.BULKMAT1 | ecosystem: Environmental > Aquatic > Freshwater >... | reverse complement strand
TGGTCCGTAGATTGTCGGATCTTTGAGCCGGTTCCGGCCGAACTCGCCCCGGGTCACGAAGTCTGATTCATTCATGCGCTTTGGCTCCGTCAAGTTCCGATTTCAAAGACTGGCTTCATTTGACCGACCTCTCGCGGTTTGGCGTCGCCCTGTCCCATACCGTGCGGACCTCCTGGCGGAGGAGGAGCGCGTCGGTCCATCGGTCACTGAGGTCGGCCCCGTCGGCCCCGCTGATGGCATAGGGTTGAGGCCCCAACTCGCAGGTGAATATGAGCGTGTCGTCCACCCCGGCGCGGCCCCGCCAACTGTCAAAGCCCGTACCCCACCAACCAAGGAACAGATCAAGGTTGGGGCGGTGTTGCGGAAACGACACCTCGATCTGTACTTGCTCGCGGCTCGCCACCCGGCCGTGGAAAGCCCAGGCGTTCGACAGGATGCGGCGGATTTCGGCATGATGGTCATCTGAGACCGGCACCGGAAACTCGCGCCCAACGAAGAAATGCGACAGATCCGCCAACAAGGGCAGGTCTGGCAGGGCGTCGAGCAGGTCGAGCGTGAAGTGCAGGTCGGTGGTCATTCGGTCGCGATGTGTCTCGAACATGACCGGGAAAGAGACCTCCTCGGCCAGGCGCAGCCATCCTTCGAGAATTCCAACCGCTTCTGCCACGGTCCGCGGCATGGCATTCGGCTGGACGTTCAAATGCGTTACGGGGAATTCGCTCGCCAGATCGAGAAGCGGCTTCAGCGCATCCACCGTGCGGGGAAAGCAGACCCCCTCGATGCCGGTGCCAGTGGCGGCGGCGTGGGCCGCGACCGTGCGCGCATGGGCCCGGTCGGTCCACTCCGATGAGACCCCGTCATAGCCGCCATCGGTGATGCGGTGCAGCTTCTCAGCCAGAGGCCATTCCATTCTGTCTGGCTGCCGCCGCTCCATCGCCCAAAGCGACTGGTAAATCGCGAGGGTCTGCATCAGTTGGCCTTTCCGGTGCGGCCGCGCCCTGCCTTGCGTTTCATCCGGGCGTGCAGCCTCGCATCGGCGGCCTCGGAGCCGTCGTGAAAGCTGCCGAACCAGCGGTCGAGCGGGATCAGCTCGTTGGCGTAGTTCACCTCGAAATATTTGTGGTGCAGGTAGTGCGGGAAATCGCCCACCGCCGCTATGCCGCCGCCCGGCGTCGCCATCTGCTCGAACCCCGCGTGCCCATGCCCGGGGCCAAGGCCGCTGCGCATTATGATAGCCAACATCACGATCGGATGCGCCGGAATGAGGCAGGCACCAAGGATCACGGAAAAGTAGAGCAGATGCTCGATCGGATGCATCGAGATGCCCGACCATGGCGTGGGGTTCACGTTGCGATGGTGCAGGTGGTGCACCGCGCGGTACAGTGGCGGCCAGTGGATCAGACGGTGCACGACATAGAAATGCACCTCCGTCCAGAAAGGGACCGTCAGGAGCAAGACGCCAACCCAGACCAGACCCCCGAGTGATGTGATTTGCACCATCGGGGCCAGGCCGTTGGCATAAAGCCAGTGGCCCAGCACCTCGTAGGCCGTCATGATCGGCACCCCGGAGGCCAGCGCGAATGTCAGGTTGTCCAGCAGCTGGTTATTCCAGAGAAAGCTGTCGTTTTTGCCTTCGGGAAATCGAGCGTTGTATTTCGTGGCCGTGCCCTGCGCCTTCTGCAGATAGAGCCGCCCGTGCCAGAGGCCGTAGTAAACCACGACCAGAACGTAGTTTCGCGCCAGGATCGTCAGGATCCAACCGGTGGAGAAGTCCGCCATGGTCGCGATCGGCGGAGTCAACCAAAGCCAGGTCGCCACGGCGATGCAGGTGTAAAGCAGATGCCACGGCAGAACGAACCCGGGCCAACCGACCAACCAGCGCCAGACCGCGCCGGGCCTTGGCGGCCAGTCACTGATCGGGGCATATTTGATCGGCTCCTTTGGTTGATAGACCCCAAAGGCGTCACGGGTTCCGAACCGGGATTCGTCGAGATTGGCCAAATTGTGCTCCTTTTCAGACTTCAGAGGGCGACGAACACGTCGTCGCCGTGGCGTTTCGCGGGATAGGTTTCAAGGTCATGGATGACTGGCGCGCGCAGCGCCACTCCGGTCTTGTAGTTAAAGCGCCCGTTATGCTTGGGACATTCGATCACATCGCCGACCACGAGACCACCGCACAGCGAGACATGCTCGTGGGTGCAGGTCGCTTCGGTGGCGAAGAATTCGCCGACCTTGTCACGATAGACCGCGATCTTTCGACCAAGCAGTGTGACCTCGATGACATCCTCTTTGTCGACGTCCCCCACAGCACAGGCCCGGACCCAGTTCTCAGACATTGCTCTTCCTCATACCTTCAGTCCTTCCATGAAATGTCGCCGCAGGAAAACGAACGCGAGGACCGGCGGCAGGCTGGCCAGCAGGCTCGCCGTCAAGGCGACGTTCGGCCCGGTGGACGAGTAGTTGCCCTGAAACACCTGCAATGCGTTCATGACCGAGCGGATCTCGGGCCGGTTGCCCAGAACCATGGAAAACAGCAGATCGTTCCATATCCAGGTGAACTGCAGGAGGAACAGCGCCACCAGCGAGCCGGTGCAATTGGGCAGGATGATCGACCAGAACACCCGGAACTCTGCTGCGCCATCCATCCGCGCCGCCTCGTCCAACTCAAGCGACATCTGTGCCATGTGGTTTTTCAGGACGAGCGTGGGGAAGGGGATGGCAATCGCCACGTACAGCAGGATCATCCCTGCCTGAGTGTTGATGATGCCGAGGCGCGAATATCCGAAAAAGAGCGGGATCAGAAACATCTGGAACGGAAAGATCGTGCCCAGAAAGATCAGCATGAACCAGAAACGGCGCCCCACGAACCTGAGCCGCGTCAGCGCATAGGCCCCCATCGCGCCGAAGAACACCGCAAAACCCGCCCCCACGACGCCGTAAATCGCCGAATTGACGAAAGCCGAGCCAAGGCCGGCCGCAGTCCAGGCCTCCACAATGTTGCCCCAGAGAGGCGCGACCCCGGACGGCAGGCCGAGCGGCCCCGAAAATGTGTATTCCTGCGTCGTCTTGAATACCGAGAGCCCCAGATACCAGAATGGAACCAGCCACAGCACGGCGCAAATGCTGGCGAGAAGCAGGATCGCCCAGGAACTGCCCGACAGGCGCGGCGCGGAGTCGGCCGGAACAAAGGGCAGCGGCTTTCCCGTCAGGTCGTCGATGAACTCTTTTGCCATCGCTCTATCCCTTCAGCCCATCGGCGCGGACCTGCAACCAGGCCTGAAGCCAGGTAACCACCAGTGTGATTGCCCCCAGGACCACCGCGACGCCAGCGGCATAAGCCCATGAGCCTTTCGAGAAACCCTCGAAATACATATAGACCGAGAGCGAAAGCGTGCGCCTTCCCGGATAGCCAAGGCCCATTACCCATAAAAGATCGAACGCGCCAAACCCGGCGATGATCGAGAGCATCGACACCACCAACAGCGTTGGCAGCAGCAGTGGTAGCACGATGTGCCAGAATACCTGCCGGGGCGTGGCACCATCCATCCTCGCAGCCTCGATCGGATCGGTCGGGATCGCCGCAAGGCCGAGCAGCAGCAGGACCATGACGAGGCCGACGTTCTGCCACAGGTAAGTGACGACAATCGCCGCCATGATCGTATTGTCCTGATAGAGCCAGCCGATATCGACCGGCGACCCGGTAACCCTTTCGAGACCTGCGTTCAGCACGCCTTTGGGCGCGTAAACGTAGAACCAGATCACGCCGATCGAGGTGGGCGCGATCACGCGCGGCAGAAAGATGATATTCTTGAAGGCGTTCTCGAACGGCAGCCCGCGCAGCGACAGCGCGAACAGAAGGCCGAATCCCACCGGCAACACAAGCGAGGCCGTCACCCAGATGACCGTATTGGTCGAGGCCTCGCTGAAACTGGGGTTGGTGAGGAGGTTCGTGTAATTGGCAAATCCGGCAAACTCGTCAAGACCCGCGAATTTCTTCCATCTGGTGAAGCTCAGCCATATATTGAACAGGATCGGGGCCAGCAGTACCACCGAGGTCAGAATGACCGCAGGCGCCATGAACACCAGCGCGATTCGAAACTGCCTTCGGCGCAGGACGCGTTCCGACCGGGCAAGCGTGGCACGTCCCAGCCGCGCGATGATCGCGGAATCGTCCTCGGGCAGTGTGGCTGGTTCCAGCGTCATCGGGTCACTCGCGTGAGAACTGGTGTGATGTTCCTGAAGTGGTCCGGGCGGCGAAAAGGGCCGCCCGGACCGTTTCGCGACTTTGGCTATTTGTTTTCGGCCCAGTAGGCATCGTGAAGTGTGGTCAGTTGAGCCATGACTTTGTCGGCCTGTTCCATCGTCGGGTTCAGCATGAATGACGCGAAGGCAGCCACGCTGTCACCCTGCAGGTCTGCAGGAACGCCTTCCCACCACCGGGTATAAAGAGCGGCACCGTTGTCGACAGCGAATTTGTTGATCTTGGGTACGATGGCGTTGGGCGCCGGGGCGTTGAGGTTGCCCATGAAAAGGCCCGAAGTCTCGGACCATACTGTCGCCCCCGCGTCAGAGGCCCAGCAGCGCATCGCGTTCATCACAGCGGGGTTCTTGGCGCCCTCGACCGAGATCATCAGCGGTGAGGCCTCGTAGATCATGCCGGCGGGCAGGTCTGGTTTGATATTGGGCACAACGAAGGCGTCGAGCGTTGTGCCCACCTCCATCCCGGCTTTCGCCATCAGACCAATCGCCCAGTCGCCGATCAGGTTCATCGCGACCCCGCCGGACGCGAAGTCCAGCACTTCTTGATTCGAACGCGGGTCGCTGAAATAGCCTTTGGCATACATGTCCGACCAAATCTGGAACGCTTCGCGCACGATCGGATCATCATAGGAGGTGGTGCCGTCGAAGAGGCCCAGATAGGCCGTGGGCGACAGGCGGATCATGATTTCCTCAAACCAGATGAAGCCGCGCCAGCCGTCCTGGTTGGTGGAAACAAATGGCGTAATTCCGGCGGCCTTCAGCTTTTCGGCAGCCGCCATTAGTTCGTCCCACGTCTTGGGCTCGCCCTCTATTCCGGCCTTCGCAAAAAGAGTGGGGTTATACAGCATCACCCACTTGTTGATGCCCAGCGGAAGCGCATAGATGTGGCCGTCGACCGTGAACGGCTCGGCGGAGGCCGCGGTGAACGAGCCACTTGCGATCAGTTCAGCCCAAAGATCGTCAAGCTGCCCTATCTGCCCTGTCGCGACCATTTCGTCGCGAAACGTTGCCCCGGACCACCATGTAAATATCTCCGGGGTCTGACCCGACGCGATCGAGGATGTCACAAAGGCTTTGAATTGCTCGGGCGGATTATAGGACTGCTCTTTGAAGCCGCAGATATCGCCAACGGCCTGCAAGAACGCGGAATAGAAGGGCTTGTCGTGGGTCAGGATCACGTCGTCTGCCAGCACGGCACCGGCAGACAACGCACCGAGCCAAGCGCCAAGAATGGCACGCGAAAGTAGGGTCTTCATGGATTGTTCTCCCAAGTAGTTACGTCGTTGCGTCAGTTGGCACCACCCGGACCTATGGCCAGCGTGGCACCGGTTTCCGCGTCAAAAAGATGGACGCGGTCGATGTTGAGCCGGAAGGACATCTCCTCCATGTCCTCCACGGCCCGGGGTTGCTGCATCCTCGCCGTCAGGGCGGTGTCCTGGTGGCGCAAAAACAGCAGCGTCTCGTTTCCCAGCATCTCCGTCAGGTCGACCCGGGCACGAAACTCGATGCCGTTGACGGGGCGCACCCCGTGTCCGTCCGGCACGATATCCTCAGGCCGCACGCCAAGCGTCACGGCACGGCCCTCTTGCAGCGCACCAAAGCGCACAGACGGCAGTGGCATCGTGAAACCGGGAGCGACGAAGCCGCCGCGCTCGATCCGCCCGGTGACGAAGTTCATCGGCGGCGAGCCGATGAAGCCGGCCACGAACAGACTTGCCGGTGTGTTGAAAACCTCTAGCGGCGTGCCCTGTTGCGCGATCCGACCGTCCTTCATCACCACGACGATATCGGCCAACGTCATCGCCTCGATCTGATCATGGGTGACATAGATTGTTGTGACCTTGAGCCGGTGTTGCAGGCGTTTGATTTCAAGGCGCATCTGGCTGCGCAACTTGGCGTCGAGGTTCGACAGCGGCTCGTCGAACAGAAAAACCTCTGGCTCGCGCACGATGGCCCGGCCCATGGCAACGCGCTGCCGCTGGCCGCCGGACAGATTTGCAGGCTTGCGGTCCATATAGGGGCCGAGTTCGAGGATGCCCGCGGCCGCATCGACGCGGGCGTCGATCTGCGCCTTTGTCATCCCGGCCAGTCGCAACGAAAAAGCAAGGTTCTTGCGCACACTCATGTGCGGGTAAAGCGCGTAGGATTGGAACACCATCGCTGTTCGCCGCTCGCGCGAGGGCAGGTCGTTGGCAAGCGCGCCGCCGATGCGAAGCTCGCCATGGCTGATCGTCTCGAGCCCCGCGATCATCCGCAGCGTTGTCGACTTGCCGCAACCCGAGGGGCCGACCAATACCACGAAAGCGCCATCCGGCACGTCAAGCGACAGGCCGCGGACCCCGACGTGGCTACCATAGACCTTGTAGATGTCGCGCAGGGTTACTTCCGCCATGGCCCACCAGGCTGCAGTTCCGGGGGACGTGCATCGGTCATGGTTTTCTCCACTGCCTTCGATGGACAGAAACATGGGCCGCGACAACTTGTCACGACAATTGGCACTGCATCTATCATTTCACATCATTTGCTGTCATTGTTCTGTCAACTCGCTTTGAACAGGATCGTCGATGCCTCGCGTCACCATTGCAGATCTCGCGGCGGCAGCGGGGGTCAGCATCTCGACGGTCGATCGGCTGATGAACGGCAGATACCCGGTAAGCAACGAGACCGCCGACCTCATCCTTGCGACCGCCGAACGGATCGGCTTTTACGGAGCAACCACGATCCGCAGCCGGTTGCGCACCCGCGGCGCACACCTGACACTCGGTGTGGTCCTGCATCAGAGCTATCGGCCGTTCTACATCAACCTCGGCAGGGCGATTGAAGAAGCTGCGGCCAACTACGCACATGGAAATGTGCGGGCCCGCATCGTATTCGCCGATGATCTGTCGCCCGACGCCATCGCCGCGAATATGCTCAAGGTTGGCGCAAAGGCAGATGTCGTGAGCGTCGTCGCGGCCCAGCATCCGCAGATCTCGCGGGCAATCGATGAACTTGCCGCGAATGGCGTACCAACCATAGCGCTTATCTCGGAACATTCCGCAAAAGGGGTTGTCGGTTTCGTCGGGACCGACGGCGTAAAGCTCGGCCGTACGGCGGCCTGGGCGTTCGACCGGATATGTCAGAAACCGGGAAAGATCGGGATCATCGTTGGCTCGCACCGCTATCGCTGTCATGAGCAGAACGAGATTGGCTTTCGCTCTTATTTACGCGAACATCGGCCCGACCTGGTTCTGGCCGAGCCGGTCACCAACTTCGAAGATCGTGAGATCGCGGAACGAACCACCCTTGAACTGCTGGACCGCGAACCTGACTTGCTGGGTATATTCATGTGTGGCGGGGCCGTCAGTGGGGTGGTCGCGGCGTTGCGCCGGGCCTGTGCTCCCTTTTCCGTGCCCGTCGTCGCCAACGAAATCACCGATGACCGGCGCAAGGACCTCACCGACGGCTACCTCACCCTCGTTCTGGCGACTTCGGTGCGCCTGATGGCTGAACGTCTTGTTGCGGCAACTCGTCACGCCGCTGATCAGGCGGCATCTGCCGACACCACGGGAAGCGCCTTTTTTCGCCGCACCTTCTACGAGCCCATCCCGTTCGACCTGTTCACCAGCGAGAATGTCTGACGGCCACCGTCTCTGCCCAAGCCCGGGCCTGTCAGAAAACACGCCTGGCAGTTGCAGTCCCGACAATCGCGACTGCCGACAGTTTCTGACTTATTCTGAAGGGATCAGGTCATTTCGGCTTAAGTTCCGGTGGTAGCCGTTGCCCTGGTTTGTCAACGGCGGATGTCGCTTTGCCCTCAATTCCGTTCTGCTGCGTTTCCGGTGCAAGTTGATGCGGTTCGGCGTCGGCAACGACCTCAAGATCTTGCACCACAAGGCTGTGAAAGCTGACTTTCGCCCGGATCGAACTGGCATCCATATGGACGACGTCGCCCGCCACCAGCCTCTTGCGCTGGCCTATGCATCAACCACCGCTCAGGGAAACAGCGCCATCAGCCGTTTGTTCAGATCAATCAGGTTGGTTGCAGCCCCATGAAGGTCCGGGGTGGATTTCAAGTCTGCCGTGGCGTCGCGCGCTTCGTTGGCAATGTCTGACAGGTGGATCACCGCAGGCGTCAGCCCCCCTGCGCCGCCCATCGGGCCGCCCATCGCGATTTCGGCGCGGCGAATGGCAATGCCGGTGGCACCCAGATCATTGGCCTTGGCCATCAGCGCCTGCCGATCGTCTTCGCGCCCCTTTTTGCGGGCCACCTCGGCGGCGTCCTGCAGATGGATCACCGCGTTGGCCAGCGAGATCTTCAGGCTCAGCACCGCGCCGATACCGGCGGCTTTGACTGTTTTTGACATGTTACAGGCTCCATTCTGGGGGCAGAGTGCGGGTTGCGGAAATTGCCGGGGACAGGGGATTGTCGGCGGCTAGGACAGCGGGCAGGGCGGTACCGGTTGGCTGAGATCTGCGGGGCTGCTGCAGACAGGGTGATGCTGTCGCCGAGGCTCTGGCGATTTTCAGGGCCGAGATCACGGTTTCAAAGTCGCGCGGGCGATGGTGCACCATGACCTGCAGCCGCCAGATACCGGTGTTGCCTTCCACCGCAGGCCATTCTGCCAGCGGCACGATCACACCGGCCATCTGCATCAGGGTGGTGGCGCGGCGCGCCTGGCCGATGGTACCCGCAGCGATCAGGACCAGCGGCCCCGGGTCACCCATCGGCGCAAATCCGGCATCCGCAAGGCGCAGGCGCATTTGCAGCACATTGGCCATCAGTCTGGCGCGCAGGCCGGCCCCTTCGGCGTCGTTGTGCAGGATCAGCGCCTCATGTGCCGCCGCTATCTGGTGCGGTGCCAGCGCCGTGCCGCCAGCCGTTGCCATATCGCCATGGCGCAGCGCCGGCCGCAGCGCGCGATGATTGGAGGCGACAAAGCCGCCATTGGTGGCAAAGGCCCGCGACAGGCCGCCGGTAATCACGTCGACCCGGCCATTCATGGCGTGCAGATCCATCACGCCACGGCCCGATTGACCCAGCAAGCCGAAATCATGGCTGACATCCAGCAGCAAGGTCGCGCGGTAGCGGTGGCAAAGGTCCTGAACCGCACCGATATCGGCAAAGCGACCGTCCTGCGCCGACAGGCTTTGTGCCACCACCAGAATGCCTGCGGCAAGATTTTCCGCGCGCAAGCGGCGCAGCGCCGGTGCCAGAGAAGCCGGTGTGATCTGCGGCAGCAGCGTCAGCCGCGCCCCCGAGGCAGCGACCGCTTCGCCCGGTCCGCCGGCCAGACCGGTCTGGGCCACAACCTGATCGCAGGGCTGCAGCAGCGTGCGCACCGTCGCATAGCCCGCAACCCATCCCGAAGGGAACAGCGTCGCCTCGGCATAGCCCGAAAAAGCGGCCAGCGCGGTTTCCAGCGCCGCGCCGGTGGCTGATCCGCCGATACCGGCAAAACCACCGGCTGCAAGGCCGCCGAACCGGCGCAACGCGGCATCGGCTGCGGCAATGACGCGGGGATGTCCGGCAAGGTTCAGATGATCGGATCCGGCGAAATTAACCCCTGAAAGCGGCCGCCCTGCCCGAGTACGCCCGGTAAACCACGACCCGCCGCCGCCGCTTCCCACCAGCGGAAAGGGCAGTGCCTCGGTATCCTCGCGCCGGTCCAGCCAATCGGCAAATGGCGACCAGCGGTCGAGCAAATCCGGCGACTGGCCGGGACGAACCCGGAACTCGGCCGGTTCGGCCGGATTGCCTGACTGATGGATGCCGATCCAGTGATCCTCTTTCACCTCAGACCCAGAGCTTTCAGCACCGTGGCGGAGCCGGTGCCATCGGGGGCAAGGCCGCGGTTGTGCTGCAGGGTGAAGACGGCGGCGCGGGTGTCTTTGCCGAAGATCCCGTCCTCGTCGATCCGCAGCGGGGCAAGGGCACGGTTCAACGCCTGTTGCAGGGTCAGTACCTGTGGGCCGCGGTCACCGATGGTCAGAGCACGCGGCACCTTGTTGGCGCTTTGCGGGCCGAATGCGCCTTGATCCGCCCATTTCTGGATCAGTTGCGCGGACGCCTCGAAATGCATTGCGTCTTCGGTGGAGAAGGCAATGCCCCAGAAAAAGCCGTGGCGGTTGAAAATCGGCCGCAGATCCAGCAACCCGCGCTGCACCCTGTTGTCACCGCGAGTATCCAGCATTCCGTCGATCTTCAGGTCGATCGCCGTGCCCCAGCTGTGGTTGGATATCGCGGTTGACGAGTCGCGCACCAGCCGGCAGCAAAGCATACCTGCTGTAGTGAGCCGGTGGTGGATGTCAGGTTGTTCGACCGCCACATCGGCCATGATCGCTTGCAGGACAGCCACTGCCGGGCGCAGGCCGGTGGCGCGGAACGGGCCGAAATCGGCGGTCTCCAGCAGTGCGATGATCTTTGGATTCTGCGGATCGGCGCAATCCTTGCCATAGGTGCCGCGTGGCGATCCGATCAGCGCCAGATTGGCGGTATTGCGCTGCGGGCGCAGGCTGCCGTTGATGGTTGTGCGGTCGAACCCGGCGATCGAGGCGATGGCAATGGTTTCGGAATGCTTTGACATGATGTCTCCTCCTGTCTGCTGTGGCGGCCGGGTCAACCGGCATCGGGCAAGCCCGGGAATTGCCCGGTTTCCTGCCCAGTCGCCCTGCGATGATCTTACCCCGCGACCTGTCGTCGCTTGCGTGAAAAGATCGCTAATCTGCGGCATCGCGCTTTACCTTGGCCGCGCCTGTGTCAGTCTGCGAGCAGGATGTGCTGGCTGCAGTGACCGCTGGCTGCAGTGACGGCTGGCCCGCAGTGGGGGGGTGCCATGGCAAACTGGGCGGAAGCGACACTGACCGGGCGCGGCTATCCCGATTGGGAAGCGGCCAATGACGGGGCAGGGGCGGGCGACCGGATCGTGCCGGTGTTTGTGGAACTGGCTGCCGGGCTGGATCCTGCGCCGCTGCTGGCGGCGGTTGATGCCGCTGGCGGCACGGTGTCGGGCGACGAGCTTGACAGGCTGGCAACCGAGTGTGCCGCTGGGGCTGTGGCCGGTGGTGGAACGCTCCGGCTGGTGGTGCATCTGCCGCGCCGGGCGCTGGCCGTGGCTGGCGGTTCGAACGGCGCCCGGATCCGTCATGTCGGACCCGCGCTGGCAAAGGTTTTGCATGCAAGTGCCGTGCCGCAGCCGACATCGGCAGGCGACAATCCGGGCATCTTCGGCGGCTTGCCGCTGCTGGCACCGCTGGCAGCGGTGATTGACGATGGCATCCCGTTTCTGGGGGCAAGATTTCGCCGGTCTGCCGGTGCGACAAGGTTCCACGCCGTCTGGTTGCAGGCGGATGAGCGGGTGGGGTCTGCGGCGGTGCCGGGGGCGATGGCAGGGCCGGGGCCGGGGCTGACGGCGGGCCCGGATGGCGGCGTGATCCTGACCCGGCAGGCGATTGATGCCATGCTGACCGGCGGCAGCGAAGCCGACCATTACCGCCGCCTCAACCGGGCCCTGTTGCCGGTGACCGAACGTGCCAGCACCAACCACCGCACCAGCCACGGCGCGCATGTGATCGACATCGCCGCCGGGGCCGATCCGGGCAATGCCACCGATCCGATGCAGGCGGTTGATCTGCTGGCGGTGCAGTTGCCGCCTGCGGCGATTGCCGACACCTCGGGCCGCCGCAATGAGGGGCGGATCATTCAGGGCCTGCGCTGGTGCGTGCTGGAAGCGCTGCGCCGCAACCGCAATACTGGCCGCAGCCCGCTGATCGTCACCCTGAGCCTTGGATCGCTTGCCGGGGCGGGGGATGACAGCGGCTTTCTGGCCAATTGGCTGGGCTGGGAAGCCCGCCGCTACCATGCCCTGACCGGGTGCGAAATGAGGATCGTCTGCGCCTATGGCAACGACCACCGCCATCGGCTGGTGGCGCGGGGCAGCGTTGGCCCGGACACACCGATGGCACTGGATTGGCGGGTGGAACCGGATGACCACAGCTCGAGCTTTCTGGAACTGCGCTGCCCACGGGGGGCCGCTGCAGCGCTCAGCGTCACGCTGGTGCCGCCCGGCAAGGTGGTGCCGCCGCTGACCCTGAGCCTTGGCAGCGACAAGGCGCGGATCGTCACACTGCCCGGCGGGCCGGTTGCCGCCTGTTATCCGATGGCGGAACCGGGCCATGCCGCGCTTTTGTTCGCGATTGCGCCGACCGCGCGGCTGGATGGTGGTGCCGTCGCGCCCGCCGGAGCGTGGAAAGTGTTGGTCCGGTCCGGCGCAGGCCCGGCGGTGGTGGTGACCGCCAAGGTGCAGCGCGATGATACGCCTGCAGGCTATCGCAGGCTTGGGCGGCAATCCTGGCTGGATCATCCCCTGGCCTGGGACTGGGATGAACAGACCCGCGACTGGACCCGGCCCTATGGCGGAACGCAGGTTTCGCCGCCGCAGCCGCCCTGCCCGGTGTCGCGGCAGGGAACGGCTGCGGCCCATGCCGGGGCAACCGACCCTGCGATCCTGTTTGCCGGATCGGTCAAGCCCCGGATCGGCTATCCCGATGACCGGGTGTCATCGCTTTATTCCGCCGAGGGCGTGGGCACTGGTAGGGCCGAAAGCTGTCAGCCGGGTCTGGTGCCGCATCAGTCGGGCGAAAGCGCCGGGCCAACGCTGGCGGCGCTGGCTGACGACGGCTCCAACCTTTATGGCCGCCGCGCCGGGGGGGTGCTGAGCGGCAGCACCGCGCGGCAAAGCGGCACCTCGGTTGCGGCCCCGGGTGTGGCGCGGGCGCTGGCGCTGGCCCTGCTGGCCGGTGCGCCGGACCCGCTGCCGGTTGCCGCCGAAAAGCATCCGCTGACCGGTTATGGCATCCTGCCCGGCCAGCGGCCTTATGAGCGGGGCGACGTGGTGGTTCCATAGGCCGATCCGGCGGTTTGGTCCGACCGGCTCATCCGACAGGCGCAGTGGATATTTAAGCCGATAAGAAGCCGGGAGGCAGGCGGTTGTGGTCAGTCGCTGCTCCATTCCCGGACGGCTGCCTGCCAGACGGCGGGCAGGCTGTGCCAGGTCGCCGGTTTGGCGATATCATAGAGGGCGGTGCTGGCCCATTCGCCGCTTTTCAGCGCATCGCGCCACAGCGCAAGGGTGAAATCGCGATCCCATGCCGTGCCATTGGCATCCTGCACCGGCAGCCCCTTTTCGCCGCCGCTGCAATGGGCGACCAAGCCCAGTGTCGCGCCAAGCCCAAGCAGCGCGCCATGGGCGCTGTCGACCGGGAAATGCACGCCTGCCACGGTGCGGTTGTCGGCGATGCGGGCCGCAAGGCGGAACAGTTGCACCAAGGGATCGGCGGGGTTGGGCTGTTCGGAGCGGCTGGCATCGGCAGCAACCGCCAGTTGGCCCAGGATCGCGGTGGTAAAGGCGGCTTTGGGTTTGCCCGCAACCGGGGGTGCCGAGGCATGGCGCAGCGCCGCAATCAGGGTGGCAAAAGCAAAGGCTTCGGTGGCGTGGCCGCTGGGATAGGACGAATGGCCCGGGGTCTGGATCACCGGTTGCACCAGCGGCGACAGGTCGATGGGGCGCGGCACCGAGGCGAAGTGCTTGATGCGCATTTCCTGGGTCGACACCGCGATGTAAAGCGCATGCAGCAGGATCATCGTCCAGCGTTTGCGGTTCCAGTTCAGCTTTTGCTGCGCGCCGAAGAACGACAGCATGTCGCCCTGTTGCGCCATGATCTCGGGCATCCGGTCAGACCGCAGGTCTGAAGCCGAGCGCAGATATTGCAGCTGCGTTTCCAGCGCCGCCAGCGTGGGCGGTTGCAGCCGCAGCGCCGTTGTCCCCCCGATCCGCAGGTCGATCTTGTCGGCACCCTCATCGGGGCGGACATCGTAAAGACCCAGCGCCTCGTGGCAGAGCACCGTGATCCGGGCCGAGGGATCCAGCGCATCCAGCCGCCGCAGTTCCTGGTCGGTGGATTTTGACCAGCCAAAGCTGGCGGGGCCGGTCCAATAGCCGGTGGCGGCACCATCCCAGTACCCCATCAGCGCCTCTGCCGTCAGCGTCAGGGCCGAACTGAGCATGGGCGACGAGTCACCCGATGCGTGCACCCCGTGGACGCCATGCACCCCGTGGACGCCGTTTACCCCGTGGACCCCGTGGACCCCATGCACGCCGTGTACGCCGTGAATCCCTGAAACCGACATGAGCCTCTCCCTTTATGCCCTCGGGCAAAGCTTGCAGCGGCGGAACCCGCCGGCAAAGCCGAATTGCACCGGGGCAAAGGGATTCACGTGCAATTCACGCTGAAACAGGGGACAATGGGTTGGTTGGGTCGGAATGGTACGGTTTTACGCCGATGAAACTACGGTTGGTGGGGCAATTTTCACTGGTTGACGCGCAGGGTGTCGACCGCACGCCACGTGCGGCAAAATCGCGTGCCGTGCTGGCGATGCTGGCACAGGCTGCCGATCATCGCCGGTCGCGGCGCTGGCTGGAAGCGAAACTATGGTCAGACCGCGGGCCCGAACAGGCCAGTGGCAGCCTGCGGCAGGCGCTTGTCGAAATTCGCCGTGCGCTGGGGGATCAGGGCCACCGCGTCGGTTCTGATCGCGAAGCGATCTGGCTTCGCGGTATTGACCTCGATCTGAAGGCGGACCGGCAGGCCCACCTTGCGGGCCGGGAATTTCTTGAAGGGATCGACATCGGCGACCCCGAGTTCGAGCATTGGCTGGCGGTTGAGCGGTCGTTGCGGGGGGCCGTTTCGTCGGGCGCAGTTTTGCTGCCCGACAGACTGGCCCCCGACAGACTGGTGCCCGACAGACTGG
>Ga0163144_10016652_pt1 | contig 15050 bp, 12 predicted proteins | sample OliLak19BULKMAT1_FD_123175 | JGI IMG/M metagenome (GOLD analysis project Ga0163144, IMG submission 123175) | Freshwater microbial mat bacterial communities from Lake Vanda, McMurdo Dry Valleys, Antarctica - Oligotrophic Lake LV.19.BULKMAT1 | ecosystem: Environmental > Aquatic > Freshwater >... | reverse complement strand
CCCGCCTGCCCCGCCTTCTCATCCTCGCGGGCCACTACGAGGGCATCGACGAGCGCGTCATCGAGGCCCTGGCCCCCGAAGAGATCTCGATCGGCGACTACGTCCTGTCGGGCGGCGAACTCGCGGGCATGGTCCTGATCGATGCGATCATCCGCCTGCTGCCCGGCGCGCTGGGCGATGCGGAGTCCGCGACGACCGAGAGTTTCAGCCCCTCGAGCGAGATCCCGAAGCAGCCCACGGGTCCGCCCCGCGGGCTCCCGGACCCTTCCTCCGCCCGGCTGCTCGATTGCCCGCACTACACCCGCCCCCGCGTCTGGCAAGGGCGCGACGTCCCCGACATTCTGATCTCGGGCGACCATGCCAAGGTCGCTCAGTGGCGACTCGCGCAGCGCGTGGCCCGCACCCGGGCCCGTCGCCCCGACCTGCTCCAACCCAAGCCCCCGCAGGGCGTTGCGCATACCACCGCGCCCCTTCCCGCCCCTTGCCCACCCCCCCCGGTGGACACCCCCGCCTCACCTTCCTAATGTTCAGGCCCGTCGGACCGCGCCGCCGCGTTTCTGACCCGTACTCAAAGCCCCGAGGTGCGTCCGATGTCCACAGTTACCGCCAAACCCCGCCTCAATCAGCAGGCGATCCTCATCGGGGTCGCCGCCAAGCACATCAGGTCCGATCTGCCGCGCCTCGACATCGGCGACACCATCGACGTGCATCAGCGCATCGTCGAGGGCGAGAAGGAGCGCGTGCAGCGCTTCCAGGGTGTGCTCATCGCCCGCGCTGGCGGGGGCATCAACGAGATGATCACCGTCCGCCGCATCGTCGACGATGTGGGCGTCGAGCGCGTCTACCCGATGCACTCGCCCATGATCGCCAAGATCGAGGTCGTCCGCCGTGGCGACACACGCCGCGCCAAGCTCTACTACCTCCGCAACCGCAAGGGCAAGAGCCGTCGCCTCCGCGACCGCCGCCGCGGCCTCAAGCATTTGGCCCCGGGCGCCGCGTCGGCCAACGCCGCCCCGGTTGCCCCGACCGCTCCGGCCGCCCCCGTCGCCGACTGATCGCGACAATCCGCTTCGCACACACAAGAGTTTGCACACACACGAGCCGCGGGCGCCAGCCTGCGGCTTTGTTTTCTCACCGTCCACAGCGGAGCCGCCCGCGCGAGCGGTCGGGCAACCGCACGGACGCCGACGCGGGTGTATGACGCCGAACGTCCTCGGCAGGAACGACCCGCCTTCACGCCGTGCGGTGGCCGTCCGCTCGCGCGGCCGGTTCTGTTCATATCCTGCCCCCATGCGCGCCGCCATCTGCACTCGCCAAGCCAACCCCGTCTCCCCCAACATCGACTTCCGCACCGACTGGCCCGCCCCCGCCGACCCGCCGCCGGGCTGGGTCCAGTTCCGATGCCTCGCCACCGCCTTCAACCAGATGGACCTCTGGGTGGGCCGCGGCGTACCCGGGCTAACTCTCAGTTATCCCCGCGTCTCGGGCTGCGACGCCTGCGGCATCGTCGAAAAACTCGGACCCGGCGTCGATCCCGCATGGCTGGGCAAGCGAGTCGTCTACAACGCCGCCGTCGAGATCCCCGAGCCATCAATCCCCGGCGAGGCTCCGCGCTCGAGCCTGGCTCCGCGCTATGAACTGATCGGCGAGCACCACCACGGCGCGATGGCCGAGCGCGTCAACGCCCCCGCCGCGAATCTGGGCGTCATCGCCGATAGCGCCGACCCCGTCGAGGCCGCCGCCTTCGGCCTGTGCTCGCTCACCGCGTACTCGATGATGGTCACCAAGGGTCAACTCCGACCGGGCCAGGCCGTGCTCATCACGGGTATCGGCGGCGGCGTGGCAACCTGTGCCATGGCCATCGCCCGCCACCTCAACTGCCCCGTGGGCGTCACCAGCCGGCACCAGTGGAAACTGGACCGGGCCATGCAACTCGGCGCCGGCTTGGCCATTCTCGACAAGGGCCAGGACTGGTCCCGCGACGTCCGCGCCTGGACCGCCAAGCGAGGCGTCGACATGGCGATCGATTCCTCCGGCAAGGCCACCCACCTCAACTGCATCAAGAGCCTCGGTCGCGGCGGCGCCTACGTCACCCCCGGCGCGACCAGCGGCCCAGACGCGACCACCGACCTGGCCCGCATCTTCTGGAACCAGCTCCGCCTGCTCGGCTCCACGATGGGCAGCAACGCCGAGTTCGGCGAGGTGACCGCCCTGTTCAACGCCGGGGCCATCAAGCCCGTGGTCGACAAGGTCTTCCCCGTCGAACAGGCCCGCGACGCCTACCAGCGCCTGGAAGCCGGCGAACAGTTCGGCAAGATCGTGCTGAAGTGGTGACGCGAACCAAGGAACGACTGCGCGAGCGGTCGGGCACCTGCCTGCCCCGGCCCAGGTGAATCCAGCCCGCCGTTCCCGGCCGTTCGCTCCCCGGCACAGTCCACGCAACACCACGCCGGACAGCGCCCGATCGCTCCCGCGATCGGCTCCGCCGATCCAGACCTGGAAAAACAACACGCCTCCCCGAGGGAAGGCGTGTCAAGTGGGCGCGGAGGGATTCGAACCCCCGAAGGCGTAAGCCAACAGATTTACAGTCTGTCCCGTTTGACCACTCCGGCACACGCCCTGTCACCGGCGAATCGCTCCGCCGGGGGACAAATCTAGGGGGGCTTCGGGCGTCGGGCAATGACTGGGCCTTCCACGCGCCCATGCCTCCACCCGCCCCGACCCGCATGGACGCCGGACCTGAGAACGCTCCGCGCCGAAGGTCGGGGTACAGGGGCACCGAGAGCCCCCAATCCCCATTGCCCTCCGCCCGCCGCCACGCCTTGACCCCACCGGTAGCCATTGCTACACTCTCCTCGCAACTGTAGCCGATGCTACATTCGCCCGCCCCTCCGCCCCCTCCCGGGACGGACTCTCACAGGGGATTCAGCCCATGACCCGCACGCGATCCGTCTCGCCCTCACTCACACGCCGCGCCAGCTTGGTCCGGGGTTTGGGCGCGGTGGCCGCAATCGTCGCCGCGCTCACGGCCTGCGGCCCCGGTGCGCCCTCGACGCCCAATACCGCGCCCCCCGCCTCCCGCGACCCCAACGCCCCCCTCCGCATCGTCTGCACCACCGGCATGGTCGCCGAAGTGGTCACCTCCATCGCCGGCGAGCACGCCACCGTCACCACCCTCATGGGCGCCGGCGTCGATCCCCACCTCTATCGCCCCACCCGCACCGACGTTGCTGCCATCATGGAGGCCGACATGGTCTTCTACAGCGGCCTGCTGCTCGAGGGCAAGATGACCGACACTCTCGTCCGGGCCGCCAGCGGCGGGCGCGTGGTCTGGCCCATCACCGAACTCATTCCCGAGGACTCGCTGCTCACCCCCGAGGCGATGGAGGGGCACCACGATCCGCACGTCTGGATGGACCCCCTGTCGTGGCGCCAGACGATCGAGGTCGTCCGGGACAAACTGATCGAGCGCGTCCCCGCCGCCCGCGTCGAGTTCGAGGCCGCCGCCGCCGCGTACGAGGCCGACCTGGACCGCCTGCACGCCTACGCCGACCGCGTGCTGGCGTCGATTCCCGCGGACCAGCGCGTGCTGGTCACCAGCCACGACGCCTTCAACTACTTTGGCCGCCGTTACAACCTCGAAGTCGTCGGCATCCAGGGCATCTCCACCGAGTCCGAGGCCGGTGTGCGGGATGTCGAGCGCCTGGTCGATCTCATCGTCACCCGTCGCATCAGGGCAGTCTTCGTCGAGACCACCGTGTCGGATCGCAACATCCGCGCCCTGATCGACGGTGCGGCCGCCCGCGGGCACACCGTCGTCATCGGCGGCTCGCTCTTCTCCGACGCCATGGGCGCGCCCGCCACCTACGAGGGCACCTACCTGGGCATGATCGACCACAACGCCACCACCGTCTCCCGCGCCCTGGGCGGCACCGCCCCCGACCGCGGCATGGACGGCAGACTCGGGCGGTGACCCAGAACTTCAACACAGAGCCACAGTGCCACAGGGGCACGGAGCCGGAGCCAAGGCCGAGCACGAGCCGACAAGGAGCCCGAATCGAGCGACGCGCCGCGCGGCCCCTGCCCCATCGATCCACCATCCACGCACGCACTGATCCACTCGCCCACTCACAAACCCACACACCACCCTCTCTCCTCTCTGAATCCCCTGCCTTCCCCGCTTCGCTGTTGTGTCTTCTCCGCCTTCTCTTCTCTGTGCCTCCGTGTCTCTGTGTTCAATCCCCTCCAGGACAACCGAGCCGCAACTATGCGCCCTTCGATTGACATCGCTGAAGCCGCCACTCCAATCGACGCGCCAGCCCCGGCACCCATGGCCGCGCTCCCCCGCGCCTCCCCGCTTACCGGCCTGCCCGAGCACTCGCCCAACTCGCCCGTCTCCGTCCACGCCATGACCGTCGCCTATCACCGCAAGCCGGTTCTCTGGGACGTCGAGTACGATGCCCCGCCCGCGTCGCTGGTCGCCATCGTCGGGCCAAACGGCGCGGGCAAGTCCACCTTCATCAAGGCCTGCCTGGGCCTGGTCCCCATGGCCGCCGGTCGCGTCGCGTTCTGGGGCCAGCGCCTCGGCGCCGTGCGCTCCCGCGTCGGATACGTCCCCCAGCGCGAGAGCGTGGACTGGGACTTCCCGGTTTCCGCGCTCGACGTGGTCGCCATGGGCCGCTACCGCCGGATCGGCTGGTGCCTGCCCGTCGGGCGCGCCCACAAGCAGGCCGCCCTGGCCTGCCTCGAACGCGTCGGCATGGCCGACTTCGCCACGCGCCAGATCGCCCAGCTCTCCGGCGGGCAGCAGCAGCGGGTTTTCCTCGCCCGCGCCCTCGCGCAGGAGTCCGATCTCTACTTCATGGATGAGCCCTTCGCCGGCGTCGACGCCTCCACCGAGGTCGCCATCGTCGAGGTCCTCCGCGAACTGCGGGCCCGTGGCAAGGCCGTCATCTGCGTCCACCACGATCTCGAAACCGTGCGCGAATACTTCGACCACGCCATGCTCATCAACATGCGAGTCGTCGCCGCCGGCCCCGTCGATCGGGTCTTCACGCGTGAGAACCTCCAGCGAACCTACGGCGGGCGCCTCACCCTGCTCGCCGAGGCCAGCGAAGCGGCGGGCAGGGCGTGATGAACACGCCCCACCCGCGCGCCGTGCCACCGATCGCTGCTCTGAGCGATCGGTGCATATCCGCCACCAAGCACCGATCGTGCGCAGCCACGATCGGTGGCACGTCCCAAGCCCACCCTCGCCCCACATGACACCCGCGCTCACCATCACCGCCTCACTCTCCTCCCCGCCCTCCACCTTCTCCTGGGCCGAGCTCTTCCGCGCCCTCACCTTTCAAGCCGGCCATAACACCGCCCTGGTCGTCGCTGGCACCGCCCTGCTCGGCATCGCCGGCGGCCTGGTCGGCACCCTCGCCCTGCTGCGCAAACGCTCGCTCATGGGCGACGCCATCAGCCACGCCACCCTCCCCGGCATCGGCCTGGCCTTCCTCATCGCCACCGCCCTCGGGTTTCAGGGTCGCTCCGTCCCCATCCTCATGCTCGGCGGCGGCATCACCGCCATCCTGGGCGTGCTCGCAATCCAGTTCCTCCTCCGCTTCACCCGCCTGCGCGAGGACGCCGCCATCGCCGTCATCCTCTCCACCTTCTTCGGCCTGGGCGTGGTCATCATGACCGTCGTCCAGTCGTCCTCTTCCGGCCAACAAGGCGGACTGCGGGCCTACATCTTCGGCCAGGCTTCCGCCATGAGCGCGTCGGACGTTTGGCTCATGGCCTCGCTCGCTGTTGGCGCCGCCCTCATCGTCGCCCTGCTCTTCAAGGAGCTTACCCTCACCTGCTTCGATGACGAGTTCGCCCGCGCCGCCGGTTGGCCCGTGGGCCTGCTCGACCTCGCAATCATGTCGCTGGTCGTCATCGTTACGCTCGCCGGAATCCAGGCCGTCGGCCTTGTGCTCGTCATCGCCATGCTCATCGTCCCCGCCGCCGCCGCACGCTTCTGGAGCGAACGCGTTGTCATCGTCACGCTGCTGGCCGCCGCCCTGGGCGGCCTCTCCGGATACCTGGGCGCCATCGCCTCCTCCATGCTCGATCGCCTGCCCACCGGCGGCGTCATCGTCCTCAGCGCCGGCGCCATCTTCGTCCTCAGTCTCGTCTTGGCCCCACGCCGCGGCGTGCTCGCCACCGTCGCACGCCGCCTCCGCCTTCGACTCTCCGTCGCCCTCGACCACCGCGTCGTCGCCCTCACCGCCCCAACCACCGGCCCAATCACCGGCTCAACCACCGGCTCAACCACCCGCGCGCACGCCCCAATCCCCTTCATCGACCTCCTGCTCCGCCTCCGCGGCCTGGCCTTGCCCTCCGTTGGCTCTCCCGCCCTCACCGACTCTGGTCGCGCCCGCGCCGCCCGCGTCGCCGGCGCCCGCCAGGAGTGGGAGGACTTCCTCTCCCACCAGGCCGGCATCCCGCGCTCGCACGCCGCCGTCTCCGCCGACCTGGTCGAGCACGTCCTCCGCAAAGACGGAGCGCGCCCATGATCCCTCCCAGCATCCACAACTTCCTCACCACCGACCTCATGCCCATGCTCGCCTGCGTCCTCGCGGCTCTGTGCACCGGCCTGCTCGGCAACTTCCTCGTCCTTCGTCGCATGTCCCTCATGGGCGACGCCATCTCCCACGCCGTCCTCCCGGGCCTCGTGCTCGCCTTCATCCTCACTGGCTCGCGCTCCACCTGGCCCATGCTCGCGGGCGCAGGCGTCTCGGGCCTGGTCACCGTCGCCCTCGTCTCCCTCGTCCGCCGCCTCGGACGCCTCGACACCGGCACCGCGATGGGCGTCGTCTTCTCGATCCTCTTCGCCCTGGGCGTCGTCATGATCGAGCGCGTCGCTCGCCAGGTCGACCTCGACGCCGAGTGCGTCCTCTACGGCGCGGCCGAGACCCTCTTCTGGCTCAATGCCCCCGACCGCTGGAACCAGGTTCTCTCCGCCGACTCGCTCTCCGGCGTCCCGCGCCAGGTCACAACCCTGCTTGTCATGGCCATCCTCGCCGGCGCCTTCGTCGCGGTCTTCTTCAAGGAACTGCGCCTGGCCGCGTTCGACTCCGCCTTGGCCGCCAGCCTCGGCTTCCGCCCCGGCCTGGTCAACGCCGCTCTCATGGCCATGGTCGCCGCCTCCACCGTCGCCGCCTTCGAGGCCGTCGGCTCCATTCTCGTCATCGCCATGCTCGTCTGCCCGGCCGCCACCGCCCGCCTGCTCACCGACCGCCTCCGCTCGCAACTGCTCGTCAGCGCCATCGTCGCCGTCGCCAGCGGAATCCTGGGGTACATCCTCGGCGCGTTCGGCCCACACTGGTTCGGGCACGACCGCTCCGTCAGCGTCACCGGCATGATGACCGTCGTGGCGGGCGTCCTGCTCTTCACCGCCGTCATCGCCTCGCCCTCCCACGGCATCGTCGCCCGCTCGCTCCGCCGCCTCGCCATCGCCGTCACCGTCGCTCGCGAAGACCTGCTCGCCACCCTCTACCGCGCCGAGGAACGCCGCGGCGCGCCAGGCCCCGCCGATCGCGCCCTGCCCGGCAAGACCCTCGGCTCCCTCGCCCGCCGCCAAGCCATCAAACGCGGCGAAGTGACCCCCGCGCCCAGCGCCATGCCCATCCCGCTCGCCCTCACCGACAAGGGCCGCGACGCCGCTCGCCAGATCGTCCGCACCCACCGCCTGTGGGAAGACTACCTCGTCACCAATCTGGGCCTGCGCACCGACCACGTCCACGACACCGCCATGCGCCTGGAACACCTCCGCGACGCCGCCGCCGCACGCCTGGCCCCCCACACCGCCCCGACCACCGACCCCCACGGCAGCCCGATCCCGCCGCCATCAACACAACCGTCCGCGCAAGCGATCGGCCACCTGATACGAACAGACCGGTCCCGGAACTTGCCCTGACCATCAACGCTCAAAGCGGATCGCGAGCCGTTTCCGCAGAGCCCCAGCCCTTCCCTCCCACCTCCGCCGCACGGTGGCCGACCGCTCGCGCGTCCGGTTCCGCCCACGCACCGCGTCACTCCGTCACTCGATCACCTCCACCATCCCCAGCTCCAACCACTTCCTCACCACCCCCAGCGCCGGCCCCATCACCCGCCCGGCATCCAGCCCCATGCTGCCCGCCACCATCGCCACGATATCCCCCACGCACCCATGCCCCGCCAGCGCGGTGAACACACCCATCGTCACCGGGTCCAACGTCCCCTCATACGCCAATCCCCTCGACACCTTTACCTTCGCACTCGCCAACGCCCACCCCTCGCCACCCTCCTCCGACGTCGCGGGCCTCGTCTCCCGCGTCAAGCGCACGTCCGGATTCACCCGCACCCGCACCCGACGCAACGCCTCATCGCTCCCCAGCGACTGGATCGCATCCCACGTCTCCATCATCCGACCCACCTGATCCCCGCACGGCCCAAGCATCTTCTCCGGCGACTCGCTGAACCTCGCCCACTTCGCATCCCCAGCCTCCCCGCTCCGTCTCAGCACCACCACGCCAGACCCCATCGCCTCGATGCCCGCGCCCTGGTAGTACTCCATCCACTCCCGATGCCGCGCCCGCAGCCCCTCGCCCTCCAGATTCTCCGAGTGCGTCAGCCACCGCGCCGCGTACTCGCTCGGGTCGCTCGCCCACGACCGCAGCACCCACATGTCGCACCCCGTGCCCGCGGCCCACGACGCCAGCCGCTCCTGCCACTCCCGCCCCTTCATGTGCGCCCAGTTGCACAGGAAGCACGCGAACCCCTCCGGATTCAGCCTTTGGGCCGCCCCACGCACCACCGCCTCGCTGATCCCATCGCCGTGCATCCCACCGTCGCGATAGATGAACTCCTTGCTCGGCGAGATCACGAACGGCGGGTTCGACACGATCAGGTCGAATCCCATCCCCTCCACCGGCTCGTACAAACTCCCGAATCGCGTCTCCACGTTCGTCAGCCCGTTGATCCGGGCCGTGAACCCGGCCAGCGCGACTGCCCGCTCGTTCATGTCCGTCGCGACCACCTTCCCGCAGTGCTCGCCCGCGAACACCGCCTGCACCCCGCATCCGGTTCCCAGGTCCATTGCCGTCGCGACCCGCCGCCGCACCGTGATGTTCACCAGCGTCATCGAGCTGCTGGCCGCCCCCATCACATAGTCCGGCGCGGGCCTGGTCCCCGCCACCACGGGCAGGTCCGCGATGAACACCCGACCCGACAACGGCGTGATCGACAGCAGTGCCCGCACCTGGTCCCCGCTCCGCGCCACCAGCCCCGCCCTCTCCCACGCCCCCGCCTCCATCGGCGCCACGGCCTTCTCAAACGCCTCCGCGCCCACCGCCTGCGCGCACATCACCCCCCGGATCAGCGTGTCGAGCGCCGTGCCCCCCGCCGTTCGCGACAGCAGCGCGGCCTTGCCCAGCTTCCGCCCGTCGTCGATGGAGTCGACCTTCAGATGCCGCTTGATGGTCGCGTCGTCATACCCCGCTTCCCGCAGCACACCACGGGCCGCCTCGAACTGCTCGCCCGTCTCAAATCCCACGCGCGGTATTGCCATGGGCGGAGGGTAGAGGGGAAGGTGCCAACGTGCCAACGGGCTGCCCTCGCCAGTTCGACGCCTCACACCTCGACACTTCACACCTCGACAACTTTCTTCCCTTATTGTTCACCCGCGCGCGCCAACTTGCGTCAATAAGCACGTTCTGGCCGACTTTCCTCGACTCCGCGCCTTGACTCCCCCAACCCCCGTCCTCGCGGAGCCACAGGCCTCGCTCCGTGTCGCCACAACCACAGGCCTCGAAAGGACGGTCCCATGACCACCCGCTCCACCCTCGCGCGCGCCCTGTTCCTGCTGCTCGCCCTCGCCTCCCTGCTCCTCCTGCCCGCCTGCTCCACCTTCCACGACCTCGTCGGCCTGCGCGATCAGGCCGTCACCGAGCGCGACCGCCTCGACCAGCACGCCGCCGAACTCGAAACCACCCTCGCCGCCACCCCGCCCACCGCCCCCGCCCGCCCCGAACTCGAAGCCCAACTCCAGCAGACCCGCGCCCAGGCCGACCTCCACTCCCAGGACATCGACCGCCTCGACTCCATCATCGCCCATGCCCAGAACCCGACCGACCCCATCGCCCACGCCGTCGGCGTCGTCGCCCCCTTCCTCCCCATGCCCATCCGCACGCCGCTGGTCCTGGGCGGCGCGCTCCTGGGCACCCTCCTCCGCATGCACCAGCTCCGCCAGGGCCTGACCTCGGTCGCCCGTGGCTTCGAGATCGCCAAACGAGACGACCCCGACTTCAACGCCCGCTTCGCCGCCAACACCCCAACCTTCCGCGCCACCCAGACCCCCCTGGCCCGCAAACTCATCAACCGGGCGGTGAAGGGCGCGGCCTGATCGCCTGACTCCCTGATCGGCCCCCCTCCCCCCATTGCGTCCCACGCAATGGGGGGAGGGGTCGGGGTGGGGGGTGTGAAGTCTGCCTGACCGCAATGCGCGACAACGAGGCGGTCGGCCCAAGCCCCCGCACGATCAACTTTGCGTGAAGTTCCTCTCCTCGACCATCCATGCGAGAGCTCGCGCCGCCCGCCCCGTTCGCGACCTACACGCCCGCTGGCGACATGCACTTCTCCACCTGCTCCGCCCGCTCCCCAGCCTCCTCCGCCGTCTCCGCCCACACTGTCACATGCCCCACCTTTCGCCCCGCCCTGATCGCCTTCCCGTACCAGTGATACGACACGCCCGGAATCGCCAGCACCCGCTCCCGGTCAACATCCCGCCCGATCAGGTTCAGCATCACGCAGCAGCCCACCGCCGACGCATCACCCAGCGGCCAGTCCAGCACCGCCCGCAGATGGTTCTCAAACTGGCTCGTCCGCGCCCCCTCGATCGTCCAGTGCCCACTGTTATGCACCCGCGGCGCCATCTCATTGGCCAGCAGCCCCACGCCCCCCGCCCCATCCACCTCGAACATCTCCAGCGCCATGACCCCGACATACCCCATGTGCTCCATCAGACATCGCAGATACCCCTGGGCCCGCGCCTCCAGCTCCGCCCACACTCCCGGCGCGGGCGCCACCGTCCGCCGCAGGATTCCCCCCTCGTGCGTGTTCTGCACCAGCGGATAGAACACGATCTGCCCGCCCAGCCGCCTGGCCCCGATGATCGACAACTCACGCCCAAACGCCACGAACTCCTCGACGAGCAGCGGGATCCGGGCCATCTCCGCCGGCATCGCCGCCACGTCCTCCATCGACCGCACCACGCGCTGGAACTTCCCGTCGTACCCGTTGTACTGCGTCTTGACCACCGCAGGCAACCCGATCCCCTCCACCGCACGCGCGAGGTCATCCTTTGTCTGCCTCCGAGGGTCCCATTCCGCCGTTCGGTTCGTCGGCACCCCGCACGCCGCGAACGCCCGCTTCTCCAAGGCCCGGCACTGCGTCACCCGCAGCGCGTCCGCCGACGGACTTACCAGCACATGTCTCGCCAGCCGCTCCACCGCCTCCGCCGGCACGTTCTCCCACTCCAGAGTCCCGGCATCCGCCCCCCGCGCCAGCCCATCAATCGCGTTCAGGTCCGTGAACTCCGCGCCCACCACTTCGCCCACCGCCCCCGCCGGCGCCCCCTCCGAAGCGGGGTCCAGAAACCGGCACGTCACCCCCATCGGGATTGCCGCCAGCCCGAGCATCCGCCCGAGCTGCCCGGCACCCAGAATGGCAATGGTTGGATGGCTCAACTCAGCACCCTTCGCCCCTAGGCCGCGCTTCCCCGCCCGCAGAGCCCACGACCGTCGCCAGGGGCTTCAGCCCCTGGAATCAAGACCAAAGACCCCACGGAGTTTGTCTCCTGATGCACACGCGAGCGTTCGGTCGGCTCGTGGATGCTTCGTCGACCCCCCGGGAGTCGGACGATCAGTACGGCCAATCCAGGGGCGCAAGCCCCAGGCGACGGTCGTGCGCCCTCCGGGCGAAACGTCGCGCGTCATCGATCTGGACTCGCGGCGGGCGCGGACGGCGCGGCGGTTCGCGGGTCCGGATCACTCAGGACCGACTGCGTCTGCGTCCGCCGATACTCCAGCAGCGCCTTGCCGATCGCCGGGAACTCGTGGGCGAGCATCGACGCGGCGAACAACGCCGCGTTGCTCGCCCCGGCCTTGCCGATCGCGAATGTCGCCACGGGCACCCCAGCCGGCATCTGCACGATCGACAGCAGCGAGTCCATGCCGCGCAGCGCCTTGGACTCGACCGGCACCCCCAGCACCGGCAGGTGCGTCTTGCTGGCGCACATCCCGGGCAGGTGGGCCGCCCCGCCCGCGCCCGCGATGATGCACCGAAGCCCCCGGCCCGCGGCCCCGCCCGCGTACCCGAACAGCAGGTCGGGCGTGCGATGGGCCGACACCACCCGTTGCTCGAACGCCACGCCAAGCCGGGTCAGCATCTCGGCGGCGTGCGACATCGTCTCCCAGTCCGAGCGGGAGCCCATGATGAGGCCAACCAGAGGCTTGGGCGTGTCAGACATGCGGGCTCCACACGGGTAACCGCCAAGCCTAGCAGGGTGGGGCGACCACCGGCCACGGGCCCGCCGCCGACCGAGCCCCCGGTCGGCGCTCGCCCCCGTCGCCCGCCCGATCCACTAGGATGCTCGGCCCATGAAGTTCCTGCCCGCGCAACTCGCCTACCTGCTGCGCGACCGGCGTGCCCACCGGAACATCGGCGCGTTGCTCAGGTACATCGCCGCACTCGTCGCGCTGGTGCTGGTTTACAGCGCCCTGTTCCACTTCATCATGCTCTACGAGGGGCGGGAGCACTCGTGGCTGACCGGGGCGTACTGGACGCTGACGGTGATGACCACCCTGGGGTTCGGCGACATCACGTTCCAGAGCGACCTGGGGCGGGCGTTCAGCATGTTGGTCATGCTGTCGGGGGTGGTGTTCCTGCTGACGCTGCTGCCGTTCACGTTCATCCAGTTCTTTTACGCGCCGTGGATGGAGGCGCAGGAGGCGCTGCGCACGCCGCGGCGGCTGCCGGAGGAGACCAGGGACCATGTGCTGCTGACGGGGATGGACCCGGTGTCGTCGGCGATGGTGCGCCGGCTGGAGACGGCCGGGCGCGAGTACGCGGTGATCGTGGGTGATCTGAAGGAAGCGCAGGCGCTGTCGGACCGGGGCGTGACGGTGGTGGTGGGGGAGGTCGACGATCCGGCGACGTACGAGCGTGTGGGGGCGGGGCGGGCGGCCATGCTGTTCGCATCGGGAACGGACGCGGTGAACACCAACGTGACGTTCACGGCCCGGGCGGCCGCGCCGGGCCTGAAGATCGTGGCGACCGCGGGATCGGAGCAGGGCGAGGAGATCCTGAAACGGGCGGGGGCGGACCATGTGCTGAGGCTGAGCGACCTGATGGCCCAGGCGCTGTCGCGGTGCGCGGTGGGGGGCGACGCGGTGTCGCACGTGGTGGCGGAGGTGGACGAGGTGCTGATCGCCGAGGCGAGCGTGGCTCGCACGCCCCTGATCGGCAAGACGCTGCGCGAGAGCCGCCTGAGCGAGATCGGCGTGAGTGTGCTCGGAGTGTGGGAGCGCGGGTCGTTCACGCTGGGCACGGCCGACACGAGGCTGGATGACCGGTCGATCCTCGTGCTGGCGGGGTCGCGGGCACAGTTGGATGCGTATGACGAGGCGCTGGCGATCTACAACGTGTCGGGCGAGGCGACGCTGATCCTGGGGGGCGGGCGCGTGGGGCGGGCGACGGCGGCCGCCCTGCGCGAGCGGGGGATCGCGTACCGGATCGTGGCACTGGAGGGGGAGCGTGTGAAGGGCGACCCGAACGCGCTGGTGGGGGACGCCTCGAAGCTGAAGACGCTGGAGACGGCGGGCGTGCGCACGGCCCCGACGGTGATCGTGACGACGCACGACGACAATCTGAACATCTATCTGACGATCTTCTGCAAAAGCCTGCGGGCCGAGGCGCAGATCATCTCGAGGTGTACGCACGAGCGGAACGTGGCGACGCTGCACAGGGCCGGGGCGGATCATGTGCTGTCGTACTCGGGGATGGGCGCGTGGACGCTGATGAGCCTGCTGAGCGGCACGCGGATGCTGGCGATGGCCGAGGGGCTGGAGGTGGTCCGCGCGAAGGTGCCTGCGAGCCTGGTGGGCAAGACGGTGCGCGAGAGCGGGATACGCGAGCGGGTCGGGTGTACGGTGGTGGCGGTGAAGGGGCCGGGCGGCTCAACGATCAACCCGCCGGCGGACCGGGTGCTCGTCGCGGGGGAAGAGTTGGTTTTGGTGGGTGGCGTGGACGCGGAGGCGAGGTTCAGGAGGGAGTTCAGGTGAGGGCGTGTCGGGCGTGCGGCGTCACCACTCGTAGCCCATGTCCTCGGCGATGCGGTAGAGGGCGGTGAGGAGCATGGAGTGATGACGAAGGATGGCCGCGCTCACCGAGTCGCCGCCCTCTTCGGCGCGCAGCGAGCCGATATTGGCGGCGTGAATGGCCGGGATGACATGCCCTGCTTCGAGAATGGTGGCGACCTTCTCGTCGATCGGGCCCGCAGCGATGCCACTGAACGTGTTGGCGAGCGTTGCACAATCCACCGCCGCGAAGAAATCGCGGAGTTCCTGGCTTGGTCGTGGACGCGCGTGAGCCAACGTCCACTCGACGAGCGCGTCGCGCGAGACAGAACCGTCGGCGATGCCCACGATTGTGTTCGCCGCCTCCTGCTGATCGGCCTCAAGTTCCCAGCCGTTCAATCGCAGGAAAACCGACATCGCAAGAAACGCGGCCCGCTTGTTGCCGTCCTGGAACGGGTGGTTCTTGCAGAGCCCGAAGCCATAGGCGGCGGCCATGGCGAAGGGGGCCTCTCAGGCGAACTCGCCGCCGATTGCCTGGCGCGGGGCGGCCATTGCCGAGTCGAGCAGGCCCGGATCGCGCACGCCGTGCAGACCGCCGTACTCCTCGATGGCGGCGGCTTGCAGTGTGGTGATCTCGTCGAGCGTGAGGAATCGCGGCGGCTTGGCGAGGTAGCCGCGGATCAT
>Ga0163144_10016651_pt1 | contig 15050 bp, 18 predicted proteins | sample OliLak19BULKMAT1_FD_123175 | JGI IMG/M metagenome (GOLD analysis project Ga0163144, IMG submission 123175) | Freshwater microbial mat bacterial communities from Lake Vanda, McMurdo Dry Valleys, Antarctica - Oligotrophic Lake LV.19.BULKMAT1 | ecosystem: Environmental > Aquatic > Freshwater >... | reverse complement strand
TCGTGTTACCCTCGTTTCCAGTCCTATTCTCCATTGACGCTTCTAGTATCAAATGATACTATTGCGGTTGTGATGTCGTTTTACTGTGCAAGATCGACGGCATTCCCACAAAGAGTTAAGTGGAAAACTCAAACGAGCCAGGGAGTTGCTAAACTCCAACGGCTATCTGGTCGCAGAGGCCATCAAACTCGCCTCTAACTTTCAGAGCATAGACCTCTACACCCCACTAGAACAAAAAGAGACTGTGAAGCAGGCGTTCCATGAGGTTCGTCCAGAGCACTACGTCGGGAACCACCCTCCAAAGTCGGCCCGTGCGCCGTCGATCGTGGGGAAAGAGCTGCTTGAGTTCCGGTGGCAATCGAAGGATTTTTGCAAGATGATGTACCTAAAGTTTTGCCTTCGCGGTCCGAAAGGGAAGGAAGAGCTTTTCCTTTGTTCGCTCCATGAACACGTGGAGAGAGAGTTGGTAATGAGAAAATGACGTGCCTCAACTGTGATGGCGAGTTGCATCAGCAAGTCGTTGATTTTTCTACGGAAGTGAAGGGTCAGCAGGTAGTTTTCTCTATGAGCGGCCTGGTGTGCGCGGCGTGCGGATACCACACGGTTCGTGGCGAGGAGATGGCCGAATACATGCGGCGCGCAGCCGATGTTTACCGGGCCCAGAACAATCTACTGACCAGTGACGAGATTCGCTTGCGGCGCAAGTCACTGGGCATGAACCAGGAACAATTCGCTGCGCATTTGGGTGTCGGAGTTGCCAGTGTAAAGCGGTGGGAGTGGGGGCAGATTCAGGACAAGGCCCTGGACAACCTCATCCGGATCCGGACCTCTGTCGACGATGCCAAGGCGAACTATTGGCTGGTAAGCGAAATGATGCAGTCCTTGGCGATCGCCAGCCTCCTTGAGGCTGACTCCTTGGTTCCCGAAGTCGTTTACTACCCCAAGAAAACTGAGGTCTGGCAGACAACAGCTAACCTGGCCAGTCCCGCCGAACACTTGGGAGGCGACACGGCCTACGCCTCTTGACCCGATGACGACGTTAACGCCCACCAAACGAGACATTCAGCTGGCACTCGCGATTTCGAACCGTGCCACCTTGTCGGAGATCGTGTTAACCAAATGCTCGGTCGCTGGCACACGAGACCGCTCCTTAGTGGAGCCATTCACCATGAGTGTCCGGACGGTAGAGACTAGATCAACCGTGGAAGGCGGCAATCTAGAGGTCGAAGTCAACTTCGAATTCAAGAGTTTGGATGGATCGGAAACCCCAGCGGTGGTGTTCCTGGTGGATTGCGTCTTCTGGATTTCGTACCAATTGGAAGAGGGTTTCACTCCCGAACCAGAGCAGATTGCCGCGTTTTCGAACGGCAACGTGATTTACAACTGTTGGCCCTACCTGCGCGAGTTCGTTCAGAGTACCGCGATGCGCATGGGCCACACTCCCCCGCCTTTGCCCCTGCTGCGAGTGAAGCCGAAGTCTGAGCCCAAGGCTGAATAGGGTTACTTCCGGCTGAGCCGCTGCGGCTCCATGGCCAACGACAAAGCCATCGTCGCCCAACTGGTTCCCGCCGCCGAAATCCATTGGTTGTGCCCATACGGGAAGCCGCTTTCGAAGTAGGGCTGCAGCCAGATGGAGCGCGAAGCGACGTGCCAACTGCCGTCCGGAGCCTGGGTCTTCAGCAGGTACTTCACGCCGCGCTGATACACCGGGCTTGCCGTGGCCACGTTGCCGCCGAGATTCAAGGCATAGAGCGCTTCGCCCGTCGCATAGGCGTCGGAACCCATGGTGGCGAGTTGGTTCCAGCCGCCGTCGGCCCGTTGCGCGGCCGTTAGATCCTTGGCCGCGGCAACGATCGCGGCCGCACTGGCATTGGCCCAACCCAGGCCCAATAGACGGAAGGACATGTCCTGCGTGTTCGCCGCCCGGTTGGCCTCAAGCCAACTCGCAGCCTTGGCTATGATCTTGGCATGCAGCGCCGCGTCCTGCGGACGTCCGTACTGCTTGAGCGTATAGATCGACAAGGCCGTCGACATGAACACGCCCGAGTTCATCGGCGGGCGCCGACTTTCGTTGGCTTGCCAGCTGCCTTCGGACGACTGCATGATCTGCACGAAGCGCACGACGGCGTCGGTGTACTCGTCGCGGGGGATGCGGTTCATGCCGGAGTCGAAGAGCTCCCACCCCAGGCTCACGACGCCGACGACGTTCAGGTCGACCACCCGTTCGGGGCTGCTGCCCTGCATCGTAAGCGGCAATTGCGGAATGCTCTTGGGCACCGGTAAACCGCGTTCCCGAGCCAGGGCGGCGGCCGCCGAAGGCAGGTCCTGCGCGTGGCAGGCGTTGCAGCCGGCAATGCGGATAAAGTTATGGCTCTGCTTTTCGAGCAAGCCAAAGCCGGCGGCACGGCCGCCCCAATCGATCGCAACTGCTTCTTACCCTCCGGCGCGGCCACCACGCCCAGACGACGCCGCTGTAAGTCCGGCACGCCTAACAAGCGGGCGACCTCCGAGTCCCCCCGCTTGGCGGCCAGCATCGGGGCCGTTTCGTCGTCGCCTTTTGCATTCAGGTCTGCGCCCTGAGCCAACAGCAATTTCACGACGCCGGCCGGCATCGTGTCGGACCCGGCGGCATACAGCAGTGGCGTGTAACCGCGCGCGTCCGCGACGTTCACTTCGGCGCCCGCGTCCAGCAGCAGTTTCACCGTGGCTTCGTCGCCCGTTGTGGCCGCGTCCGCCAAGGCGGTTTCGTTCTTCTTGGTGCGCAGCGTGGCGTTCGCGCCTTTGGCCAACAGGAGCTTCACGGCCTCCGCGCGACCCGTCGCCGCGGCACCCATCAAGGCTGTGGAACCGGCGGCGTTGCGGGCGTTCACGTCGGCTTTGCGGTCCAGCAAGAGGTTCATCGCGGCCAAGTCTGCCCGCCGCGCCGCCATCATCAAGGGCGTGGTGCCGTTGAGCGTCTTGGCATCTACGCTCGCGCCCTGATCAAGCAGCAAGTGCAACACGGGCAAGGCGTTCGACATCGAAGCCGCCTGATAGGTGATTGACCGACCGTCCGACAGCCGCGCCGATACCGTGGCGCCTTGGGCGAGCAGCAGCTTCACTTTGGCTTCGTCGGCCAAGGCCCAGAACAAGGGCGTCGATCTGCGGCTGTTGGCCGCGTTCACGTCCGCGCCTTTAGCCAGCAGCAGCTTCATCACCGCCGGTGTGCCGAAGGCCGCCGCGTGGTGTAGCGCCGTCGATCCCGCGGCGTCCGTCGCCCTCACCAAGTCCGGCTGGGCGGCGATCATCTTCTCCAATTGGGCCAGATCGCCGGACCGGGCGGCGGCGATCAGAGCTTGCACTTTGGGGTCAATCGGCTTCGGCGGCGCTTCCACTTGCACTTCCATCCGGAAGTCGGCGCCCTGGTCGATCCAGGCGCGCAGGGTCGCAATCTCGTCGTCGGCCAGCGCGCCCGTGGGCGGCATCTGCAAGCCACCGTCGCCATTCACCAGCCGGCGGATCAGCTTGCTTTCGGAGCTTTTGCCGGGGAGGATTACCGGGCCGTAGTCGCCGCCGCGCATCGCGTTCTGACGCTTATCCAGCCGTAAGCCGGACTGTTGCACCTGGTCTCCATGGCAGGAGTAACACTTCTGGGCGAGGATCGGTTGGACGTCCTTCTCGAAGTCCACCTTCGCCGTCTGGGCGAAGGCCAAAGTGCCCAGCAAGGCCAGCATCATGAAGCGCATGGAAGTCCTCCCAACAATGGACCATTGGCCCGAGAGGAGTTTACACCCAACCGGATCCGGAGGAAAGCCCCCCAAAAGCGGCCCCCCAAAAGCGGCCACTGAAAAGAATTATTCGGCGTCCACCCGCTCAAGCCAAGCGGGTTGGGCGTAGACCGGCTCCACCCAACGACAGATCTCGTCCGTCGCGTCGCGGCGGTCGGCTGGAACATAGGTAACCGCGTCCGTTAAAATGAGCGCCAGACGAGGTCAAAATCGATACAACAATGCTATGGGGTCGAGCCCGACCGCATTTTTGTTCCGCTAACTGTCGTGTTACGTTACCGTTAGGAGAGTAACAGGATGCCGGGGCGCACCCCAGAATGTCCCTCTGCGTGTCCATTTAGTCGGGAATTCATTCGACCGGCGCGATGAGTAGGGCCCGACTCAGCTGTTAACTGCCTCCAATAGCTGTTGATTTTGGGAAGGAAATGCCAGTACGGATGACCATTGCGTAAGGCGCTGAAGATCGCCGTTCCTGAACGAAACTCCCTGCTCTGCCTTATAGACCGTCACAAATTTGTGCGTTTGGAGATGTTGTTGAATGTCGTTCCATTTGGCAAAGATCTGCAGAAACGAATTATGCGCCGACTGTTCGTCGGTCGCGGCCATCGCCAAAACGAATGATGGTTTCGTCATCCCCTCAGTCTCGAAGTCAATTTTCACTGTCTCATCGAAGACAGAACTGACATCCCGATCGCGACTGAATTTCACGTCTGAAGCTTGAAAGAAATCTCGCACCGTCTCACGGAATGGGTTGGGGGCTCTCAAAGAATGCTGATAGGACAAGTCGGACACCCTTATGCAAGCCTGAACTAGGCGCAGGATGGTGGCCGAAATGTTAATCATCTCTTCGTCTGAAATATCGACTTGAAGAGCGCCATCAGCAAAGACAACGTCGAGTTCAGAACAAATCTCCGAGATGATTTCCTTTCGGCGGGGGGTCACCTTCACCTGTCCCTCGCGTAGGTAAAGTGCTGTCTGCCCGTAATCCGACAGCCGGTGAGAAGTGAAGGGATTTTTACCAGGTTCCAGAAAAATATCGATGTGGGAGCCGTTAGGGTATAAGAACGGTGTGGCCATCCTCAACGCTCCGTTGCGCAGCACACCGCATTCTTCCACCAGTGGAAGCGATTTAACGATGTTTTGGAGGGCTGCGCAGTTCAAAGTCATGATGTCATTTGTCCGGGTCGAAGAATTGCCCGCCGTGTGAAATTTTCGCCTCTGTACAAAGCTTCTGCCAAACCTCTGTGACTGTCAACTCAGTAAGGTCCTCCCGCGCAACGGCGAATGGGAGATTCCTAAGTGGATCCTCCGGCGTCCGGAGCGAGTGCTTGTGTGTGCGACCCACTTTTCCATGGATCGCCCCATTGACACAATATCGGCAAATCGGCCCAACGCCTGCAACGATAAAAGTGAATACGATCTTTCCCGACCTAGGATCGAATTCTCCGTCAAGGCGGAGCAATTCTACGCCTGAGGAAGTCTTAACCTTTACCTTTTCGAATCCCAAAACGTCTGGATGCCCTGCAATTGGGACGTACGAAATCGTGCTCTCGATAAATTTGCCCTCGAGGTCTCGCAGAGCCACAAAGTTGGCCTTATCCATCGGAAGTCAGAGCATATCACACGGGCGACTTTCGTGGAAAATCGGGGAAAAATCGGCACCTCCCGGCATCCTGGGTATCGAGACAATTGCGAGATAAATCAACACCTTAGCGACTTCGGGATGCGGTGGTGCCCGACTCCCCCGCATTTTTCTTGAAAAGAAATGAGAATCGTAAGCGAAAATACACTACCTTGTGGAGGCTCCGTGTCCTGTAAAAAGCGCTTTGCCCCACCAGAGTATTGGCTGCACATGACGCAGCGAGGCAACGACATGGGACGCGCCGACAGTGGCCATGGCTTGAAGAAAAACTATTCGGCGTCGACCCGCTCCAGCCAAGCCGGTTGGGCGTAAACGGGCTCCACGCAACGCCAGATCTCGTCGGTCGACTCGCGGCCGTCGGCCATGCGGAATACGAGACCGCTCAGGCCGCGCTTCTTGATCTCGGGGTGCGAGGTCACCCAGGCGGCGAACTCCTTACGCGGACCTTCGATTAGCCCCAAGCCCTGGGCCTGGTCGACGAAGCCCTGCACTTCGGCGCGAACGGCGGCGTGGTTGGCGCGCTGCAGGGCCGTTTGGTCGCGGATCCAGTCGCGCAGTTCAACCGGCAGGTCGACGGTAGTTTCGTCCGGGGTCTCGCCGGCGCGCAAGGCGGCCCAAATGGTCTTGGTCGAGGTGCCGAAGATCAGCCGGTGCAGGCGGACATATTCGTCGAGCTTCACCTTGGCGCGCGTGCCATCGGGCCAGCGCAGGACGAAGCCTTCGCCCTCGGTTTCGGGGATCGTGTGCGGGTCCTGCGTGCCGTAGAAACGGGCGCGGCGAATCGGCTCCGGCAATGCGAGCCAAGTTGCCGTATCGACGCCGTGCAAGTCGACCGAGCCCAGGGAGACCAGCTCTTCGAGGCCCGCATAGTCGACCACGATGCGGTTGCCGGGGTAGACGGCTTCCATCAGGACAGTTTCGCCGGCCGGCGGAGTATAATGTGGCGCGTTTTGGCTGAACCAGGAGTGTGCCCATAACGCCTGGTCGCTCTCGAAGCTGCCACGGGTGGAGAACACGCGTTGGCCTTCGTACACGAACATCAGGATCAAGCTGCCGTCCACCTTCTCCCAAAACTCGGGAGGGCCGTTGGGCAAGGCGGTAAGCTGGCTCAGGTTAAAGAATTTGGCGAAGCCGCGGGCGACGATGTGGCCCTCTTCGTCGAGTACGAGGCCGCGGGCATCGCGTAGGACGGCGGGCCAGTCGTGGGCTTTGAAGTCGAATTGAGTGCGCTGGGAGTAGTTGTAAATCCAGAGCGGTAAGCGCGCATGGCGGCGGCGGGTGCAATAACCGTTGGCTACGAAGTCATGCAGCTCTTGAAGTTTGGGATAGAGCACAGTAATCGCCACTTCAGATTAACACTGAACTAACTTTGTTCGGCGCTACTGCAAAAACACCCTTAGGGGAGAAGAGAGATCATGGACCCGAATCAAGTTCATGCAAACCCTGCTGCCGCGCGCCGTAGACGCGGCGGTCGTCCGGTTCAAAACCCTGGCCATGTGGATGATCGGCCGCTGGCTGATCAACGTCGGCATCCGGCTAATTGCCAATGCACTTACCCGCCAGAAGGTGGACAACACGATCATTGGCTATGTCGAGTCGACCGTGCGCATCGTCCTGAACGTGATTCTGATTGTCGGCTTGCTGAGCTTCTTCGGCATCGAAACCACCACCTTCGCCGGCTTGCTCGCCGGTTTAGGCTTGGCCATCGGCGCGGCCTGGGGCGGCATGCTCTCGAACTTCGTCGCCGGGGCGTTGCTCGTCTTCCTGAAGCCCTTCCGCGTGCGCGACTTTATCCTACCGCGCCCGTGTCGCACGCGGTCGATCCGCAGGCCTTCATGGACCAGTTACTGCCCAAGATCAAAGCGATTCCGAACGTGATCGCGAGCCCGGCGCCAGACTTGAAGATCCTCACTTACAGCGCCTACGGCTGCGTGCCGGTGATCCGGCCCTATTGCCACAACGATCATTACTGGCAGGTGTATTTCGATACGCAGGACGCCATCCGTAACACCTTCGGCTCCGGTGGCTTCCCGCTGCCCGAAGTGAAGACAGACCTTGCTCCCCGCGAGGCCTAGTGCTCTCTTCCGCTGAGCTACGGGAAAGGCCTTAGATCGGTCTCAGGGAAACCCCGGCTCTAGGTGTTGATTCACCTTGGTTCTAAGTAATTCCGAAAAAGCCCTATTATTTACCGTCAAGATGGACGAAATAGGTGGCATGTCTGCCAAGTTGATCATCGGTATTCTGAACATCCGGAGTAGCTACGTGCAGAACTCCGACACGCCGGCTGAAGATGGCGCGCCGGATACGGTGCAATGGTGGCTGGAGCCTGGACAAGCATGGCGGATCCGCACGTTTGCCGCCGACCACGATATCCACGTGGATTGGGTGGGAGAGGGCGAGCCCAGCGAGCTGATCCACTACATTGAGGACAACTACGATGGCCTGCTCGAACGGCTGGAGGTGATCGACATCCCCAACATGCACGACCTGGCCCAGTCCGCCCGCATGCTGAAGCGCGCCGGCCTTGAGCCGAACCTGGAGATCGCGCCCGACGGCTTTGCTTATTGGAACCCGGACGGCGGCGTCTATCAGACTTTGTGATCAGCGTTTCGGGGGCGCATTGTCGAGTGCGACTTCCAAGGATGGCGGACAGGTCAATGGCCGTGTCGCCTTTGGTCGTGAAAACTCGAAAAAAGCCAGCGCGGCGACTTTGACCGACTTCGCTTCCTCCTGGCCATAGATCCGCTGAAATTCACCCTTGTAGTCGGTGCTTTCGTCACAAGGGAAGGGGTCCAGCAACCAGACGAGCCAAGTTTCCACGTTGCGCTTGGGGATCCAAAGGAAAACCGTCCCCTCATTTTCTGAAAGTCCCTCTTGCTGCAGACGCTGCTCAAGGTCGGCACGACGGCGAGCCACCGCTCCCTTGTCCGCATCCAAGTGAACCACCAAGATCGTATCGGCGGCACGCTGGTTCACCGCCTTTACTTGGCGTTCATATTCTTGCAGAACGTAGGCATCTCCTGCGCCTTTATTAGCTGGCAGCGGCAGCTTAAGAACTTCTCGCGATTTGTAACCGAGCCGCACTAATAGGTGATACGCCAAGTTCTGGGCTTGCCTGTCCTCCGCCAGGATGATCGCCAGCGAAGCGCTCACCAGCCGCGCACCTCAAGTTCCGCGGGCGTCAGATCTTTAGGTTCCAGCGGCCGGTAAGGTTCCGCTTGGGCGTATCCACTGTCGGATCGTCGAAATACCAGTCCACAATCCGGCGCCAACTGATTCAATAACTCCGGATGATGCGAGATGAGCATCACTTGGCCCTTGCTTTCGGCCAACCGGTCTTGCAATTGATTCAACCAGGGCTGAATTTCGCGTAAGGCCACAAAATTGTCCGGTTCATCGAAGATCACCAACCGCTCGTCAACACCCACGAGTCCGTGCAGGAGGAAATACAAGCCGATGAGTGCTTGTTGTCCATCGGAGAGGGCGTCCAGAGGAAACCCGCGAGTTTGTCCCTGAGCTTCGAAGTTGGCAATCTGCGTTTTTCTCCCGTCATCCAGGGCCTGGAAACGCAACCCACGGAAACCGGGTAACACATCGCGAAGGGTCTGTTCCACGCGAGAGTAAATCGCCGGATCCTCTTGTAATTTGTAACGTAGCCACGCCGTAAAGTTAGAGAGATTACGGTCCGGCCGCGCCACCTCCTGCTCCGCACTCGATGAAAACGGGGGCACTAACCGAAAGTACCCGATGTTCTCCACCCATTCCTTAAAGCGAAAGATGGGCCGATTTTCTGGACGCGGCTGCAGAAAGGTTAACGCTGACCGGTGCCAATCGAGTCGAAAATCTAGCGAGTTTTTAGCATTGGTACCTACCGTGAGACGGCCTTCGACAAATTGGAGCAACCCTTTACCATCCATTTCGAGGCTCTCCGACAAGACCCTGGGACGTTGCGATTCGCCCGATCGGAACTGGTCTCTGTGCTCGATCTGCAAAGCATAAACGTAGGTATGGCCCTCGACTTCGGTCTCCAATTCGATTGTTTGCGTTGGCTTTTGCTGCCATTTATTGAAGGTGGTGATGCCAAAATGCGGCTGCTTCGGAAGATCCGGGGCCAAAGCGTCGCCGGCTATGACGTCACGCAGGGAGGCGAGTAGCAATCCCAGTGTAGTTTTGCCGGATCCGTTTCCACCCATCAAAAGATGCAGCGGCCCAGGGCGAAGCTCAAAGTTGACGAAGCACTTGTAATTATCGATGTAGAGGCGCTTCAACATTCTGCCCTTGAGTTTAGCGCAGACGCTTTCCCACCTAAGGCTTCCCCGCCAGAGTCAGCGCATAGCGGCAATCACCCGCGTCGATGATCAGATACTGCTTCGCGTCCAATATGAAAGTCGAAGGAACATTGCTCAGCGGCGCCATTCATGACCCGGAGTGTAATTCGCTGTCACCGGCTAATTCGCAAACGCACGCCGCGTGCGGTAGTGAATCAGCGCCGCCATCAGGTAGAACACGCCGCCCACCATCAGCGTGTTCCCCAAGCCAATGTAAATCGCGAGGAAGATCGCACTCGCCGACCCCAGCACGCTCGATGCAGCATTGAGACTCCACGCCCAGCGCACCGCGGTCGGGAAGCGCAGTTCCAGAGTGTTCAAAGCCGTCGGGAACGGCAGGCCCATCACAAAGCCCACGGGCACAATCAGCGCGATCGTGATCAGCACCTTCAGTTCCCAAGGCCAGCCCACCAGCGCGGCGGTGAGCGCCGGAGCTACGAAGCGCAAGAGAGCGACCAACAGGAACACCAGACAGAGGGCCTGGCGCAAGCGCACCGGATTCGTAAAGGTGAGCTTCCGCGAAACCGAACTACCCACTCCGCTCGAGACCAGCATGGAGAAGATGATCACCGTGAGCGCATAGGTGGGGTGGCCCAGGAACAGGACGAACTTCTGGATGAGCGCCACCTGGATCAGGATATAGCCGGCGCCGATGCAGAGGAAGTAAAACAGGAACTGCCGCGCGGCCGGGTCAGCCGGCAGTTTGGTGCCCAGCACCAGGGGCGGCAGCGCCAGCACGACGATCGTGGCGAGCACGCTGATGATCATCAGTCCGAACAGCAGCGGCACAGCGCGGTTGATCTTATAGTCGGCGCTATCTTGCCCGCCTTGGGTGAGGAAGGCCCACAGGTCGCGGGGCTGGACGGTGTAAAAGAAGAACGGCCGGTCGTCGCCCACGGGCGAAAGGTCGTAGCGGTAATTAGCGAGGAACGCGTTCTTATCCGCGGCATTCAGATAACGTCCGAATTCATTGCGAACGCCGTCGCCGGGCAGATAGATGGCCTGCATGCTGGAGCGGCGCACGGCGTCCCGCGTGCGTTCGATATCGGCCGCCGAGAATGGCTTCCGCGAGATCATCACCGTGTCTTTGGAGCCCCAGCCCTGCGTGGAGCCCTCGCGCACGATGATCACGTGCTGCTCGAGCTTCGGCGCGCCACCGAGCCGGGTTAGCGCTTCGTTGGCCAACGTCAACAGCCGCAGGCTTTCACGCGGCGGATCGAAGCCCCAGCGGGTGAAGGCCATAAAGCCGTCATCGGTGAGGTGGCTCAGATAGTCGTAGAAGGCGTCGGTGGTGTAGAGGTTGTTTTCGGAAAGCGCAAAGGCGCCGGCGGCGGTGGAGGCCCAGGTATCGACCAGGGTCGCTTGCAGCACCTGGTAACGGTCAGTACTGCGGCGCACAAAGCTGCGGCCGTCTTCCACCTGGATGTGCACTTCGGGCCGCTGGTAGAGATTACGGCTGAACTGGGGGAACTTATCCCGCATGATCGTATTGGCGATGATGGGGTTCACTTCGACGCCCGTGATGTCCTTGGCGCCGGAGGCGAGGGCGCGGGAGACGTCCCAGCCGCCGCCCGGCCCGATGATGAGGGTCTTGGCGCCGGGCCGCACGGCGTAGGGCAGGCCGGGGCCTTGCAGCAGCAGGTCCTTCTGGTCACGCTCGGAGAGATGTTGGAAGTCAAAGCGCGGCACGCCGGTAGAGGCATCGGCGTCGATGATGATCAGGTGGCCGCCGGAGCCTTGGTCCTCGACCAGGCCGATCCGCGAGAGTCCATTCCATTTGGTGAAGATCTCATTGCCGATCTTCTGGCCTTTGGCATAGCGGACATCGATCACATTCCAGCGCAGGTTGATGACGAAGAGCCCCACCAGGCCCAATGCCAAGGCGACGGCCGTGGCGCGCCAGCGGGTTTGCCCGGCGACGTTAAACCACACGGCGGCCGAGGCGGCAAAGAGCACGCCTACCGTAATCACCGTGTTGGGGCCGCCAAAGCCGCTCAAAAAGGGCAGCAGCAATAAACAGCCGCCGGCCGCGCCTAAGAGGTCAAAGAAGTAGACCCGGTCGACCCTTTCGATGGTCTCGTTGATCACCAGCGAGATAATCGTGCCGGCCAGGAAGAACGGGAGCGCGCTCGCGAAATAGACGGCGGCGAGGGTCGCGTTCGAAAACTCGCCCCGCCGGGAGAGCAGAAATACCAGCGACGCCACCACGACGACGCTATTGGCCGATGCGAGCCATCCGAGCTTCAGGAAGGTGCCTCCGCGCCATCCAGTGACCACATAGGAGAAGACGCCGCCCGCGCCCAGGCCGAAGAGGGCGATGGAGATGGCGAGGAAGGCGAAATGGTAATAGAAGACGACGGAAAAGACACGCGTGAGCGAGAGTTCCATCACCAGCGTCGCGAGCGTTGTGAGCGCCACACCGGTGTAGACCTGCCACCAACTCAAGGTGCCTTGTTCATGGGCCAAGGAAAGGGAGATGCGAGACAACTCTTTATGTTAGCTTGCGGAGCCCTTGGGCGTCACGGTTTCGTTTCGCGCGACGAACCTAACGCAAGATGTGTGGCAAGTCTACATCCGAGCAAAGGACGATGCCCAGCTCCCGGCAATACCGAACCACATCCGGCACCGCACGGCCGATGACGGCGGCATGTACGACTGAATCGTCGTCTTCGTGGTCCGGAACGACCCGTCAATGATCTCGTTTTCGTTCAGCGCCGCTGCATTGCGACACGGACCCGCTTTCCGTAACCACGATCAGCTGCTCGGGTGTCGCCTGGACGGCCGTTGCCATCAGGGGTCTTATCTTAGTCTGCACGATCTCCTCCAAAATGCTCGCGCCAGACAGCTACGATGTGATCGAAGTGTTCGAAGAGCTCTAACGCACTTCGCGCCGCAACTTCGGCGTACAATTGAACGCAAATTCTTCTTCGATATCGAAGTCGTCCGGCAACAGCCAATACTTACATTCCGTATCTCCCTTGATGGCATGAACATGCATCGGCTCATTCCCCTCGTTGGAGTAGAAATGAAACCGCCATCCCCGGACATGGAGAATCGTGGGCATACCAGCTGTCTCTAAGTCCCGGTAAAGAGATTCCGGCGAAGACTCCGGCCGGCGGCCACTTCGAAACGGGCACCATCTTGAAAACCACCACCGCCTGCCTCACGCACTCGCTCGACTATATTCTCCAACTGGGCGTCCAAAAGATTCAACCCCACCGGCTGCCTATGCTGCCTTAGTTGGAGCGGGACTTGCCGCGCCATGGCTTCGAGCCGATGACGCCCCCGGATATCACCCCGCCGATCGGCTGAAACATTTCCACAATCCCTTAGGCGTTTCGGCTAAGCAACGTGCACCACTAACTTGCCGAAGTTCTTCCCTTGTAACAGACCCATAAACGCCTGCGGAGCGTTCTCCAAACCTTCCACCATATCTTCCCGGAACTTGATCTTGCCGTCGCGCACCCAGGCGCCCATCTCGGCGGCGAACTCGCCATGACGATGGCCGTAATCGTCAAAGATAATAAAGCCCTGCATGCGGATGCGCTTCGTCAGCAGCACGCGCGCCAACAAGCCCAGCCGGTCCGGGCCCGGCGGCAAAGCGGTGTCGTTGTAATGCGCGATCAAGCCGCACACCGGGATGCGCGCCTTGGCATTCAACAAAGGCATCACCGCATCGAACACCGGCCCGCCGACATTCTCGAAATATACATCGATGCCTTGGGGACAGGCCGCGGCCAGGGCACCACGCAGATCGGGCTCGTTGCGATCGATGCACGCGTCGAAGCCCAGCTCTTCCACCACAAAGCGGCACTTATCCGCGCCGCCGGCCACGCCCACCGCGCGACAGCCCTTCAACTTCGCGATCTGCCCCACTGCGGAGCCCACGGCGCCACTCGCCGCGCCCACCACCACCGTCTCGCCGGCCTTGGGCTGGCCAATATCGAGCAGACCCATGTAAGCCGTGAATCCGGGCATGCCCAGCACACCCAAGGCCAAGGACGGCTGCGTAAGTGCCGGATCCAACTTACTCAGCCGTTGGCCATCGGAGAGACAGTAACTTTGCCAGCCCGTGTAGCCCATCACCAGGTCACCCACGGCGAAGCCCGGATGCTGCGACTCCTCCACGCGCGATACCGTCCCGCCCACCATCGCCTCGCCGAGCGCCACCGGCGCGGCGTAGCTCTTGGCATCGCTCATACGTCCGCGCATATAAGGGTCAAGCGAAAGATAAAGGGTCTTCAGCAGCACCTGACCGGGGCCGCACTCGGGCACCGGCACCTCCTCGAGGCGAAAATCCTCAGGCTTCGGGGCGCCAACGGGGCGCGAGTTCAAGACGATGCGGCGATTGACAGGCACCTGACTACGGTATCTTAATTCTCATCGGCGCGCCGCAGTTGCACGTCGTCCACGCCGGGCGCGTTACTGATCGCCCCCGCCGCCGCAATCACCGATATGCCGGCGCGCAAATGGATTCGGTAAGTGACTTCCACGTAGGCGCCGCCCTTAGCCGTACCGAGCGAGACTAAGTTGTGGCTCGCCACGTGGGGCGCCACGGAATTACTAAATACGCTGAGTAAGTCCTGCCCCGGGGGAATCCGCAAGCGAAGAAAGTACTCCGGCTCCTCCGACCGCTCCGCCCGAAAGAGCTTGGCCATGGCGAAGGAAGCGACGCCAATCACGCCAATGCCCAACAGCGCCACCCATAAGTCACTGGTGCCGGCCGCCATGCCCACCACCACGGCGAAGATCACATACGCCGTATCCTGCGTATCTTTCACCACCGTACGGAAGCGGACAATCGATAACGCGCCCACCAGGCTAAAGGCCCGCGCCACGTTATCGCCCACCACCTGACTTACCATGGCGATCAACACGCACAGCAGCACCAAGGTGATCGCGAGCGACGTGCTCGCTTCGGCCGCCCGCACCCGCCGGTAGATCCACGCCACTAGCGCCCCCAGTAACGCCGCCGCTAACAACCGGGCCAGCACCACTTCGGGCGCGACGCTGGCGGAGTTACTCGCCAGCGGCTTCCAAATTTCAAGCATGCGTCAATTGTGCCCCATAGCCCAGGGCTACCGCTGCGGTCCGGTATTTGGAGACCGCATTCGGCAGCAGGCGAAACTCCGCCAACAGCCGCGCAAAGACCGCCGGAATCTCACCGCGGTACTTGAGCTCCAGTACGGCTTCGATTTGCGAAAGCGGATGGGCTTCGCCCGGCGCGGCGAATTCCAGGCGGTCCACCCGCACGGCCCGCAGTTGATCATCGAGCGTCAGGCGGATCGGCTGGCCCTGTTCGCCGGCGCCCAC
>Ga0163144_10016650_pt1 | contig 15051 bp, 16 predicted proteins | sample OliLak19BULKMAT1_FD_123175 | JGI IMG/M metagenome (GOLD analysis project Ga0163144, IMG submission 123175) | Freshwater microbial mat bacterial communities from Lake Vanda, McMurdo Dry Valleys, Antarctica - Oligotrophic Lake LV.19.BULKMAT1 | ecosystem: Environmental > Aquatic > Freshwater >... | reverse complement strand
GCGGCGGCAGGCCTAGCCGAAATTCAAAAACTTCGCAAGGCTGGGGATGGTCGTACGCTTACCGCCGTATCGTTCTGCGGTTTCGACTGAGACGTGGCCGAGAAGTAAGTGGTCTACGGTCCCACCGGCCGTCACCACCAGCCGAAGCTGCTGCCGCCCGGTCAAATCTACCCGCACAAAACGAGCCGCCGTAGTGCCCCGCATCACCGGGCTTTGATAGGCGCGCACACCATCCACTTAGGCTTCAAAGACCACCGAGCCGTTATTACCGACCTCGTCGTCCACCCCAATCGTCGAATAAAACTCATCATACTTGCGGTCCAGGTTGTAGATAATCTCGCTGTAGGAGTGCGTTCCCAAACCCTTAGTGAACTTCAAACCATTGATGGCAATCGTCTTTCCATCACCCGACGGCATCTCGCCATTGCTCCGATCTTTTTCCACCGGTCCCCATCCTCCTTTGGCGCTCACCCAAGGGAGATCGGATAGGTAGAAGATTTCGTCCGGGGAGTAGAGCCGCACTTGCGGGATGGGCTGATCGGCCTGGCCGGGGTACGACCACAGCAGCTTCATCGTCGAGCCCCCAATGCGCTCGAAGTACTCCAACTTTACCTTGTAGCGTTTACCAGCGATGAGCGCCAGCGCCTTCGAACGGTTGATCGTCGGGGAATGATCAGTCCAGTTTTCGATCACTTTTTCGTTGTCGACCCAAAGACGAACGCCGTCGTCGCTCAGAGTCGAGAGGGTGAAGTTCCCCGTTACAGGGGCTTCGAGGAACCCGGTCCAACGGACCGAGTAGTTGTCGCTACGAACGCCCTCGCCCGGTGAACCAGGTCCCCAGGCGAAGTCGATCTGCCGGTGGGTGCGTCGCATAATCGGCGAGCCCGACAGGTCGTTGCTATTGAAGTACAGCCCATAAAGACCCTCGCCGGGAAGTGCGCCCGGCGTGGTGGCCCGCAACGGCATCATGCCAGCGGCGAGAGTAAGGAACGTCAGTATTCGTGTCCAGTGTAGTTTCATGCGGTCTCCTGTCTCCTGTGAGAGTAGTCTGTTATAGACAACTCGCCAATGAGAGGTTCCGGCAGTACTAGCACTTTTAGTGCCTTACTAAAAACCCCGCGGAAACTCAGTAAGTAAGTGACTAGTGCGGATGGCCTAGGCCGCTCGCTGGAGCCATTGGCCCAAGAGTTGCAACTACTCTCGCAGGCTAGTAAAAACAGGGCTTGGAGTACTTACTTAGGAAAACTTTACCGATATAAACTACACACCCGGAACATTTTTCACAATGCGATGCGGGTGTGTGTAGACATTACATCGCTCTTTGCGCAGGAAGCCGATGAGAGTGATGTTCTGCCGCCGCGCGAGTTCGACCGCCATAGTTGAAGGAGCTCCTATGGAGGCGACAAATGTAGTCTTCGCGGCGGCACATTTTTGCAACAATTCGTAACCGGCCCGGCCACTCAGTAGCACTAAGTGTCCAGTCAGCGGCATCGCGTCATTCTGAAGGCGGCGACCGATCAGCTTGTCGAGTGCATTGTGCCGGCCAATGTCCTCGCGCAGAGCCAACAGCTCACCCGCCATCGAGAAAAGAGCGGCGGCATGGAGGGCCCCGGTTTGCTGAAAAGCGGGTTGCGCCGCAGCCAGTCGTGCGGGCAGTTCATAGAGTAAATCGATCGGCATCATCGCCTCGAAGGCCGGCGGCGCTTCCACCTCAGCCGGTAACTCTTCCCGACCGCAAAGGCCACACGCGGATGTCCGGATCAGGTGCCGACGGGTCGCTCCGGCCGGCTCAATACCCGGCTGCAGCGAAACGAGCACCGAACCAGGTTGGAGATGGATCGCCGCGATATCAGCGGCCGTGGTCAGCCAGCCCTCCGCGTAAAGAAGGCCGCACGCCAAATCGACCTCGTGGCCAGGAGTACAAAGCGTAAGGCCTAGCGTCGCGATCTCCCGGCGATCTTTGAACGAGTACTCCACCCGGACTTCCAGCGTCTCTTCCACCCCCAGCGAGTCGGTGGCGGCATGCGAGCGACCACCTTCCCACCGGGCAACCGGAACCTGCTTAATCGGCACGGTCTACCGAAGACTTTGGAGCAGGCCGATAGCGGCCTTGATGTCGTCGACGTGGGCCAGTTTGGCCTGATGCCGATCGTTCATATCCTGCTCGAGAGAAACTTCGCGTTCAATCGTCAGCGCCCCCTTGTACCCAATAGCTTTCAGCGTATCGACAAAATCGGCCATGCCAACCGACCCTTGGCCCAGCGGCATTTCCGTACCCAGCGTGCCGGGTTTGGACTTATCAGGCCAGTTGCCGTCCTTCGCGTGAACGGAAGCGACATGATGGCCCACCAGCTTCAAGGCGGCAATCGGCTCCGAGGTGCCGTAGAGAATGAGGTTGGCCGGGTCGAAGTTCAGCTTCAAATTCGGCCGCTCGACGTCTTCCAGGAAATGCAGCAACGACTCAGCCGGTTCCTGGCCGGTTTCCAGCGCGAAGACGATGCCGTATTTGGCGGCGTAGTCACAAATCCGGCGGACCATCTCCCGGACGGCGACGTAGTTCGGGTGGTTGTGGTCTTCGGGCACAAATCCGATGTGGCAAGCAAAAATGGGCACGCCCATCGCGGCCGTCGCATCGATCACTTCATAGGTACGAGCTTCGCGTTCGGCCCGAAAGGCGGTGGGGATGAAGCCGACCGTCTGTTCGACGGTGGGGATATCCGCGTAGCTTTCGCCGTTATAGGCCGCGAACACAGCGGTCACGACGAACTCTTCGTCGGCGAGCGCCTGCTTATAAACCTCGCCGAGCCCAGCCAACGGGACAGCGCCAGTGAAGCCGAGGTGGCCGCAGCGAATGCCAAGCGACTTCACGGCCCGGATCATCTTTAACGGTTCGGTGTCGCCCCAAAACATCAGGCCGACTTCTAAATCATCGAGTGCAATTGCCATGGATTCTATTCTCCGTCAGCGCCGAAGAAGTTGCAGTGCCGCTCCCAGTCGAGCAGCCACGCCTTCATCGGCAACCCGCCCGCAAACCCGGTCAGCTTACCGTTCGAGCCGATCACCCGGTGGCAGGGAACGATGATCGGGAGTGGGTTCGATCCGTTGGCCAACCCCACCGCGCGCGCAGCGTTCGGGTTGCCCAGCCGTTGCGCCAAAGCACCGTAAGTAGTGGTGGCACCAAATGGAATCTCCCGCAGCAGCCGCCAGACCTGATGTTGGAACGTGGTACCCACCGGAGCCAGCGGGACCGTGAACTCTCGCAACTTCCCTGCGAAATACGCTTCGATCTCCGCGGCCGCCTGGGGCAGCTCCCCGTCGCTTGCGTCGTCCACCCGGGCCGCGTGGGGAAATCGAATCTCGGTAAGACCCGCCGGCGTGCCCAGCAGCACGAGTTCACCGATTGGCGTCGACAGCCGCTGCCGGACTCTCATGACTGGCCTCTCCAAATGTGCAGGGCCGCATAAGCCCGCCAAGGCCGCCATGCTTCGGCCCGCGCCAGGAGCTGTTTCTCGGTCGATCCGGTGGCTTTGCGAAGCACTAAATCGCCAGCGGGAAAGGCGTCGGGCTCCCCCAGCGCGCGCATCGCATAGTAGTCGCGGGTCCAAGGGCCGATGCCGCGAACGTTTTCGAGGGTTTCGTTCTGGGCGAGTACCGCTCGAGCATAGGCCCGCAGCGTCTCCTGACGGGACCCCGGCAGGCCGATGGTCAACAAATCCGCACCAGCAAGCTGCTCCGCGGTTGGCATTTGCCCAAACAAAGCCACTAACCGCCCCGCGAGCGTCCGGGCCCCCGCCACCGTTACCTGTTGGCCCAAAATCGCCCGCACGCCAATCTCAAACGGATCCCACGCCCCTGGCACGCGGAGACCAGGACGAGCCTCTACCAGCGGCCGGAGCAGAGGATCCAGCGCCAGCGTCGCGTTGATCAAGTCCAGGTCGGCCGCCACGTCGAACAGTCGCCGCACCCGGCGCAGGATGTCGAGCCATTGGCCGGGCTTGGCGCCTTCGATAGAGATCAGCAGATATGGAGCCTTGAAACGGATCGTGATCTCCGCACCCGCCCACCAGCGGTGGTAGTGCTCCTCGTCAACCTCTTCCACGCCAGGGATCGCGCGCGCCCGCAGAAATCCCAGAATGCTCGGCCAATCAAAGGGCTCCCGCACCGCCAGGCGGAACGCCGACGAAGGACGGTGGACCTTGCGCAGGGCGCTCGGCGCCCGGCCATACAGCGCCTGGACCACCGCATGGAATCGGCGCACGCTGCCGAAGCCCGCTGCGAACGCAATCTCGGTGAGGGGCATCGTAGTTTCGTCGATCAGGCGCTTGGCAAATTGCATGCGCAAAGTCTGCGCAATCCGAACCGGTGAAGCCCCCAAGTGCTCGACAAAGAGCCGGCGGAGATGGCGGCCGGTCACGCCGAGGCGGTCCGCTAGTTCTTCGACGCTTCCTGTATCCAAGGCTCCGCCTTCAATCAGGCGAAGGCCGCGGGAGACCGTCTGCGAGGTGCCCAGCCAGGCCGCCGTCCCAGGAGCCGTTTCCGGACGACAGCGCAGGCAGGGGCGGAACCCGGCCTCTTCCGCCGCATACGCCGAAGAGTAGTAAACCACGTTCGATTCCTTCGGCGAAGGCGCCGGGCAAACCGGCCGGCAGTAGATTCCGGTGGAGGTCACCGCGATGAAAATCTTACCGTCGAAGCGGGCATCGCGAGCGCGCCGGACCTGTTGGCACAGCAGAGGATCAAGAGTCACCTCCCCCACAATAAGCGATTACAGCCACCGTGACTAGCCGTTTTCGGACAGCAACAGTTTTCAGATCCAAGTGCGGAGCGCGAAGATTTGGCGTACGCTGTCAGGGTATGCCACAGATCAAAGGGCCAGCCCTATTCCTCGCACAATTTATGTCCGACGAAGCACCGTACAACTCGCTTCCCGCGATTACCGCGTGGGCGAAATCGCTCGGATACGTCGGGGTGCAGCTTCCTTCCTGGGACAGCCGCATCATGAACCTGAAGAAAGCCGCCGAGTCGAAGACGTATTGCGACGACCTCAAGGGCCAAACCAACGGCTTGGAAATCACCGAGCTTGCCTCGCATTTGCAGGGGCAACTGGTAGCCAGCCATCCCGCTTACGACGAGTTATTCGATGGCTTCGCCGCACCCGAAGTGCGAGGCGATCCGAAAGCCCGCAGCGAATGGGCGATCAAGCAGCTTAAGCTGGTCATTAAAGCCTCCGCCAATTTGGGCTTGAACGTGTCGCCGTCATTCACTGGCGCGCTGCTCTGGCCTACCCTCTACCCTTGGCCGCAGCGCCCCGAAGGGCTCGTCGAAGAAGGCTTCAAAGAGCTGGCCAAACGCTGGAAACCGATCCTCGATCTGGCCGATCAACATGGCGTCGATTTCGCCTACGAGCTTCACCCCGGCGAAGACGTTTTCGACGGCGCAACCTTTGAACGATTCCTCGAAGCCTCGGGCAACCACGCCCGCGTCAACATCAACTATGACCCGTCCCACTTCGTCCTCCAATGCATGGACTACGTCGGCTTCATCGACGTTTATGCCAGCCGCATCAAAGCCTTCCACGTCAAGGATGCAGAGTTCCGTCCCTCCGCCAAAGCGGGCGTTTACGGCGGTTACCTCGGCTGGAAGGAGCGTCCGGGCCGCTTCCGCAGCCTAGGCGATGGGCAAGTCGACTTCAAGCAGGTGTTCTCTCGCATGACGGCCGCGGGCTACTCCAGTTGGGCCGTTCTGGAATGGGAGTGCTGCTTTAAAGACAGCGTGCAAGGGGCCGCCGAAGGCGCGCCGTTCATCGCCTCACACCTGATCGATGTACCGAAAAAAGCCTTCGATGATTTCGCCGGCGGAGCCTCCGACACTAAGCGGAACCGTCGCATTATGGGCCTGAAGTAAGCTAGCCGCCGATCGAATACATCGGCCGCGGGGGCGCCACAAATTTTTGTGAGTTGATCTCGTGGCCGATCCACTTCCGGGTTACCGTCTCGCGAATGGTGGCCCGGATTTCGTCGTCTGAGGCATCACCCCGCAGCAACCCCTTCACGTCAGTCTCTTCAATCGCAAAAAGACAATACCGCAGCTTACCGTCCGAAGTGAGTCGGATCCGATTGCAGTTCAGGCAGAACGGGTGGCTGACCGAACTAATGAATCCGACTCGGCCAACGCCGTCGGCGAAGCGGTACTCGCTGGCCGGGGCCCGAGGATCGCGGTCGGGAATCTCTTCGAGCGGGCCAATCTCCGCCGTCAGCAAACCCAGCATGTCGTCCTGCAGCAGTACCTTCGCCTTATCCCAAATGCCTTGCGCATCCAGCGGCATGAACTCGATATAGCGTATTTCGATGCCGCGCTCCCGGCCGAAACGAGCCAGCGGCACAATGTCCGCCTCAACCAGATTCTTCACCGCTACGGCGTTAATCTTGATGGGCCCAAAGCCCAGTCCGAGCGCGGCCTCAATCCCAGCCATGACCTTATCAAAGTCATCCCGGCGCGTAATTTGAAAAAATCGATCCCGGTCCAACGTATCGAGATGAACGTTCAAACGGCGCAATCCGGCCTTGTAAAGGTCAGCCGCTTGGTCGGCAAGCAGCACCGCGTTCGTCGTCAGAGCGATGTCTTCGACGCCGGGAATGGCCGTGAGCTGTTCGATCAACACCGGAAGATCCTTCCGTAGCAAAGGCTCGCCTCCGGTCAGGCGGAGCTTGCGGACTCCCATCGAAACGGCTACCCGGGCGATCCGAGCGATCTCTTCGAAGGAAAGAATCTCCTCGCGCGGCATGAACTTTACACCGTCTTCGGGCATGCAGTAAAAACAGCGAATGTTGCAACGATCGGTCACGCTAATGCGGAGATTGTCGTGTAGTCGACCGAACGTGTCCAACAGAGGTGCTTCGGGCATTTACTTTACGGCGAGCATGCGTTCAATCGGCAGGCGGGCGCGCTCCATGAGTTCAGGGCTAAGCTCCACCCGAGGGCTTACCGAGGCAAGACAATCGCGCAGCTTCTCGAGCGAGTTCCTCTTCATATAGGGGCACTCGCTGCAATTGCAATTCTCGTTCGTCACGAAATAGAACTGCTTATGGGGCGCGAACTTCCGCAGCGAATGCTGCACCCCGCTTTCGGTCATGACGATGAAGGAGTTGCGCTCGCTTTCGATGCAGTACTTGATCAGCGCCGACGTCGAGCCGATGAATTCAGCCTGCAGCAGGACATCGCCAGGGCACTCCGGGTGCGCCACCACCATCGCTTCTGGATGCGCCATCCGCGCTTCCGTTACCTTCCGGGCGGCAAACGTCGTGTGGACAATACACGCCCCCTGCCAGATTCGCATGTTCGTCCGGCCAGTCTCTTTCTTCACGTAGTTGCCCAAGTTAATGTCGGGCAGGAAGAGTATCGGTTTATCGGCGGGAATCGAGTTGACGATCTTCACCGCGTTTGAAGAGGTGCAAATGATATCGCTCTCGGCTTTCACTTCGATGGAAGTATTGATGTAGCTCACCACCGCATGGTCCGGGTATTTACGCTTAAACGCGCGGACCATGTCCACCGGGCAGCTATCGACCAGGGAACAGCCGGCATCCCGATCAGGAACAATAACCGTTCGGGCGGGGTTCAATGCTTTCGCGGTCTCGGCCATGAACCACACACCGCAGAAGGCAATGATTTCGCAATCAAGTTCTTTCGCTTTCCGAGCCAGCTCCAAGCTGTCACCGATCACATCGGCTAGTTCCTGAATCTCGCTCTCCTGATAGTGGTGCGCAAGGATCACCGCATTCCGCTCTCGTTTGAGCGAAAGAATCTCATCGGCAATGCTGGTGGTAAGGGTCGCCATAGAAATTTACTGAAACACCGGAGGTAGCCCCGGCTTCTTCATTGTATCCTTCCCTTAGAGAAGCTCATGCGTCTGAAAGTTGCATTGGTCCTGATGATTACGGCTTTAGCCGCGTGGGCGCAGCCGGCCAACGGGGTGAACTGCTTGGCGACGGCCGTGCCGACCATCGTCCGAACCGAGGGCTTGACCGAACGCGTCGGCGACATGTTGCTGAACTGTTCCGGGGGCACGCCTTCCGCCACCATTCGCGGCGAACTGACTTTAATCTCCTTCAGTGGTCCTATCACGAACAAAACGTTGAGCAATGGGGCACTCGACATCATCTTCACCGCCAACAGCGGTTCCGGGGAAATGATCTTAAACACTCAGGCCTTTGCGACCGCCTCCAATCAGGTCACCTTTCCGAGCGTCCAGTTCAATCTGTCCTCCACCGGAACCGCCGTGCTGCGGATCACTAACCTCCGCATCGCTCCTCCCAACAATCCAGAGCAGCCGATCCGTGTCGCACTCGCCACCGTCACCGCCGGGCAGATTCGGACCGACAACGCCCCCTTCACCGTCGGCATCACCCAGCGGGGGCTCCTGGCATCCTACTCGACGACCTTCGTTTGTACGCAGTCAAAGCTACCAGAGACCATCAGCTTTCCTGAATTCATTCGCCGCGGGGTGCGTTACGCCTCTGTCCGGATCACCGAAGGTTTCTCCGACTCGTTCCAGCGCAAAGGCCCGCAAACCGATGTCGGAACCCGAGTGCTCGTGCGGTACGCCGGATTTCCTGCCGGCGCACGAGTGTTCACACCCGCGGTCGCCGTCGGTTCCAGTGGAGCGACCCCCACCTCCGGGGGGGACCTCGGCCTACCGATCAGCGGTGGACGATACTTTTCAGGAGGCAATGGACAACTCCTGCTCTCCCGCATCGGCAACAGTGACAACGCCGGAGCCGGTGGCGTGCCGCTCTTCACCCCCAGCGGGGGCGTTGGAACCATCGATTTTGACCAGCTCTCCGAGGTCACCCTCACGAACGGATCTGGCGTTGCCGCATTCGAAGTCATGGATAGTGTGGCCAATCTCCGCGAGTCCGTCCAGATTCCGACCTTCTTGATTCTCGAGCAGCGACCCGAAGGCGGCTCCGTACGCGCAACTGTGAGCTTGAGCCTCGGGCCAGTTTCAACCATCGCCAGTCCAAGTTCGACAGCGCCAATCCCGCGATTCCAAGAGATCGCGCCACCCACTGACTGCAACGCGCTCGGCGACTGCAATTCCAACCTGTTTCCACGCCTCACGGTCGAATCGGCCGAACTCAGCTATGACGTCGTCATCGGATCGACCGGACAGACCCGGTTCATTCGCGTCCTAAACGAGGGCGGCGGCGTGCTTTCGTGGACGGCTTCGGTGATCTACAAAAACGGCAGCGGATGGCTCCGCTTCGACCCCGATAGCGGGCTCAACAATGCCACGTTGCGGCTCGATGCAGTGGCCGGAAATGGCTTCCCACCCGGGACCTACGAAGCGACATTGGTGATTGATGGGGGGCCGCTCGCCGGAACCCGGTCGGCCAACGTACGCATGGTGGCCCGGAACCTAACCCTACCGCCGGTCAGCACCAACCCGGAGGTGACCGCCATCAGCCCCGGAGCGTTCCAGGCGGGCCCGTTGGTGCCCGGTTCACTGGGTTCCCTCTTCGGCCGGAACTTAACCGGAACCGCCACCCGGCTCACGATGGACGGTATCGAAGGGCGCATCCTGTTTGCCGATTCCCGCCAGATTAACTTCCAGGTCCCCCCGGAACTGGCCGGACGACCAACCGCCCAGGCGATCGTAATTGTGGATGGGCGCCAATCCGTTCCCGTCACCGTGCCGCTAACCACCACGAATCCAGGCATATTCCCCGGAGCGATCCTCAACCAGGACAACTCGGCTAACACGGCCGCCAATCCCGCGGAATCGGGAACCGTGGTGCAGCTTTTCTTGACCGGACTGGAAGGCCCCTCCGTAACAGTCCGGATTCATGACCGGCCCTCGCAGATTCCTTTGTACGCTGGTCCCGCCCCGGGCTTGCTCGGCGTACAGCAGGTAAATGCCGGGGTTCCTTCCGATTTGCAGACCCTGACGACGTCGATCGTCATCTGTGCCGGATCAGCCTGCACCGGACCCCAGTCGATTTCGGTCCGGCAACCGAATCCATAATTGCCTTGCTCTCGTAAGGGAGAGTAGCCATGGCAAACGTATTTGTAAGCGGCGGCACGGGCTACCTCGGCCGGCCGATGATCGAGGAGCTTCTCCGGCGTGGGCATTCGGTCAAATGTCTGTATCGACCACGCTCCCGGGGCCGTATCCCCCCCGGTTCAATGCCCGTCGAAGGCGACCCTCTGGCCAGATCTACATTTGAGTATGAAGTGGAGCCAGGAGATACGTTCGTCCACTTAACAGGAACGTCGCACCCGGCACCTTGGAAGGGCAAGCAGTTTGAAACCGTCGATGGCCGCTCATTTGAAGAGTCATTAGCCGTCGCACGCCGAAGTCAGGTCAGCCACTTCGTTTACCTCAGCGTCGCCCACCCAGCCCCCATAATGAAGAGCTGCATCGAAGTTCGTCGACGCTGCGAGGGGCGTTTAGTCTTATCCGGACTCCCCGTTTCGATCCTCCGGCCTTGGTACGTCCTAGGAGCGGGACACTGGTGGCCCTATCTGCTCTTGCCTCTCTACAAGGCCGCCGAGCAGAGTCCGAGCTGTCGGGCTGGAGCCCTCCGCCTCGGTTTGGTCACGAAAGAAGAGATGGTGGCGGCGCTCGTCTGGACCGTCGAGAACCCACCCCTGTCAATCCAAACTCTTCCCGTTCCGCAGATCCGCGCCGTCGGTGCCCTTAACCAACCAGGAGGCCACCGGTCGGTTCCTTCCGCACGAGCCGAGGGCCAACCTGCATCGGCACATCCGATGGAGGATCGTCGATTTCGTCAGACGGAGCGACCGCGCCACTGAAGACCGAGGCCGCCTTCGCCAACCGAACGAGGTCCCCGCCTTCTTCCACGGTCATCTCATGCTCCACCCAGTTCGACAGCGGAAGGTTCCGGAAGTACATCCGTTCCTGCAGCACCATCGCTTTCTTCGTAGACGACGAGGATTTCGATTCCCGGACGTAGTGCCGTTCTTCCACCCGAATGTCGGCGAGGAAGTTGTCGAAGGAGGTTCGTTTGGCCCCCTCTTCGGCCGCATGGACTTTGTCCTCGACCGACTGCTGTTGTGCCTGAAGTTGCGCCTGGAGCTTGGCGATGATTTCCCTCTCTTGCGAGACCGCTACTTCCAGCTTCGCCTGCATGACGAAGAAGGAGAGCAAAGAGGAACCGGCCGCGATGAACACAGGCAAAAGGACCCAGAGAAATGCGTCTACCGACATACTAGTCCATACATCGGCGGGTATCAGACAAAACTTTCGGCCTAGAGTTAAAAAAGTGCTTCTTAGGAAAAAACCTTAGCCGATTTCGACGGGAGCCCCCTTCTCCACCCGGCCAACTTATCCAATCACGACCAAACCTTCGCCAGCATATGCCCGGAACCCACCTTCGGCACTCAGAATCGCCAACTCCTCTGCCAGCGCTACAACCAGAAACTCCTCTTCCGTCATCGGCGCGTCCCAACTCGGCTTCAAGGTAATCCGCCCTCGTAGCGCACCCAGTTCAACGGTCCGCTGCTCTTGTCGTGCCCGCGTAATCTGGACGACTGGCTTTCCGCTTCGGGTAATGATCACCTCTTCCCCCTCTTCCACCGCCCGGATCAATTGAGAGAGTTGGTTCTCCGCATCCGCGACTGACACATGCATGACAGATCAAGAATAGCCAGATTATCTGGCTAACGCATCGCCAGAGCCGTACCTGGAAATAAAGCCCGATGCCTATCCCCAAAATCCTCCAACAGGCGCGAAACGTCATTCAAACATGAGGGGCACCATCCGCTTCCCCCTCACCGGCCCTGTCCCGGCAAAGTCCGATACAATTCGGAACGATCGATCGACACCAAAGAAAAGCGCAGGATCCCGCCATGAATCATTCCCGCAGGAACTTTCTCTCCCTCCTCGCCGCGGCCCCCGCGGCGGCGGCCGTCCCCGACCGCCCCCACATCATCCTCTGCATGGGTGACGATCACGGCTGGAATGAAACCGCCTACAACGGCCATCCCCACCTCAAGACCCCCGCCCTTGACGAAATGGCCGCCTCCGGCCTCCGCCTCGACCGCTTCTATGCCGCCCATCCCAACTGCTCCCCCACCCGCGGCAGCATCATGACCGGGCGTCACCCCAATCGCTACGGCACCTTCGCTCCCGGATGGTCCATCCGTCCCGAGGAAATCACCATCGCCCAACTACTCAATCATGCCGGCTACGCCTGTGGGCACTTCGGCAAATGGCACCTCGGGCCAGTTAAAGCCGATTCCCCCACCAGTCCCGGCGCCATGGGCTTTCACGAATGGCTGTCTCACGACAACTTCTTTGAAGTCGACCCCATCCTTTCGCGCAACGGCGGCCCCGTCCAAAAACACCCCGGCGAAAGCTCGGAAATCGTTGTCCGGGAAGCGCTCGCCTTCATCGACAAGGCCAAGCAGCAAGGTCGACCATCCTTCACAGTCGTCTGGTTCGGCTCGCCTCATGAACCCTACTTCGGCACCGAACCCTACCTTTCGATGTATAAGCACCTCGCCGATCCACTCCGTTCGCGTCTCGCCGAAATCAGCGCCATGGACCACGCCATCGGCCAACTTCGCGACGGCCTGCGGACCACCGGGCTCCGCGACAACACCCTTCTTTGGTACTGCGGCGACAACGGCGTTCCACCCGAAGGACGATCGACCACCCCGTACCGCGGCTTTAAAGGTCAGGTCTACGAAGGCGGTATACGCGTTCCCGGCATCATCGAATGGCCGTCCCGGCTAAAGCCCCGCAGAACCAGCGTCCACGCCGTAACCACCGACATGCTACCCACCCTCTGCGACCTCACCGGAATCGCCTTGCCGAAGCGTCCCCTCGATGGCATCAGTCTCAAGCCGCTGCTCGATGGCGCGATGAAACAACGTCCCACGCCCATCTTCTTCTGGGAGTTTCAGTCCAACCTGGAGGAGAAGTCCAAGCTAGAAACCTACCTGGAACCGGCGCTGCAAGAGGGCACCACGCCAACCGCAAAGCTGATGAACGGCAAGTACACCCGTAGCTTTCGGAACTTCAAACATCCGCGCATTGCAGCGTCCGACACCCGGGGACCAGCAGCCATGCTCGGCAACCGCTTCAAGCTTGTCGTCGACGCCGACCCCAAGGATAAAAAAACCCAATCGGTCCGCGAGATCTTTGACCTCGAAGCCGACCGTGCCGAAACCAAGGACATGGCAACCGCCCGGCCGGAACTGGCGAGTTTGATGGAAAAGCAGCTACGACTATGGCAAAACTCAGTCCTGAATAGCTTGACTGGGGCCGACTATGGAACCAAGTAGTAGGGAGAGTGCGGGATATCTACTCGGAAGTGTTCTCGCGATAGCCGTATCCTTACTGGCGAAGTTCGTTGGCTTGGATCGCGATCGCGCCTTCTATCCGACCGTGCTCATCGTCATCGCAACTTACTATGTTTTGTTCGCGGCGATCGGGGGAACCACCCAGGCTCTCCTCCTGGAATCCGCCATGATGACTCTTTTCCTCGTAGCCGCTGTGGCCGGCTTCAAGTTCAACCTGTGGATGGTTGTCGCCGCACTTGCCGGCCATGGAGTTTTCGATTTCTTCCATTGCCACTTGATCACGAACGCCGGGGTGCCAACTTGGTGGCCGTCTTTCTGTCTTGCCTACGATGCATGCGCCGGCGGCTATCTTGCGTGGCTGCTGAGCCGATCCAAAGAGCGCGCCCCCTCCGTCCAGTTAAAGTAAGCTGTTAGCAGTTATGAACAATCGATCCGAGGCCCTCGCCGCCCGACTTGAGGCCGGCGCAACCGCCCTCGCCGCCTTCGGTTCCGCAATCTCCGACACAGAGTGGCAAACTCCTGTCCCGCGCGATGGGCGCAAGATCGGGGTCGTGGTCCATTACGTTGCCAGCGTATATCCCATCGAGATCCATCTCGCACAGGAACTCGCCGCTGGGCGGCCCATCACCGCGGTGACGTCGGATGCCGTCCACACCATGAACCACGGTCACTCCAAGGAGAACGACGGGGTGACCAAGGAAGCCGCTCTCGCCTTGCTCGCCGCCAACAGCGCGACGGCCGCAGCGGCCATCCGCGCGCTCAGCGACGCGGAACTCGATAGCGCCGCGCCCGTATCCCTCAACAGCGATGCCCCCTCACCTGCCAGTTCCTGCTGGAGCATCATGCGGTCCGCCACAGCTACCACCACCTCGCGCGGATCCGAACGGCACTCGGCAGGTAGCTTCTCGCGCTCATTTGCGCAGTAATTTGTGACTTAACCGTACCCACCACCAATAAACGCCCGCCCATTCCGCTTGCGCCGGAGGTAAGCTCATCCCATACAAAATCCTCACTCCCGTCGGCCCCGGCGGCATGGGCACCCCGCAGTAAATGGCCCCCTGTGCAATTCGAAGATACAGAAGCTGACGCACGCGCGATATCGGGGCCTTCGGCGCGGTGCGTTTTTAAATGGCGGCCGACCAGAAGGCACTCCCAGGCAGGAGCTATTCCAGTCTGGTCGGCGCGATACTCGGGGCAGGTCAGAATCGACGCGCCTTCGACGCTCCAGCCCAGTTCCTTCGTTTCCCGCTTCGGTTACTAAAGGACATCGGCTGGAACAAGCATGTCGTGTCTCCTTCGCAAAATGCCGACCTGCAAAGGTCTGCAGAGCATTCGCCGCTTCGCCGTCGAGACGGTCAAATCTGCAGCCAGCCTGCAAAGCATACGATTGCCAAATGACCATCGACTATGCGGCTCTGCCTCGATTGCTGGAGCGCCGCTCGGGGAGGAGCAACCTTACCAACCGGTTGGACTGGAACGCTGATGCCATCGGCGATGGCAATTTTGAACAACACAAGCTGGGAATCCCGCTAACGCAGGCGATCCAGCCACAGGCCCACCACACCGGGTCCGGAACCAGGGCGGAGAAACTCATTGACGAGTTGACTCAGATTGAGCAGGACCAACGTCCCTATCCTGCCCACGGCGTCCGCATCCCCGGGAATCCAGCCGCCGGGCGATCCACGTCGCACCACTATACTCAATGGTTATATGTTGCGCTGT
>Ga0163144_10016648_pt1 | contig 15052 bp, 8 predicted proteins | sample OliLak19BULKMAT1_FD_123175 | JGI IMG/M metagenome (GOLD analysis project Ga0163144, IMG submission 123175) | Freshwater microbial mat bacterial communities from Lake Vanda, McMurdo Dry Valleys, Antarctica - Oligotrophic Lake LV.19.BULKMAT1 | ecosystem: Environmental > Aquatic > Freshwater > Lake... | reverse complement strand
CTTCTCGGTTCAGTCGATTAAAATCAACCTCAGTGCCACCATCAGAAATTTTTATCAACTTTGGAGCGCTCAATCGAGCTACCAAATCAGCGCCTTTATCATCATGCTCCAAAAGCGTGCTGACTTTGTAGACTAATTGATAATTTTTCTTAGGCAAACTGACACTGCTGCTCTCTGCAACCGACACATTCACATGGTACTCCAACTCTCCATTTGCACTTTCTCGGAGCGCCGGTCGGCCATCTTCTGGATCTTGAAACTGAAGGTTTTGGCTTCGGTACTTTTCGGGAAGTCTAGAAAGAACAGCCCTAGCGCTACGATCAAAAAGTGTCGTCTCAGGTTGAGCCAGCAAATAAGGGACTAACTTCTCCATGGGCCGAACGATAATCTCTTGATCCAATTGCTTGGGCAGCTGCTGCCCCTCTTCGGTAATAATAATCGAGAACGGAATCACCGCAAAACCTCGACCATTTTCTGAAGGCAGCATCACCGGCGGCCGTAATTCTACTTGCGTGTACTTTTCAAGCGTAGGAATTCCAATCGAACGATCAATGGGCAAACTGATTTTGAAATCTCTGAGAGCATCGGCCAATGGCCCTTTCAGCAAGATCCATGACTCCAAGCTTCGAGAAGCTCGAGGCCCGTCAACTTTGATCGGAAAGTCAGATGCCAAATGCAAATCGTATCCAGGCTTTATTATCTGACCATCCGTCTCAGGCCTTTCGTTGGCTCGATTCGAAAGAGAAAGTTGGAGCGGCCAAGTAATATGCAAAGGTTTGGGATCTCCCTCGCCACTAAACCAAGGTTTGGAGCCAGTCGTATTGATTTCGAATAAGCCCAGACCGCTTAAAATTTTAAGCACCCCATCTTTTCCAATCCCCTTCTGTTTCACCTCTAAGTCAAAATCGACCACGAATCCTTGTTCGCCGGTTTCTGGCTTCGGACCAACTTTGATATTCAAATTAGAAACTCTAATATGAAGTGAATCGTTTGCGAGTCCTTGATCTTTAACAATCTTAGCCTCTAGGTCTCGAAGAATGCCGTCCATGTTTGGCTTCACCACGGTTTCTAACAAACTATTCAATTCAAAGATGGCGGCGCCTCTGGGAGTACGATGGCTTGGCTCGTTGCCAAAAATTTGATTGCGAAGAACTTGCCCAGCCTCCGAAAGATCTTTATCGGCCTTCACGTTAGGATCCCAAAGTGCCGAATCCCAATATAAAATTGCTTCAATGCGCTTTTGGATTTCAGCTTGGGGATTCACTGTCATTAAACCTGCCGGCAAAGATCCCCGATCAGCGCCTCTATACAAATTCAAAAGTACGAGCGAATCATTGGTATTTCCATCAGGGTCAAGAGGCAAGCCTCTACAAACCACCGTGGGCAGATCGAGTTTAAACTTCGATGCCGGCTCTGCAATCGGAGGCGACTTTTGATCGCTGTTCGTCCCCGTCATCTCCCCTCTTAAAGCTTTCTCAATCAAAGCATTCACGGCCTCATTGGTTTTTGCTCCGAGGATTTTGTCTGGTTGAATCACTCCCTCTACCACGGGCTGATTATCTTTGGGCAAGTTTTCAACCTGACGTCGAATGGCTGGAATCAGATCATTCTCCGAAGCTCTTATCATTCGCCGGTTAGTTAGTTCTTCTGGCCAAAAATCAGAACGCTCTCCATTTACGGCCTCTTGCAGAACGCCTTCGATCCGATTTTCTATAGCCCCTAAAAGTGGCTCTCCCTTGTTTTTCCAATCTCCCAATGGATTTCGGACTGGGGCAAATTCCTCCAAGTTACCAAAAGCTCCTTCGAAGGTTTTTTGCAAAACCGGCATGGGAGCTTCTTTATCGCGAGGCGGGGGTTCTGGTTTCGAAAACCTTAACAGCCACTCTTGTTCAAGTTGATAGCGTCGAAGATCGATGTTTCTTTTTCTTGACGTTTCTTCTTCTTTTTTATTTTCTGCCTCAACATTAGAATTAGAAGGAGTAGAATTGGGAGTATAAAAATTCTTCATCCATATAAGATTCTGTTTCGATCGGCGTGCGGCTTCGGCCCGCTCCTCAGTTGGGCTTCGACCCTCTACGGCGCGCCGCAAAGAATCGACAATTTCTTCATTCGTGAGACGATCACGAACAAAGCTTTCCATCTGCTTCTGCTTCTCTGCAGCGTCTAAAGGATAATCGGGTTTTAACTCCCCATTCACTCCCTTGACCGCTTGTTCGAGTATGGTGTCAATCAAGTCGGGCTTCGCTTTGTAAAAAGCCTCTTTAACCTTCGACTCGATTTCGGTGGTCGCTAATGAATTGTATAAACTTTGAATTCCACCGCCCACTTTTTCATAACCCCAGCCAAAAGCACCGGCAGCCTGTCCGCCTAACCATCCGATCCCAACGTTATTGAGCCTTCGGCCCAGCCAAAACCCCGAGAGTCCACCTTCGATAAGTTCAACTCCATTTTGTTTTACCAAGCCTCCCAGAAAACCCACTCCACCTGAGGCGATGGCAGCAGAGCTAGCGGCACCTTCTATTATCCCTTTCGGTTGAAGTCCGTCGTAATCGACTTTGCTCAGATCAAAGTTCTTCAGAACTTCGGGAAGATTCCACACGTAGGGCAAAGTGTGTAGGTCTCCAGCGGCATCCTCGACAATCTTCCATTGAATCGTAACCTCTTGTTCTTCGGTGCTCGTCGCTTGAATGTCTATCATCGAAATCTTCGCCTCTGGGTTATCAAGATTCCGGAGTTTCACACCCAGTTTTTTCGGAAGCTTGAGTACGGTCGTTAGTTCGTGCTTGGCCGCAAGATTAAATAAATCAGGATAAGCCGTAGACAGCATCAAGGGATCAACGGCGACAAGGTTCTTCGCTGGATCCCTTACGCCGTCCCATTTGATCTGAACTGCATCTTTTGGAAGTTGAAAGTCATATATTTCAACATTGAATGACATATCGGGCTGAACGACTTTCTTATTTATTCCCGACACTAATTCTTGCAGCCGATCTTGAATAGAATCCTCAATGGTCTTCATCGTTTTCTTAGGAACCATCGCTCGAACATTTTGCAGCAAAACCGGAACTTGATCGTAGGCTTGACGCGAAAGACTCCGGTCTGATCGAGGAAACAACACCAAAGGCGGAATGCCGGGATTCAAGTGGGCCTCCAACTTAGAAATATAGGCAGTCTTCAGCCCAGAAAAATCGGCAGAGATTTTCGTGTCATCTACTACAAAGGTCGGAAATTCTTTTTTCGTTTCATCCTCGATCAAAGCCTGTAGTTTTGAGCGCTCGGCCAGCAATCCCGGCAGAATAGGCATAGACTCCAAGGCAAGCCGTTGATCCGTGTTAATAGGCAGCTTTTTCTCAATAGCAATCATTTGATCGAGGCGTTTCAAGCGCCACTCGCTGGGAGTCATGTAAGTGTAAGGAATCGTCATTCGAATATCGGTTGGAATCGACTTGAAAGGGGGCCCCACAAAATCGGGTGGCGTACCGGCATTCGAAAGCCTGAGCGTCACTTTGGCGTCCGGTCCAAGAAGATTTCCCTTAGGCAAAGAATCTATAATTTTTCGCACCATTGGGTTCTTTAAATCTTTTAACAAAAAATGTGGTACGTTTAGCTCCCGCACCTGAAAGGTAACTTCAGTTTCGGCAGGAAGGTCTAGACCCAGATACATTTCTCGCTTTTTTAAATCAACATCGACAGACGGTCGCGCGGTCAGTGGGATATCTCCGTCAAATAAGGCTATCAGACGACCTTGGGCCCGCAAGTCTGCCAAAGTTTTTTCGAAGGCATCATCGGCTTTCAACGAATAACCGACATCGATTTCGTTCTCCCCCACTCGGTACAAATAAAGAATGAGAGGAAGCTTTCGTTCTGACAGAATATTCTCAGCGTCGCGTGCGCTTTGAACGAGAATTTTACGAGAAATCGGTAACTCTTTAAAGGGTCCAGCCAATCCTTCTTTTTCTTCCCACTCATCTGGCGAATAAAACGTTTCGAGAATTTTTTCGTAACGCTCTACTTTCAAAAGTTGATCCATAAAGTAATCCACGTCTGACTTCGCCACTCGAACCCCACCCCAAACCACGTCGCCCTCTGAATTTTTCATCTCCCCTAGGTTGGTCACTAAGGGACCAAAGTTTGCAGAGAAAGGATTTGGCGCACTAATATCGAGACTAGCTGCTAGATCCACCGCTCCAGTCACGTCCAGAAAACTCCAGGTTTGGCCGTATTCCGGAAACAGCGGGAGCTGATAAGTGAAACCGGCCATTTCTACATAACCCCCGATCGAATTCACTTTTACGTTAGGTGCTAGTCGAGCTAGCACTTTGGCCCTCACAATATCTTGATCTCCGTCCACAGCCGTTTTGAGGAGCTTGGGATCTGACAAGAAAACATCAGCAGATTTAAAGTTTGGATACACCTCTAAATCATAAGCGACCGACACCGACACCGCTCTAAGATCGCTAAAAATCTGTCGCCAGTTATTCATCGATTCATCCAGCCACTTCGGTCGACCGCGATTGGCTCCCGAAGTTTCTAACAACGATCTTTCAATCTGTTGCAGATAATATTCTTGGCGGGGGACTGTCTTCAGTCCATTAGGCAAAACTTCATTGGGATTTAAAATGGGCTGCCCATTCATGGGGTTCACCATTTGATCAAAAAACTTCTCGAGCGGGCGAATTTTTGCGACGTCCTTGATCTCGCGAGGCATTCCACTTTCGTCCAACTCTGCTTTTCTAATCTGCTCTGAAATAGTAGCGGCAACCTGAGTCCGAACTTCAAAATAAACCGTTCGGCCTAAACTCGTTTGCAAAAGTTCATCCCAGGCCTTTCGATCGTACTCGACACTGATCGGTGGTGGCGGGATTGACTGGGCAAAAACGGCAGGCAGAATAATCAAAAGGGCGAACGCCCCCAATAGGCTAAACTTTAGTCCATAAGAACCCTGCCGCATTAGAACCCCATAAAATGCAAGGAAGATGCCCTCCTTCTAACCTAAAAGCCGACGCTTCTTCTGGTCTTTTCAATGGCTTACATTGTTGCTGAATAAGCCTGCGACACGGGATACGCATTTTGAGACAAGTCTGTCGCATTTTTTCGCAGCCCATGATAGTTAAAAGTCAATGTCGTCAATTGGTTTTTACACACGTTTAAAAAGCTTTTTAATTCTTCTCCCTCTGAGTCTTGGAGCAGGACAAATCGCCGCCGAAACTTTTACGGTCCGCATGACTTTCAGTACTCCCGTTAAAGGAGCCGACGCTCTGCAAGCTCTTCCCACTCCAGTAAGAATCATTGCCGAGGCAGATTTTAAAGCGGTTATTAGAACTGGCTTCGGAAATCCGAATCAATTTTCAAATTTTGTACCTTTAGTGTCTGTCATGGAAGGGCAAGAGGACAATTCCCAAGATTTTCAGTCCCTATTTGATGTTCTCCCCAATGAAACCCAAGAGCAAAAGTCAGTTCGGTTTGGCAAGATTCAAGAAAGGCGCACTAGAACGCTTCTCAATAATAAAATCGAAGTGAAAGCTTCTCTAAAGCGCGGTCGAGAATTTTATTTAGAGTTGGGCGGTCTAAATGTTTTGGCCGATGTCAAAGAGACTCGGCTAAGAAAGTTTGATACCCCAGCCAAAGGCAATCTTATTGAAATCGTTGTCCCGGTAGTTCAGTTTCCGAACAGTGATCGCGAAAATGTAGTTCGTTATCGATTTTTTAAATATAACTATCAGTTGGTTGCGAGTGCCGAGTCTGTGCCTTCGGCTCAAGTTAACAATTCGGATGAATATTTTAAGTCGATCCTTTTTCGAAATGAAGGCGACAAAATCGTAGCCGGCTCCGAAAACCCAAAGACTGCGCCTCGTAAGGCCTATGTTTTTTCTACTTGCGCCGAGTTTAGAGACTTAGGAGGCCCCAACACGAAAGCAGTCCTCGACAGCAAATCCAGCTGCTGGATCTACGATTTGAAACAAATGAATGAAGTGTTGCCACTGACCGGTGAAGATCATTCGAAAGCCGGAAGTTATCTGGTCGTTCGCGAAGCCAGCGATAGCCAAGGCAAATCGAAAGCGCCGGTTTACACTTTGATCGATACCTTTAAGAACTCTTTCTCGATCTTACCCAGCCTTTCTTCTTGGACCGCCCTTTAAGAGCTGGGCCCAAAGAAGCTTTTTAGATTCGGGATCTTTCATAAGATCGCCAATCGAAGCAGATGCCATCACTTGAGAATTTTCTCTCGTAAAATCGATACAGAAACTTGATTTTGGCTTTTGCACTCTCTCGAATCCAGAGACCTCAAAGGGGAGGCTCCCCAGAATTTTTTCGATCAAAGCCTGTTCTGGCCCTGCTAAATCATCTGAGAAGACCACTTCTAAAACTGGCAAAGGCAAACGCAAACTCGCTTTAGAATCTTCCCATGCCAGATAACCAGCCGCCTCTGAAAATAAGCTCATTCGTAGGAGCTATCGGAATTCTTACTTCAGTGTCGAGAGCTCGTTTGCTAGGGTCCGAGAAGTGTTAGCCATTTGCGCCCCAGGTGGATTATTTCCCGAAGCGATGAACCTTATGCCGTCTTCTCAGTTTCAAGTCCTCGAGGACTGGAGTGCAGAGGCGCGAGCACGATCGGTCGCCTGGTTAATTCGCGCGCCGCATACCGTCGATCTTCAAATTTTAGAAAACAGCCCCTTGCTTCGACTTATTGTGATGCAAGGAACCGGAGTGGATCATATCGACGAGATCGCTTGCAAGACACGAAACATCAAGGTGCAGAATACGCCAGGGGTGAATGCAAATGCAGCTGCCGAATGGACGATGCTAGTCCTCCTCGCTTTGTCGCGAAACTTCTTAGAAAGTATAAAAGGTTCTAAAGCTCAAAAATGGGAGCGAGAAAAATGGATGGGCAATGAGCTAAGTGAGAAAACTCTAGGTCTGGTCGGACTTGGAAATGTGGGAAGGAACGTCGCGAAAAAAGCTCAAGCCTTCGGAATGAGCGTGTTCGCCTTTGACCCTTTTGTAGAGCCGGCGACTTTTCTGAGCCACGGGGTTAAAGCTGTTTCAAGAGACGAACTCTTTAGGACGAGTGATGTGATCAGTTTACACCTCCCTTTAAACTCAGAAACTTGCGCTTCGGTCGGACAGAAAGAATTTTCTTCGATGAAAAAATCGGCTTATTTTTTGAACACAGCCCGTGGCGAGCTTATCGATGAAAATGCTTTATTAGGCGCTTTAAGTGAGAATCTTGCGGGAGCGGCCTTAGATGTATTTTCTGAAGAACCACTCCCCGCTTCGCATCCTTTTGCAAGTCACCCTAAAATTATCTGTAGTCCTCATATGGCTGGGCAGTCCAAGAAGGCACGGCTCGAAATTCAAATGCAAGCTTGTGAAAAAGTTTTAAAATTTTTTAATACCAGAAAAGGAATATAAAATGACTACAACAGTCGTACTTACGGGAATTCAATGGGGCGATGAAGGCAAAGCAAAAGTCATCGACTACCTGGCTAGCCAAGTGAACATCGTGGCCCGATTTCAGGGCGGAAACAATGCTGGACACACGATTGTTGTGGGCGGCGAAAAGACAGTCCTTCATTTAATTCCCTCGGGCGTGCTTCACCGTCAAACCGTGAACGTCATCGGCAACGGCGTGGTCTTCGATATGGGAGTTTTTCTAGAAGAGAAAAATAAACTCCAAAGTCGTGGTGTGGACGTTGGACCTTCACGATTGAAAATCTCGGAGCTCGTCCATGTTATTTTTCCTATCCACCGCTTGGTGGATCGGGCTCGCGAGAAAAGCAAAACGAAGATCGGTACCACAGGACGAGGCATCGGTCCCACCTACGGAGATAAAGCCATGCGACTCGGTTTGCGAATCGGTGAGCTCCGCGAAGCTACATCGGCTAAAGAGAAACTACGTCTCAATTTTGAAGAGAAAGCCCGCTGGTTAAAAGATTTGGGCGAAACTGAAATCCCTAATTTTGAAGAAATGTTTGAAACTGGATTGATGCAGTTTAGACAAATTGAATCGCATTTGATTGATAGTTCGGATTATTTGAACGCCGAGATCGAAAAAGGAAGTCGTGTGGTCTTTGAAGGAGCCCAGGGAACTCTGCTCGACATCGATTACGGGACCTATCCCTATGTAACTTCTTCGAATACCATGTCTTCGTTTGCAGCCTGCGGAACGGGAGTTGGACCCAAGTCTCTGCATTACATTTTGGGTCTCACCAAAGCCTACACCACTCGAGTGGGAGATGGGCCCTTTCCCTCTGAATGCATGAGCGGCCCCGACCAAAAGGCTGGAGAATGGATGGCTAAAAATGGAAATGAATTTGGATCAACCACTGGACGCGCACGTCGTTGTGGTTGGCTCGATCTTGTGGCCCTTCGTCGCGCGACCCAGTTAAATGGATTAGATGGTTTGGCCCTTTCGAAAATGGATGTGCTTTCGGGTTTAGAGAAAATAAAAGTAGTGACTGCTTATGAATTAAATGGAACCCGGTCTGAAATTTTTCCCAATTTTGGTCTCGATAAAGTGAAACCGATTTATGAAGAAGTCGAAGGCTGGGGAGCATTGCAAGGAGCTCGTAAAGAAAATGATCTCCCCAAAGCTGCGCAAGAATTTATTCGCCGCATCGAGACATTCGTAAAGCGCCCGGTGGTCTTGATTTCAACAGGTCCAGAGCGAGACGATATGATCGTGCGAAAGAAGATTCTAGACTGATAAATTTTTAGAACTCGCCGTCCGGCGTCAACAGTTAGAAAAGATAGACTCGGAGGATGCCTAGTGCATTCTACTTTCTGGGTTTCGTTTTTGTTTCACTGGCATCGAATACTTTTGCGGATAGCCCGGGGATTCCGGCTCACCGCGAACCGCATAAAGACTATCGCGAACTTGCAAAACGCTGGCTTCATTCTGGCCCCGACTCTCGGACCAGAACCTCCCGAGCTTTGGGCAGCTCCGCCTATGATAAAGCTGTTCCTTACGGAGAACTGACGATCTCTAAAATTGCGAACTGGCAGAGCGCGCTTTCACCTATTGAGGTGTTTGCCTGGATTCGAGACCATCGAGGAGTAAGACACTCCGGCGAAATGCGCCGCTTATCGTGGCTTTATCCCGATGATGGATGTTTTGCGCGAGCAGAACTTGCCAGCCAAGAATTAGAGTCGAGATTCTTTTTAAAACCTTCAAAATTATTTATTTTCGGAAACTTAAAAGTCAAAACCCCGAATAGCCCAAGTGGTGAGATCTCTTGGTGGTATCATGTCGTCCCCGCTTTCAGATCAAAAAATAGAATCTTCGTGTTTGATCCTGCGATTCAACCCCAGCGCCCACTATTGCTAGAGGAATGGATAAAAAGTATGGATCAAACACTGTCTGACGATTTTACTCTCAGCATCTGTCATCCCCATACCTATACTCCGGATTCCGATTGCGGTGATCCCGAAGTCGACGATCGAGCCCTTGCCGATCAAGCCACCTACTTGAACGCCGAAGAATCACAGTTAAGTGCTTTAGGATTAAATCCAGAACGAGCTCTTAAAGACCTTCCTCCGTGGAGGAGCAAAGACGAGAAGAAATTCATTTGCTCACTTGATCCCACCTGCCAGTTAAGCCGTGTCGATTCTGAGAAGCAAAAGAACTAGCTCTGTCCCTTCACCACCTCACTCCCAAAACATCGATTTGGAATAGTCTCAAGCCCGCCGAGCAAATTGAATTAGTGGTTTATCTGGCCACCGAGCTTGGTCAAGAAAATGGCGATAAAATACTTCGGGTTCCGTTATATTCGAAGCTAAGAAAATCTATTCAAGAATCCGGAGTCTTTTGGGACACCCATAGCAGCATCGGAGGGGAGAACATATCTGCCTTTGATCCTTGGCATATCTTCTACCAAGCTCATCATCGAAAACAAATTCGAGGCGAAATCATTGACAACCCAGATGGTAGCAAGAGCCAATGGGATCCCTTGCCTTATGCTTTAGCAGCCGCACTCTATAACCTTGGAGTCCCTGCCGAGTCGCTAGTGATTCGAGCAGGAACTCTTTATGCCCAGAAGTCAGAATCAGGAGCAATAAAACGCTCTCCTGAAAAATTCTGGCTAGAAGTCGAAATCGAAGATCTTCTCCCTCCCTTAATGATATCGCCTTCTCTGATTGAGGTTGTTTCGCTTCGAGATCAAAACTCAGATTATAAGCGAAGCGGAACTATCGGCTGGGATCTTCGCTCGGAGGGTCAACTCCGACTTCACGCTAAGAATCAAACTCGAGTTCAAACAAACTTTTTGCAGAAGCCTCAGAAGTAGACAAAATTAGCATAAAAAAATAGGCCAAAAAAAAGAGGCTCAGGAGAGCCTCTTTTAATGTAGAAATTTATATTCGAGATTACTTTTTCTCAGCCAGAAGCGCGTCGATCACTTTCTTGAATTCTTCTACCGGAACCGCTCCTACCACTTGAACTCCGTTGATAAAGAAAGTGGGAGTTCCTCCGGGACCTGTCTCATCCGCAAATTTAATGTCATTGTCTAAGCGAGTCTTGAACTCCGCCTTTTTCATGTCAGTATTAAATTTAGCCATATCGAGCTTCAACTCCTTAGCCCATTTTTGAGCGCTGGCTTCGCCGATCTCAACCATGGCCTTTTCCATATCTTCTCGACTGCCTGGTTTCTTGGTTTTGAATTTCGCCTCTGAAGCTTTTTGAACTTCTTCTTGCCCAACAAAAGCTCGGCTGTAGAACTCCCAGAACTTTCCTTGTTCTTGAGCCGCCATCGAACCAAGGTGAATCGGTCGTGCGCCAGGATGAATGGGAAGAGGCTTGTGTCGGAACGCCAACTTCACTTTACCTGCATAAATCTTCATGACTTCATCGATCGTCGGAGTCACCCGGCTACAAAATGGGCAAGAGAAATCCGAAAACTCTACAATCGTGATTCCAGCATTTGCATCCCCTTTTACCGGAGCACCCGCGATATCGACGTTGGTTCGCTTCGACATACGTTCTTCCATAGAAGGACCCGCACGTCTCTTCGCGATAATGGCTTCAAGAGATTTCTCGACTTGTTCGGTTCCCTTTTCTTCGAAGTACTTATCGATGACTTCATAGACGACATCCTTCTGAGCTTTGGCTCGAGAGGATAATTCTTTTCCAGTAGTAGCTTTAGAAGCGGTCTCATCAGCTTTTTTACAGGCTGAAAGAGCGACTCCAAAACCAAGCACAGCAACGATTAAAAAATTCTTCATGAAACTTTCTCCTTAGATAAACAAGATTAACGAGGTCCCGCTCCGGCCTCAAGTCACAAATCCGCCTAACTTCGGCGCATACCTTCTAGTTTGTTGTCGAGCCTGCACTTTAGCTCTTGATGCGAAGAAAGCTCCGGGTCATTTGCAAGAAGTTCAAACGCATCGCGTCGAGCTTCTTGAAAAATCTTGAGATCGCGAGGCACCTGTCCCAGTCTGAATTCTGGTATTCCAGCTTGCTTAGTACCGGCCAGCTCGCCTGCACCTCGCCATTCTAAATCTAACTCGGACAGCTTAAAGCCGTCTTGGATTTTCTCCATGGCCCGAAGGCGCCTCATCGAATCTTGGCCCAGCCATGAGCTATTCACCAAATAGCAATAGCTCTGCTCACTTCCCCGCCCCACTCGGCCACGCAGTTGATGGAGTTGACTGAGTCCAAATCGCTCTGCCGCTTCAATCACCATCACACTAGCATTAGGGACGTCTACCCCAACTTCGATCACGGTGGTACTCACTAAAACCGAAATTCGCCGCTGAACAAAGGCTTCTAAAACTCGGGCTTTTTCTTCGGATTTTAATTTTCCGTGAAGAACTCCCATTTCAAAACCTTCGTAGTCCTTTTTCAATTCTGGCATCATGGACTCAATACTCTTTACGGATAAAGTCTCACTTTCTTCAATGAGCGGAAAAACAATGTAGACCTGTCGACCTTTGCCGAGCTCGGCTCGAACTCGCTCGACCATATGACTGCGCTGCTTATCGGCAAACACCTGGGTCTCGATAGGCTTTCTCCCGGGAGGCAGCTCATCGATGACCGAAACATCCAAGTCGCCATAAATCGTCAGCGCCAAAGTGCGGGGAATGGGCGTCGCCGTCATCACAAGCAGATCAGGATTCTCCCCTTTTGCAACCAATCGCGATCGCTGCCGAACTCCAAAGCGATGCTGCTCATCTACAATCACTAAACCCAATTTTGAAAACTCCACTCGATCTTCAAATAGCGCATGCGTGCCTAAAATGATGGCAGGAGCATTCTCTTTCAGTGTTCCTAAAATTTCTTTTCGAGCCGTCGTCGAGCTCGAGCCTGTCAAACGTAAAACCGGAAAGCCCGTCCCCTCAAACCACTGCGTAAATTTTCTAAAATGCTGGTCTATCAAAACTTCGGTGGGGGCCATCAAAGCGACTTGATATCCTGACTCCAGAGCGATTAAAGCAGTCGCAGCACTGACGGCAGTCTTTCCGCTTCCTACATCTCCCTGAAGCATTCGGTACATGACACGCGACGAATTCATATCATCGAAGATTTCTTTCAGGCTTCGTCTCTGAGCATTGGTAAATCGAAAGCCTAGCTTCGCTTTTAGAATCTCCCAAGATTTCTCGGGTTTTTTAAATTCAATGCCCGGTCGGTCCACAAAATCTTTTCGGACTTGGGCCAAAACCAAAGAATGTAAAAAAAACTCTTCGTAAATAAATCGACGGTGGGCGGGAGTCTGTTGACCAACGAGAGCCTGAAAATCCACATCCTCTTTGGGCTGATGAAGAAATTTTATACATTCTGCCAAGCCCGGAAAGTTATACTTTTCTAAAATGGCCTTTGGGAGGGGCTCTTGCAGATGACGAGCATAGGTATCTACGGCAGCGGCTTCGATCTTCCGCAAGGTTTTCTGATAAAGCCCGTCGGTCTGAGAATAGATGGGCACCACCGAAGCTTTAACATCAGACTCTTCAGATTCTTTTCCGAGAACCTCGATTTCGGGATGAGTCATCTGTTTTCTGGCCCCAAAGAGCTGTACTCGACCCGTCACTAAAACTTTGGTTCCCGGATCAATTTTCTGAAGGGCATAGGGCTTATGAAACCATTTAAGAACCAGCTTGGCGGCGGGATGCTCAAGGTCCTCTAGTAAAAGCTCGTGGCCGGAGCGTTTCGATTTTGACCACCGCACCGGATAAGACCGCACTACTCTTCCAAAAATAGAGGCTTCGTCGCCTATCGGAGCATCTCGAACTCCATATATTTTTCGTCGATCTTCATAGGTACGGGGAAAGAAATAGAGCGCGTCATGAACAGTGTGAATATCTTTTTTTTGTAAGAGGAGGCTAATTTTATCGCCTACTCCTTTTAAGAATCGAACCGGCTTTAAAAGCGGATCCAACATTAAATATAACGGACTTTTACGATGGCCAGATTTCGCTCGCCCTTAGGAGTACGAACCTTAACTTCATCTCCTTCGGACTTTCCGATCAAACTCTTGCCAATGGGAGACTCGCCACTAATCTTGCCACGAGGAGCGTCGGCTTCAAACGAGCCTACGATTTGATACGTAAACTTCTCGTCGGTTTCTTCATCAGTAAGATCAACCGTCGCTCCGAAAACGATATCTGAACCCTTATAAGATTTGGGATCAATCACTTCGGCGCGAGCCAGTAAATCTTCGGCCTTAGCCAGCCGAGCCGCGATCAGGCCCTGCTCGTCCTTCGCAGCATGGTACTCAGCGTTTTCTTTTAAATCGCCATGAGAACGCGCTTCTTCAATCGCCTTAATATTATTAGGCCGGGCCGTATGCTTAAGATGCTCGGCCTCCTTGATAAGGCGAGCATGTCCTTCGGGAGTCATGGGTTCTTTTTCCATAAGCCCTCGTTCTAACTCTTTAGACCAGTTTTCAGAAGCGTTCTTTTAAGGACTTTAGAGGATTTAGACTGGGGTCTAGCTCGTGATTTTTGCATTCGCAAAGTCTTCAAATCTTGTAGCGCCATAATCGGTAGTTCTCCCCGAATCCAACGATCCAGAGAATTAATGGCAGCTTTGGCAGCGGTTAAAGTCGTAAAATAAGGAACTCCGGTTTGCAAAGCGGATCGACGAATAGAGAATGAATCGCTGACTGCGCTTTCACTTTCTACGGTATTAATGACGAGATCGATATCTCCATTAATAATCGCGTCTACGATATGAGGTTGGCCCTCTTTCACTTTATTAATGCCAGAATTTACGATTCCCAATCCGCGCAGAAACTTTGAAGTTCCGTGAGTAGCGACAATCCGAAATCCAATCGACTTTAAAGCTTTGCAAATCTCGACCACTTTAGATTTATCTCGATCTCGTACGCTGACAAAAGCAGTTCCACTTTTTGGCAAGCGATGACTCGACGCTAAAAGCCCTTTCACAAAGGCCTCATTGAAATCACGTCCCAAACACATCACTTCGCCAGTAGATTTCATTTCTGGCCCCAAAAGCACGTCCACACCCGGAAATTTTAAGAAGGGAAATACGACAGCTTTCACTGCAAAAAGTCGGCCCGGCTCATGAACCAGCTTCGCTTCTGGAAGCATCTGCTTCTTGAAGCTCTCTCCTAACATTCCGGAGGTTGCCGCCTTTACCCAATCAAACTTGGTGGCCTTACAAACAAAGGGCAGAGTGCGAGAAGCTCGGGGATTGACCTCTAAAACAAAAACTTCTTTTTTGTAGATGGCTAATTGAATATTCAAAAAACCAGATAGTTTTAATTCTCTTCCCAGTCGTTCACAAATTTTTCGAATCACTGAAACCTGTTTATTACTCAAAGTCATGGGAGGAAGTGCACAAGAACTATCTCCCGAATGGATTCCCGCTTCTTCGATATGCTCCATGACCGCAATGACTCGAACTTCTTTGCCATCCCCAATGCAATCCACGTCTACTTCAATTGCGTCTTCTAAAAACCGGTCGACCAAAAGCGGCCAATGAATATCGACTTCTCGTGCCACTGATTCTTCAAACCGCTTAAGGTCTGCATCAGAACGCAGAACTTTCATCGACCGTCCGCCCAAAACATAACTCGGGCGAATCAAAGCTGGGTAT
>Ga0163144_10016647_pt1 | contig 15052 bp, 17 predicted proteins | sample OliLak19BULKMAT1_FD_123175 | JGI IMG/M metagenome (GOLD analysis project Ga0163144, IMG submission 123175) | Freshwater microbial mat bacterial communities from Lake Vanda, McMurdo Dry Valleys, Antarctica - Oligotrophic Lake LV.19.BULKMAT1 | ecosystem: Environmental > Aquatic > Freshwater >... | reverse complement strand
TACTCCCCGCTGGTTCATCAGGACATCCGCCCGGAAATGCACGCCGCCGTTATCGGCATCGGCGGGCTCGGACATCTGGCGATTCAGTATCTCAATAAGTTCGGATGTCATGTCACCGCGATCTCATCGACCAATTCAAAGGAGGCCGAAGCGCGGAAGCTGGGCGCGCAGGATTTCATTGCCACCAAAGCCCAAGGCGCGCTTGCCAAGGCGGCGCTGCAGTTTGACGTGATCATGAACACTGTCTCAGGGGATCTGTACTGGCCAGCACTGCTCAACACGCTTCGCCCCGAAGGCAAGCTGATCATCTGCGGCGTGCCGGAAAGCGAAGTGAAATTTCACGCCTTCCCCATGATCAACTATGAATACAAGATCATCGGCGGACGGCTCGGATCGCCGCAGGACACGACTCAGATGCTCGAATTCTCCGCGCGGCACAACATCAGGCCGATGATCGAGGAGTTTTCGATGAGCAAAGTGAATGATGCCCTCGATCATGTGCGGGCGGGCAAGGCGCGATATCGTGCTGTACTGGTTGCATGAGTTTTTGATCGCCCTATCAGCGTGGGCATCCTGCCCACGTCTTTGTAAAAGCCTCGCGGTCGGAGACGCCCCCGCTATACCGGGGCGTTCAGAATTATCAGGTTTTTTCCTCTGTGTTCCCTGTGCCTCTGTGGCAAGATACGTCCTGGAGGCAAACGGATGACTCAACTCTTTGGCAGCGGCAATCAACGGCGTGGCGGTGGTAACGGGATTCGTCTGCTCATTGGGGCGGGCATCATTCTCTTTGGCGTGATTTCCTATTACATGAAGTCCGACACCAATCCAGTCACCGGCGAGAAGCAGCGGGTCGCGATGTCGCCGGATCAGGAAATGCAGCTTGGACTGCAGGCCGCGCCGCAGATGGCTCAGGAGATGGGCGGGCGGGTTCCCGCGAGCGACCCGCGCGCAGCGCTGGTTGCAAGCATCGGAGGCAAGCTTGTCGCAAGTTCCCAAGCCGCGAAAAGTCCCTACGCGGGAAACTTCAACTTCTATCTGCTTGGCGATGCGCAAACCGTCAATGCCTTCGCCCTGCCCGGCGGACAGATTTTCATCACCATCGCGCTCTTCGACAAGCTGGAGAACGAAGCGCAACTCGCAGGTGTGCTGGGGCATGAAATCGGCCACGTCATCAATCGCCATGGTGCCGAGCATATGGCCAAGGGACAGCTCGGGCAGATGATTGTCACGGGCGTGATGGTGGGCGCATCTGACGAAGGCGGAAAAGGCCAGGTTGCTGCCGCCGCTGCGATGATGGCGAATCAGATGCTGCAACTGAAATATTCAAGAAGCGACGAGCTCGAATCCGACGACTACGGCCTGCGATACATGGCGTCGGCGGGATACGACCCCAAGGAAATGATCCGCGTGATGCAGATCCTCAAAGAAGCCAGCGGCTCAAGAGGCGGCAGTGCGATGCTGCAAACCCATCCCGATCCGGATGCCCGCATCGCGGCGATCGAAAAGTATCTCAAGGAGAAGAATCCGAATGCATCCGGAACGCTGTCAAGCGGTCCGGCGCTGCGGTGATGGACAACATGATCTTCATTTTCTGAACTGGTCGCTACAATCGCCTTCAAATGAGTCACGAAAACTCAGACGTATCTGGCCTTGACAAATTTCCACCGGAAACCGACGAGAGCGGCGATGTGGATTTAGGTTTGCTTCGAGACACGCTCTCTCTTTCTCTGATGCAGCGCTTTGAGCGACACTACGCGGCCAGGCAGTTTGTCGCGAAACTTCGCGATTCGGCACGGGAGCGATATGGATCCGTTCTTGACTCTGCTTCAGAGACTGAATGAACAGGAAGTCGATTATGTGCTGGTAGGGGGCATGGCCGCGGTAGCACACGGCGCTCGCATCGTGACGGAGGATATCGATGTCTGCGCTTCGATGGCGCTCGAGAACACCAACCGTATTGTTCGCGCTATGGAAGGCATTCACGCGCGCTGGAGCCGTCGCCCGGGCCCGCCTCTGTGGCTTGAAAACACGCTCGATCGACTCGATGGGATTAAGAATATCTATCTCGACACCGACCTCGGCGTCATTGACTTTCTTGGGGAACTGCCGGGGGTGGGTGACTTTGCTTATACAAAGCAGCATTCGCACATCAGAACGATAGTTCCGGGCTTTGCATGTCGGTTGATTGACCTTGATGCCTTGCTGGCCTGCAAACGAATCGCCAATCGCCCCAAGGATCAGATATCGATCCGACACTTGGAATCAATACAGAAACAAGCCGCACTTCTTCCGCCAGAATCGCCAGATGGAATATCAGAATCGATTTGAACACAAGCTTTTACTTTCGCCGCCGGATCATGAGTTCTTTTCGCACGAATCCAAACTGCATATACAGCCCCTGCGCATCACGCGTTCCCAGGACGGTTCGGATGTTTCCCAGTTGCGGGTGTTCGGTGATGCATTTCAGGATGAACTTTCCGACCCCCTTGCCGCGATGATCGGGATGGACGATCACATCGCACAGCCAACTGAAAGTGACGCGGTCGGTGATAAGCCGGGCGCAGCCGACGGTCTTGCCCTCGAGTAAATGGCCGAAGCAAATGAAACCTGTGGTCAGATAAGCATCTCCGCGATCTGCACCGCGTTGGTCGCGGCACCTTTTCGGATCTGATCGCCGGCGACGAAGATTTCGATCCCCTTGCCGTCGTCACGCGACACATCCTGACGGATTCGGCCGACGAGAATGCTGTCCTGATTGCTCGCCTCCAGCGGCATGGGGAAGTGATTCTTTTCGATGTCATCGACGATGGTGATGCCCGGTGAATTGCCAAGGATCTGACGCACCTGCTGGGGCGTCATGGGGCGCTCAAATTCGAGGTTGATCGATTCGCAATGCGCCCGCGGGATCGGCACCCGGATGCACGTCGCGGTCACCATCATCTTCGGCTCGGCGAAGATCTTCCGCGTCTCGTTGACCATCTTGTTCTCTTCCTCGTTGTAGCCGTTCTCAGAAATCCTCGTGTTGTGAGAAAACAGATTGTTCACGATCTGATGGGGAAACAGATTCTTCGCGATGGTCTCGCCATTCGCATAAGACTTCTGTTGCTGCTCAAGTTCATGCAAGCCTTGCGCGCCCGCACCGGACACCGCTTGATAAGTGCTCACGATGATCCGCTTCACCCGGTTCATCTTGTGCAGCGGCCAGACGGGCACGTTCATGATGATCGTGCTGCAGTTGGGATTGGCGATCAGTCCGTTGTGTCTCTTGATCGCTTCAGGATTCACTTCGGGCACGACAAGTGGAATGCCGTCCTTCATGCGGAAAGCCGATGAGTTATCGACAACCACCGCGCCCGCCTGCACCGCCGGCGCGGCGAATTCCTTCGAGATCGCTCCACCTGCGGAAAACAGCGCGATCTTGACATCCTTGAAGCTGTCTTTGGTAAGCTCCTCGATCTTGTACGGCTGTCCCTTGAACGTGATCTTCTTGCCAGCAGAACGCGCCGACGCCAGAAGCGTCAGCCGATCAATCGGAAAGTTCCGTTCTGCAAGCACAGTGAGAAACTCCTGACCCACAGCGCCGGTGGCGCCGACGATCGCAATGTTCACGGACATGAAAAACTCCAATGATTTTTTCAAAACACCAAAATACAAAAGCCACGGTTTCCTCTGCTCATCCCGCACCGGACTGACTTCAACAACGATCCCAAAACAACCCGCGTGAGCGGCGGGTCATTTGGGGGTCGTTGTCTTTGTCGTCTTGCGATTGAGCATGAAAAAAACCGTGGCTTCGCCTGAAATTCGAGGCCGGATGGTTGCATAAACAACAGGAATGTCAAGCGAAATTCAGATGCGTCTCGGCTATCATGCGCAACGTATGGCCAAAAAGCCCCAACCCGCGCCAAAGAACTTTGAAGAAGCGCTGTCTGAACTCGAGCGGATTCTGCACGAGATGGAATCAGGCACGGTTCCGCTGGAGGAATCGCTGGTGAAATATGAGCGCGGCAACTATCTCATCGCCTTCTGCCGCGGCGTGCTGGGAACGGCGGAGAAGCAGATTGAACTGCTGACCAGGACCGCCGAAGGGGAGTTGGAAGCCAAGCCGTTGGAAGAGTGAGCGGCATCTCGGCCACATGCTACAATCGCTAAAGAGGTGCATCATGACATTGGTTCTCAATCTGCCGCCCGATGTGGAAGCGCGACTGACCCAGCGTGCGAAAGCCGCGGGCAAGGATGTCTCGGCGTACGCAAACGAGTTAATTCTCGATGGTCTTGATCAGCCGCCGAACGCTGCCGACATTCTGGCGCCCTTTCATGCCGCGTCTACGCTTTCAAACGCTTCGGAGGAGGAACTGACTCAATTCACCAATGAATTGATCAACCAGTCTCGAAAGGAAAAACGCGACGTGCAGGGGCGGCAATGACATACGTGGGCAGGGTGGTCCTCGATTGCAACATTATTCTCCAGGCGATCTTGAATACGCAAGGCGCATCAGGCGCCTGCATCCAATGCATCCAGGAGGGTGCGGGGGACTTGGTTTACAGCGATGCAATCGTCGAAGAATATCGCGACGTGCTTTCGCGTCCGCAACTGATGCGTAAGTTTCCGGTGTTAAAGCCAAATGCCATCGAAGCGTTCCTCGACGATCTGAAGAAGCTCGGGAGAAGAATTGATCCGGTCCCGCATGTTGTCTCGCTGCCTCGCGACACGGCGGACGAACCCTATCTGGACCTTGCAATTGCCGCCACTGCTTCTTATCTGGTGACGCGGGATAACGATTTGCTCGACTTCGCACGCCTGACAGTGCCGGATGATCTTGCCAGGCTGTTGGCGGGTATCGAGATCGTCGATCCGGTGGAGTTTCTCAAACGATGCAGAACTTGATGCACCACACCGTCAAGGAACTTCTCAAAGCGCACGGCCTTGCGGTGGAAAGCGCTTTTACCGGCTTTTTTGCGGTGAATGAGCAAATCCCCGCCCGCCTCCTTGATGCCATCACCTACAGCTTCAACGCAGGTGGAAAACGGCTGCGGCCGGCGCTGGTGCTGGAGAGTTTCGCGGCGTGCAACGGCGCGGAGCGCGATCGCGATGCCGCCGTCAAAGCGGCTTGCGCGATCGAGTTGATCCACACCTTTTCCCTGGTCCATGATGATCTTCCGGCGATGGACGATGACGATCTCCGCCGGGGCAAACCCACCAATCACAAGGTTTTTGGCGAGGCGATGGCGATCCTCGCGGGTGATGCGATGACGACGATGGCGTTTGAACTGCTTTCGCAAGTGGATGATCCGGCGATCGCGGTCAGGCTGATTAACGAACTCTCCCGCGCCGCCGGTCCGTCCGGAATGATTGGCGGGCAGGTGCTCGACATCGACGGGGAAGGACAATCGCTGTCACTCGATCAGCTTACGCAGATCCATCGCATGAAGACCGGCGCGCTGCTGGTGGGCGCGTGCCGCTTGGGCGCGATTGCCGCCCGAGCGGATGATAAGAAGCTCGATGCGCTCACCCGTTTCAGCGAGCACCTGGGTCTTGCGTTTCAGGTCGTGGATGACATTCTCGATGTCACCGGCACGGCCGAGCAACTTGGCAAGCACACGCAAAAAGATGCGGGTCACGGCAAGAACACGTATCCGGCTCTTTTGGGTTTGGACGAAAGCCGCCGTGTCGCGGATCAGCACCTCGCTCAGGCGTTCGAGGAATTGAATTCATTTGATGATCGGGGGGAGGTTTTGCGCCTGCTGGCGAAGCTGGTGGTGGAACGAAAATCGTGAAATACCGCCAATTTCCATTTAAAAGCGAATATCTCGCACTGGCAACATTGTTTTGTCGTAATCACCTTGTCTGCACGGCGACCTTAATGGGACGCGGCGTTGCGATTGTGCCTTGTCGGCGTTAAGGCAATTTTTGACAGCCTTTTATCCGCAACGTAACTTGCTCTACCCGCCTGACCTTCTGGGCGGGCTCATTTAGAAATTTCCTTTTTGCACCGGAGGTTTGCGTGAAGTCTCGTCTCTGTGTTTATCGCTCCGCACAACGTGCGGCTGGTCAGATGATTGAATCGCTCGAGTCCCGCCGTCTGCTTCACGCTCCGGTGCTTGACAACATCGCGAATCAAAGCATTCCGGTGGGGTCGTATCTGCAACTGCCCATCACCGCATCGGATACCGAAGGTGACAAGTTGACGTACACCGTCAACGTCTCGAACAACGGCGCGACTGCGGGTTTCCATTCGGGAAACAGCTTCGTGCAATTCAATGTGTCGGGCAAAACCGGCGCCAGCAGCACGGCGTTCACGGGGTCGATGGTCTTTCAGCTTTTCAAGGATGTCGCGCCCCATACTGCGAACAAGATTCAGGGGCTGGTACAGGCCGGCTATTACGACGGACTGCCGTTCCATCGCGTGCTCAAAGGATTCGTCGCGCAAGGCGGCGATTCCAATGGTGATGGAACGGGAGGCCCGGGCTTCCAGACTGAGGACGAGATCAACCAGTTCACGCAATACGTCGGCGATGGACAACTGGCGATGGCGCGAAGCAGCGCGCACGAAACCGATGGGTCGCAGTTCTTCATCACCGATGGCAACCAGCAGCAGGCGCTGGATTATCTCTACACCATGTTCGGACAACTGGTGCGCGGCGGAAGCACGCTGGATAAACTCATCGACACCAAAACCGTTGACAATGGTTCGGGCGAAACTTCAAAGCCCGTTGAAGCGCCAAAAATCACCACCGCCGCTGTGGTCGCGAACATCACCGACGGCGTCCTGCAGATCAAAGCCGGTGCAAACACCGGCACCACGACGGTCACCGTCACGGTGAAAAATGAGCACGACGAAACCGACAGCCAGAGTTTCACGCTGACGCGCACCGCTGACTCGCAGAATGGCGCGGCGTATCTCACGCCGATCAACAGCTATCGCGCGATCAACAAAAACGCCTCGACCACCTTCAGCATCGGCGCGGCCGATCCCGACGGTGACACCATCACCTATGCCGCCGCCGTTGTGAATGAAGATGGTTCCACGCCCACCACGCCCAACGGAACTTATCAGATCACCGGAAACAGCATCACCGTCACGCCCAACACCGGATACACCGGGCCGTTGTATGTGATTCTGGGTGCCCGCGATGAAACCCATAACTTCGACACGCAGATCGTCAGCATCTCTGTCGGTGGCAAGACAATCGGCACCACCGGTGCGAACGCCCAAGCGGCGGCGGGTGCGGGCACGCCGGGGATGGTCATCGCCACCTTCAGCGGCGGGACATCCGGCAATGTCGCGGCGGATTTTAACGCGAGCTTCACCAGCGACGCACGCAGCAACAAGATTGGCGGGGTCAACTGGGGCGATGGAACCGTCACCAACGGAACCATCGTGAAGAACGCCGACGGCACCTACAGCGTCACGGGCAACCACGAATATCCCGCCGCCGGAACCTATGAAGTCTCGGCAACCATTCGCGGACCCAAGGGTGCCAAGCAGATGGTCTATGGAACCGTCACCGCGCGAAACATCGCCGAATTGAAATCCGGCACACTGCGGATCTTCGCTTCCAGCGGTAACGATGCGGTTGGCACCAGCGTCAAGAGCGGCAAGCTGAATGTGAACGTCAATGGCGCGATCAAAAAGTTCACGCCCGGATCGGTTTCGCGCGTCGAGTACTATCTTTTTGATGGTGCGGATAACGCGGGCGTGGGCGGCGGAGTACCCGCGACCTACGTCGATGCTGGGACCGGCGATGATGTCATCACCGGTGGCAACGGAAACGACACCCTCACCGCCGGCGCGGGAAGAAACACCCTCTTCGGCGGCGCGGGCAATGATCGCCTCAACGGATCGGGCGGACGCGATTTCCTTTATGGTCAGGAGGGCGATGATCGCCTTTATGGCAACGGTGGAAACGACTACATGGACGGGGGAGGAAACGTCGATCGCCTCTTCGCCGGCGATGGCGACGATCAACTCTTCGGCGGAAGCTCCAACGACAAACTCTACGGCGAAGCCGGTGCCGACGCACTCTTCGGGCAAAACGGCAACGACCTGCTCGACGGCGGACCGGGAACCGACACGGCGGGTGATGCGATCGGAACGGACTCAAAGACGAGTGTGCCGTGAGGATGCTTTAGTGCGGTCCGGGCAGGAGGCACCATGGTTTATGGCGTGGTAAAAAACGGCATGATTCTGCTCGAAAACAGGGAAGTTTTGCTCGACGGAACCCGCGTACGCGTGGAGGCGGTCGAGGAATTCACCGACAACGACAAAGTTGGCGGCTATGTGCGAGGCAGCGCTGAGGCGATCCTGAGTCAACTTCATCCGTGGGTCGGACCGGTGTCGGAGCTTGAAGATCTTGAGCGCGAAGTTCAGCGTATGCGTGACGAGGACGTTGAGCTTGGCGATCGCAAATCATGACGCGATATCTGCTCGATACCAATCACGTGAGCGCAATGCTGCGCAGCCCATCCGGACTTGTCGAAAAACTTCGCGCAGCCACTGACTCGGAGTTTCACTTGTGCATTCCGTCTGTCGGCGAATTGTATTTCATGGTTTCAACAGCACCCGCGTCTCGGAAAACCGGAAGAGCTTGGAACTGTTGATGCGACCATTCAGAATCGCCCCCTTCGATTCCAATTCAGCAATCGAATTTGGGAGAATTCAAGCGGAACTGCGGAAGCTTGGAAAACCTATTCCCGCTGTTGACGTTCAGATTGCGGCCATCGCACGAGCACATGCGTTTGTGCTTCTGACCGCAGACGCACATTTCGGTGTCGTTGAAAGCCTTCAACATGCCAACTGGTTGATCTGATGAACCTCGGCTTTGGTCTCTATCGTCATCAGCTTGATACCGATCACTTCCGTTTCGCGCGGCAGTGTGGGGCGACGCATCTTGTCGTGCATTACACCGACTATTTCAAACAAGGCGATGCTTCGGGAAACGCTCGCGGGGATCAGCCGACGGGTGATCAATTTGGCTGGGGACGTGCGGGGGATGCCGAGAAGCTGTGGAGTGTCGAGGAACTTTCATCGCTGCGAAAGACGATCGAAGCGCACGATCTGAAGCTCCACGCGCTGGAAAACTTTGATCCGGCGTTCTGGAGTGATGTGCTGCTGGATGGGCCGAACCGCGAGCGGCAGATGGAGAATCTCAAGACGCTGATCCGCAACATCGGCAAAGCCGGAATTCCGGTGATGGGATATTATTTTTCCATCGCGGGTGTGTATGGCCGACAGAAGGGCCCGTGGGCGCGCGGCGAGGCGGAGAGTGTGGGTCTGGATGGATTCATCGACGAATCACCCATGCCCGAAGGCATGGCTTGGAACATGCGGTTGCGCGATGACCTCGGCGCTGCGACGCTCGCGCCGGTTTCTCACGATCAACTCTGGCGGCGTTTTGAGAATTTCATCAGGGAACTTGCGCCAATTGCCGAGGAAGCAAATGTAAGACTCGCCGCCCATCCCGATGATCCGCCGCTGCCGACGGTGCGCGGTACGCCCAGGCTGGTATATCAGCCGCAGATGTATGATCGGCTGCTGGATGTGATCCCATCAAAGAGCAACTCACTTGAATACTGTCTCGGCACACTTACCGAAATGACCGAACGCGGGGATGACTGCAGCGCGGTGTACGAGGCGGTTGATCGACATAGCAAGCGCGGGGCGATCTCGTATGTTCACTTTCGCAACGTGCGCGATGTGGTTCCGAACTATAAGGAAACCTTCATTGATGATGGCGATCTGGACATGTCTCGCGTGCTGACGATTCTGCACCGCAATCAGTTTGACGGCGTTCTGATTCCCGATCACACGCCGTTGATGTCGTGCGCGGCGCCGTGGCACGCGGGGATGGCGTTCTCGATGGGATATATCAAGTCGCTGATGGATCGGCTCAAAAATGGCATGACAATCTGGCGACCTGAATCAGAACCCGCAGGCAGGACCCTTGCAGGCCCGCATTGATTTTGCAAGCACTTGGGTTAGCGTTGCGGGGCATGGGAAGTTCGATGCCGTCAAGGCGCGCCTACAGGCCGGATGAATCACACCACCGCGTGGCACGGCGTCGCGGCATGAGGCAGCGTCGGCGTCCCGGGTCGACCGGATGGATCATTCTGACTCTCTTTTTCGTTGCCATCGTGATTGCATTCCTGTGGTGGCGGCGCTAGAAAGTTTTTCTGTGACCCCGCAAAACACACCCATTCGACTTGATCTCAAGAAAACAGAGCGACTTGAAATCGACTGGCAGGATGGTCTCAAAAGTGTTTATCCCCTGTCGCTGCTCCGCTCGATGTGTCCTTGTGCAACGTGCAAAACCCAGCGTGATGAGGAAAGCAAACGAAAGAGTCTGCTGAAGATTCTGCCCGGGAATTACGCGGGTGACATCAAAGTCGTTCAAGCGGAACTGGTGGGGAATTACGCGATCCGCATGGATTGGTCGGATGATCACGGCAGCGGAATTTATTCATTTCAGTATCTGCGCGAGATCTCACCGCAACGCGGCTGAACCTCGTGAACTTATGTCCGATGGTTCTGCCGTATCTGCCGCGGAGATTGGCCGAGGGTTTTTCTCATCAGCTTGTTGAATTGCTGCAGATCGTTCAAGCCGATCTGCCGGGCGATGGATTTCATCGGGATCGTCGTGTGTCTGAGCAGATGCTCTGCACGTTCCGAGCGGCGGCGATGCACATACGTCAGGGGCGACATATTCACATGCCGGTTAAACAGCCGCACCAGCTGCGCCGCCGAGAGATCGAGTGTCGCGGCAAGCTCGGGCACGCAGAAGGGCGCATCGAGCCTGAGTTCGATCTGCTCGAGTGCGCGCTCGATCCTCGCATCAACGCCGCCCGGGGGCACATCCCGCTCATCACTGATGATCTCCCACAGCAGATCCCACACCCGCGCCTGCGCCCGCGGCATCTGCGAGGGAAACCAAGACACCGCCTCCCGCAGCGCCGCATCAAACCGGCGGAATGACTCACGACCGAAAGTGGTGACCGCCGGACGCAGTTGACGTCGCTGCACCGCCAGGGATCGCGGAAGATCAAAATGCACAAACGTGTGCCGAGACGGTCCGGAAAAATGGTATTCAAGCTCGGTCCCCGGTGGAACCAGACTGACCACGCCGGGCGAAATGTCGAACCAGGCCGAATCAATTCGCAGCCGTGCGTGATACTGATAGGAGTGCAGACACCAGAACGACAGATTAGTCCATATTTCATGCTCTTTCACGCCATGCGTGGGCGTGCCCATCAGCAGGATCACCGGCGGGCGATGCAAGGCGGATTGCCACGAGGGAGTTGAGGCCATATGCACGAATCTGACCACAAATGAGTGAAAATGCCAAATATACATCCGTCGATTCCGCGATATGCTTCTTCACAGTATCAGACAAAGGTTGCGGCTGATATAAAGGGGACACGACCCTTTATATAAAGGGTCGTGTCCCCTTTAATTTTATGGAGATGCCCGGATGAACAAGACGATTCCCATGACCGGAGTGGACGCCGCTTTGACAACGCCGCTGGACTCGATCGGGCATATGACTTCCTTTGGCGGGTCGCTGTCGATGGGACAACGGCGCCAATACGATCAGGATGGTTATCTGGTGATCGAGAATCTGCTGACTCACGATGAACTTGCGCCAGCGCGTGAGGCGATGACGCAAAAGGTGGACATGATCGCCGATGCGCTGGTGGAAGCGGGGCTGATCAAGGATACCCTCAAGTCTCAAACCTTCCCGTTGCGGCTGGCGGAGCTTTTCTCGGGGCTGGATGATGCGGTGTTTCTCAAGTTCGGGCGAAGCTGGCGCGATCGTCTGCCGGGATACTATCATCTCATGCGTCAACCAAAAATTCTTGACGCGGTGGAATCGTTGATCGGTCCGGAGATTTTCAGCAATCCGGTTTACAACGTCCGCCCGAAGGTTCCCAAAGTCGCCGCCGGAGCGGTGCCGTGGCATCAGGATAAAAGCTATTGGCCCGATGCCAACAGCAATCCGGTTATTACTGTATGGATACCACTGGTCGACAGCACGCACGAGAACGGCTGCATCCATCTAATCCCCGGCACGCACCGCCAGCGTGTGATCAAGTATCACAACGAAAACTACAGCGGTACCGCCTACACCGAAACCAATCTGGACATCGTCGAGCGCGAGGCGAAGAAGCGCGCCATCATCGCGCTTCCCATGTCAGCAGGCAGCGCGCTGTTCTTCAATGACCGTCTGCTTCACAGCAGCACGCCGAATCAATCCGATCATGTCCGATGGAGCGTTGATCTGAGATATCAACCCATCGATCAGGATCCGATGTCAGGACACGGCGCAGGATTTCTGGCGCGCAGCCGACAGAATCCGGAACGTGTCGCGACGCTTGAAGATTGGCTTGCGCATCGCACCGAAGCTAATGGTGGGGTTGATGGGAAAAGCGGCGCGCTCTCCGGCAGAGCAGTCCCGTGAGCATGAGAAGCGACATGGATGCCGGCTCGGGAATGACCGTGCCGATGTTTCCGACGTTTCCGAAATCCAGGTCAAGATTCAGCGCGTCAAAATACGCCGGCTTTGGAGGACCCGCCCAGCTCAAGAGGCCGGTGCTGTTGAGTTCATCAAACAGCTGGTTGGGATCAACACCGAAATTCTCGATGATCGCGATCTGTTCGGGCGTGAGGTTCGACACCTGATAATGCCCGACATCATGTTGCAGCGCCCAGAGGACCAGATCCGGCCGAACGCCTTCGAGCAGCCTCGGAAGATTGCGTACAAACTCCGCCTGCTCTTCAAGAGTGCCGCGTCCGCCTGACGGCCAGCCCATTTCCGTGAAGACAATGTCTTCCTTGGGAAATACCACGCGGATGCGATCGTAATAATCGGTCACCATCTCAGTCGGCGACTCATAATAATCCTCATGCACAGCCCACGCCGGATAGCTGGTGAATCCGACGTAATCATGCGGCAGATCCTCCATTATTGTGAATTGCTCGTCGCCGAAGAACAGATCCATGTGCAGTGAAATCCCGACCTTGGTGTTTGGCGAAATCTCTTTGACGCGGGCGTAGGCTTCACGATACAGCGATTTATAGTTGGTGAACTGACCGGGATTGCGATAGGCCAGCAGATTGATCTCAGCCGCGAGATTCATGTATTCCGGCTGGAGCACGGCGAGTTCATCGACATCGGAAAGATACCTCGCCCGAACGTCGGCATCGCCGAAGGTTCTCCCCACCAGCCCCGCCGGCGGAGAGGCTTCGCCCAGGGCGGTCGGGCTGATCTGCAAAAACGGCTTGAGCCCCACTGACCGCACCAGCGGAACAAAATCATGGAGCTGATCGACATCATCGCTCGCGCCCCAGTCCCAGACATAGGTTGTATAGGCACCCAGCGCGAGATTTTCACGCAGCGCCTGCAGGACGTCGTCATCGGTGCTCAGCGGATATCTCGCGGGTGTGAACCCCGTGCCAAAGCGTTCATTGGCCGCCATCGTCGTCTGCGAGAGCAGCATCGTGCACAAAATCCCCGCCGTTGCTTTTACAAACGTCTGCATACAACATCTTTCCCTTCGAGGTCACGCAGGCAGACTCACTTGACGCGAGCTCGCCCGAAGCAAAATCACCCAAAGCAAGCCCCTGAAATGTACGCAAAACGGTTGTCCTCATTGGCCGAGGCAGTTCATAACACGTCGTCGGAGTCTCAACGTGCGGCTGAATTTTGTCAACACAATAGTGATGCGGGAAAGCCTTGCCGGGCAACCGGGCAGATTCTGGACCGACCGGTCAAGTGGTGAAGGCATACAAAGCACCAACGCTCAGCCCATCCATCCATACGCCCGCCCGGGTTTCAAACCCCCAGCAATTTCATCGCGTCATCTCCAAGTGTGCGGAGCATTTCGATATCGTTGGTGATCCGCGCCTGGCCCATGGCGCCTTCGGTAAAGAGATAAAGCGCACGGGCAGATGCTGCGGGATCCTTGGCATGGGTGAGTTTTTCAGCCTGTGCGTCGCGCAGCGCCGTTTCGATGTATCGAATTTTTGATTTCTGAATGGCAAGAATCGCATCACGCAAAACCGGCTCCTGCGTGATCACCTCAGTTCCGATTGAGGAGAATGGACAGCCAAGAACGCAGCCGCACTTGTCTTTCATGCACTTCTGCGTTTTGTAGTTGAAATCAAAAAACGCGCGAAGCCGCTCAAGTGGCGGAACCGATGCCGAGAACATCCGGTCGTACTCCGGACGCGTCCTCTGCCACTGATGCTCGATCCCTGCTGCGACAAGCTCGTTTTTGCTCTTGAAGAAGTGATAAAACGAACCCTTCTTCACGCCTGCGGCTTCGCAGATCATGTCCACCGTCACCGCGCCGTAGCTATGCCGCCACACCAGTTCGATGGCGGCGTCGAGCAGTCGAAGTTTGGCATCGGATACGCGTCCCATGATTTGCATCGCAATACTAGACCGATTGGTCAAATCCGGCAAGGAATTGTTGAGATTCCCGGGAAATCAGCGAATATCGTGCTGATGATACGGATCATGCTGTTTTTGACGGCGTTTCTGGCTTCGGTAAGCGTCCACGCGGAAATCCGCGTGTCGGCGGCGGTATCGCTGAAGGAAGCATTGACGGCAATCGCCGAAAGATTCACCCGTGACACGGGAGAGAAAGTGACCTTCACCTTCGGTGCTTCGGGACAACTCGCCGCGCAGATCAAGGCGGGCGCGCCCGTTGACCTATTCATCTCAGCAGCCAAGCCGCAGGTGGATGATCTGATCAAAGCGAATATCGCGGATGCCATCAGCCGGACAATTGTCGCGCGGAACACGCTGGCGCTGATTGTTCCGCCGGATGCGACCGGCGGGATCAGGGATTTTTCCGATCTTCCCAAAGCAGCGCGGATCGCCATCGGCGAACCCAAAACAGTTCCCGCCGGGACGTATGCGATGCAGACGCTCGCATCTCTGAAGCTGGCGTCCGGCTTGAAGGACAAGTTGCTCTTTGCTTCCAATGTGCGGCAGGTGCTCGATCTGGTGATCCGAGGAGAAGTCGATGCGGGAATGGTTTATCTCACCGATG
>Ga0163144_10016646_pt1 | contig 15053 bp, 15 predicted proteins | sample OliLak19BULKMAT1_FD_123175 | JGI IMG/M metagenome (GOLD analysis project Ga0163144, IMG submission 123175) | Freshwater microbial mat bacterial communities from Lake Vanda, McMurdo Dry Valleys, Antarctica - Oligotrophic Lake LV.19.BULKMAT1 | ecosystem: Environmental > Aquatic > Freshwater >... | reverse complement strand
CAGCAATCCAGAAGTCGACGGCGAAGCCTGCGGCGGTGGCAGCGACAACGCCGCGCCATCTGTGATCGAGACCTGCCACGTATAGCCTGCCGGATCGCGGCCTTGGAGTGCGCTTGGCTCGAGCGGCAGCTCGAACCCGAGTTGGTCGATCAGGCTCTCGGCAACCAGGGCAGCGTTTGCTTTGGCCTTGGCCCGGCGTTCGAGGTCGAGGCCGGTCGAGATCGCCTGATAATACGCCGTGATCACGCCGGCCGCGACCGCGAGCGCGATGAGCGCCTCGGCGAGCGAGAACCCGGCTTGTCGGCGCTGCCGCCGTTGCGCTGGCGCAACGCGCTTCCGCTCAGCTGGCATCGGCAGCCCCCGATCGCAGAGTGATGCGGCCCGTCAGCCAGTTGACCGCAAGGCCGACGCTATGGTTGCGGCCAGCCAGCGTGAAGCCGCCGCCAGTGGAGCCGCCTTCGGGATACAACACGATGCGTTGAATACGCACGCCGTCGCCATCAGCCGCGACCAAGAGGGCAAGCGTTTCGGGCAGGCGCCGTTCCAGCGCGGGGTTGCCGTAAACGAGGCGGTTTTCGGGCTGGTCAATGACGATCGAAGTTGGCGTCCCGGTGGTCAGGGCCCGCGTGCGCACCTCGGCCAACACGCTGGCGATTTCGCGCGCTTCCGCTTCGACGCGCAGCTTCTCACTCGCGGGCGATAACTGGACGGCCGCAAGTGCCGTCAGGCTCGCCAGGATCGCCACCGCAATGGTGATTTCGATCAGCGAGAAACCACGCTGAGTACGGACGCGCCGAGGTCGCTTCCGTGCCAACGTCGGCTCATCAGGTGCCGATGTCCGCATTGGAGCCCTCGCCGCCTGGAGCGCCGTCCGCGCCAAGCGAAATGATCCGGTTCGGCTGGTCGGGCGTCGGCTGGAAGCGGTACGGCTTACCCCACGGGTCGAGCGGCAGGCGGCCGTCCCTGAGATACGGGCCGTTCCAGCCTTGAGCCGAGCCCGGCTGGATCAGTACGTTGAGGCCATCGCCTTCGCCAGGATATCGGCCTGTGTCGGCCATGTAGATATCGAGCGCGGCGCGCAGTTGCTGAATCTGGACGTTCGCCGTCTTGGATTTCGAGCCCTCGAACTGGCGCATGACGTTGGGTCCGACGAGGCCGACCAGCAGCCCCATGATCGCGACGACAATCAGGATTTCGACGAGTGAGAACCCGCGCTGGCGCGCATGAAGTCCGCGCTGGCGCGCATTAAGTCCGCGCTGGCGCGCATTAGGTCCGCGCTGGCGCAATTTTGGTCCGCGCTGGCGCGATGAGCGCACGCGATCAGATGATCGAATTGATCGAGAGAATTGCACTGAATAGCCCATACAACAGTCCACCAATCAAGCTACCGATTACAACGAGCAACATGGGCTCGAACCAGATAAGAAAGAGTTTCGTCATCCGCTCCAGGTCATCTTCGAGCATCTGTGCGGCCTTCGTCAGCATCGAACCGAGGTCGCCGCTCTCCTCGCCCGCGCGGGCAAGTTGGACGACGATCGGCGGAAATGCCCCGGTGTCGTAGAGCGCGTCGGATAGTCGGGCACCGGTCTTAAGCCGCTCGCGCACTGCCAAGGTTGCCGCGGCTAACTTCGGATCGGTGATCGTCTGTCGGGCGACGTCGATGGCGGGCAGCAGCTGCACTTGCCGCGACACCAGCGTGCCGACGAGGCGGAACATCGCCGCCGACTGGGCCTTGTCGATCAGCGCGCTGCCAAAGCTCGTCAACCGCAACACACCTGTGATCGACTTTTCGAGCGTTCCGGCGCGTGCTGCCCGAAAGGCCAGCGCGAGCACGGCGATCAGCGCGGCAGCCAGCGGCATGGCAAGTTGGCGGACGGTATCAGACAGCCAGAACACGAACCGGGCAGACGCTGGCAACTTGTCGAGATGGGCACGCACGAGCTGTTCGAATTGCGGCACCACCACGAGCAGGATCGTCAGCACCGACCCGAACGCGACGATGGCAAGAATGGCTGGATAGACGAGTGCCGTCGTCACCTTGGAGCGCAGCGCGTTGCGGGCCATGAGGAGGCGCTCGATCTCGGCCAGCGCGGGGCCGAGGTCGCCGGTCATCTCGCCCGTGCGTAGCAGCGCCAGACAACTCGCGTCGATGTTCTGGCCAGCGCTGGCGAATGCTTTGGCCGGTGGCAGGCCGCCGCGCATGCCAGCGACGATCGACGATGCGACCATCCCGCGTGGCGAGCTCGATGCGCCGCTCGCCGTCGTCGCGAGTGCGCGTTCCAGCGAGATGCCAGCGCCGACCATCTTGGCCAACTGGCTGAACAGAAGTTCGATGTCGCGATCCGACAATCGCGGCACGGGACCCACGGGCGTCTGGCTCCGGACGCGGGCAGGAACTGTTTGGCGGCCAGGATGTGTTTGGCGGGCAGGAAATGTTTGGTAGGCTGGCAGCGTTTGGCGATGTGCGGCGTTAGTCGCAACAGTTGCAGCCGGGCTCGCAGCATCGGGCGAACTCGGGCGGCGGGGTGCGCCGCCATCTGTGATATTAGAACGGAGCGGTGTGCGCGGGTTCATCCAGGTCCGCCTCCACGGTCGCTGCGGAGTTCGCGTTCGAGGTCGCCGTCGGGCAGTTCGATGGCCCGCAACGCTTCCTCGCCACTGGTGACGCCAGCGGCGATGAGTTCGAGCGCGTGTGTTCGCATCGGTTCATAGCGGCCGGGATCGGCGCCAACGTCGGTGACAAGGTGGGCGCCCTCGACGGCCTCGAACACGGCGCGTCGTCCGCGATAGCCGCTGCCGCTACAGTGTGGGCATCCAACGGCCTCGCGCGCCGCGTTCGATGCGGTCAGCTTGTAGCCGAGGTCGCCCGGTCGCGACGGCCGCGCGCAATGCTGGCACAGCACCCGGACAAGCCGCTGGGCAGCCGCAACGCGTAGGGTCGCGTTGATCAAAAACCGCTCGATGCCCATGTCTTCGAGGCGCGTCACCGCTGACGGCGCATCGTTGGTATGGAGCGTGGACAGCACGAGATGGCCGGTCAGCGCGGCCTGTATCGCGACTTCCGCAGTCTCCCGGTCACGGATTTCACCGACCATCATCACGTCCGGGTCGTGGCGCAGGAACGACCGTAGCGCGCGGGCGAAGTCGAGGCCGATATCGCTGTTGGCTTCGACTTGCACCACGCCTGGAACCTGGATTTCGACCGGGTTCTCGACCGCCACGATCTTGCGGCCGACGGTGTTGAGTTGGCCCAGGGCTGCATGCAGCGTCGTCGTCTTGCCAGAGCCAGTTGGCCCGGTGACGAGGATGAGACCGTTGCGCTGTGCCAAGCCGCGTTCAAAGATCGCGCGGACGCCAGCTGGCATGTCGATCGATGCAATCGACTTCAGGCCAATGTCAGTATTCAACAGCCGCAGCGCCAACGCCTCGCCGTGGATCGCGGGCGCCGTCGCGACGCGAAGATCGACCTCGCGGCCATGCGCGCGATAGCGGATACGCCCGTCCTGCGGCAGGCGGCGTTCGGCGATGTCGAGGCCGGCTAGAATTTTCAGCCGTGAGACGACGCCAGCGTAAAGGTCGGGAGGGACCGCCGGCTGGTCGACGAGTAACCCGTCGATGCGGTAGCGGACGCGCGTCATCCGGTCGAAGGCCTCGACGTGGATGTCGGTTGCCCCGCGTTCCATCGCCGTCGAGAGAATGCGATCGACGAGTTTGATCGTCGGCGCGTCGTTGGCGAGTTCGACGAGATAGTCGCGGTCCTGCTCGTCGCGGCCACGGTCGGACATCAGACCGGCCCGGTCGGCTTCGGCCTCGGTGCGGGCGAGAGCCGCCTCGATATCGCGCGGCGCGGCAACCTTCAGCGCGACAGCGCCGTCGCAGGCAATGGCGAGAGCCTTCTCGACAAACGGGTCGGCTGGATCGGCGACGGCAAAGCACCAACCAAAGTCGGTGATTTCGAGCGGAGCGACGTTGCGTGCTTTCATGAATGCCGAGCTGAGCCGTGGCTGGGCTGGAAGCGGCACGGGAAAGTCGGCCGCTGTCGCGAGTTCAAGGCCACATAGTTCGGCGGTTTCGCGGGCCCAGTCGGCTTGCGAAATGAGCCCCAGTCGATCGACGACCGTGCTCAGAGAATTGCCGGTCGAGTGGGCGAGTTCGCGGGCACGGCGGCAGTCCTCGGCGGTGACCGTTCCCGCATTCGCGAAGGCATCGAGCACGTCGGACGCTGCAACCGGCGTGAAGCGCGTCGTTCTGGCCGAGCGTGACGGTGCGTTGCCGCGCGTTGCCGTTTGCTGGCGGTCGCCCAGGTTGGACTGCGCAGTAGATTGCGGCGTGAGCTGTGGCCTACGTCGCGCCATCTCGCTTAGGCGTTCGGCGAGCTGATTTCTCATCGTGTCGCGCTCCTCGATTTCGCTTGAAGCTACGCCCGGTTTGGAAAAGTTTTCATGAACGGCGCGATAGAAACTCTTCACCATTGTAAGGCCCGATCGAAACTGTGCCGTTCCGAGGCAATAAAGAATGGAATTCAATCTCTCAGTAATTGAATAGTTTCGTAAACAATAGCGTAACTACGATTTGCAAGGTTCCATTAAACGCCCCTGGTCAAATGATCCGCCGTCTTTCGTTTCCAAGGGGACCATCATGACGATGTTTCGACGTTTCTTGACCGGGCTTGCCCGTTTATCAGTTTGTCTTGCACTAGCGTTCGTGACCTTTGCTGGTCAAACCGCCGTGTCCACCGAGGCCGCCGCTCAGACGAGCGTTCGGGCTTACGTGATCAACGGCAAGGGTTCGGGTACGTTCAAAGTTGGCGAGGCTGTTGCCATCGCCGCCGATCCGGCACCGCCGGGTTATCAGTTTGCGCGATGGATCGTGTTAGGTGGCATTGCCGCCAATCCGAACGCCGCGTCGACGACCGTCACTGCGAATGCCAGATCACCCTATGTGATCGCTATTGCGCAGCGGATGTTGGTCCCATCGCCGGATGCAACGTACCCGTTGACAGTGTTCTACGGTACGGGCTCAGGATCTTACAAAGCTGGAACAGTCGTCGACGTTTCGGCGCCTGCAACCCGCGGGACTTTAGTATTTTCCTCTTGGTATGATCCATTCAAAGTAACCGCTGATCCAAAGTCGGCAACGACGAAGGCGACAATCCCGCTCGTCCGCTCATACCTGTATCCGCTCTACACCGTTTCGACTAAGTCGGCGGCCGATGTCGTCGTCAGCGTCGTCGGTGGCTCGGGTAGTGGCACTTTGAAAGCCGGTGCAACCGCCCCGATTACGGCGACGGTTCCAGCCAACATGGTGTTCGATAAGTGGACATCCACAGTCCCAGTTACGTTCGCCAACGTGAACGCTGCATCGACCACGTTCGTCGTGCCGAACGCCGCGGTTACAGTGACCGCAACCTTCAAGGCGCCACCAGTAACATTGTACGACGTCGCCGTGACCGGCGGCCGGATCAACGGCGGTGCTGCTACGGGTAGTTTTATCGAAGGCTCCAGGCTCAACATCACTGCCAACGCTCCGGCAGCTGGTAAGGTGTTCAGCCGCTGGACCGGCATGGTCACAGCTCTTGCTGACGCCACCAATCAGGCGACGGTGCTGACGGTCGGCAAGACCAACGTCACGGTCGCTGCCACTTACATCGATGCTCCGGTTGCCGACGTCAGGGTCACGGTCGCCGGCGGTGTTGTCGTTGTCCCCGTCGCTTCGGGCAACTACAAGCCAGGTGCTGTGATCGCACTGCGCGCCAATGTTGCGCCAGCCGGTCAGGAGTTCGTAAACTGGACGACGACTGCGGGCGTTCTTGCGACGCCGAACGTCGCAACGACGACCTTTACGGTGCCAGCCGTCGCAGCGTCGGTCACGGCGAACTTCCGCACGGTTGTCGCGTCGTCGGATGCCGTCGCATTGACCTCGCACACCAACAACGGCCTGATCGAAGCCACCGGTGAAACGGTGTTCGGTGCGGCCAAGTCCCCAGCCACGGTCGACACGCTCGAAGTTACGCTCTCGACCAACGGCCGAAAGCAGATGGTCCAGGTCGACAAGACGACGGGCGTGTTCGCCTTCCGGACGTTCGAAGGTGAAGTGGCCGTACAACAGACCGCAACGCTGACGTTCGCCAGGAAAGATCTGTCCGGCGTGACAGAAACGTCCGTGTTTAACCTCAATGGCACCAAACGGCCAGCTAACCTTGCAATGATCGCGGGCCGCCTGACGTTTGGCGCCACGCCAGCGCTGCTCAATCAGCTCAAGACGACGGGACTTCAGACCTGGGTCGAACAACAGCTCAACCCAGCTGCGATCAACGACGCCGCGTTCATGGCGATGCAGCCCGACAACCTTCTGCGCCTGACGGTCTCTGAGCCCTATCAGCTGCGTGAAGAAATCCCGATGTGGCAGATGGCATACTCCGCCTACAGCCAGCGTCAGCTGCTCGAAGTGATGACGTTCTTCTGGAACAACCACTTCTGGTCGAACCACACGGATGCCGCCGACGTCGAGGTCGGTGATATCGCAGAAATCCGTGGCTTCCGCCGTCACGCATTCGGACGGTTCCGGGATCTGCTGGGAGAGTCGGCAAAGAGCGTGTCGATGATGGCCTATCTGGACAACATCTTCAGCGACGCAAACGGCATCAACCAGAACTACGCACGCGAGTTGTTCGAATTGCATACGGTTGGCGTCAACGGTGGCTACACAACCGCTGACATCATCGGTGCGGCGCAGGCATTCTCGGGCTGGAACATCAAACGGACTTCGGCTGATGGCGTTAAACCCGTCAACTACGACTTCGAGTTCAATCCGCAGCGTCACTTCATCAAGCAAAACCGCGTTATTTCGTATCTTAATCTGACGTTCCCGCAAAAGGCGTCGGCAGTACCGGCTGACATCTCTGAGGGAGAGCAGATCCTCGACCGTCTGGCACTGCATCCTGCAACGCAGGAGTTCATCTGTACGAAAATGGTCGACCTGCTGGTCTCGGACTCGCATCCGCGCACGCTGATCGACAAGTGTAAAGCCGCCTGGGAGACAAGCGGTGGCGTGATTGCCCAGTCGCTGCGCGCGATCCTGCTCGACCCGTCCTACCCGCAGTCGGTTGCCTACATCCGCACCAAGGCGAAGACGCCCTACGAAGCCTTGACCGCATCGATCCGTAACCTCGGTGTCTATCCGGTCGCTGGCAAGGAACGCGACTTCTACAATCGCTGGCGGTCGATCGTCCGCGATGCGGGCATGGACATGGTCGAGTTCGGTATCCCGACGGGCTTCAAGGAGGCTGGTTCGAACTGGACCAACACGGCATCGTTCATCCAGAAGTTCCGCGGGATGACCGGTAACGTTCGTGACCAGACGACGACGGGCACGTCCCGGCTTGGGACCGTGAACTATACGCAGATGATGAAAGACGCTCGCATGCCGACGTCTGAAGCCGCCGCCGCCTACCTGTTGGCACTCACCGCCGCGGACCGTTTCCGCAAGGATGAGTACGACCTTGTGGTCGGTGCGTTGAAGGGAGCGACTGGAGCGCCAGCGTTCGATCTCAACGCTGCGGATGCTGAGAACCGCCTGCGCAAGGCCGCAGGTCTGCTGGTTACGCTTCCAAGCGTACAGCTGCAGTAACTTGACACCACAGCTCATCATTCGAAAGGCATTTCAGATGTCCAATCACGACCAGCATGACGATCATCACGACGACGACCATCACAACGACGCCCACGGCCATAAACATGCAAACGGCCTTGGCAGCTGCGGCTCGCGCGACCACTCCCGGCGCGCGTTCCTGAAAGGTGCGGCGGCCTCGTCCGTCGCACTTCTCGGCAGCTCGTACGGTATGCCGGACCTGACCTTCGCGCAGACCGCTGGCAAGAAGACGATCATCAAGATCTTCATGCGCGGCGGGGCCGACGGCCTCAGCCTGATGCCGAAATTCGGGGATGTGAACTATCGCATCCTGCGTCCCGACATCGGCATTCCGGTCCCGAGCGCCGACCCGAACTCGGCGATCCGGCTCGACAACATGTACGGCCTCAACCCCAATCTCCGTCCGCTGATGGAAATCTGGGATACCGGCCGCATGGCGATCGGCCCCGGCGTTCACTTCGCCGAAGGCAACCGTTCGCACTTCGATTGCCAACAGTGGATCGAACTCGGTGAGCGCCGGGATGTCGGAGACGGGTTGTTCAACAAGTATCTCCAGCTCAACGCTGGCAATGACCCGCTGCGGGCGCTGCGGGCTGGGTCCAACAACATGGCCGCATCGCTCGCGGGCACCATCATCGTCCCGGCCATCTCGAACGGCACTGATTACAACTTGACCAACAGCGACTGGTGCGGTGGCAACAATTGTTCCGACAACGGCTTGACCAAGGCGTTGGAGCAACTTGGTGCGGTCGCCAATCAGGGCCCGGAAATCGAGCGGGAAACGCGGCGCACGTCGAAGATCATGGTCGAGACAATCGCCAAGGTCCAGGCCGCCTCGATCAACTATACGCCGTCGGCCAATGGCATGCTGTACCTCGACGGTGACGGTGGCCGCCGGTTTACGACCATGGGTCGCGGTTTGAAGCTCGCCGCGCAGTTGCTCAAGTCGGGAGCCCCGCTCGAAATTGCGGCGATCGATTGGAGCGGCCACTGGGACACGCATGAGAACCAGATCGGATCGTCGATCATCGACGAGACCAACAGCCATGCCCGCTCGTTGCGGGAAGGTGCCGACAATCTCGTCACCTTCTGGCGCGATCTCGGCGCGCTGCGCGACAACGTGATCGTCATGGTCGGCTCGGAGTTTGGCCGCACCGCACTGCAGAACGGCTCGAAGGGTACCGATCACGGCCGCGGCAGCGTGTGGTTCGCGCTCGGCGGTCCGACGGTCGGCGGGATCTATGCCCCGTTGCCGGAATTGACGGAGCAACTCGTCCGGAACTCGCCTAACAACAACTCGGTTCCGATCACCATGAACTACAAGGACATGTTGGCGGAAGCAATGATCCGCCATCTCAACGTGCCCGACTCGCAGATCGCGACGCTGTTCCCGGGACACACGTTTACGAACTATAATATGTTCACGCGTAGCGTCTGAGGGAACGTCCTCTGATTCGCATGGAATCAGAGGGGCTTGGAGGCAGGCACATGGCGCCGCAGCCGATCGGTTTTGAGGCTCCGTTGCTGGAAGATGTGCGCCCCGGGGCTTATGGTCCCGGGGCGTCTTCGCGTGCGCGGGAAGGGCTATCGGCGTTCCTCGAACTGGCCGCCGATGGTTGGCGGGTGGCGACGCGCTCGCTTGATCCGCCTGAGCCGCAGCCGCGGGTGATCATCGAAATTGGCCGCGATGCTTGTCATATCTACACCGATGGCGTCATGATTGGAGCACGCTTCAGGCCGTCCGATGCTGCCGCGATCGCCGAAGCTGCCGCGTCGGCAGTAAGCTTCGTGCCGCAACGGAAGCGCTTAGATGCGCTGGCGCTCGGCTTTGCCGACGACGTGTCGCTCGATCTCGAATTGACGCTGCCAATGGGCCGGCGTTCGACGCTGGAGCAAGCGGTCGCGATGCACGCCGCCGATGCGACGCCATTCGCCGCCGGGGAGGGCCTCGCGTTCTGGTCGATCCGTCGCAACGGCGCGGGCGATGACGGTACCGCCGCCGCCGGTCTATTGGCAGAAGCGATGATCACCATCGTCCCATCGCGCACGGCGCTGGCCATTCTCGACGCGTTGCGTACACTTAACCTGGAGCCGCGTCATGCCGTGCGCCGGGGGCGTTACGTGTCATTCGCGTCGAGCCCAGACTGGCTGGCCGCCGAACCGACCAAGGCCGGGTCGAGCCTTGGCGCTAAGTTTGCAACACTTCCGACGGCCGCGCGAACAACCATCGTGGCGGGGGCCGTCGTGCTGGGGTCGTGCGCGGCCAATCTTGCCGCGACGAGCTTCTTGACGTCGCTGATCAGCGACAAGGCGTCGGCCGCTGCCGATACCATGCGGCGCGACAAGCGGCTCGCGACCGATGTGCAATTCCTCGCGGCTCGCCAACGCGAGACGCTGCTCAAGATCCGCGTGCTCGACGAGGTCGCAGCAAGGATGCCCGACACGGCCTATCTCGAACGGCTCGAGGCCAAAGACGACATTCTTGATCTGACCGTACTGGCGCCGTCGGCGGCCGATACACTCAAGGCGCTCGCGTCGGTCGAGGGCGTCAAGGCGGCCGAACTGCAGTCAGCGGTGGTCCGCGATTCGACCCGCAATATCGAGCGTTTCCGGCTGTCGCTGACGGTCGGCGCCGTTACGCCTGCTGGCGCGAGCGGGGTCAAACCATGACGGGATTTTCCGCGCTGGCGTTCGAACGCAGGGCCGTCCTGGCGTTGTTCGCGGTTGCCGTCGCCTCCGTCGCGCTCGCGGCGACCCTCGTCTCGTCGCTGTTTGGCGTGATGATCGAACAACGTCGCGCCTTGGCCGACATGCGAGCTGCCGTTGCGATGACAGATGGTCAGGCAAGCGCGCCGACAGCTGCAAAGAGCACATCGGCCAAACGGTTGTTTGCCGCCAAGACCACGTCGGAATTCCAGTCAGCCCTGCAATCGTTCGTCAAGGACGCCGCCGCGCGCCATCAGGGCACGATCGAGCAGATCCAAGTGCTGAAGAGCGAACGGGTCGGTGGGCTGTCGCGGGTCGTCATGAAACTTGATGGCATTATTCCAGAACCGAAGCTGGGCGCATTTCTCGCCGATCTTGCGACCGGCGAGCCGCTTGTTCTGCTTCAAGGAATGGAGGTGCGGCAAGCTATTCTACAGGCGAACCGGATCAACAATGGCGGTATCCAAGCCGACGGCGTACAGGCCCGGATCGATGTCGTCGCCTACAGTGCGCTTGCCAACTCGCCGGCCTCGGGAGGACAGCGATGAGCCGGTTGATGTTTGGGGCGGCCGGCCTGCTCGCCGTTGCCATCTGGCTGCCGTGGCCGCTCAGCGGCAACGGTGATGCCGCCATGCGCGATATTCGCTTCGCTGGGCCGGGCGATCCGTCGGTCAGCTTCAGCAATCTCGCCTCGCGGCCGTTGCTCGATCCGACGCGCGGTGCGAGAGGCCGCGTCGCGTCGCAAATCGCCCCACGGGATGCTGCGATGGACTTCGAGCAACGCTACGTGCTCCGCGGATTGGCAACCCACGACGCTATCGCCATTGCCGTTATCGAGGACCGGTCGGCGAAGACATTCGTGCGTCTGCAACGCGGGCAGGTGATCGGCGATTGGTTTTTGGCCGATGTGTCGAGTGATGAGGCGCGGCTGCAAAACGCCAGCGGCGCAACGCGCGCGCTCAAGATGCCAAGTGCAAGCGCCAGCGCCGACAAAAGCGCCGCCGCGACGGCCCAAGACGGCACGCTGACCAGGGCCCGATAATACGAAAATTGGCGTCAGTTTTTGCGAAACTTCGTCGGCTGAGGCCCACGCCCGATCGGCGCCTTGACTTCCATTGCCGTCGGCGGGCTGATGAAGCGGACGCCGATTTCGGTCTCGTCCGCGCGAACGATTTCGCACTGAACCTGCATCCGGTCGAAGCGCATCAGCAATGTGAATTGTAGGGCGATGCTTGATACGCCACGGAACGGGTTGACCCACCCGCGCTGCATCAGGAGGCGGGCGCCGGTGCCAGACATGTCGGTGATCGTGCAGGCAATAGTCGGTGCGGACCCGCCGGGCCAGATCAAACCGGGCGATGTCATAGCACGCCGCATCGACCAGCGCCGGTTACCATCAGCGATGTCAGGCGGCAATTTCAAGGCAGCGATAGGGCGAATGCGCCCTTTTCCAAATGACATACGCGAAGCTCCTCATCCGTCGACGGACTAAAGCTCAGGGCCATTTAACGCTGGGTAAATCCTGAACGAAAAATTGACGAACATTTTGCGGCAATTGTCGCCACTTCAAGTCAGGATCCGTGCTCTCCTCAACAGCACCTGAAACACGATGCCGACAGTTGCAGCAATGAATGCAATCGGCGTGATGTGGGTTGCCAGCATACCGCCCGAGAGCGCGGCTAACGCGCTGGCAACGATGGCAGCAATCGAGGCCGCCGCTAGCCAGTGCAGCTTGCCGGTCGTGGTGACGACGCCCGCGGCGATGGCGCCGGAGATCCCGGCGGGAATGGCACACCACACATAGGTCTCGACCGCTTTTGTAGCCGACCACGCAAGTTTACCGGCGGGGTCGAGAGCGAGGAGGCTCGAAGGCCCGCGGCCTAAGACGAAACCGAACATGAGCGAAGCGAGAAAGATGACAACGGCGGCAAGGAATGGTGCGACGAGCGTCGCGCCGAGAAACGTCCACAGCGCCCGTTGCCCATTGGAAATTTCTGGACCTTTGGTCTGGAGACGGACGACGTTCGATGCGGTGTCCCGCGTGCCGCCGTTTTGCGGTCCAGCGGGCTTTTTTTTCGACGGCTTCGTCATCGTGCCAGCTCCTTCAAACCACGGCGGATAAGCTTGGCCGTGTCGGTGTCAACACCCAGTTCCTTGAGCGCAACCCCGACAGCTGCCATCGCTTGCGCTGGATTATACCCGAGGTTGGTCAGCGCCGACACGGCTTCCATCGCCGCGTTGCCCTCGGGCGGCTGGTGGCCGGGCGCATCGCCGCCGTCCGAAATCGTCGATCCCGCCGGTGTAAAGCTCGTCGCGGGAACTTTATTCTTGAGCTCAGCGACGATGCGTTGCGCGACGACTTTACCAACGCCTTGCGCCTGCTGAACCGCGCCCCAGTTGCCGAGTGCGATCGCGCTGGCCAGTTCGTTGGTCGACAACACCGATAGGACAGATAATGCGACCTTGGCGCCGACGCCTTGGACGGTCTGCAGCGTGCGGAACCAGCTGCGTTCGACCTCGCTCTGGAAGCCATAAAGGCGGATCGCGTCCTCGCGGACATGCGTGTCGATCGTCAACGCGGCCTCGTCGCCGAACTTTAATCCTCGCAGTGCCCGCGCGGTGGCCTGAACTTCATAGCCGACGCCATTTACGTCGAGGATGAGGTGGCTCTCGCCAATCGCCTCGACGCGGCCTTTGAGGCGGCCGATCATGGTAACCCTCCGGCGGCTTCACGCAGCTGGCGGGCCGCGCGCGCCTGTGGGCTCGTGCGGTGGTTGGCGTGGCAGATCGCGATTGCGAGCGCGTCGGCTTCGTCGGCACTGTCGAACTTGGCCTTGGGCAGCAGGAAGCCGATCATCGCCTGAATTTGCGATTTGTCGGCGTGACCCGCACCGACCACCGATTTCTTGATGACATTTGGAGCATATTCGCCAACGGCAAGCCCGCGCATGGCGGGTGCCAGGACCGCGATACCGCGGGCTTGGCCAAGCTTCAACGTTGCCCGCGGGTTGTCGTTGACAAACGTTTCTTCGACGGCAGCCTCTTGCGGATCAAGGCGGGAGATGACCGCGACCAAGCCATTATAAAGTGTGCGGAGCCGCACGGAGAGGTCGTCGCCGCTGTCTGACGTGACGACACCAGAGGCGACGTAGGACAGGCGCACGCCGTCGCTGTCGACGACGCCCCAGCCGGAGCGCCGCAAACCTGGGTCGATGCCGATAATCCGAATCGTTCGCGTGGCCATGGGCATCGCTACCACGGAGCGGACGGTTGTGGCAGGCGGACTGGCGTGTTGGAGCCTTTACGGCACCAGCGGTTTACCAGCGATCCGCAACAGCAGGTTCCGCGTCCCGCGCAGGTAGGGGTAGAGAACGTGGCGCCACGGGGCACCACCAATGACCCACAGTGCGAGCTTCCGGGCAGCACCGTTTCCGCCCGCAAGATCGTGGATGATGCGCGTGGCATCGCCGCCCATGAAGGTTGTCGGCGGATCGCCGTTCTTGCCAGCGAGGCGGACGATAATGCTGTCGTTGACCTCGAACCCGCCGGACCGCAGGCTTGCGACGAGGTCCAGGTGCGCACGGGCGTCGATGACGGCAATGTCGGCACGCACGGTGCGCAATGCTGAAAGCGCCATGTATTGTCGACAGATAGGGCACTCGCCGTCGTAGAGCACGAAGCTTTGAGGCACGGTCGATGCGGGAGTTACTGCGGGAGTAATGTCGCGTCCTGCTGTGGGACGAGTGGCGTTATCGGTTCGCGGTTCGTCGTCGGGCAGACCGTTGAAGGCTATGCTCCCCGGCGCGTCGGCCGGGGAGATCGGCGTTGCAGTTGGGCTCGCATCGTGCCCCATCTCAATGTCACTGCTTTGGAGCTGGAGCGGGATCGTTCGGAGCGGTCATTTCCTTGGCCTTGTCAGCGGCGGCCTTGGAATATTCCGTAACTTTGTCCTTGGCGATCTTGTACCACTCGCCAGCTTTTTGCTTAATGCGCTCGGCCGAGCCGGGATCAGCAACTTTGAAAGCTGGGGCAGCCTTGAGTGCGTCGGTCGAGGCGTCGAGCACAACGACGCGGCGCGATTGGACGACGTCACCGATTTTGATGTCAGCGTAGGACACGGCCACCGTCTTCTCGGGGATGCCGAGCGTGCCGCCGACGCCGATGACAACAGTTGTCGCTTGACCCTTGGCGTCAAGCAAAACTTCGGACACCTTGCCGATGCGCTCGGCTTGGTTGTTCAAAACGTCGGTGCCAACGAGGCGGTAAGCCGCCCAGTCGCCAGCACTCTGCTTCTCGACGAACTTCGGTGCAGCGAACGCGGGTCCCGCGAGCGTGGCGAAGGTGAAACCAGCGGCCAAAAGCGCTGTACGGGTACGAGTCATGACGTTCTCCTCGAGATTTGGTTCGGCACATCTACGGCGACAACTGTTGCCGCACGGCTCGGCTTTAGCTGAATGTTGCGGCGCAGCCGCGACGCGCGAGCCGACCACCACCTCAGCTCAGGTCATATGGCGTTCAGGCCCTCTCCCGGCAAGAGACCGAGTTGCCGCTTGGCCTTTTGGCGAAGCGCATCGATCATCTCGAAGCGGCCGCCGCGGCCTTCGAAATGCCAGAACGTCCAGCCGTTGCACGCAGCTTTGCCCTGCACCATCGCGCCGAGGCGGTGGATCGATGCCTGGTTGCCGCCGTGGTAGAGT
>Ga0163144_10016645_pt1 | contig 15053 bp, 10 predicted proteins | sample OliLak19BULKMAT1_FD_123175 | JGI IMG/M metagenome (GOLD analysis project Ga0163144, IMG submission 123175) | Freshwater microbial mat bacterial communities from Lake Vanda, McMurdo Dry Valleys, Antarctica - Oligotrophic Lake LV.19.BULKMAT1 | ecosystem: Environmental > Aquatic > Freshwater >... | reverse complement strand
AATGCAGAAGTGAAAGAAGGAAGAACCATTTATTTATATGTGACTTCTATTTTGCCACCGAGTATTCTGATGCCAAAGTTGAGAGATTGTTCGTTGCGACAAGCAGCTTCTATGATCACAACTTTTGGTTTGAAATTAGGACGTACGGATTATAAAGCGGATCAATGTGCGAATTGTGTATTGGAACAACTGGTGAAAGGCAAAAAAATTGAACCGGGTGCTATTATTCCAAAAGGAACCATCATCGATTTAATTGTTGGAAAAGGTTTAAGTGATGAAGAAGTGGGTGTGCCTTGTTTGTACGGTTTATCTAGAAAAGAAGCTATTGAAAGGTTAACGGAATCGTCTTTGAGTGTTGGCTCCGTTGTTTTTGATATACCCAAAGACTCTACAAGTGGAAGAGTTTACCGACAAATTCCTTCTTGCGGAAAAGAAACAAGGATTAACATGGGCGGAACAATTGATTTATATTTTACAAGTGATAAGAATAAACTTTTGGCAATGCCAGATACTACAAGTGCTAAAGACGATGATGAGAATTTCGATATATAAAATTTGTTTCCTGCTTACTTTTGTCTTTCTCTGTAACTTAGGTTTTTCTCAAGGTTTAGTAGAGCAGGATTTAACCACCAATGCAGTTATAGCTAAAAAGTACAATGAATTAAAAGGGAAGTTAAGAACTCCATTTGTTTTAGATACAATTAGCTTGGGCGTAACCGGTTTTTTAGATGATTTTTCTTACTCAAGTTATTATCCGGATACAAATCTTTGGCTGGATAATAAAGTATACATCAACCGAACCTTTGCTAAATCTCCAATTACTATTGGTGTTGCAACATTTGAAGGATTAGATGAAACGGGCTATCCATACGATTTTACAGCTGGTCCCACCACTTCAGTAGTTGCGGATTATTTGACTTCTAAACCCATAGATTTAGGATTACCTTTAACAGCAAACGATTCTATCTATTTGAGTTTTTATTATCAACCTCAAGGAAACGGAAATGCTCCCGAAAGTCAGGATTCACTCGTACTTCAATTTAAACACTCCGTTTCCGGTTGGAAAAATATAAGAGCAATTAAGGGAAGCACGCTTGCAACAAACGATAGTTCTTGGACTTTAGTGATGATTAAAATCACAGATACAGCTTACTTAAAAGATGATTTTCAATTCCGATTTTATAATAGAGCAACCATAAGTGGAAATACAGATCATTGGAATATTGATTACGTGTATTTAAATGAAAACAGAAGCTTTGATGACACTGTTTATAATGATGTTTCTTATGTTTATAATGGAACTTCTTTGCTCAAAAATTTCAGGGAAATGCCTTGGAGACAATTTAAAAAATCAGAATTAAGAGACTCTGTAGATAATTTAATTCGATACAATAACCTAGCTTCTTCACCAACCGTTACTGTTTCATACGGACACGATATCACAGATGTTGTTCCCACACTTTTATCCAGTTTTACTGCAGGATCATCCATTGCCTTGTATCCATTTGCAAATACAAATACTTATACAGCTTGTGATTTTGAACCATTTTGTTTAAGAAAAATTAAAGTAGACACTGCTGTATTTCCTTCTACTTTGTTTGCACCTTGGAGGTTTACTATGAAACAATTTATTGGAGCGTCTAATATAAATTCTCAGAACGATACATTAGTAAGCGAACAGAATTTCTATAATCATTATGCATATGATGATGGAACAGCAGAAAATTCATTTGGTTTGAGCACTCTGTACGGACAGTTAGCAGAAAAATTCACATTGAATGTTGGAGATTCTTTACAATATGTAGATATTTACTTTAATCCATTTTTAGTGAATGCCTCTATTTATACTTTTAATTTGCAAGTTTGGGGTGAAGGAGCTGGTTATCCCGGCCCCATATTGTATACAGGTACGAATGTAGAAAGTCCAGATTACAGCCAAGTTCAACACAATCAATTTATCAGATACAAATTGGATGCTCCTTTGTACTTGGGAGCAGGAACAACGTTTTATGTTGGTTTTACGCAAAACACTAATCAGTTTTTATATATAGGTGTAGATAAAAATACCAATACGCAAAATAAAATATTTTATAATGTTTCAGGTGCTTGGAATACATCTCCTTTTGTTGGTTCATTGATGATGCATCCTGTTTTTGGTAAATATTCTGATTTTGTTGCTGGTGTTGATGATGTAGAAATAGAAAAAAATAAGTTGACTGTATATCCGAACCCAGCTAACGATGGTTTGTATGTTTGCAATGCTATCAATTTACAAAAAATATCTTTTTCAATTATTGATTTGTTAGGAAAAACGATTATCAGCAAAAATATGGATGTTGATTACATTGATATTTCAATGTTAGAAAATGGTGTATATTTTATTCAGTTAAGCACTGGAAATAAAATCACGACAACAAAGTTCATTAAAGTAAAACAATAAATTTTTATATCCTGATGATTGACGAAGAAATAGACGCTGCTGAAGATAGCGAAGATCAGGAATTGTACGAACATCTCCGAATAGTTGTAGATAAAGGACAAGGTTTGTTACGCATTGATAAATTTATAATGAATCGCACAGAAAATGCAACTCGTTCTAAAATTCAACAAGCTGCCGAAAATGGAAACATACTTGTCAATGAAAAAGTTGTAAAATCGAATTACAAAGTAAAACCTAACGATGTAATTACTGTAGTTTTTGCTCACCCTCCTCGCGACTTAGAGTTGATTCCTGAAAATATTCCAATCAACATCGTTTATGAAGACGATGATCTTGTTATTGTAAATAAAAACCCTGGAATGGTTGTTCATCCGGGTTACGGAAATTATACAGGGACGCTTGTAAATGCCTTGATTTATCATTTTAATCAATTGCCGGTAAGCAATTATGCGGGAACAGTTGAAACAACTAAGAAATCGAAAGAACAGGCGATACTCCGTCCTGGTTTGGTGCACCGTATAGACAAAAACACTAGTGGAATAATGGTGGTTGCGAAAAGCGAAGTTGCTATGGTGAAATTAGCAAAAGATTTTTTTGATAGAAATTTAGACAGAATTTATTATGCTTTGGTGTGGGGTGATTTTGTTGAGGATGAAGGTACTGTAACCGGAAATGTTGGAAGGCACTTAAAAGATAGAAAAAGAATGGATGTTTTTCCGCCAGATAGTGAAGAAGGCAAGCATGCTGTAACACATTATAAAGTGTTAGAGAGGTTTGGTTATGTTACTTTAATTCAATGCAAATTAGAAACAGGACGTACGCACCAAATTCGTGTGCACATGAAATCTATTGGTCATTCTTTATTTAATGATGAAACGTATGGAGGCGATAGAATACTAAAAGGAACAACCTTTGCAAAATACAAACAGTTTGTAGATAATTGTTTTGCAATTTTACCTCGTCATGCTTTACATGCTAAATCTTTAGGTTTTAATCATCCCGTAACAGGAAAATATATTCACTTCGATTCAGAATTACCGGATGATATGCAAGCAGCAATTAATAAATGGAGAGGCTATTCCGTTTCAATGGCCATTGAAGAATAAATTACTTCTTTAATTTATCTTTAAAAACCTTTTTGAATTTTTCTACTTTTGGTTGAATTACAAATTGGCAATAAGATTCAGAGCCATTCTGATTAAAATAGTTTTGATGATAATCGTCCGCCTTATAAAATGGCCCAATCGCGCTAATTTCTGTCACAACTGGTTTTGTCCATGCACCAGAGGCATTTAATTGCTTTTTATAACTTTCAGCTAAAAGCTTTTGCTCTTCATTGTGGTAATAAATGACCGAACGGTATTGAGTTCCAACATCGTTTCCTTGACGGTTTAATTGTGTAGGGTCATGTGATTGCCAGAATGCAGCCAACAATTCATCATACGTAATTTTTTTAGGGTCATAAACGATCTGGCACACTTCTGCGTGACCGGTTGTGCCGTTACAGACTTCACGATAAGCAGGATTTTTAACTGTACCACCTGAAAATCCAGATGAAACGGATTGAACTCCATCTAATATTTGAAATTGAGCTTCTACGCACCAAAAGCATCCTGCTCCGAAAGTTGCTGTATCCATACTTGAGTTTGATTGGTTATTAGTAATAACAATTTGCTTTTCAGCTTTGATATTCTGTTTGCAGGAAACAAGAATAATACTTAAGAAAAGAAATATAATTTGTTTGTTCATGTGAATAGATACGTAAAAACAAAAAAAGAGGTTTTTTAGAACCTCTTTTTTTTAGAAAATATTATTTTTTAGGTGGAGTTGCAGGTGGAGCAGTGGTAGAACTAGCTGATTTTCGCTTGTTTTTCTTAGGAACTCCCTGTTCTGATATCGCCATTCTGGTTCCGCTAGAAGTATCTGATTTTGATTCAGATTTCGAAGCAGCAGGCGCAGGAGTTGATTTTACCGGTTCTTGTTTGGTTGTTTTAGCCGGTTCTTGTTTGGCATCCTTAGCATCAGCTTTAGGCGTCTCTAACTTATCTGCAGTTGTAGCAGCATCTGTTTTTATTTGTTCTTGTGCCATTAAAGAAGAACTAAGAGCAATTCCGGCAGTTAAGAAAGTAAGTTTTAGTATATTTTTCATTTTTTTATGTTTTTATTTTTTTATTAGTATGGTTAAGACAAAGATAATGCCATTATAAGTATTTATTATAATTAGTTCTTTAAAAGTTCCAATGCCTCCTGAATAGTGATGTATTCACCATTAAAGAATGCCAAGATAAACGCATCATCAATACCGATATTCTTAATGAGGTTCTCTTTTGAAGCCTGAGCAGATGCATAATCAGCAAAAGGACCGACACTATATCTGTTTAAGCCGGTTGGAGTTGTTTCTTTTGAAACTCCTTTTATTTTTTCAAATTTTGCCAGTTTATCAGCAGGTGGTTCGCTTTTGAAAACACCAACTTGTACTTTAAAAGTGACTAACTTCTTATTCACGGCATTTACTTCCGAGTTATCCGACCCGGATTCATCAATATCTTCCTTTTTTTGAGGAGTAGCGCCTGCGTCTTTTAAAGAAACACGTTTACCATCTTTGTAAGCTGTGATAAATGCTCCCTGATATCCTTTTAAAAGAAGGTTAACCTTGTGTTTAGCAGCATCTTCAACAGTAGAAAATGAACCACTCATGTATTTGTATAAACCATCGTCAGTTTTGATTTCAATTAAATCATTAATGTCTTTAAATACATTTTTTGATAAACGGTTTTTATAAGCTCCTAACTGAACTCTTATAACTACAGCTCCACCAGTAGAGGTTGAGTTTGTATTAGCGTTTGTATTCGTATTTGTAGTGTTTGTATTTGAATTTGTATTGTTAGTTGTGTTGTTAGTGTTAGTGTTAGTGTTAGTGTTAGTGTTAGTGTTCGAATTGGTATTAGTATTGTTTGAATTAGTATTATTTGCTGTATTATTACTATTCGTATTGTTTGAATTACTTGTATTGTTGCCATTTTTAGGATTTGTTGCGCTATAGGCTGGGGCATCGTAAAACTTGCCACCCTGTTTGTAAACAACCTTGGCATTTGTCAACCCTTCATCAATCAATTGTTTTTTACGCAGCTCAGCATCTAATAAATTGTTGAATTTACCGGCTGTATAAATGGTAGTAGAATCATCTATATTAGTACTTGAAATATCGCCAATACTTAAAAATTTAGTCATTAGCTCAGGTGGAAGTCCCTTTTTAAATGTTCCAACATCAACGCTGTATTCTTTTTGATAAAGAGTGTTATACACTTCTTTTCCGTTATGATCGTGTCTAACAACAGTTGCAAATGCACCTGTTGAATCCATATAAAATCTATATTGATAATCAATAATAGAATCGTTTAATTGTACACCTTTTACATCAACAAATGAGTCCTTAGGAGAATCTAATTCATCATCTTTAAAGTTTGGTACTTCATCATGGTCATCATCTAAAGGACAACCTTTTAAATCTACTGGAACGCCTTCTGGTGTACCTTGGCAGGAATCATTCGCATCACTAACTCCATCTTTGTCTAAATCGGACAAATCAAGTGCAAAGAAGTCAATATCTTTGAAATAATCTTCATCTACTTCATCCGCTCTCTTTTCTTTCATTCCGAAGTTGTAGTGTACAGAAAACGAACTCATCATAAATTTATCGTTACTCTTTTTTCCTGTTCTGTTTCCTAAACTTTCATTGGACACTCCATCGATATAATCTGTTAAAGTGAAATGCATCGTAGCACCTACCTTAAATGTCCAATAATCATTTATTTTAAAAAGTGCACCGGCTCCAACAGGAATGGCCCAGCTACGTTCCGCATATTTTCCAAAACCATCAATATTCAATTCACGAATATCTGATTCATAGGTGTAATCTCTTTTAACTTCCACGGCCATAAATGCATTGGGTGCACTTTCGTCAATGTTTCTAGTGGAACCATCTGACCAATAAAAATATTTATTACCGTACTGGTCATATAAGTCGGTTTTAGAAAGAAACTCAAAAGATTCAATTCCAATTGAAATGTAGGGACTCGCATCTCTTTTTTTAGGAAGAAAATGGTCGAAATTATAGGTTAGATTTATCCCTCCAGCACGAATTTGAGACTCAAAATTCAAATTTCTGTTGTTGGGCGCATTGCGTTCGTTTGCTCCCAGTTTGCCGAATAACACATAGAAATTAAATTGTAAATAGTCATTTAAACGCTGGGATACATTGAGGTCATAGCCAATCCGACTAACCATCGGAGCCTGGAAGTTCTTGTTGTATAAATCACCATAAAAGGAAAACATTCCTGTACCTAAACCCAGTGCAGGTTTAAAAACAAAACCTTCTTCCAGCTTTTTCTCCCTCGTTTCGGAAGGGGCAGAAGTACTGTCAGAAAGTGATTTTTCAGCCGTTTGGGAATACAAAACGGATGTTAATAGTAAGAATAATAGAGTAGTTTTTATTCCTTTATTCATAATTGCAAATATAAGACAAAAAACTCAATCTAACCGCGATTAGATTGAGTTTTTAGGACTGTTGAACCTGATTATCTATACCATTTTTGGCTGGAAATCATCAATGCTTCTTGAACGGTAATGCGCTTACCACTATTGTATGCAGTTACAAATGGACCTGCAACACCTTTGTTTCTAATTGTTTCTCTTGAATCTCTTGCTTCTTTATAATCGTTGTGAGAACCTACCGTGTATTTTGTAAATCCGTTTGCCATTTCTGTACTAACGGTGGAGTTAATATTATATCTGGCTGCTAAAGAACTTGCGTCAACAGCTTTGTAAAGAGCCATAATCTGTACTTTATAGTTTACATTTCCTTGTGGAGTTGGAATGGTGTTGTTCAAAGTATTATTTGTAGATGTTGTGTTAGTGTTATTTGTGGCTGTTGTATTTGTATTGTTAGTAGCTGTGGTATTAGTCGTATTGGTTGTATTTACAGGATCTGTAGTCGTATTTGTATTAGTTGTATTTGTGTTGGTCACAACAGCACCACCACCAATATTAACAGTAGTAGTAGGCAAAATATATTTTTTTGTCTCGTCATTTTCAATGTAAGAGAAAATGCCATCAATATTTTGTGACCCGGTTGCTCCTGAAGGAACAGCTACTTTATAGGAAACTCGGAATTCGGTTTGTGACGGCATAGATACCCAAACAAATTTCACTTTTTGTGTTGCACCATCAAAACTAAAGGATGCACCATTTAAATCTCCAGCAGTGGCAGTAAATCCTGCGGGTAATGTTTCCATTAGTTTTGCAAACCCTGTTACATTCCCTTTATTAATCATGATTTCTACAGTAAAATCTGTACCTACATTTCCAACGGTTCTTGAGCAAACAACTGAAGAAGGCTCTGTATTATTAGGAGTTGAAGTAGTAGGTGTGGTAGGTTCAACTGTTTTTACAGGTTCCGTTGTGGTTGTTGTGCTATTAACAATAGGTTCTGTTGTAGTTGTGTTGTTTGTTACTACAGGTTCTGTAGTAGTTGTGGTAGGTTCAACTGTTTTTACAGGTTCCGTTGTGGTTGGTTCAGCAGTAGTGGTTGGTTCAGTAGTAGTGGTTGGTTCAGTAGTAGTGGTTGTGTTTGTCGCAATTGGTTGTGAAGCTTTATCGCCAACTGTAATAGTTGATGGAGCAATATCTATCGCTTGCTTAACATTGTCGGAAACATAAGAAAATTTACCTGCTATTATTTTATCTCCGCTTATTCCAGCGGCTACTTTCACTTTGTATTTAATTTTAAATTCTTTATCGGAAGGTAAAGACATCCAAATAAACTTCACTGCTTGATTTGTAAATGTGAAAGAGGCTCCGTTATTATCATCCTGAACAGCTGTAAATCCTTCTGGTAAATCTTGTTGCAATTTTGCAAATCCACCTACAGACCCTTTATTAATAACTAGTTCTACGGTAAACTCACTATCAGGTTTAACTGATGATGGAATGTTTTGAGTAACAGTAATACCATCAGCAAAGAAAAACTGATATATCAACAATGCGATAGTGTTGAATAAAAGAGCTGCGTATTTTAACATAAGTATTAGAATTAAGTTTTAATTATTTTATTACTGTTCAAAGAAAAAGTCAATTAAGTCGTTTAATTTTTCTACGGAAAAATTTGAATCGCCTTCAAAAAACATATCGATAGCATTTGCAATTTCATCTGCTGAAATAAAGCCATCATTGTTTATATCTGCTGGTTTTAGTGCGTATGGAATATTGTTGGTTGCATTTGGGTTTGTTTTTCTTGCCTCAGTAGATTTAGCTTCTACATCTTTTAGGTAAGTTAAGCTTGGATTTTCATTAAATAGCTGACTTCTTTCTGTTGCAAGTGAATCAAATTTACTTTGATTATCGGCCAACATTTTATCGGTTTGAGTGATACCATTAACATCAACAACAGAACCTTGTTTTGTCATTAGCTCTTTGTCTTTGTAATCAGGTACACCATCTTCATCATTATCATCAGGACAACCACGTCCGTTCACTTTTACGCCTTTTGGTGTTCCGGGACATCTGTCGTCACCATCATTTACCCCATCTTCATCGGTATCTAATTTATCTAATGCAGAAAAGTCTATTGGGTTATAAATAGGATTGCTATCATCTTGTTCTTTTCCGAATGTGTATTGTAAGGAGACATTAGCAAAAATATATTTATCATTTTTACCTTCTTTGAAATTATCAACCCAATCAGAAAGGCTCAAATAATAAGTAGCACCAACATTTACAGAAAGATTGCGCAATACTTTTAAATTAAATCCAACACCAATAGGAATAGCAAGTGTTCCTCTTTGATAATTAGTAGTTGAATCGGTTAATTGTGTTTCATAGGTGTAATCTCTTTGGATAATAGAAGCACCAGGAGCCAGAGGATCTGCTTCAGCAATATCGCGAATGGTTCCATCACTCCAATAATTGTAGGTGCTGTCATTCTTGTCTTTTAAATCACCATGTGCATCAAATTTCAAATATCCGATACCTGCAAATATATAAGGAGCAAAAACGCTGTTTCTTTTGAATATTAAATCATTATCAAAATGAAGTACAAGATTTAAATCGCCCTGCATGATGGTTGTTTCGAAATTCAAATTTCTTTCTTTACTTCTTTCGCTATCTGCAAGTTTTCCATAGATACCATTTAAAGAAACACCAATGTATTTTCCAACCCGTTGTTCTACTGTTAAATTATAACCGACTCTGATTCTACTAAAAGAACTGAGGTTTGCACCATTGCCAACATCTCCGTTAAAAGACAATATCCCTGCACCTAAAGCTACTGAAGGTAGTTGCTTTGCTTTTTCGCTTTTTTGTGCATAAACACAAGCATTTCCTGCAAGCAATAATACAATCAGTAGTGTTTTTTTGTTTTTCATATTAGTGCGTTTAGTAATGCATACCAAAACCTATTCTAATAAAATATAATGTTTTCAAGCGTTTTAATATTGAATTGAACAAAACTATTGTAGTTTGAACAGCATTTCAAGGACTACAGGTTGTAATTACAAACATGAGTTTGTTAATAACCGATTAATAGCCTTCTCTTGATCAAGGAAGTTTTTTGTGTTTAAAAATCCCGCCTTCATCTTTTAAATAAGGCATTTTGGAGGTGTGAGGCTTGGTGTGCGATAAGAAATCAGCAAGGTTATGAACATTTGCTTTTTAATAAACAGGTGTTGTGATTCAGTGGAGATTAATTTGAACGAGTTGGGAACTCATGAATTTTGGCATTATACCAAAATCCAATTGTGTTGTTGTATTTAAAAACAGGGAGGTCGAACTTCAATTCCATTGTATAAGGTTTTTGTACATAAAAATCATCATATACTTTCCCTTTATAAAAATATTTCGGTTGATTGATGTTGTCGTAAAAAAGTATTCCGTTTTCACCAGCGATGATGCTCTGTTGGTTAACAAGCGGCTGTGAATAAATCTCCCCTCGATAAACAATTTTTAATTCAGAATTATAAGAATAATAAAAAACGTTTCCTTTCCCGGAAAAATAATCAGGACTACGGGAGTCAATTTTTGTAATAGCTCCATCATAAAAAATGTAAAAATTATCTTTTGCATCTACATACGCTACCAAATCATTAATAACAAGGTATTCTTTTATAATTTCTTTACTTATGATTTTGAACGAACCTTTATAAAAAACATTGAATGTGCTTTTGTATTCATCTATAAATGCGACAATATTATGTCCGCATTCATAACTGGTCACTCGATTATTGTCGGAAGTATAGATTTCGCCTTTAAAATAAACCTTTAAATCATTATTTAAATCATTAAAGGCCATAATGTTGTTATTGATCTTATAATCATTAATAACACTTGAGTTTGTTGCTTTAATAATTGTTTTTGTTTGACCATCTGTATAAGCCACATAATCTAAGCTGGGTAATGCTTGCCATATAATGATAGAATCACTCGCAAAAAAAGCATCTGCTCTTTTAGCAAGTTGTTTCGTTTCTCCTTTCTCACAAAGCATCAAACGTTCTTGCATTTTATAAACTAAAGCAGGTGCAGTAGCAACTACTTTGTTAGGAAAATTCTCTTCCAAAACTTGGCTGTAGCCATTGTAATAATAAACAAAACTTAGTTTTGAGTCGGTATAAGCAACATAGTCGTTCCCCGAATAAATATCTGTGACTTTATTGAACTCTGCTTTTCGTTCAATCCCTTTGTCGAAAACATAAAAGGCGTTAGTGTAATCATGATAATAACCTTGTCCGTTTTGTGAGAACGAAAGCGAAATTTTTACACAGAGAAGAATTGAAAACCAATAGTTCATGAACTAGAAATTTGGTTTTAATAAATACTTAGAATAAAATTCATTGATTATTGAAACAGCTTCATCCGCAGTCTCAACAATTTTAAATAATTCCAAATCTTTTTCGCTGATATTGTTTTCTTCAAGTAGCATTGTTTGTTTCACCCAGTTTAACAAGCCTTCCCAATATTTTTTTCCAACCAATACAATAGGGAAGTGAGCAACTTTATTTGTTTGAATTAAAGTAATGGCTTCAAATAACTCATCCAATGTGCCAAATCCGCCCGGCATTGCAATAAACCCTTGTGAATATTTTAGGAAAATGGTTTTTCTTACAAAGAAATAATCGAAATTGATATTTTTATCATTGTCAACAAAAGAATTAGAGCTTTGTTCAAATGGCAAAACGATGTTTAAACCAACCGATTTTCCTCCTCCTGCTTTTGCTCCTTTGTTGGCGGCTTCCATAATTCCTGGTCCGCCACCACTTATTACTCCATAACCTTCTCGTGTAAGTTTAAATGCAATTTCTTCAGCTAGTTTATAATATGGATTTGTAGTTTTTGTTCGTGCAGATCCAAAAATAGAAACACATGGTCCAATCCGACTCATTTTTTCAAATCCTTCAACAAACTCGCTCATGATTTTAAAAATCTGCCACGAGTCGGCCGCTTTAATATCATTCCAGTCTTTTGATGCAAATGCTTTTCTGATTTTGTCTTCGTCTTGGTTTGTCATAATACGGATAGCGAATTTTTACGAATTTACAAATATTATAATTGTTTTATGAATTGATTAGTGCGTTCAACGATATTCTTCCCTCAGAAATTGTGCCGTATAACTTATTTTATTTTTAATTATTTCCTTTGGCGTCCCTATACATAAGATTTCTCCGCCTGCATTTCCACCTTCTTTTCCTAAATCAATAATGTAATCAGCTACTTTAATAATATCCATGTTGTGTTCAATCACCAAAACGGTATTCCCGTTGTCCACCAATTTACTTAATACTTCCAATAAAATTCGGATGTCTTCAAAATGCAAGCCAGTGGTTGGCTCATCTAAAATATAAAATGTATTTCCAGTATCGCGTTTTGATAATTCTGTTGCTAGTTTAACACGTTGTGCTTCACCTCCCGAAAGTGTTGTGCTTTGCTGTCCAAGCGTAATATACCCCAATCCAACTTCTTTCAATGTTTTTATTTTCTGAAGTATCGAAGGAATGCTGCTGAAAAACTCAACAGCAGTATCAATGGTCATGTTTAATATGTCACTGATTGACTTTCCTTTGAAACGAATTTCTAATGTTTCTTTGTTGTAACGTTTTCCATTACATGTTTCACAATTCACATAAACATCGGGCAAAAAATTCATTTCAATTGTTCTTAAACCTGCACCTTGACAAGTTTCACATCTTCCACCTTTAACGTTAAAAGAAAACCTTCCTGCTTTATAGCCTCTGATTTTTGCTTCAGGAATTTCTGCAAACAATGTTCGAATATCAGAAAATACATTTGTGTAAGTTGCCGGATTACTTCTTGGAGTTCTGCCAATCGGTGACTGGTCAATATCTATTACTTTGTCGATGTGTTCCAAACCCGTAATCGATTTGTAAGGCATAGGTTTTTTTTCGGAGCGGTAAAAATGTTTGTTTAAGATTGGGTATAATGTCTCGTTAATGAGTGTTGATTTTCCACTTCCTGAAACGCCAGTCACACAGATTAATTTCCCCAATGGAAACTCAACTGAAACATCTTTTAAATTGTTTCCTTTTGCTCCTTTTAAAACTAATGATTTACCACTTCCTTTTCTGATTTCTTTGGGAATGGGAATTTCTTTCACGCCATTTATATAATCGGAAGTAAGTGTGTGAAATTTTAAAATTTCTTTAGGTGTTCCTTGAGCAATTATTTTCCCACCATGTATTCCAGCAGCCGGACCAATATCAATCACATGATCTGCAGCTAAAATCATTTCCTTATCATGTTCCACTACAATTACTGAGTTACCAATGTCGCGAAGGTTTTTAAGTGCATTGATCAGTCGAACATTGTCGCGTTGATGCAAACCTATGCTCGGCTCATCTAAAATATACAAAACACCAACCAATTGTGATCCAATTTGTGTAGCTAATCGTATACGTTGTGCTTCACCACCCGATAAAGTTCTGGAGCTTCTGTTTAATGAAAGGTAATCCAATCCAACATCTAATAAAAAGGAAATGCGTGTTCTGATTTCTTTCAGTACTTCTTTTGCAATTGTGTTTTGTTTTGTGTTCAGTCGTTTTTCAATATTTTTAAACCATTCATTCAATTCAATAATTCCCATTTCTGATAGTTCAGCAATGTTTTTATTGTCGATTTTAAAATGAAGAGATTCCTTTTTCAATTTACTTCCTTCGCATTTAGCACAAGGTACTTTATTCATGAATCCTTGAATCCACTTTTCAATTGTTGGTGAACTTTGTTCATCATTTTGTTTAATGATGAAACTTGCTATTCCTTCAAATGCAATGCTATAGCTTGTTGCGGAGCTGTCGGAAAACTGTTTTATTTTAAATACTTCATCGGAGCCGAATAAGATGGTGTCAATTGCTTCATCGGAAATATCTTCAACCGGACTATCCAACGTGAAACCGTATTTATCACCTATGGCTTCTAATTGTTTGAATATCCATGTTCCTTTGTGCGGACCAATAGGAGCAATAGCTCCTTTACGGATGGATAATTTTTTATTTGGAATTATTTTATTGATATCTACTTCAGAAATCATTCCTAATCCGTTGCATTTTGGACAAGCACCGTATGGTGAATTGAAAGAAAATAAATTCGGCTGAGGTTCATCATAAGAAATTCCGGAGGTCGGACACATCAAATGGCGACTGTAAAATTCAACATTCCCGTATTCTTCTTCAATTTTGCCCATTTTAAAAGGTTGAACCATAATGATTCCTTTCCCTTGTTTCATGGCCAATTGCATGGATTCTGAAATACGTGGACGAGCTTCGGCATTTACTTCCAATCGATCAATTACTATTTCAATATCGTGAACTTTATATCTATCGAGTTGAATTCTTTTGGTTAATTCTACCACTTCTCCGTCTATCCGAACTCTTAAATAGCCCCATTTTTTTATTTGCTCAAAGAGTTCTCTGTAATGTCCTTTTCTTCCTTTTACAACTGGATCTAAAATCAATATTTTTTGATTTTGAAATTTTTCCAGAATCAATTGTATGATTTGATCATCAGAGTAGCGAACCATTTTTTCTCCTGTAACATAAGAGTATGCATCAGATGCACGTGCATAAAGCAATCTCAAAAAATCATAGATTTCTGTAATTGTGCCAACTGTTGAACGTGGATTTTTGTTTACTGTTTTTTGTTCAATAGAAATAACTGGGCTCAATCCTGTTATTTTATCTACATCCGGCCTTTCCATGTTTCCAAGAAACTGACGGGCATAGGCAGAAAAGCTTTCTATATAACGTCTTTGCCCTTCAGCATATATCGTATCAAAAGCCAATGATGATTTTCCACTTCCACTTAAACCGGTTATTACCACCAATTTATTTCTGGGGATAGTAACATCAATATTTTTAAGGTTGTGGGCACGAGCGCCAACAACTTCCAAATAATCTATTTCACTTTTTACTGCACTCGACATTCTGTTTTAACTTAGGTAGTAGATATTAAAATGCTTGCTTTTTTATTTTTGCAAAGGTAAGGAAGAATCCATTAGGAACAAGGTGTTTAACCTATTTTAATGGAGATTTTTAGCTAAAAATTCGATTGGATT
>Ga0163144_10016644_pt1 | contig 15054 bp, 11 predicted proteins | sample OliLak19BULKMAT1_FD_123175 | JGI IMG/M metagenome (GOLD analysis project Ga0163144, IMG submission 123175) | Freshwater microbial mat bacterial communities from Lake Vanda, McMurdo Dry Valleys, Antarctica - Oligotrophic Lake LV.19.BULKMAT1 | ecosystem: Environmental > Aquatic > Freshwater >... | reverse complement strand
GGCTTTAGCCGGACCGTCCCTCTTAGCCGGACCGTCCCTGCCTAACTGATAGGAAAGATTTTTTCGAGATCTTCTGCGGGGCGTGCGATGACGTGGACGCCGATGAGCTCGCCGACCCGCCGCGCTGCGGCGGCTCCCGCGTCGGTGGCAGCTTTGACGGACGCGACGTCGCCGCGCACGATGGCGGTGACGAGCCCCGCATCCACCTTCTGCCAGCCTACGAACACGACGTTCGCGGCCTTCACCATCGCGTCTGTCGCTTCCACCATGCCGACGAATCCGCGCGTTTCCACCATGCCGAGCGCTTCGCCGAGCTCGGGCTTGGGCGGTGTGGCTGGTTTCGGTTTGTCCGCGCTCATTTTTAATCGCGGGGGCCCCTCGCCCCGCTCCTCGCCGCTAATGCTATCACGCCTATTGCGGCGCCATTTCCAGATTCAGGCTCAGTGTCTGACCTTCGGCGAGCGTGAAGTTCTCCGCGCGGGCGCGCAGCTGTGCCAGCAGCGCGACGTCGTTCTGCATCCCGTTCTCCAGAGAGGGGACGACGGCCGCCAGGTAGCGCGCAGGCGGCAGCCCGGTGATGCTGAAGCTGCCGTTCTGATTCGGCCTCGTGGTCGCCACGAAGCGTGACCGCGCTCCCCAGAGCTTGTCATTCTCGGAAAACACCACCAGCACGTAGTCGGCCACCGGCTGGCCCCTCGAGTCGCGGACCGTTCCCGAAATTTCCGTCACGCGATCGGTGAGCGTCACGACAAGGCCGCCGGGGGTCATGCCGGGCCTGAAATCGAAGGGCGCGTCCGTGATGTCCACGCCATCGAGGGAAATGTCTTTCACCGCCCACCCGACAGGCAGCCCTCCCGCTCGAACGAGCTGTGGCCCCGAGAGCCCCCGCAGCTCGAACGTGCCGTCGTTGTTCACGCGTCCGACGCCGAGCGCCCGTCCGGCAGCTGCCATGATCAGCGAACCCGTTCCGGTCGGAGCGGTCGTGATCTGGATGTTCCGGACCGTGACCATTTGCGTGTTCGCTCCCTGAAAAACGACCCGGCCCGGGACGGTGATGCCCGTCGTGGTCACGATCGAGAGACCGTCGATGTCGCCGGACACGCTGACGGGCATCGAGGCGAACTCGAGCTCGGACAGGTTGACGTTCTGCAGGTTCTGAATGTCGCGCGGGCGCTGCTGCACGTCGAGCACATACTCGCCAGGCGGCACGTTTGTCAGCCGGAACGTTCCATCAGGGCGCACCGGACTCCCGCCACCGAGGTTGAGCCGTGGCGGCCCAACCACGCCAGCACCGCGCAGCAGCACCATCGCGCCAGCGAGCGGCCGGCCGTCAGAGCCCATCACCGTTCCGGTGATCCGGGAAAGACGCGCGGGTACGAGGGGGAACGCGACGGAGCTCAACTCCTGTCCGAGCGCCACCGTCACGGCTTGTGCCTGTGCAACGTCGGCGACGCCCGGATAGTACGTGCCCGGATATCCCGAGGGGGCTTCTGCCACAGTTGCCGATTGTATCGCGGCATTCGAATTCGTGCGCATCGACGCCTGGACGATATAGTCGCCCGGCATCAGGCCGAAGATCCTGAACTGGCCGATGTCGTCGGTTGTGGACACTCGCCCGGCATTGGTGAGCTGCCGTTGCCCGTTCACAAACTGATACCGCATCGCCTGCACCTGGACGTCGGTGACGGCATCGCCGAACTCGTCGGTGATGCGTCCGGTGATGACGCTGCCGCGCGGGAGGCTGAAGTCGATTTTCTCGAGCGACTGACCGGCGGTGATGTCGAGCGGTTTGCCGGCCTCGAACGGGCGGGCCTGCCCGTACTCGAGCGCGACGTAACCGGCTTTGCTGACATAGAGCCGGTATCGCGACGCGGGCAGCGAGAGGATTTCGAACCGGCCGTCGCTGTCGGTCACGGCGTCGCGGTTGACGCGCACATCGGGCGATGTAATCCGGATCTGCGCGCGCCGTATGGGTGTGCCGGTGTCCGCGGAGACGACCCGCCCGGTGATGCTGGCGGTCCCCGTGGCGGCCGGCGCATGGTCGCGGGGCGGCAAGCCCCCGAGACGGCCGCCGCGTCCTCCGCGGCCTTCAGGAAACGGCGCGTCTCCACCACGGCCGAGCGGTCCGGGTCCTTGCGCGATGGCGGGGGCCGCAATGGCCAGCACGAGGAACGCCGCGAGAAAGAGCTTGGTGTTCAAGGAGCCTCCGGATGCAGTCGAACGACTAGCCGCGAATGCGGACCCGGCTTTGTTCGCGCATGAATTGTTGGACGTAGTAGGGTCCGCCTGTGCCCCTGCCGGTAGAGCCACTGGCTTTCCAGCCCCCAAATGGATTCACGCCCGGCCACGCCCCCGTGGTCGCACCAGCGCGGCGATTCGCATACGTGACGCCCGCCTCGATCCGCTCGAAGAACGTTCGCAGGTCGTCCTCGTTCTCGGCGTAGATGCCGGCCGTCAAGCCGTACTCGGTGCGGTTCGCCAGCTCGAGAGCCTCGTCGAGCGTCATCACATCGGCCAGTACGGTGATCGGAACGAACAGTTCCTCCGAGAACAGCGGGTGCTCCGCCGGGAGTCCGTCGATGATCGTCGGCTCGACGAAGTAGCCGCGATCGAAGGGAGGCGCGGTAATCCGTTTTCCGCCGACAAGAATTTGTCCGCCGTCCTTCTTCGCGCGATCGACGGCCGAGAGGTACGTCGTGACCGCCGCTTCGTTCACGACCGGCCCCAACCAGGTATCGCGCTCGAGCGGATTGCCGATTCTGATGCGCGTGGTTTTTTCGATCAGCATCCGGACAAAGGCGTCGCGCACGTCTTTCTGTATGTACACGCGCGAACAGGCGGAACACTTCTGCCCCTGCGCGCCGAATGCCGAGCGCATCACTCCGTCGGTCGCCTTGTCGAGGTCGGCAGAGCTCGTGACGATCGCCGGGTTCTTGCCGCCCATTTCGATGATCAGCGGCCTGGGCACCGCACGCCCGGCGTTATCGCGCATCAGTTTCATGCCGACATCTTTGGAGCCGGTAAAGACGATGCCGTCGATGCCGTCGTTGTCGATAAGCTCCTGGCCGGCGGTCGATCCCGGACCCGTGATGAAATTGAACACGCCGCGCGGCAGACCCGCTTCAATCGCCATTTCGCTGAGCTTGGCGCCCATCCACGGCGTGTCGCTCGCGGGCTTGAACACGACGGTATTGCCCGCCGCGAGCGCGCCACCAGCAGGTCCCGCCGCCAGCGCGAGCGGAAAATTGAACGGCGAGATGACGGCCCAGACGCCATAGGGCCGGAGGACGCTCAGGTTGTCTTCGCCGGGCCCGAGGGCGGCCATCTTCTCGACAAACCCGTTGTGCTGCTCGATCTGATCGCAATAGTAGGCAATGAGATCGGCCGACTCCTCGACGTCGCCGACGCACTCGAGCCGGTTCTTGCCGACCTCGTACCCCATCAGCGCCGACAGTTCCCATCGATGATGGCGAATCGCGTCCGCGATTCGACGAACGTACGCGAGCCGCTCCTGCCACGGCAGCGCGGCCCACGCCGGATACGCGGCGCGCGCCGCCGCCACCGCGGCCCGGACGTGCTCTTTCGTACCCCGCTGAAAACGCCCGAGCAGGATGCTGGTGTCGATAGGGCTGCGATCCTCGAACTGGGTGTCCGCCTTGACGTGCTCGCCGTTGATGTGGAGCGCGTGCTCGCGGCCGAAGGTCTGAGGGGCGTTGGCGATGGCTTCGTCAAGCGAACGGTGAAGATCGTCCAGCGAATCGCCACCAAGGGTGGCGTAGGTGATCTTGGTCGCCATGTCTTACTACGTAGTGTCCGGCTTTAGCCGGACCTTTGGCAAGGGCTGTCGACTAATCGTTGGAGGTGGCGGCCGCCGGACGCCGGTACACGATCTTGCCGTCGAAGATCGTCACCGTCACGGCGGTGTCGCGAACGGCATCCGGCCGTGCCTCGAAGATGTCGTTGGACAGAATGACGATGTCGGCGAGCATCCCTCGCGCGATCGTGCCTTTGCGGTGTTCGTCGTGCGACGCATATGCCGCGTGGCTCGTGTAGGCGTCGATGGCATGGCGAAGCTCGCCCGGTGCGGCGACGCCCTCGTCGAGCGTATCACGCGGATCGAGCGAGGCCGCCGGCCAGCTGCTGCCGGACAGAATCCTCGCCTGGCCGTTGCTCAGCAGGCTGTCGTCGAGACGATGGCGTCGATCGCGCGAAGACGCGGCATGTGCGGCCGTCGCGTGCTCGAAGGCTCCGATGGCGGCGTGAACGTCGGCGCCGTTCACGGTCCGCACCATCACCGTCCACTCGTGCTTGTCGAGCAGCGTCACCGCGCGCTCGAGCTGCGGTCCCTCGCAGGGGCACATCACCATGACCCCGCCGATCTTCAGCGCGGGATCGTCCGGGAATGCCTGCCGCAGCGTGTTGAGCTCCAGCACGGCCGCCTCGGTCACGGTTGGCGGCACGGCGATCGAGGCGTAGACCCGCACGCGCAGGTCTCCCTGCTGGCGGATCTCGTCGAGCAGCTCGAGCTCTTCGTCCGTGGCGCTCACCGATTGAAGGCTGGTAATGCCGACCTTGTGCGCCTCGGTGATCGCGGCGCGCAGGGCCGTGAGCTTGTCCACCCGCGTCGGCTGCGGCAGCTTTCGCGTGACGAGGTCGACGGCAGCGCCTTTCAGCACGCCAGTCGGCTCGCCCGTGCGCCGATCCCTGGCCACGATCCCCGACCCGGGATTCCGCGTCTTACGGGTGATGCCGGCAATCTCGAGCGCCTTCGAGTTGGCCCACGCGAGATCGCCGTCCTCGGTGGTAATCAGCACCGGCCGGTCGGGAACGGCCCCGTCCAGAATCGACCGCGCCGATGCGTTCGCTGCGTCGAGCACGTCCGGGACGCCGTTGCGGCCGAGCAGCCAGGGGCGCGCCGGTTGTGCCTCGGCGTAACGCCCGAGTTCGGCTCTCATCTCGTCGATCGTTGTAGCAGAGGAAAGATTCAGCTGTTCGAGGGAGAGCGCGCCGGTCATCAGCCGTACGTGGCTGTCGTTGAGGCCGGGCAGCACCGTGGCGCCATGCGCATCGAGCACGACGGTTTGCGCGCGCCGAAGGCGCTTCATGTCGCGATTGGACCCGACGCGAAGAATCTGATTGCCGCGGACGGCAAGGGCCTCCTGGAGCGCGGCGCCGCCTCCCGGGTACACCTTGCCGTTGACGATGATGAGATCGACCGGGCCGCTCGCGTCGTCACGCTGCGCGCCGACGATGAGGCCCGCGACGAGGGTCGCCCCGACGATGAAGATGACTAAAATGGTCGTGAGGCGCGTCGCCATTTCGCGGATTATAGCGTAGCATCTAGGGCGTTTTTAGAGGAGGCGGAAAAATGAGCGTGCTGGTCAGTACGGATTGGGTCAAGGAGCATCTAACGGATCCTTCGGTTCGCATCGCCGAAGTGGACGTCGACACCGCGGCCTACGATCAGGGGCACGTGCCCGGCGCGGCCGGTTGGAACTGGACGACGCAGCTGTGCGACACCCTCGTGCGCGACGTTATTCCAAAGGACAAGCTCAACGAACTGCTGGGCGCGTCGGGAATCGACAACAGCACCACGATTATCCTCTACGGCGACAACAACAACTGGTTCGCCGCCTGGGCGTTCTGGCAGTTGAAGCTCTACGGGCACCAGGATGTCCGCATCATGGACGGCGGCCGCAAAAAGTGGCTCGCCGAAGGTAAAGACTTGAGCACCGACGCGCCGGGTGCGCCGAAGAACACGTACAACGCGAAGGATCCCGACAACTCGCTGCGGGCGTTTCTGCCCGAAGTGCAGGAGGCGGTCAAGAACAAGAGCGCGGCGCTCGTCGACGTGCGGAGCCCGGCGGAGTTTACCGGTGAGATCCTCGCGCCCCCCGGACTGCCCGAGACGTGCCAGCGCGGCGGGCACATCCCCGGCGCGAAGAGCATGCCCTGGGCGAAGCTCGCCAACGAAGATGGGACGTTCAAGAGCGCCGCAGAAATAAAGGCGCTCTATGATGGCGTCGGCGTGACGGGCGACAAGCCGATCATCGCGTATTGTCGTATCGGCGAGCGCTCGAGCCACAGCTGGTTCGCGATGAAATACCTGCTGGGGTACAAAGACGTGAAGAATTACGACGGCTCGTGGACCGAGTGGGGCAACCTCGTCGCCGCGCCGGTGGAAAAACCATAGTCAGTCCGGCTGAAGCCGGACACTACGCACTATCACTACGCACTATCACCGTGACAGTACGTAGTGTCCGCCTTTAGGCGGACCGTGACGGAATCATCATGAAAGCCGAAGACTATACAGAGCGCAAAGACCAAATCGATGGCTGGCCGGTGAATATCGTCACCTACCGGATCGGCGACAAGTACTACTGCACCATCGACAACGTGGACCCCGGCGCGCGTTTCGCGCGCGCCGGGGGGGCCACACGCGAAGAGGTCGAGCGTGTCGCGTTGGAAAAGGCGCAACGGTACCTCAAGCAGACCCGGAAGTTTCCGGCACCCTCATAAACTCGTCCATCGCGGCCGCGCGTTCCGCCTCAGGCACGAGCGGAAATGTGCCCAGCACATGCTCGAAGTCTGCCGCGCTCAGCCCGTAGCATCGCGCGGCGAGCGCCTGCAGGCGGGCGTGCGCACCGCCTGAGGCGACGCGCTCGAGAACCCGCGTCAGCTCGACCACCTCCACGAACCAGGGCGCGTCGTAGGGCAGCCTCGGCACGCGAAGCCTCTCCACCGTTGACGATCCCAGATGCGTCGTCATGACCTGACGGACCAGATAGTTGGCGACAAAGCTGTTGAGCATTCCGCAGAGGAACGCCTGGTTGTCGCCGGCGAGCCGCGTTTTCAGGCAGAACAGCGAGTGGGTCGTCACGACACCCGCCGGGAGGATCGCGGCAATCAGCGATAGCCGATTCGTCGAGCTGGCCACGTCGCGATAGGCAAGACGCGGTCTCATGAACGTCGCGGTGGCATCCAGCAGCCGTGTCGCGTCTTTTTCGGCGATCCTGGTGCGCGTGCGAGCGAGCTGAACGCGGAACGGTTCGATGTGCTTGCCTTCGAGAACCGGCAGGCCGGTGCGTCCCGCATGGAAGTGCGGGCGATCGTCGGTCGCGTTCAGCTCGCGGCCGAATCGCACGCTCCAGCCATCGGCATCGCCGAGCCTGGGGATGCGATGCACGATGCCCTCCAGAATTCTCACATCGGCCTCGCTTCGCAGGTCGGGGATGGCGAGCGTGTCGCCGCTCAGCGCGGCGAGAAGCGCGGGAGTCAAGGTAATGGGATGGGTGCGATCGACCTCGCGGTCGCCGGCATCCGGGATTCGTTCGAGCATCGCCGGGTCGTCGATGCCGAAGCGGCACGCGATCCGGCTGGTCGGGGATCCGACCGTTGACGTGCAGATCATGAATCGCACGCTGCGGTGAATGGGAAAGATGGCTTTTCGGTTGTCGAACCCGCTGATCGTGTCCACGCTCGAGTGAGTCAGGAGCCGGCGCCGCAGCGGCGCAGAGGTGTGATCGGTCGCGAAACCGGATGGGAGGACCAGGCCGATACGCCCGCCGCCCCTGGCCAGCATGAGCGCGCGTTCGACGAAGACCTGGTAGCGGTTGATGTGCCCGCCGCCCTGATGGCGATAGATCCCCGAGTGTCGAAAGAATGGCTTTTCTCCGCAACCGGCGCGCAACATGTCCCAGGGCGGATTGCCGAGGACGGCGTCGAACCCGGGATTCGACAGAGGCTTTCCGCCCTCATCAAAATAGACTTCCGGAAATTCCAGCATCCAGTGGAAAAAGCGCCGGTGCGTGGCCACGCCGGCTGACTGCTTCAACAGCGAGGCCGCCAGCGCGCGGGGCAGCGCGGAATGCCGTTGATGGAGCTCGTCGGCCAGCGACGCGAACACAGCAGGGCTGGGAGCGGTGGCACGGTCGGGCCACATCCAGCAGGCGCACCACAGGTCTGCCACCGCCTTCCAGGGACCCCCGTGTGCAAGGTTGTCGAGCCGTTTCTCCTTTTCTCTGACGACATCGACGGTCTCATCGTTGGTTTCCGCCATCCAGCGCCGTTGCCCGACGGCCTGGGCCAGAGAGGGCTCGAGCTCGTCCTCCGGAAACAGCGGCGTGTGCGCCCGGCTGGCTTCCCTGCGCCCGGCAGCGGCGGGAGGCTGGCGCGCGATGTCGATGGGCGAGGCGCCGAGAAGGCTGTCGCCGCAGACGAGGCGGTGATCGAGAAATGTCAGCGGCTTGTCTGCCGACAGCGTCGCGAGCCACAGAGACAGTCGCGCGAGTTGCACGGCCGTCGGATTCAGATCCACGCCGAAGAGACAGCGCTGTGCGATCTGTCGTCTAAAGCCGGCACGATCGGTCTCGCTCAGGTCCGCTTCCCGGCACACATCCTCGCGCAGCAGAGATCGCTCGTAGGCGCCCGCGAGGTAGCGGCAGGCCGACACGAGAAATGCCGCGCTGCCCATCGCCGGATCGATCACGCGCAGCTGAAGAATTCGTTCTGAGGGCGCATTCGACACGAGTGGGTGAAGCGTACGGCGCACGACGTAGTCCGTGAGCGACTGCGGTGTATAGAAGGAGCCGGTTGACTTTCGTTTGTCGCCTCCGCGTCGAAGCAGGATCTCCGGGTGGTGGAGGTCCGGCTCAAGCCGGACCCCACTGTCGTGATCTGCGTAGGCGGGGACGTAGTCCAGGACGCTCTCGTACACGGCGCCAAGCTGCTCGACGCCGAGGTCGCGATAGTCGATGCGGGTCCGTTTCGATCGCACCATGGCGGTTGACAGGCCGAGCAGCGCCTTGCGCGCAATCTCATCTTCGACCGCACACGATTCGGCCACCGGCGCGCGCGTTGGCGAGAACAGGCGGCCATTGAAGGCCGGCACCACGAGGGTTCCCGCGCGGCAGCCACGATGCGCCAGGCGCGCAATCGCCTGGAGGGTCTCCCAGAGGCCCTGAACGTTGCCGGGCCGCTCGACCCGTTCTCTCAGCGATTCGATCGTGTAGCTCGATCGATAGAGCGGATGCCATGTCGGCACGAGCCCGCGCGCTTCCGCGAACATCAGGAACAGCGCGCGGTATACGACCGTGAGCGATTCATCGAAGAGGACAGCAGGATCGCGCCGGCCGCATCGGCTCAATCCGGTAAGCAGGTGCTGAACCGCCTCGATCACACCAGAGCGCAGCGATCGGTTGACCGCCTGGCCGTGTCGCGCCGCGACGTGAACGATCTGGCGAACGAGCGCGTCCTCTCCGTTCTGGAACGCGTCCGCACGCATCACACCCCAGAACACCTGGAAGGTCGCGGCGTGCTCAATCGTCTGCTGCAGATCGAACTGAAGGAACGCACGTGAGTACGTCCGCTGCGTGTCGATGAGCCGCAGTTGATGACCGTTCGTGCACAACGACCATGATGTCTCGAGCCCGATTCCATACCTCACGGCTTCGCGCCAGACAGTGTCGAGCGAGAGCGTCCAATGTCCGGCCAGCAACCCGATGCGCGACCCGGCCGACGTCAACAGCGCCCTGCGGAAGTCGCCGTCTTCGTCCAGCACCGAAACGGAAAACCCCAGCCGTTCCGCTATGGGTACCGCCGCCCCATGCCATATGGACCTGAGGCTGGAGGCCGGCCCTAACTGCGAGCCGTGCGCCGACCACCAGTGGCGGAACGACTTGTGCGCCTCGCCCGCGGTCGCCTCGCCGAGCCGTCCCTCGAACTCGAGGGGCAGGCGCTCTGCAAAATGATGCGACAGCAACGATCCGCTCAGCCCGGTCAGCATGGGATCAGGACCAATACGATGTGCGGCTCATGAGCCAGGAACGTTGTGGCGCCGGCCTCGAGCAAGACGGACCGGCTGGTGCACTGCTCGAAGATGAGACGCTGCTGTCGCTCGAACTCCTGTTGGCGCGCGACCGCGCGATTGTCGAAGAGCCCAGCCTGCACCGGCAGCGGCATGGCGTGGGACGCCGCGCGGGAAAGATCGACCTCGCGACGCACTGCGCGTCTCACCCACTCCGCCGACTCGGCATCGATGGCGTTCGCGCGTTCGTGCGCCAGCCGTGTTGCGAAGGCGATCGCGGCCGGGCCGATTCGATCGATCAGCTGCTCTGCTCGCGCACGGATGTTGCGGGTTCGGTCGGTCCGGCTGAAGCCGGACCCCACCATGTAGTGTCCGGCTTCAGCCGGACCGTCATCCGCGTCAGCCGGGCGGCGATCCGGGACCACGATCGGCAGTAGTGCGTCTTCCACCAGACGTCCCGCACCGTTTGCGATGCGGACGCGCACGAAGCAGATCGTCGAAGCTCGTAGAGATCTGATGCACGTCACGGGAATGACGCCGGCATCGAGAGTCGACGGGACAGGCCGAGTCGAGCGCAGCGTCGTGAGCCGCGTGGTCTCGGCGAGCGCGCGTGACTTCAGATCGACACGCTCCGTGCACCCCTCCACGTTGTCGCCGGATCGGACCGGGAGAGGAGCGCTGTTGATGACACTGGCGGCGATTTCGATCTCGCTGGCCTGAATGCGTTCGAGGCGGCGAAGCAGCGCCGCGAGGACCGTGCCCTCGGCGGTGCCATCCGCGAAGAGATTGATCGCGTGGACCGTCCGCGCTTGCCCGATGCGATCCACCCGGCCAATCCGCTGCTCGAGGCGAGTCGGGTTCCAGGGAAGCTCCAGATTGACGACAAGCCTGCAGCGGCTCTGGAGGTTGAGCCCCTCGGCGCCGGCATCAGTGGCGAGCAGGAGATCGGCCATGCCCCGCGTAAACGCGTCAACCGCATCGCGGCGCTCTTGCGGTGTCTGCCCCCCATGAAGCACGGCGGTCTTCCTCGAGTGTCCGAATGCCGCCTCGAGCCCGGCGAGCGTGTCGCGGTACTCGGTGAACACGATGATCGGTTCGCTCACGCGTTGAAGGAGTGTTCGAAGCACTCGCAGCTTGTCTTCGCTCCGCTGCGCCCGCCGGGCGGCGTCCAGCAGCTCCTGCAGTGCCACCTCTTCTTCGGCCGGGCGGTCGAATGCAGGAGCGATGGGAAGCGGCGCCTCGTCGGCGCAGTCGACGTCAGCGTCGAAGGGGAGAGCCGGCTGCGAGGGGATGGGCGCCAGCGCTGATATCGCCGCCAGCCGGCGTTCGACCGAGGACGCAAGCGAGCCGGCGCTCGAGAATGCCCGCTTGCTCAGGACCATGGCCGCCAGTTGAACCTCGGGCCGTCCATCTGTGTGAGCAATCCGCCAGAGCCGGGCGACATACGCCGCAAGCAGGCGGTACATCTCGACGGCGTCGGGAGACTGCCTCACCCTCAGGAGATGAGCGCGACGCGTACGGGGCAGCCCCGCCTGATGCCTGGTGCGGCGGAAGAGCACAATCGGGTCGGCCGCATCGAGCCTGCCCAGCTCACAGAGGGCGCGGTAGGCCGAGTCGTCACCCGCGTGAGGTGTAGCGGTCAGCAGGACGACGTGGCGGGAGCGGCTCGCCACCGTCCTGGCTGCGTCGTATCGTTGCGACGCGGCCGATGCCTGATGCGCCTCGTCCACGATCAGCAGGTCCCAGATCTGGCTCCCGAGGCCCCGAAGCACTTCCGGTTGCTTGACGAAGTCTATGGACGTGATGACCACGCGCTCGACCGCCCACGGATTCACGTCGGGCGGCAGCGCGCCCGCCAGCGCAGAAAGCGCCGCCAGGTCGACGATGGTCGCGGGTATCTGGAACCGCTGCTGCAGTTCGTCCGCCCACTGCCTGCGCAGCCCCGAAGGGGTCAGGATAAGGGCGCGCTCGCACCATCCCCGCCGCCTCAGCTCTGCGAGCATGAGCCCGGCCTGGATGGTTTTTCCGAGGCCGACTTCATCGGCGAGCAGAAAGCGCGAGGCGCGTCCGGAGATGAGCGCAAGCGCCGGTTCGAGTTGAAAAGGAAGGATGTCGATGGCCGCGCCGGCCGCCTCGCGCAGTTCTCCGAACGTGCGGAGAGCAGGGAGCGTCGCGTGCAGATGATGCATCCAGCGCCGTCGCGTGACCGCTCGAATTCGACGGACGTCCGCAGACCTGACGGGACGATCGAAGGGGAGAAGCAGCTCGCAGGAACGACGTGCCGCCGACAGGCCGAGCACCACGCAGTCGGCGAATTCGGTGGCTTCGTCGACGGTCCACCGTGCCCCGCGCACCGTCACGCGGTCCCCGGCCGCAAACTGCATGCGGCACGATTCCGCAATGCCCGTGCCGAGGGGGTCGTCGCGCCTTTCGGCCGGCTTACGGGCCGAAACGTATTGGATATTCGTTGGTGGGTTCCGGCTTCAACCGGACCGTGCCTTCAGGATCGCAATAGTTGCCCCCAGGTGCGACGCGGCCTCGTCAAAAAATTCCACCACGAGACCGAGGGAGCCGGAATTCGCTTATGCTGGCTGTTCGTAGCGGACGGTGACCTCGGTTTTGATGCCGCCGCGCACCGAAAAGTCGCCGACGACCGTCATGCGGCGCGGCTGGCAGGCATCGACAAGATCGTCGAGTATCTGATTCGTGACATTTTCGTAGAAAATGCCTTTGTCGCGAAACGTCACCAGGTAGTATTTGAGGGCTTTCAGCTCGATACAGAGGCGGTCGGGCACATAGGTGATGCGAATCTCACCGAAATCGGGGAGCCCCGTTTTCGGACAAACCGATGTGAACTCAGGACATCGGATGGCGATCTCGTAGTCGCGATTCGGCTGTGGATTAGGAAAGGTTTCGATCGTCGTACTTGACATGTCGAAAAAGTCTAACATCTACTGCGGAAACACGCTGTTTCTGGCCGCTGCCCGGATTGACAGTCCAGGAGACGCAAGCTAGGCTATGGCGTTTTTTTACTTTTGTAATCCGTGCATGCCGAAGCGCGCACCGGCATCTACGGCCTTCACACGCGCGCTCAAGTCAGGGGGACGTCGATGGCGGACGCCCGAAGAATGGGCAAGTCGGAACTCTTCTCACACTTCGCGGAACGGTTCGAAGTAAAGCGCACACAGGCTCGCGAATTTTTCGACGAGCTCACGGCGCTGGCGGAGAAAGAGTTGAAGCGGTCGGGTGAGTTCGTGCTGCCCGGCATGGTGAAACTCGTGAAGCAGCATCGCAAGGCCCGGATGGGGCGCAATCCCGCCACCGGCGAGGCCATCAAGATCCCGGCGAAGACCGTCGTCAAGGCCAGGATCGCCAAGCAGTTGAAGGACGCGGTTCTTCCGCGCAAGTAGCGACGCTACCCCAACGCGGCTGCCGCGTTGGGGATCCCGCGGCTAGGCGGTCGCGCGCGCGGCCAGCGCACGGCTGAAGAGCGTGGCTGGGGCCAGACGCGCCACGCGCCAGGTCAGGTCGCCCAGCGAGCTTCCATCGACAATGATGCGATCGCCCGGGCCGATCACCAGCTCGGAGCTGTAACGCTGCGTCCCCCGCGGCGTCGTCGCCTCGAAGTAGCTGATCGTGTAGGCCTGCCCTTCGATCTCGATTGCTTCCGTTTTGATGAGCTTCTGTTCCAGCATTCCTGACTCCTTGCGTACTGGGGCAGTACGTAGTGTCCGGCTTCAGCCGGACTTCACGCGGTCCGCCTAAAGGCGGACACTACGTACAATCGGAAAGCGCTCTAACGCTCCGGCGGACCGCGCTATCCCGCGGCCGCTACGGCCACCGGGCGCTGCGCGACGGGAAACCGCATGGTGAAGGTCGTGCCCTTGCCGAGCTCGCTGGTCACCGCGATGGTGCCGCCCAGCTGTTCGACGATGCGTTTCGTGATGGCCAGGCCCAATCCGAGTCCTCGCTTCTTGGTTGTGACGAAGTCGTCGAAGATGGCGCCGAGGCGTTCGGCCGGGATGCCGGAGCCGGTGTCGGTGACGCTGACGGCGATCTTGTCGCCGGATCGGACAGTGGCGACCGTCACCCGGCCGCCGGCCTCGGTCGCCTGAATCGCGTTCGTCATGAGGTTGCGGTAGACGCGACCGAGGGCGAAGACGTCGCCCTCGATGATGACCGGCTCGGCCGAGTACTTCGCTTCGAGCGCGATGCCGGATTCGTCGGCGAACCCGCGCATCGACTCGACGATGTCGGCAATCGATCGGTTGACGTCGAGCGGGAAGCGCTCGACCGGCGCCGGCCGGGCGACGTTGCGCAGGTCGTCGAGCACGCGCTTCAGCGTCTCCATCTCGCGATCGATGGTGCGGGTGAAGGTCTGGCGGTACTCGGGGTCGTCGAAGACGCGCACGATGAGCTTGCAGCTGTTGCCGATGTTCTGGACCGGGTGTGACAGGTCGTGGACGAGGCCGGCCGCCATGCGCCCGAACATGGCCTGCCGCTCTTTTTTCCGGACGTCTTCGGTGAGCGCGACGAGCTTGTCGGCCATGGTGTTGAAGGCGTCGCCGAGCTGCTTGAATTCGTCCTTTGAGGTGATGGTGACGCGCTCGTCGAGTCGGCCGTCGGCGACCGCGTGCGTGCCGCGCATGAGCTCGAAGATGGGCCGGATGAAGGATCGGCCGAAGAAGTACCCGACCGTGACCGTCACCAGGAGCGCGAAGCCGATGATGAAGACGAGCTGTCGCGTCAGCTGATCGGCAACCGCGTAGGCTTCGCTGCGCGGCTGTTCGACCATGACCGTCCAGTCGAGCGGCGCGAGCGGCGCGCCGACGCCGAGCATCTGCACGCCGCTCTCGTTGGTGTATTCGAGCGACGCCGGTCCGGCTTCGCGCTGGCCGTGCACGAGCTGCACCAGCGGCTGGTCTTTGAGGTTGTCGCCACGCGCGACGCGAGCCTTCTCGTTGGGGTTGCCGTGGGCGATCAGCTGGCCGTTTGGCGCCACGACGAGCGCATATCCCTGCTCGCCGACGCGGATGCGATCGACCATCCGCCACATTTCCTCGAGGCTGATTTCGCCGACGAGTGAGCCGGACCGCCGGTCCAGCTGCGCGAGTCTGATGCCGACGACGGCCGTCGGGAGCAGATCGCCGTCAATGGAGATGGCGGAGACGGTGATCCGTGGCCCGAACGCGGTGCCTGACTGCGGAAACTGAAGTCTCGATTGTCCCACGCGGCTCGACGCCAGCTGG
>Ga0163144_10016642_pt1 | contig 15055 bp, 5 predicted proteins | sample OliLak19BULKMAT1_FD_123175 | JGI IMG/M metagenome (GOLD analysis project Ga0163144, IMG submission 123175) | Freshwater microbial mat bacterial communities from Lake Vanda, McMurdo Dry Valleys, Antarctica - Oligotrophic Lake LV.19.BULKMAT1 | ecosystem: Environmental > Aquatic > Freshwater > Lake... | reverse complement strand
TGCACCCCTATCGTGCACCACTATACAGCAGCCTGCACCGCGACTGGAAGTTCTCCAGCAAGCGATCAATCCGCCCCAGTGAGCCCAGACGCTCGTGAAGAATTGCCTGAGCGTCCTCGTACAGTTTCATGTCCCAGTGATTTTTCTCACGAAACTCTGTTGTCAGCTCGGCCCCCAGTTCATCGAACACAGCCTCTACCCGTTTTGCCAGGCTTCCCTCCCGCTCGGGAGTTTCGTTTTGGTGAACATATGATAGGTCTATGGTAGAAAAAAACTTCACCAGATGATCTTCAAGTAGCAGCATACTCTCGTCGTAGCGCTCGACGATGACAAGCAGCGGCGTTCTGGTTAACAGCGCTACACTGTCGATATATGCTTGTTCGTCGATCTCACTGTTAGCGGTGCCAGCGCAGAAGCGGCAGTGGAAATTACGAATTATTGGACCCACGTCGGGTTGCATTCGCCACCGGACATAGTCGGCAAACGACAGCCTCTTTGCTTGAATGGCGCCAGGCGTATCGGCCTCCTGACGGCGCTCAAAATCGTAGACTGAACGCGCCCTGTCGATGGGATGCCGCAGGGCGATAATGGGCAAAACGTGAAATCCCTCCGAGACCGGGAGCGGCAGCTGCACATGATGACTAGAGATGGCTGATAGCTCTGCGTGATGTTCGATATAGGGGCCCAGGAATGACGCGCCCTGACGCATACTCGCATCGTCCCAGTGCTGTATGAACTGCGATCCAAACTGTCGCTGCAGGCTCCAGTCCAGAGTGCTGCCCGCATTTTTGAACAGATGGCAATGCACAATAACCGGCCGCGGTCCAGTCGCACTCGAGTGCCCTTGAGATCGATTTTCGCCAAGGACTTTTTGCAGTGCAGCTCGAATGGTGGCGGCGCTGAACTGCTCCCTGATTACCTGTCGGCTATTGGTAGAAATTTTTTGCCACAAGAATTTATCGGAATATAACTCAATGACTTTTCTGGCAAACTCTGTCTCGCTGTCAGAGATTAGCGCATTGTGTCCATCGGTGAGCTGCATTCCTTCGGCACCGATGCTGGTTGTCACAACGGGCAAGCCGTAGGAAAAGCTCTGTCCGATCTTCCCTTTGATTCCTGCTCCATGCAGCAGCGGAGAGACAAAAACCCTGCTGTCGTTGAATAAGTCGGACACATCCTCCACGTACCCGGTCACAGTGACAGCGCTTGATGCCATCGCTTTAAGTCTTTCGGTCGGGTCACTGCCTACAATGGTCAGGTGCATGTCCGGGATCTTTCTCCGGATGAGAGGAAGAATGAATTCAATGAACCAAACAATGCCTTCTTCATTGGGCGGGTGAGCGAAGCCCCCGATAAACAACAGACCGTGTCTCTCTTCGAAGCTATTAACACAGGGTTGCAGGGAATGAATATTGGAAACTACCGCAATTTTATCGGCAAATGGCTCCGTTGCGAGTAGTTTCTGCTCGGCCGGACTGACAACAAAGGTGTTGTCGGTCTCCTCGGCTAGGAAAAACTCGAGATTCTTCCATTGCTGGACCTCCAGCTCAAGGCGTCGCTGTTCACGGACGAAATGCAGATCCACAGTGTCAAAAATAGTCCTGGCCCTGGAATATTTCTTGACGAGATGCAGATATTTTTTGGCAGTTGCCGGTCGTGACATGAGAATGACATCGAGGTTATTGCCGTGCTCCTTGATAAAATCTTCAAAATTCAGTTCGCCGTAGTAAGTTTCGACTCCGAGGTCCTGTAACGTTTTGGTATATTTGCAATCAAAGGTGAGATCATCTGGCCAGAATGAAACCTTGTAATGCATGTCCTGCAATATCTGCACCATGTTGAGCATGCGCAAAGAGCCGGAATCCCGATCAAAGGTTGGAACGTGATGGTCTATGATGAGAATATGCTGGCCGCCATTTTTCTCTCTCGCCCTGACGAGACCGTCGGCGCTGTGGACATGTTGACTGTCCAGTACGTCCTGCCATTTAGCCACAAATTTGTGGCGATTGATCTCCTGATAGCGCTTGTAGCCGGAACTTGTCTCCTTGCCTGCTGAGGCGCCACCATAGTGCACAACCCGAGCAGCGGGTTGGAAAATGACCTTGTAGTTCAGGGCGCGAACGGCAAAACACAGGTCTGTGTCCTCGTAATAGGCGGGAGCATAGCGTTGATCAAATCCGCCGATTGATTCCCACAGTTGGCGCGGCAGCATCAGGCACGCACCGGAACAGTAATCAACCGCTCTACGATATGAATATTGTGGCAAATCAGGGTTATCGCCATGGCCATAATTACAGCCTGTTCCGTCACGCCAGACGATGCCGCCCGCTTCCTGCAGGGAACCGTCCGGATAAACGAGCTTGGCCCCGACGATACCAGTGCTGGCGTCAGAGAACGGTGACAACATAGCGTCGAGCCAGCCCGGGCTTACCTCAGTGTCATTGTTCAGGAGTAGAAGGTAGTCACCACGCGCACTTTTTGCTGCCTGATTACAGGCGTTAACAAACACTTCGTTAGTCTCATTGCTGATGACTCGAATGCCTTGCATGGCAGCCAGTAATTGTGGAGTGATATCCGTCGAATGGTTATCAACCACGATGACTTCATAGCTGCCGTCGGTATGTTGGTAAATCGACTGCAAACACTTATAGGTAAAATGCCAGTTGTTAAAAACCGGAATAATAATGGTAACAGCAGGGCTTTCTGACTCGGGAAAGACCAGAGTCTCCCAGGGCGAGGCATTTTCCGCGATGCCAGTTACCTGCTGAGGCAGCCGGGCAATCGATGATTCAGTCTCCATACCAGGGTGTTGCGTGGATCCAATTTCATCCCCAATAGGGAGGCCAGGTGTCGCTTTTTTGCCCCCCGTCATTACATACACCAGGTGCTTGCATTGTTGCAGGACCCTACGCCGCACGGTGCTTTCAGGAAATAGTTGTTCGATGGTCTCCTGATATTTCTTGTAGACACGCCACGGCGGGCTCCCTACGAATTGCGTGATGTCATCTTCCAGCTGTTTGACCCGCGAGTTCCTATCATCGATTTGGGACTCCCTATCCTTGATTTGAAATTGCAAATCTACGATCGTGGACTGCAGCTCGGGAAGTTCTCTGGTCTGGATGCTATAAAGATATTCGGTATTGGCGATATACCGGTATTCCCTGAAAATAATGTCCGTCTCAAACTGCTGCTTGATACGTTTCAGGTCCGCTTCGTACCATGCGGGTGTATACTTTTCTTCATCAAGAGATCGAGATGCGAGTACATCCTTGTTATAAAAAAGTGACTGACTCGCCTCAAACATGCGGTAGAGTTCGTCCATGTCGTCCAGGTCTTTCGGAGTTGCAAGCTCCTGTTCGGACACTTTGCACAACAGTCGATAATAATCGGCAACAATTTTAAAGCACTGCGCGTCAAGTTCCTGATCTGAAACCTGGTGATGACGCATATCTCGATCGAGAAATCGCGACAATTCTTCTGAGCGTTCGTCTGAAAAAATGGGTAGTTCGAGGCCGGCACTGCGAAATACCCGGTCTACGCTAGGTCGTGGATGATGTAGGAGGGATTCGAATCTGATGAAGCCTCGCGGTAGTCGCCTGGTATTTCGCTCTGCGTCCAGCGTGTATTGCATCCAGAGGATCAGCGATTTCTCGGTTGAAAAGCCGTTCCGTTGCGCCAGCGAATGGGCGATCTCCAGTGGATTGCGAATAACCAGTGCAAAGTGCGGTATGACGCCTTCTGTGGCAAATAGCGGCAGCCACAGCGGTAACAGCCTGCATAGTCTGGGATCCTTTAGCGCGGATAGCTGATTTTCGGTGATATCAGTGCGTAGAAACGTACGGATATCTTTGAGTAGTTGACTGTCCGCAAACCTGTCCTGCCAGTTTTTCGGCAGAGGAAAGCTATCGTCCCAGGACGTGTTCAGTGTTTCCAGGATGCAATCATTCGCCAGCACGACATACTTGTTTTCGAAAAACCCCTTGGGGTTATCAGGTTGTGTCTCGAGCATTTTGGTGCCGAGGTTTACCCCCATAAGGTCGAGAATACCGGTAAATGCGGACGTGCCGCTGCGATGCATTCCCAATACAACAAGACAATTCTTCATAGATGCTATGTTAGGCGCTTCAGGTGTTTTTTTAGTGGGTAGTTCCCTATCACTAACCAACAGGGGAGTACGCGAAAAATACTACATCAAATCTAACACTGCGAGACGTGTTGAAGGGTATATTTTCTGACAATTTGCAAATTGTCGCCCAAAAAAACAGGAATGGACCGTTGAGGGCCACAATAGACTCATTTTGTCAAAGAAATACACAACCGACTAAAGAACAGACTGGGGTTCAATTCGGGAAAGGGGCTTCGCGAATCCGGTCTGGGGCAGGTGGTTGCGGCTGGCGTTTGGGGCCGATCGCGTTATCCGGGCATCCCGGCAGCAGCAAGCGCCAGCCCGTGGCTAGCGGCGGCAAGCGCTTTTAACCGGTGTTGTTGGCTAAGGGTAGCATCCGAAACTGCTGCCATTTTGCTCGTCTTGGTTTCATCCCAGGGACGATAGACCGAATTTTGCTTGTAGGCTTCGTCTGTGATTTCTATTACCAGTGGTTCCTTTTTTGCCGACATCACGCCATCCTCCGACTTGCCATGCCCGATTGAATGACGGGCTGAAGAACTTCACGAGCGATCCTCTTTTATTGTTCACTCGAGTGCCAAGAATATGCTTTTCCTAAAACGTAGGAACGGTATGGTGGTACCCATATGAGGTAGTCGATGTATCGGGCGACTGTGTTGTCAAGGGCGACTGTGTTGTCAAGGGCGACTATGTTGTCAAGGGCGAGTTAAGTTCGGCCACCAGCGCCATGCGTTGAATCTGGGTCATGAAATGCCAGGGCACGACTAACAGCTGCTGCAAATCGGCGGCTGGCACCGGCCTGCTAAACAGATAGCCCCGCATGATACTAACCCCATTCCCGGCGAGAAATTGGTACTCGCCTTCAGTTTCCACACCTTCTGCCACGGTCCGCAGATTAAGGCTTTTGGCCATTGCGATGATAGCTTTCACTAACCTGGCCGCGTCTTTGCGCTTGTCGCAATCAAGCACGAAACTGCGATCGATCTTGATTTCATCCAGAGGGTGGCGACTCAGGTAACTAATGGGTGCATGATTCGTCCCGAAATTTTCCAATGACAGGTAGACGCCAGTGTCCTTGAGTTCCTGCAAGAATTTGAGGACGTTGCTATCATTGTCCATTAAAATTACCTCTGAGAGGCCGAGTTCCAACATCGAAGGTGATAGATTGGCAGACTGTAATACCTCTCTTAGGCGAGTTACAAAAGCGGGCTTGAATTGTTGGGGTGAGATATTTATCGCTATCCTGGGTAGTTCCAGGCCTAGCTCTTTGAACACTTTCATTTGGCGACACGCCTCCACCAGCACCCAGTCACCAAGCTCCCATATCAGTCCCATTTTTTCTGCGAGATCGATAAACCGGGCAGGGGAGACCAGCCCGAATTCTGCATGTTCCCATCGCAGCAGGGCTTCGGCGCAGATAATAGAGCCATCGGTAGTATCGACCTGGGGCTGGTAATGCAGGCAGAACTGATGGCGCTCCAGCGCCTTACGCAGCTCTGATTCCATTTTCAGGTCATCCTGACCGGTGGCCAGCATATCATCCGAATAGAAGAGAAAATCACTGCTGCTAGTCAATTTGGCATGATGCATTGCAGTGCAGGAAGATCGGAGCAGGTCCTCAGCGTCCATGCCATTGCGTGGCGCCACTGCAATGCCAATACTTGGATTTATCACCAACTCATGGCCCTGGATCGTCATGGGTTCAACAAGCCTGTCGATGACGCGTTGGGCTACTAACCCGGCCGCGTCAATGCCATCGAGCTGGCTCAGAACCACGGCGAACTCATCGCCACCAAGACGGGATACATTCAAACCTTCATCTGAATTCACGTAATGCGCGAGTACGTCACTGCTGCGCAGGCAGCCCACCAGACGTTTACCAACCTCTTGTAGCAGGAAGTCTCCGGCGCTGCGACCCAGCGACTCGTTGATGCGATGGAATTGGTTCAGATTGATAAATAGCAAGGCCAGCGGTTTTGCGCTACGCGCACACACGCGCAGCAGCAACTCAAGTTGTTCCGTAAACAACTGACGATTGGGCAAAGCGGTCAAGCGGTCGTAGTTGGCCAGTCGATGCAATTGTTCTCTGGTCGCGCTGATTTCTTCAGTCGCCTTGCTTAGTTCCTGTTCACGCATAGAAAGCTGGGACGCTCTTTCGTCCGCCTTCAACATGAGGAGCTTGTTCTCGAGCCCGACTTCGTACTTATGCTGGGCAGAATCCTCCATTACGCCATGAAGTACTTTGGCGATATCCTGGAACTCACCATCAGAGCTGTCATCCCTACCATTTTTGTTTTCGCCGGCCAGGATTTGATGGGCCAGTTGTGACAGATCTGAGAGGGGTGCTAAAGTTCGTCGAGTGATCAAGTAGATGAGTATCACACAAAGCAGTAGCAGTATCAGGCTACCAAGAAATACATGCCCGACAGCAGGTCGTATATCACGCAGTAATATACTGCGATCAACAGCCAATTGTATGTACCCGATCACGACCAGGCTGTTGTTTTCACCCGGTTCGATTGACGCGTCTGCAAATTCTGATAAACCCAGGCCTTTAGCAACAGGATTGACATTCGAAAAAACCGGTGTTGTCAAATAAAGTGCCGAATCGCTCGCTACCAGCGAAGACCAGAAGTCAGGTCTATATTGCATACGCCCCCGGTCAACAGCTATCAAACCGGTTTCTGTTACCGACAAATTTTTTCGCAGCGATTTCAGTGAGGGGAGTTGACCCGGAGTTGTACTGCTTAGGTCTAACCTTGCCAGTACCTCGCCAAGATTACTGTAGGCAATAGCGGCTGAGACCGCTCTGAATTTTAGTAAGTCACCCAGAACGTGTTTTAGCCCGGATTCATCCTGGCGATAAAAGTAAAACTGCAGCTCAGGACGATCCAGCACACGTGCCGTAACCCCATCAACAAGTTTATCCAGGGCGACCTGATACTCTCTCTGGGCTACATAACCTGTCGCAATGCAGCTCAAAAATAACCCGGAAAAAACAAAAATAATAACGACTTTTTTGACGATAGTCATTTCAATGGTTCCTCATCCATTGAAGGATAGATGTGACCTCTCATCGACAAGGAGGCCTCCCTAAGCGGTCCGCCACCACAGCTATACATATGACAGTTTGCCCCAAATTTCTGACGCATCACTATAAAGCATGCGGCTTGCAGAGTCATCGCTGGAGTAACAGACTGTGAGCAAGTCGTGAGAATCGCTACTCCGTTATCTGGTAATAGTCATTGCAGTCGCTATGATGACAACCTAAATTAGTCGTATTGCTTTTATGTAAGTCAGGATATGTCGATGGAGGTAGGAGTAAAGTCGATTGCGGCGCTGGCTTGGCTATTGGCCTTTTGGCTGGCTGCGACTTCGGTATGGGCCGCTAGTGGACATCATGTGCCAATTTCTCTCGTTGGCGCGACGCTACTGAATCTGGGTTCCTTCGCATTGCTGCGCTGGATACTGCTTCGTACTCTGCCATCCCCGGCAGATGTTTTGCACCTGGCGTGCATATTCCTGTTTTTCAACCTGCGAGTGGACGAAACTCTGGCGATCTGGAGCGTTCCGCTCGATCTGCAGGGCGTATTCACGTTCAGTCGTGTAGGGGCAACGTTGCTGTTGCTTCTTGCTTTTTGCATCAACGCAGGGTCTCTGGCCGTACGGGGGCGTGGACTCCATACACGCGAAGTGATCGCACTGTTGCTGGTGCCCTGCCTGTTCAATTGGCTTTTACTGCTGGCGTCTCCGGCCTTGCCAGCACAATCACTACTGTTGCGAGTATTGGTGGTACTCATATTTAACCTGACGGTCGTGCAACTACTGGCATCAGTCACCAGAGGGGTCTTTGCCCTTCATCCATCAATGGCGCTCATGTTGTCCGGTGTATCGATACTGGTGGCGTTGAGCCCTACGCTGGCCAATATTCCCTGGCGTTTCAGTGCGACACTGTCTACGCCGGTGCTGCAATTGGCAGCAGTTGTTTTGACATCAGTGTTGTCACAGGCGGCGTTGTGGTCGCAAACCTATCTAATAACAGGCTTGCTGATGGATGCGCTGGAGCGGCGTCCGCCCACTTTGGGCCGAGCGCGAGGCCACTGGCAACAGGGTGCATATAAGGGCGCACTTTACGGTGGACTATTCATGACGCTGATACATCTCCTGGCTGGTGGTTATCACAGTCTTGCGGCGTTGATATTGGCAAATCCTTATATCAGTGGCATCGTACTCGGTGCAGTGCTGTTTCCCTTGGTCAAGACCATTGTAGAAAGTTTTGACGGCAGTGCACCGTTCATGACACGACTATTGGCTAGCATGTGCGATCCTCTCAACTATTTGAGGGGTATTGTTGTCGGTGGCGGCGTGGTGCTGGCACTGCACTTGGATTTGCCGGGACGGGAACCCTGGCAGCGGTCCGGTTTTGGATTCGCATTGGGTGCGATGGTTTACGCCGGAGTGTACCTGATGCGAGACTGGTTGCGTATTGGAGGCGGACAGCGACAGTTCTTACAGAGTTGGAAAATTTACCTGGTACAGATGGCGTTGGGAGGGGTCACCGGCGCGGTGCTGACCTGGTATGGAGAATCCAGTCAGTTGGAAGTGATTCTGCAGAAATTCGCTCGTTACTCGACGCTTGCTGTTGAGTCGCCGCAACCCTACATTATTTACCCGTTGTTCAGCAAATGGGGCATGCTCAATCTGGGCTTGGAGACGAGCGGTGGCCGACTGCTCTTCAACGAGTCCTTATCCGGCGTCATCGCCTGGTCCCTGGCAGCTCCCTTGTTCAGTCTCAACATGGTATTCCTGACGGCGTTATTGAAACGCAGTGCGCGCCCGATCAGCGAATTCGCCACCACCGACGGTTTAAAGAAAGTCATCGTCCAGGCCCTGTACGTTGAGCGCTGGGGTTTGTGGATGGCACCGATTATTTATTCATTCTTGCGTATGGCTCCGGACCCCCAGTGGTACAACCAGGATGGCGCTATACGCAGCGTGGTAGCTGCAGGAATGGCAATAGGGCTGGAAGACAGCGCCTTTCGAACCTGGAGCATCAACGTGTTCGTCAGTCTGCTGGCCTTTGATTGGCTGCGTGTCTTGATCTGGTTCGACCACATGGGACTGCGCGTCGCTACACTGGTAAATCTGTCTTTTATCGGTGGCGACATGCTCGACGAAAAAGTAGCCCGCTCCGTTGGTTATCCTGCGACCACTCGCTACATTCCGGAAGGGCTGCGTCGCTTTGGCACATGGATGCCACTGCTCCTGCCATTTTACATTCCGCGAGGGCAGGAGTGGGTTGTAGCCTGGAATACAGCGGAACAAATTTCGTTGCAGGCACAGGCTGAAGCGCAATCCGCCAGCGCCTTGATCTGTGCAGTCTTTGCCGTTATGGGTGTACTGGTTTCGGTGTGGCGATGGCGCAGGGGCAGCGCCGTCACCCGCGCTCATAGCGGTTGGGCGAACGAGTTCTTCCAACTGGGCAATGACGGCTATGCACTGTCACTGGATGCGCAGGGACGCGGTTTCAGCGCGGCCCGGCGCGATCGCGGCAGGGGTGGATACGTGGACCTGACACAACGACCATTGTCGCCTCATTCCCCCATAGGCAAGATTTTCTATCTTTTGGAAAGTCACGATGGGGACACACCGCAGGCGTGGTCGCTGCATGCGTCTCCAAGGCCAGCACCGGATGCCCTCTATGCCGTGCAGATGTCACCTGGCAAGCCGTTGATCTACTCCTGTCACCATGGTGATTTGCACGCTGAAGCATCTGTCAGCGTGAACCTCAACAATCCACTGGAGCACTGGGACATCAGTTTGACCAATACCGGCAAGCAGGAGCGGCTGTTGCAGATTGTCAGCTTCCGCGACCTGGTGCTGCATAGCACAGGCATGGCGACACGTCAGCAGAGTTATAACGATTTGCATATCAGCTCCGCGTTTGTGCCAGCATTGCAAGCGTTATTGGCCAAAAATCGACTGTTGGGGATCACCGATTCGGTATTGAAGGGTGAGGTTTATTTTCATGCGCTAGCGACTTTGCCGGAACATACTCGATTGCTGGGTTTTCAGGACAGCCGTTCCGCCATTGTCGGTGCGGGCTCGAGGCAATACCCAGCCGGCCTGCTTCGGAATCAGCCACTGCTGCAGGAAGAGGGTGAGGTCCACCGGTTTGATCCTTGCGCTAGTCTGGGCGTCGAAGTGCGACTCGCGCCCGGTGCACGCGTAACCGTGACCTTTGTGGAAGGCTGGGCGGCCAGCCCTGCAGAGGCCATGCAGTTGTTGCATCGCCTCCTGGACACACCACTGCTGACATTACAGCAACTGCAAGAGTCGCTCGGACAGCGACGACGGTCGCAGCCTGAATTGCCAAAAACCGAGGATCACAGGATGCCCTGGCATTTCAGTGCCGATGGCCGATGCCTGCAGGTGAACACCAACACCCCCCGACCCTGGTTCCATGCTCTGGCCAATGCCCGGGGTTACGGTGCTTTCGCCAACAATCAGGGCGCCGTCTACTCTTTCTGCGGTAATTCCCAGCAGAATGCCATTACCCCGTTCTGCCCTGCTCTGGATTCCGCCATGCCACCCGGTCAGGCGTGGTATTTTTGGGATATCGATAAGGATCAAGCGTTGCTGCGCTTGCCGTTGACTCTGGGCAATGACGCTGACCCCGATGACGAGCAAGAATTTCTATCTGAGTTTCGTCCGGGTAGTGTGCGTTATACCGCAAAGCGTGCCGGTTTCGCGTTGGAGATGGACATATTCACCTTGTCCGACCAGCCGGCAGAGGGCCGCTTACTCACTCTGCGTAATGAGGGTGAGCAGACTTTACGACTACGGGTGAGCGCCTGTCTGCAACTGGTGCTGGCTGAGCTTCCCGAAGACAGCCGCGGTAGTCTCAAGGTGCGTTGGGATGCAACACAGAAAGCGTTTTTTGCTGAAAATCCATCGCAACAGTTCTGTCGTGGACCGGCCTTTGTTGCGACCACCTTCCAGCCAGATGCGGTGGAAACGCTCTACAGTCATTTCGTTGGTGGGAGCGGGAGTATCGAGGTGCCCGATATGGCGCGCAGCGGTAGACCTGATGCGGCGGTGCCAGATACGGGCTACCAGGTGGCTGCATTCACTCAAGTGGTGGTGATTCCCGCCGGACAATCCTTGCAACTGGGATTGGTCATGGGGCAAGCGTCTTCTATGCAGGAAGCCGGTAGTATCATAGCTAAGCTGCGCAGTCCTGGCGCGCTGCCCCTGGGCTTGTTGGATACCGCAGCATGGTGGCAGCATTTCCTCTCAGACCTGCGGGTGAAAACCTCTGATCCGGCCTTCGATCGTCTGGTGAATGACTGGCTTCCGTATCAGCTGGTAACCGCGCGACTGTGGGGCCGCAGCGGTCCGTTCCAACGTGGTGGCGCTTACGGTTACCGGGACCATCTGCAAGATGTGATGCCGTTGGCCGCGACCCATCCCGACTTGTGTCGTCAGCAGATCCTGCTGCATGGAGCGCAGCAGTTCCTGGAGGGTGATGTGCTGCAATGGTGGCACGTTGCCGCCAATGGAGAGACTGGAATCGGCGCGCGCAACCAGACATCCGACATCATGCTGTGGTTGCCCTACCTGACCTTGCACTACTGCAAGGTGACCGGTGACGATACTATCTGGAATGAAACCTTGCATTTTCTCGAAGGCACGCCAATTCCGGCGGCGATGGAAGGTATTGTTTCTGTCCCATTGCGTTCTCGTGAAAGGGCTTCACTGTATACCCATTGTCGTCTGGCGATAGACCGAGTGCTTTCACACATTGGCGAGCATGGGCTACCGCTGATAGGCTCCGGAGACTGGAATGACGCACTGGATGCGATAGGTCGCAAGGGCAGGGGTGAAAGTGTGTGGTTGGGCTTCTTCCTCTATGGCGTGCTACGGGATTTTGTGCCGCTGGTGACAGCGCAGGAAAGTCCTGAAGCCGGTGCCCGCCTGCTGAAAAGTGCGCAGCAACTGAAAACTGCGTTGGAACAACAACGCCGTGACCAACGTTACGTGCGAGCTATTACTGACAACGGCGAGGAACTAATGTTTGATGATGCGCTGATGTCATCCTGGCCAATTCTAAGTGGAGTGGCTGACACCGTTCATGGAGAGGAGGTGCTGAGACACGGCCTAGATGCGCTAGAACGAGATGCCATGGTTCTGTTGTTGAATCCCGCTTTTGGCCAGTCGTCCAAACCCTATCCTGGACGTATCGCCCAATACCCTCCTGGTGTGCGAGAGAATGGTGCCCAGTATTCCCACGGCAGTTCCTGGCTAGTGGATGCCGCCCTGCAGCTGGCTGACATGCTGGAAGGGCAGGGAGACACCAGCGCAGCGAAAGCATGGCGTGACCGTGCCGGGGTGGTCTGGCACAAGATTTCTCCCCTCACTCACACAGCGCCGCAACGATGGCTCAACTATGGGCTGGAGCCACACCAGCAAGTTGCTGATGTGTACTCCGGTCACAGCTATGGTGGCCGGGGCGGCTGGAGCTGGTACACCGGTTCGGCTGCACGGATGCTAACGGCGGCGAGGGGTTTGCTGGGGCTGGAATTTCGTGATGGCGAGTTGCACATTGCCGAATGGGCGAAAAAAGGCGATGTATGGCCGTACCTGCAATCCGTAGAGTGGCGTGGCGAGGTGATAGAAATTACTGCGCCGGAACAAACTCAAAGCCGGTGATGGTCAGCTCCACTGGCAACGGGGCGCGTTCGTCGCCGAAGCGGAAGACCAGTTCAGTGACACCTTCCAGTCCCGGCGTTGCCGGCATCGGAATCCGGATTTCGTGTTCTGCATCTGCGACATTGAAGCGTGTGAAAATTTCGTTAGGGAACACGCTCGGCCCCCCCACCAGAGTCATCACGACGTCAAGCGGTGTGGCTGCGCGGTAGCGGATCAGTAGCGCACCGTTGGATAAATTGATGCCCTCGTCTGGTGGCGGCTTTACGGTGATCGCGCTGTTGCGCACTGCGTCAGCGCTGATCCTTATGCCATTTTCCACGCGCAGTACCTCCAGTGAATCCCCGGTCGGACTCCATGGAATCCACGTCACGCGCTGGTCCAGGAAATAAACTACCCCCGAATTCGCGCCGTGACCGTAAATGGGCGAATCAATTCCCTTCCATGTCAGGTAGCGTTGCATATTTTGCTCGGCTGAACCGATAGCTCCGAGAATCAGCGCCAGCGTGTGTGCCGTGGTCTGAAACTCGATTGCCTTGTCCTGGGTGGTGTTGAATCCTTCCCACGGGCCGTGATCGGTGAACAGTCCCTCGATCCGTTTCTGGTTTGCCTCAACAAAGCGTTCAATTTTATCCGGCCTGATTGAGTAAGCCGTGCCTAGAGAATACAGCGAGGGTGCGTCTGTTATGCGTGGGTGGTCAGTCACGGCGACATCTGGAATGCCGATGTTGCCGGTGTATTCCAGATCGTTGCCGCTGTAAGCCTCGCTCAAAAAACCAGGCAGGTTGTGTCGGGTTGAAAAATCGATTTCGATGTCCACCGAATTTTCCAGATTTTCCCGCCAGCCGGGCGCGTCCAGCTCCTGCATGAAAAGTGAAAGACCCAGCGACTCAAAGGCCGAGCCATTCCACGTTGCCAAGGTATAGACATCAACCCCATCTGCCATAGCGTACGGTTTTATCTTAAAGCCGCTGTGCTTGACGGCAGCAGTTGGTAGGCCAAAACGCCGCACCACAAACATCAGCGGCCCGCGAAACTCATTTACCAAATAATCCATGTGCCCGACAATCCACTTGCCATTACTGTCTTCCCATCCGGTATAGCGGTCTTGCGTTGCGTTCCAGCCGAAGAAAAATGAGCCCGAATTTTTGTCGTAGAGCTGTTGATAGCCCTCTGCCTGCCCTGCGATAAACTGTTCCAACTTTGCGCGCAGGCGAATCGCCGCTGGATCATTCTGAATTGAAGAGTGCAGAAGCGCGCCGATCGCCTTGGCTGCAGATGCAGTCAGATTGGCATTGTCACCGAAGACAATCTGCACGACTCTCGAGTCCAGTACGGCCATAATTTTGGCGGTGGTATTACGCTGGGCAAACGGTGCCAGTTCGCCGGTAAAAAATCTGTCGCCGTAATCGCCTTTGCGCGGAATCTTGGCAAAGGAGCCATCCTGCTGCGGGATAATCCACCTGCGGGCAACGAGTGCAGCCCAAATTTGAGCAGCCTGTTCTGCGCCGAATACATCGACGAACTTCTGCTTCTGCACCTCATCACTCAGCGGCCCGATGCGTCCAGTCGCATCAAAGCCGAGGAAATTTCCGAGGAGACCGCTGGCACTCACCTGCGGATCGTATTGATCAGCCAGTAGACTCGAAAGCATCAGTTCAAGCTGATCTTTAGCTGCAGTGCCTGAAATATACGGATTATCCGCATAGCCCGCGGCGATATTGGCCAGAAGTTCAAGCCGCTCACCGATGGCTGTTAGTTGTGTAAAGGAGCGCAGATAGAGTCCACGTTCAGGATCCTGATTCCAGCCTTCTACCGGATAACCAGAAAGCGGATCGACCAAACCGTGCTTCGGATTGAGATAGCCCATCGCATTGATAAGCAGTCGCTGCATATTTTGGTGTTGGGGGTTGATCAGCGGAAAATTGAATCCGTCAGGAACCACTGGTACCTCAGTTGGCAGGGCCTGAACACTTCCCGCGACAAGTAAAATTCCGAGCGCCAGGGCAAAAGCGATTTTTTTCATTGCGCAACACTCAAGTATGGCTACGTCAGAGTACTTGGAGATTAACCTCTCTCTGACCCTGTCGTGTAGTACTAGCTCAGCATCCACGGTGTTAAGGACAAATAAAAAGGGGCTGCATCACTGCAACCCCTTAGTATTCTTGCCTTAATTGGCTCCGCCTGCTGGGCTCGAACCAGCGACCCATTGATTAACAG
>Ga0163144_10016641_pt1 | contig 15056 bp, 12 predicted proteins | sample OliLak19BULKMAT1_FD_123175 | JGI IMG/M metagenome (GOLD analysis project Ga0163144, IMG submission 123175) | Freshwater microbial mat bacterial communities from Lake Vanda, McMurdo Dry Valleys, Antarctica - Oligotrophic Lake LV.19.BULKMAT1 | ecosystem: Environmental > Aquatic > Freshwater >... | reverse complement strand
GTCGCGAAGCAGCGCGTGCGGTTCAAGCGTTGCTTGGGCGCCATCGACGATGCGCCGCTATCGCCGCTGCGTTCGGCGGAAGAACTGCGGGCGAGTAGTTCAAGGAACCTCCCCGTCAGCGCGGGTCGGCCGAGGGTACGAGGCGGTGCAGGAGTTCGGCGATTTGCGGAATCGACTCCGCTGTCGCCCCGTCGCGCGACGAGCGGAAGAGTTGGAGGCTCGGGTACCAGGCGGTGGTGACGCGTGACGCCATCCAGCGCCAATCGGCGTCGGGGCCGAGCACGGCCCAGGCGAGGTTGCCCATCGCGCCGGCGAGATGCAAAGCGGTCGACTCGACGGCGATCAGCAGATCGAGCGCGGCGATCGCAGCGGCGGTATCGGCGAGATCGCCGAGCGCCGGGGACAGATCGACGAATTGGGCTTGCGCGATCGCCGCCGGCGGCGCCTGCAGCAGGACGAAATGCACGCCGGGCACGGCCAGCACCGGTGCGAGATCGTCGAATGCCAGCGAGCGGCGCTGCCCGGCGCGGCCCGTCTGATCCGCGCTCCAGACCAGGCCTACGCGCAGCGCGGTTCCGGATTCCATGCGCGCGCGCCATTGCGCGACCAGCGCCGGCGGCACGGTGAGATAGGGCACCGTCGCCGTCAGCTCATCGAGCTGCGTACGCAGCACGGCGGGCACGCTCATGATCGGCGTGCGCGCGGCGAAATCCGGCACCGCCACATTCGGCGGCACGATGGTGATCCCCGGTCCATGCAGCCAGGCCGCCACCCGTGCGAGCTCGGCCTGCACGCCGAGCACGATCTTCTCGCCGCGCGCCGCGAGCAGCGCAGCGAAGCGCAGGAACTGGATCGTGTCGCCGATGTCCTGCTCGGGCTGCAGCAGCAGCGCGCGCCCGCCGAGAGTCTCGCCGTGCCAGCGCGGCTGCGCGAATTCGCGCAACACCGCGCGGCGTCCGAAAGCATCGGGTTCGAAGCGCGCCTCGAGCAGCTCGAAGCCGTGCGGCAGATCGCCGCGCGCCAGCAACGCCAGCGCCGCGCCGATCCGCGCGCCGCGATGCTGCGGCGCCTCGCGCAACACAGCTTCGAAGGCGGCGAGCGCGGCGTGATCGTCGCCGCTGCGGCGCGCGCGCAGGGTCGCAAGACTGACTCGCGCGTCGATGGCGGTCTCGGGAGTCGCCTCGGCGCGACGCAACACCGCCTCGGCCTCCGCATACTTGCCGGCGAGCACCAGGGCCGAGCCGAGGTTGCACAGCACGGCGCCGTCGCGCGGCGCCTGTTCGAGCGCGCGAAAATGCGCGACGATCGCTTCCTCGAACCGACCGCTGGCCTGCAGCGCCAAGCCCAGCGCGTCGCTCGCCTTGGCGTCGGCGGGTGCGATCTCCACCCAGCGCGCGAAGGCGGCGAGAGCAAGCTCGAGCTCGCCGCTGCGCAAGGCGACCCAACCCAGCCGCGCCTGCGCGCGCATATCGTTGGGGGCGAGCGCGGCCAGCCGCCGCGACGCGATCAGCACCAGATCCGTGCGTCCGCGGATCTCCTCGATCTCCGCGTGCTGGTTGAGCAGCGCCGCATCGCGCGGGAATTGATCGGTCGCTTCCAAGGCCGTGGTCGCGGCTTCGGCGAGCCGTCCGGCGTTGCGCAGCGCGATCAGCAGATTGGCGACGATGCGCGGCTCGCGCGGCGCCAGCGCGCGCGCGCGCTGGAACATCTCCGCCGCGAGACTTGGCCTGCCGGTATCGGCGAGCACGGCGCCGTAATTGGCCATCAGCTCGGGATCGTCGGGCGCCAGCTCGACCGCGCGGTCGAGCTTCGCGCGCGCGTCGTCGGCCAGCCCGCGCTTGAGCTGCACGAGGCCGAAGAGCTGGAGCACCGATGCGTTCCTGGGAAAACTCGTCTGCAATTGCCGGCACAGCTGCGCCGCCTCGTCGAAGGCGCCGCGCTCGAAATGCATCATCGCATCGTTGAAGACGCGCTCGGCATCCTCGGCGCCGAGCTTGGGCGCGCGCGTGTTCATGATGCGCGCAGACCTGCGCGGCTGCGCGCGGCGGGTGCGCCGGCGAGGGTGTAGAGCGCGCGCTCCGCCGCCAGCCCGCCGGCCGCCTGGCCGCCGCTCTTGACGGCGATCTCGGCATCGAGCAGCAGGACCAGCGCACGTGACAGCGCGCGCGCATCGAGACGGCGCAGCGCGCGCTTGAACAGATCCTGATCCTTCCAGAACACCGGCGGCCGCAACCGCGCCATCGCGCTGCCGGCCTCGCCGCCATCGCCCATCAGGCTCGCGCACAGATGCAGCCGCGTGAACAGCCGCTGCGCCGCACGCAGGATCGTGACCGGACTCGCGCCCTCGCCGTCGAGCCGATCGAGCGTGCGTGCCAAGGCCTCGACATCGCCGATCGCCGCAGCATAGGCGGCGTCATCGGCATCGATCTCGGCGCTGTCGCCGACCACGGCGCGCGCATCGTCGAGGCTGATCTGCGCGCCGCGCCCGGCATAGAGCGCGAGCTTGGCGAGTTCGCTGCGCGTCACCGCGCGATCGCCGCCCAGGCGCTGGGCGAGCCAGGCAACGGCGTCCTCGGCGAAGCTCACGCCTTCGGCCTTCAGGGTGGCGCGGATCAACGCATCGAGGCCGCGCCCTTCATCGGCGTAGCAGGCGAGCGCCGCCGCATTGTCGGCGCCCTCGAAGAGTTTCCTCAGCGCCGAACGGCCGTCGAGCTCACCCGCCTCGACGACGACCAGCGAATCGCCGATCGGATTCTTGAGGAAGCTCGCCAAGGCCGGCGCCGCCGCATTGCCGCAGCCGCGCACGCGCACCAGGCGTCGGCCACCGCCGAAGGAAATCGCCGCCGCCTCGTCGGCGAGCAGCGCCGGATCGCGCTCGATCTGATCGCTCGAGAGATCGACGACGCGGAACGGATCGTTGAGATCCTCGACCACGTTGCGCCCGAGCTGCGCGCCGCGCTCGCGCACCAGGCCATCATCGGCGCCGAACACCAGGATCGCGTGCAGCGCCTTGTCGGGCGCCTTCAGGAATTTCTCGATGCTGCGCGTCTCGACTTTCATCACACCACGATATTGACGATGCGGTTGGCGACCACGATCACCTTGCGCGCCGGCTTGCCCGCCATCGCCGTCACCACGTTGGGCGACGCGAGCGCGGTGTCGCGGGCGAGCGGTTCGGCGGCGTCGCGCGGCAGATCGATCGTCGCGCGCAGCTTGCCGTTGACCTGCACCGCGATCTTGATCGTGTCATCGAGCAGCAGCGCCGGATCGGCGATCGGCCAGCTGCGATCGCAGAGCAGATCGTTCCCGCCGAGCTCGCGCCACATCTCCTCGGCGAGATGCGGGCACATCGGCGCGACCAGATGAACCAGCGCGCGCAGACTCTCGCCCAGCACCCAGGCTTCGCCAGCGCCCTTGCCGTCGAGCGCCTCGAGCGCGTTGGACAGCGTGCGGATCTGCGCGACGGCCACGTTGAAGCGCAAGCCTTCGATCGATTCGCTCACGGCGGCGATCGCCTTGTGCGTGGCCCGCCAAGCGGCCTCGGCGGCAGGGGAGAAGCTGTCGGGCTTGCGCGTGCCCGGCGGCGGCAGCGCAACCGGCGGCTCGCTCACCAGGCGGTACAGCCGATTCACATAACGCCACGCGCCTTCGACGCCGGCCTCCGTCCATTCGAGATCGCGCTCCGGTGGCGAGTCCGAGAGCATGAACAGCCGTGCGGTGTCGGCGCCGTAATTCTCGATGATCTCCGCCGGCGGCACGACGTTCTTCTTCGATTTCGACATGATCTCGCTGCGACCGACCACGACCGGCCGGCCGGTCGTCACATGCACCGCGCTGCCATCGGCGTTCTTGCGCACGTCCTCCGGATAGAGCCACTCACCGTGCTCGCCCTTGTAGGATTCGTGCAGCACCATGCCTTGCGTGAACAAGCCGGCGAAGGGCTCGTCGAGTCCGACATGGCCGGTGGCGCGCATCGCGCGGGTGAAGAAGCGCGAATAGAGCAGATGCAGGATCGCGTGCTCGACGCCGCCGATGTACTGATCGACCGGCAGCCAGCGATCGACCGCCGCGCGCGTCACCGGATCGCCGGCGCGCGGGCTGCAGAAGCGCGCGTAGTACCAGGACGAATCGACGAAGGTGTCGAAAGTGTCGGTCTCGCGCCGCGCCGGTTTGGCGCAGCGCGGACACACCACGTGCTTCCAGCTGGGATGATGATCGAGCGGATTGCCGGGCTTGTCGAAGCTGACGTCGTCGGGCAGCCGCACCGGAAGGTCCGTCTCGGGCACCGGCACCGTGCCACAGCTCGCGCAATGGATGATCGGAATCGGGCAACCCCAGTAGCGCTGCCGGCTGACCAGCCAGTCGCGCAGGCGGTACAGCGTGGTGCCGCGGCCGACACCGAGCATCTCGAGCTTCTCGATCACGCGCTTCTTTGCCTGCGGCACCTCGAGTCCATCGAGGAATTGCGAGTTCATCAGCGTGCCGTCGCCGATATAGGCGGTGGCGCCGACCTTGAAACTCGCCGTGTCCTCGTCATGCGGCTTCACGACCTCGATCACCGGCAGCTTGTATTTGCGCACGAAGTCGAGGTCGCGCTGGTCATGCGCAGGGCAGCCGAAGATCGCGCCCGTGCCGTAGTCCATGAGCACGAAATTGGCGATCCACACCGGCACGGTCTTGCCGGGCATCAGCGGATGTTCGGCGCGCAGGCCGGTGTCATAGCCGATCTTCTCTGCCGCCTCGATCGCCGCCTCGCTCGTACCCGCGCGATCGCATTCGGTGACGAACGCGGCAGCCTTCGCATCGGTCTTCGCGAGTTCGTCGGTCAGTGGATGATGCGGCGACAGCGCAAGGAACGACGCGCCGAACAGCGTGTCCGGCCGTGTCGTGAAGACCTCCAGCGGCGCATCGCGGCCGTCGATCCTCCAGTTCACATGCGCGCCCTGCGACTTGCCGATCCAGTTCTCCTGCATCAGCCGGACCTTCTCGGGCCAGCGATCGAGCGAGCCCAGGGCCTGCAACAGATCTTCCGCCGAGTCGGTGATCTTCAGGAACCATTGCGCGAGCTTGCGCTTTTCGACCGGAGCGCCGGAGCGCCAGCCCTTGCCGTCGATCACCTGTTCATTGGCGAGCACCGTCTCGTCGACCGGATCCCAATTGACGAAGGCTTCGCGGCGATGGACCAGCCCTGCCTTCATGAAATCGAGGAACAGCTTCTGCTGATGCTGGTAGTAGCCGGGATGGCAGGTCGCGATCTCGCGCTTCCAATCCAGGCTCAGCCCCATGCGCTTGAGTTCGCCCCGCATCGTCGCGATGTTGTCGTAGGTCCATTTGGCGGGATGGATCTTGTTCTGCCGCGCGGCGTTCTCCGCCGGCAGGCCGAACGCGTCCCAGCCCATGGGATGCATCACGTCGAAACCCTTGCCGCGCTTGAAGCGGGCAACGACGTCGCCCAGCGTGTAGTTGCGCACATGGCCCATGTGGATGCGCCCCGACGGATAGGGGAACATCTCCAGCACGTAGTATTTGGGCTTGGCGCCGCCGCTGTCGCTGGTCGCGAAGGCATCCGCCTTCTCCCAGGCCGACTGCCATTTCGCTTCGGTTTCCTTGACGTTGTAGCGCGCCATCGTGTGATCTCTGCTGCTCGATTGGCCCGCAGCTTTAGGCCATCGGCCGCAGCTTGGCAAAGCGATCGATGCCATTTCTCGAAACCGGCCCGGGCATCACGCGATAGAGCTTCAGCTGCGTCTTCGCGAGCGGGATTTCCCGCAGCCAAGCGGGGCCCGGCCCTGCCGCGAGGCGTCGTGCCAGAGCACCCGGCCTGGTCTCATGCGCAAGCAGCGGGCAGAACAGCACCAGCTCGGCGCCACGCCGAGCCGCGATGGCGCGCGAAATCGCGTCCTCGGTCGCATCGAAGAAGCGATGGCCATCGAGGATCCCCGCCTGGTTGCGATGGAATGGCGTGCCGAGCACGCCATGGCGGGTGCGCCAGATCAGCTCGGAGCCGAAATTGAGATGCGCGATCACGATCTGCGGTCGGGCGCCGAGGCCACTCGGATCGTTGAGCGCCGGCACGCCGGCGCGCAAATCGCAATCGCTGTCGAGCGCCGCCATCGCGCGATCGATTGCGCCGCCGCCGCCGAGCTGCTTGACGATCACCGCCAGCGTCGTCGGGCCGACGATGACCAGCGCCATCGCCAGGGTGCGCAGGAAGATCGCGCCGATGCCAGCGGCGAAAATTTCGCGCAAGCACCGCAGCAACTCGGCGATCGCCACCGACGCGGCGAGGCCGCCGAACATCGCGAAGCGGACATGGATCGAGCTCGCCACGACATAGCCGGCGCTCAACGCGGCGATGATCGCCCAGGCCGCGCCCGTTGGCGTTGATCGCTGCCGCCACCACCAGCCGGTCGCTGCGATCACGGCCGCCAGGCCGAGCGCGTTCAGGCGGAGCTGATCGACCAGCGAATCGATGTCGGGCGTGAGGAGCGAGCGCATCTCCGTCGTATCGGCGAGAAACAGCCGCAATACCTCCCGATCGATCCCCGCCATCGGCCCGCGCCAGATCCCGGGCATCGCCCAGGCCAGGACCAGACCGAGCAGCAGACCCGTCGCGCCAAGCAGACTCGTACGTCGCGCCGCCGTCGCCGGATTGAGCAGCGCCGCGACCGACCACAGCGAGGCGAGCAGCGCGACCAGGACGAGTTGATCGAGCGACAGGCGATCGGGCTCGCGCACCAGCGCCGCCGGCCCGCGTTCGATCAGCAAGGCGATCGCGGTGGCGCCGAGTGCGATCAGCCAGGCCCGCCGCGCGGCGTCGGCATGCAGGACGCGCGAGTCGAAGCACCACAGCGCGACCATCACCGCCGCCACGATCGCCAGGGGCATCAGGAATTCCGGCGTCAACCAGAGCCCCAACGCGGCGGCGAGACCAAACGCGATCGCGCCCGAAGCGCGATCCGGCGCACAGACCAGGCGCAGCGCCCCGCCGATCAGCACAGCGATCGCCAGCGCGACGAGCGCGTGATGATCCGGCCGGCCGGCGAGCGAATAGCCGAACAATCCGATATGCGCGAGGCTCACCAGCGCGACCAGCGGCCGCGTCGGCGCGGCGATCAGCGGCCGCGCGGCCCAGGCGAGAGTCAGGATCGTCGCGAGCTGGAACAGCGGCGACACGGCCGCGCCGGCGACGAAGATCGCGGCGCGGCGATCGAGCGCCAGCATCAGCGGCGCCGCGAGCAGCGCGATCGCCGCGTCGAGCGGCCGGGTCCAGTTGAGGACGTCACCGAAAGGCGCGTTGGCGCGCGGCATCGTGGCGTCGAACCACGCGCCCGTCGTCACGAGCTGCTCGACCCGCGCGAGCCACATGTAGCCGTCGCTATCCGGAATCCGGCCATCGAGAACGGGCGTGGTGCCGGTGAGGATCAGCCCGGCATGACCCAGCGCCCAGACCGCGGCGATCACCGCGTAGACGCTCACGCCACCGCCTGGCCGGTGAGAATCATCTGCGAGAGGTCGTGCGCGCTCAAGCCGCGCGCGCCACGCGCCGCCACGCGCCGCCCTTGTTTGAGCACGAGCACGTCGCTCGCGACGGCGAGCACGTGGTCCATGTTGTGGCAGACGAGAATCACGGCGACGCCGGATTGCGCGAGGCTGCGGATCAGCGCCAGCACGCGCTCCGTCTCGCGCACGCCAAGCGCCGCCGTCGGCTCGTCCATCACGATGAGGCGCGCATTCCAGCGCAGCGCGCGCGCGATCGCCACCGCCTGGCGCTGGCCGCCGGAGAGCAGCGCGACGGCCGTACCGGTCGACGGCATATCGATCTTGAGACGCGCGAGATATTCCGCGGCGCGCGCGCGCATCGTCCAACGATCGAGCAGATGCAGCCAGCCGCCACGGGTCAGCTCGGCGCCCATGAAGACGTTCTCGGCGATCGTCAGGCGCGGCGCCAGCGCGAGGTCCTGGTAGATCGCGGCGATGCCGCGCGCGAGCGCATCGCGCGGAGTCGCGAGCTCGACACGCGCGCCGTCGATCAGGATCTCGCCTTCGCTCGGCGCCTGCGCGCCGGCGATCACTTTCATCAGCGACGATTTGCCCGCGCCATTGTCGCCGCAGACGCCGAGCACCTCACCGGCCCGCAGCGCGAGCGTCACGCCATCGATCGCCTTCAACGCACCATAGGCGACGGTGATGTCACGCAGCTCGAGGATCGGCGGCGACGGCATTTGCGCGCGCGCCTCACCACGGCCACGCGCCCTCGGCCGGCACATTGGTCTGATCGACGAGGACCGTCGGCACGAGCACGCGCGCGCCGGCGACGAAACGCTCCTTGGGCTGCTTCTGCACGATGATCTTGTCGGCGAGATCGACCGCGATGGCGCCCATCTTCTCGAACGGGATGGCGACGGTGGCGGCGACCAGGCTCTGCGGATCGCGGATGCGCTTGAACGTCTCCTGCCCGCCATCGACGCCGGTCAGCAGAACTTCGCCCTTCTTGAGGCCGCGCGCCTGCAGGATGTCGTCGATGATGAAGGCCTGGCCGTCGAACGCCGTCCATACGGATTTGAACTGGCCCTGATGACGCAACGTCAGCGTCTCCATGCCCTGGCGCACGTCTTCCTGCCAGCCCTGCGGCTTCGCCATCACGTGCTGGCCGAGCAGCTTGACGCCCGTGTTCTCCGACATCACGGCGTCGAACACCTTGCCGCGCGCGCGCGTCGAGACGTTCTGCTCGTAGCGCTGCGCGAGCATGCCGCCCTCGTAGTTCATGCGCGCCAGCAGGTAATTCGTGATCTGCGCGCCGGCGGCGAAATCATCGACGGAAATGTCGAACAGCGCGTTCGGCGTCGTGTTCGCCATCACCGTGATGATCGGGATGCCCCTGGCCTTGGCGGCGGCGAGCTGGCTCTCGGCCTCGTTCACCCGCGCCATGCACAGGATCATCGCGTTGACGCCGGCCTGCACGAGATTGTCGATCTGCGCGACATGCTCGGGCTGACTGCCGCGCGAGTTGAGCAGCGTCACCTGCCAGCCCTTCTTCTTGGCCTCGGCATCGACGCTGTTGGCGACGCGCGCATGCGTCTCCGACGACATCTGGAAAGCGACGACGCCGAGCTTGAACGGCGTCTGCGCGCCGGCCTGGTGGGCGGCGGCGAGCGTGGCGGCCATGGCGCCGGTCTTGAGCGCCGCGCGGCGCGTGAGCGTATCGATCATCATCCCTGGGTCTCCCTGTTTGAATTTCACTTATGCAGCCCAAAGGCCGCCCGCTTCAACCGGCTCGCGGACAACCCCACCGACACCAGGATGATCGCGCCGAGCACGAGGTCCTGAACGTAATATTCGTAACCGAGCAGCACGAGGCCATTGGTGAGACAGCCGATCAGCAGCACGCCGACCAGCGTGCCAGGCACGTTGGGCCGGCCCGGCTCGATCGTCGTCATGCCGATCAGGACTGCGGCGATCGCGCGCATCAGGAAATCATAGGCCATGGTCGGCGCCGCGGTGCCGAGCGCGGCGACGAGCAATACGGACGTGAGTCCGGCGAGCGCACCTGAGAGCAGCAGGCCGAGCTGCTTCATCCGCCGCACATCGATGCCCGCGAGCCGCGCCGCGTCCTCCGCTTCGCCGGTCGCGATCATGTGCGCGCCAAGCCGCGTGCCGCGGATGGCGAGATGCGCCAACGCCGCCACCGCCACCATCCACACCACGAGCACGGGCACGCCCAGGACATCGCCGCGGCCGAGCATCAGCACGCTCGCCGGCGGGCGCTTCACATAGGCGATGCCGCCGGTGATCAGGAAGGCGCCGCCATTGGCGATCGTGCCCGTGGCCAAGGTCGCGATCAGCGAAGGGATCTTGAAGCGCGTCACGGCGAGGCCGTTGGCGAGCCCGAAGGCGATGCCGACGCCGATCGGCGCGGCGATCGCCAGCGCCACGGGAAAATCCCTGGCGAGCAGCCCGCCCATGCACACCGCGCCGAGGCTGCAGACATTGGCGAAGGAGAGATCGAGCTCGGCGACGATCAAGGCCAGCGTGAAGCCGACCGCGAGGATCGCGAGAAAGCTCACCTGCCGCAGGATGTTCAGCAGGTTTCCCGCCGCCAGAAAATTCGTCGCCGTCGCGGCGAACACCACAAACAGCAGCGCAAGCGCCAGACAGGTGCCGTAGCGCTCGAGGAAACGATCGGCGGCGTGGATGGTCATCGCGCGCGCATCCGCGCGATCGCGTCGAGGAAGCGCGTGTAGCGCTGATCGAGCACGGCGTGGGAAGCGGTGTCGGGCGTGAAGCGGTCGATGCGCGGGGTCGGTGGTTTTCCACCGGCGAGGATGAGCGCGCCGCGCAGGCCGGCTTCCTCGATCGCCGGGCGCGCCAGAACGACGCCCCAGGAATCGGCCTTGATCTGGCACCAGAGATCGGCGCGCGCGCCGCCGCCGCCGACCAGGATCTCCGCCGGCGTCACGCCCGACGCCGCGATCGCACGCGCGAAGACGAGGCGGTCGTGGAACGCCACGCCTTCCATGACAGCGCGCGCCAGCATCGCCGCGCTGCTGTCGCGCGCCAATCCGGCGAAGCCGCCGCGCAGATCGGGGTCCCAGAACGGCACGCGTTCGCCGGCAAGGTAGGGCAGGAACAGCGGCACCGCGGCATCGGCTGCGACCGCGCTTGCCGCGGCCACCGCTTCTGCGGGTGTGATGTTGGTCAGGCGCGCGAACCAGACCAGGCAATCCGCGCCAGCCTGGCTCGGCCCGCCGAGATGGAAACACCCGTCATCCCAGGCGACGCCGAGCAGACCATCGGCCTGCGCCGGCGTGGCGAGCATCAGCCCGTTCACCTCGGTCGTGCCGGAGAGGTTGTAGGCGCGGCCGGGATGATGCGCGCCGAGCCCGAGCGTCGCCGCCCAGGTGTCCATCGCGCCGACGACGACCTTCGCGCCGGCCAGCCGACCCAAGGCGCCCGGCAAGCCATCGCGTACGATGCCGAGCGCGGCGCCCGGCGCCAGCAAAATCGGAAACAATCCGATCTCGAGCTCGGCCGCGGCGAAGCGATCGCTGAGGTAGCGTCGCGTCTCGCCCACCAGCGGCGCATTCGAGGCCGGGTCGCTGGCCGCCACGCCGGTCAGATGAAACGCGATGAAATCCTTGGGCTGCAGGATTCGCGCGATACGCCCGAAGCGCCGCGGTTCATGACGCCGCAGCCAGGCCAGTCGCGCCAGCGGTGAAAAAACCGTGATGGCGCCGCGCGCGCCGAGCCGCGAGTCGATATCGCTGGCCTCGGCCACGGCACGCGTATCGCGAAACGTGATCGCCGGACGAACCACCCGTGCTTCCCGGTCGAGATAGATCTCGGTGCGCGTGAAGGCGGTGATCGCGATCGCCGCCACGCGCGGCTCTCCCGCGGCGGCGAGCGCCTCGGCGATGAGCGCGTCGAACTCGGCCAGCCAGAACGCCGGATCCGCCTCGGAATCCAGCGTCAGCGCGTGCTGCACGCGCGCGCGTTCCTCGCCAGACGGACCGAACAGCGCGACGCGAAACGAACTGCCGCCGAGATCGGCAACCAGCACGACGGGTGCGTGCGGACTCATCCGAGCCACACGATCTCATGGCGTGACGCCGAATCACCGAGGCGTCTAGACTCGCGCGCCATCGCCATGATCAAGAAGCTCCTCGTCGCCGGCATCGTCCTGCTCACCGTATCCGCGGTCGGGCTGTACCTCGTCTTCATGAATTTGCCCAAACTCGTCAAAGTCGAAATCGAGCAGCAGGGCTCGAAGGCCCTTGGCGTGAGCGTGCGCGTGGCCAGCGCCAAGCTGACCGAGCAGGTCCCCGATTCCATCCTGACGCTGACACGGCTGACGATCGCCAACCCGCCGGGCTTCTCGGATGCGCAGGCGATCACGATCGCCGAGCTCTCGATCCGCTACGATACCAAGGGCAGCGACGCCAAGAAGATCACGGTGCGCGAGATCCTCGCTGCCGGCGTGACGGTCTCCTATGAGGGAAGGTCGCGCGACAGCAATCTCGAGATCCTGCAGCGCAATGCCCTCGCCGAGAGCCGCGCCCGCGCGGGCGGGCGGGCGGGCGAGACGCCCAAGCTTTTCCTGGACGTGTTTTCCACCGGACCGGGCCGCTTGACCGTCGCGCACGAGGTGCTGACCGGCCCGCCGCTGGTGACCGCCATGCCCGCGGTCGGCACCGGCGGGATCGGGCGGCGTGAGAACGGCGCCATCGCGCCCGAATTGGCGCAGCGCCTGATCGGCGTTCTGGCCACCGAGGCCATTCGCGTGGGCATCGCCGAGGTCCAGAAGACGCTGAACCAGCGCGCGCGTTAAGCACGTTGATTGTACTGGGTTTTACGAAGCCTTCATACCTCAGGGCCGAAATTGGCGCGGCATGTCCATCATTGCTCCGATCGGCCGTGGCGCCGCCCCCGAAATCCGAGATGCCATCCAAAGCGCCGCCAAGCGCACCGGCGTCTCGTTCGACTTCATGGTCCGTCAGGCCGAAGCCGAAAGCAGCTTCGATCCCAATGCCAAGGCGGCGACCTCCTCGGCGACCGGCCTCTACCAGTTCATCGAGAACACCTGGTTCGACATGGTGCGCCAGCACGGCGCCAAGTACGGGCTCGGCGACGCGGCGGAAGCGATCAGCGCGGGCCCATCGGGCCGCCGCAGCGTGAGCGACCCGGCCCTACGCGAAAGAATTCTGGAACTGCGCAAGGACCCCAAGCTCGCCGCGGCGATGGCGGCCGAATACACCAAGGGCAATCAGGACCATTTACGCGCCACGCTCGGCCGCGCCCCCGTCGCCACCGACCTCTACATGGCGCATTTCCTGGGGCCGCAGGGCGCGAGTCGCTTTCTCGCCGCCCAGGCCGCAAATCCCAATCAATCCGCAGCCGGGATCATGCCCGATGCGGCGGCCGCCAACCGCAATGTCTTTTTCGCCGCCGATGGCCGCGAGCGCAGCCTGGACGAGGTCTATGCGCGGTTCGCCAAGCGTTTCGAGGGCGCCGCGCCGACTGGCCAGACGATCGCGCCCGACATCGTCGCGGCGGTCGCGCGGACCGAGCGCAGCGGCGCCATCCGCGGCGGCACGCTGTTCGCCGCGGCGCAGACTCGGCTTTCCGTGCTTCAGGGCCTGTCGAATCAGGCGGTGGCGCCGCTGACCATCGCCGCCTTGGCGGCGCTCGACGATCGTCACGGCCGGACTTTCGCCGGCCGCGCGGCCAAGAAGGGCCTGCTCTAACGCATTCGGGCCGCGCGCCCGAATTGTGCTTGCGCGCCGGGCCCGAGAGCCCGTCTCCTGGCGGCCGACATGATCGCCGCTTTCGCCAAGACGATCGCTCAGCTACGCGAGCCCTCCCTGCGCCGCTTGCTCTTCCTGTCGATCGCCCTCGCCTTCGCAACCTTCATTGCCCTGCTGACGATCCTGTGGTTCGCGCTGCCTTGGCTGGCGGCGCTGCTGCCGCAGTCGGCGCCGACCTGGGTGAGGACGGGCGTCGAGATCGTCACCGGCCTGGGCGCGGTTCTGCTGTCGATCATCCTGTTCCCCGGCGTGGTGACCGTGATCCAGACCAGCTTCTTCGTCGATCGCGTTTGCGCGGCGGTCGAGGCGCGGCACTACCCGGGCCTGCCGCCGCCGCGCGGCTCGAGCCTCGTCGAGCAGAGCGTGTTGGCCCTGCGCTTTCTCGGCCTGGTCATCGGCCTCAATCTGGTCGCATTGCCGTTCTATTTCGTGCCGGTGCTCAATGCCATGGTGTTCGCCGCGCTCAACGGCTATCTGATTGCGCGAGAGAATTTCGATGCCGTGGCGCCGCGCCGTCTCGACGTCGCGTCCCGGCATCAGCTCTGGCGTCGCCGACGGATGCGTTTCTGGGTTGCGGGCGCCGTTTTCGCGTTGCTCATGACCATTCCGTTCGTCAATCTGGCGGTCGCGATCGTCGCCGCTGCGGCGATGACCCACCTGGTAGAGACGTCGCGCCGCGAGGCGGGCGCCGCGTGAGCTCTGACCCGGACCTAGGTCCATCAATAAGGGGAGAACGACAGCATGTTTCGTCGCAAGAAAGACAATGAAGACGATACCCGCCCGCTGATGTCGGAGTCCGATTCGGGCGCCGATCTTCAGAAGGTTCCGGCCCGCGCCGCCAGCGCGGCCACGCCGGCGCCAGGCGCGGCCATTCCGCCGCGCGGCACGGCGATGCCGCCCGTCGCGTCAGCGCGCCCGGCCATTGCGCCGACGCCAGCCGCGCGCCCGGCCATCAACGACTCCGAAGGCAAGAAGCTCATCGTCGGTCGCGACATCATGCTCTCGGGCAAGATCACGTCCTGCGACAAGCTGGTCGTCGAAGGCCGCGTCGAGGCCGAACTGTCGGAGACCCGCGCGATCGAGATTTCAGAGAACGGTTTCTTCAAGGGCACGGCGGAGATCGAATCCGCCGAGATCGCCGGCCGCTTCGAGGGCACAATCACGATTCGCCAGCGCCTGTTCATCCGCTCGACCGGCAAGATCAGCGGCACGATCCGCTACGGCACGGTCGAGATCGAATCGGGCGGCGAGATCTCAGGCGACGTCCAAGTCTCCGGCGCGCGCAGCGACTGACCCGACCGGGTCGGTCCTGGGCGTGACCACGAGCGGTAGCCTTAACCCCGGCCGCGCCGGGCGCATCGTCACCTGGTGCGCCCTGGCCGGCGGGGCTTTCACGCTCATCGGCTGCGTTGCGCCAGCCGGCGATGGCACGACCGAAAGCGGTGGTTCGGTCGCTTCAGTCGAACCCGGCGCACGCGCGCCGATCGAGCGCGACGTCGAGCGGCTGATCGGCCTCTCGCGCGAACGCCTGCGCGAGATGCTCGGCGCCTCGGCCTTCGCGCGACGTGACGGCCCGGCCGAAATCTGGCGCTACGCCACCGATGATTGTTTCCTCACGGTGTTCCTGCATCGCGGCGACCAGGCCCGCAACGCAACGCTGACCGTCCAGCACGTCGAGGCGCACCCGCGCAATCGCGCATCGGCGGCATGGGTCAACAAACGCAGCTGTTACGGCCAGATCCTGGAAATCCG
>Ga0163144_10016639_pt1 | contig 15056 bp, 14 predicted proteins | sample OliLak19BULKMAT1_FD_123175 | JGI IMG/M metagenome (GOLD analysis project Ga0163144, IMG submission 123175) | Freshwater microbial mat bacterial communities from Lake Vanda, McMurdo Dry Valleys, Antarctica - Oligotrophic Lake LV.19.BULKMAT1 | ecosystem: Environmental > Aquatic > Freshwater >... | reverse complement strand
TAGGTGATTCAGCGGAGAAACGTAGCGTCGTCTGCGTGCAAGGAGATGCAAGAAAGGGCGCTGATGCGCATTTCTGGCCTGCCCGGAGGGACTCGAACCCCCGACCCCCAGCTTAGAAGGCTGGTGCTCTATCCAGTTGAGCTACGGGCAGCTCGGTCGGTCTCAGCGAGTTTCCGCGCTGGTCGGGGCGGCGGGATTCGAACTCGCGACCTACTGGTCCCAAACCAGTTGCGCTACCAGGCTGCGCTACGCCCCGAACGGGCGCGATTGTACGCAGGGGTTCCTGCGGCGCGGCGTGCGGCGACCGGGGACGACCGGTCAGCGACGCTGATACTGGGCGGGATAGTCGTCGAGCTCGATGCCCTGGTTCTTCCACGAGCGCAGCCAGGGGAGGACGGCGATGTCGGCGATCGTGTATTGGTCGGCGGCGAGGTAGCGGCTGGACGCGAGCCGCTTGTCGATCACGCCGTACAGGCGCCTGGCCTCGTTGCTGTCATCTTCTGCCCGTTCGGCGTGGCCCACGAATACACTTCGATCATCGCAATCGTCCTCGAGTCGTCGGCAGGTGCGCCGCTGCCGGGGATGACTCTAGCGGAACGGAGGCGCCGATGTTCAAGAGCTTCTTCGCCAACCAGGGTCTGGGGCCGGATTTCGGCGAAGTCTCGGCCTGGGCCAAGCGGCGCGGCCATCAGTTCAAGCGCGAGCGCGACGGCAACGGCTTCGTCATCGACGGCAAGGTCGAGGACCTGCCCTGGCGGCTCGAGTGGGGCCCGCCGCAGCGACCGTACATCCACGGCAAGGAGCTCAGGCTGCGGATGGCGCTCGGCCTGCCGCCCGACCTGCAGATGCTGATCGTCTCGAAGTCGCTGATGGAGCAGCTCGAGAAGCAGGCGTTCGAGCAGTTCACCCAGAGCAACCAGACCGAGATGGGCGACGCCACGCCGGAAGAGACCCGCTGGCTGGTGATGTTCCCGAAGATCGCGATGAACGGCTCGAAGCTGCTGCGCTCGAGCTTCGCCGGCGTCTCCAGCCTGCCCAACGAGGGCCCGGCCTGGATCGAGGGGCCGCTCGGCCATGCGCTCGAGCGTGCCGCCGGCACCTTGCTCCGCCTGATGCCGCCGTTCGTGCTGATGACGCTGCGCGGCAAGCTCTACATGCGCATGGAGCTGAGCAGCGCCGACGAGACCGATGTCGCCGCGGCGCTGGCCCTGTTCGAGACCGCAGGCACCGAGGCGCTGCGGGTCGGCCGCTCGCGTGGCGACGAGCCGGTCACCTGGGCCCAGACCACCTCGACCGCCTGGCAGGCGCTGACGCCGCCGGGCAGGAAGCGCGGCGACAGCTGAGCCGCCGCCGCCTCAGGCGGCGTGCTTGCCGAGCTCGATCTTGGCGATCGCGTTGCGGTGCACCTCGTCGGGACCGTCGGCGAAGCGCAGGGTGCGCGCGCCGGCGTAGAAGCCGGCCAGCGGGAAGTCGCCCGAGACGCCGCCGCCGCCGTGCACCTGCATCGCCCAGTCGATCACCTGGCAGGCCATGTTCGGCGCCACCACCTTGATCATCGCGATCTCGGCCTTGGCGGTCTTGTTGCCGGCGACGTCCATCATCCACGCCGCCTTCAGCGTCAGGAGGCGCGCCATGTCGATCTGGCAGCGCGCCTCGGCGATGCGCTCGCGGGTGACGCCCTGCTCGGCGACGGTGCGGCCGAAGGCCACCCGGCTCGAGGCGCGCTTGCACATCAGCTCGAGCGCACGCTCGGCCAGGCCGATCAGGCGCATGCAGTGGTGGATGCGGCCCGGCCCGAGCCGGCCCTGCGCGATCTCGAAGCCGCGGCCCTCGCCGAGCAGGATGTTGTCGGCCGGCACGCGCACGTCCTTGAAGTCGACCTCCATGTGGCCGTGCGGCGCGTCGTCGTAGCCGAACACCGAGAGCGGGCGCAGGATCGTGATGCCCTTGGTCTCGGCCGGCACCAAGATCATCGATTGCTGCGAATGGCGCGGTGCGTCGGGATCGGTCTTGCCCATGAAGATGTAGACCTTGCAACGCGGATCGCCGGCGCCACTGGTCCACCACTTGCGGCCGTTGATGAGGTACTCGTCGCCCTTGCGCTCGATCCGGGAGGCGATGTTGGTGGCGTCGGACGAGGCGACATTCGGCTCGGTCATGGCGAAGGCGCTGCGGATCTTGCCGTCGAGCAGCGGGTCCAGCCACTGGCGCTTCAGCTCCTCGGAGCCGTAGCGCTCGATCGTCTCCATGTTGCCGGTGTCGGGCGCCGAGCAGTTGAAGACCTCGGGCGACCAGGGCACCCGGCCCATGATCTCCGCCAGCGGCGCGTAGTCGCCGTTCGACAGGCCGAATTCACGGCCGCTGCCCTGGGAGTTCTTGCCGCCGGCGGTGGGCGGCAGGAACAGGTTCCACAGACCCTGGGCACGGGCCTTCGGCTTCAGCTCCTCGATCAGCTGCAGCGGCGTCCAGCGCTTGCCCGCCTTGGTGTTGGCCTCGATCTCCGATTCGTAGCGCTGCTCGTTCGGGTAGATGTGCTCGTCCATGAAGCGAAGCAGCTGCGCTTGCAGCTCCTTCGTGCGCGGGGAGAATTCGAAGTCCATGGTGAATCCTTGGCGAAGTTCGGGGAGGACCGGGCCGGGGCCCGGGAGTCGGGCGTCAGGGTCTGATGGCGCCGGGGGCGCCGTGCTGGGCGATCTGCCAGCCCATCTCGGCCAGCGGCCGGGCGCCGGCGGCCGACTGGCGCGCCTGCGCGCTCGAGGCGGTGCCCGCCTCGACGCGCTTGGCGATGCCCTGGAGGATGCCAGCCATGCGGAACAGGTTGTAGGCGAGATAGAAGCGCCAGTCGGCCATCACCGCGTCGGGGTCGGCGCGGCCGGTGCGCTCGCAGTAGCGGCGCACGTACTCCTTCTCGCTCGGGATGCCGAGCGCGGCGTGGTCGAGCCCGCCGATGCCGCGGAACGAGCCCGGCGGGATGTGCCACGACATGCAGTGGTAGCTGAAGTCGGCGAGCGGATGGCCGAGCGTCGACAGCTCCCAGTCGAGCACGGCCACTATCCGCGGCTCGGTCGCGTGGAACACCAGGTTGTCGAGCCGGTAGTCGCCATGCACCACCGACACCTTCGAATCGTCGCGTGCGCTCGCGGGCATGTGCGCCGGCAGCCATTGCATCAGCCGATCCATCGCCTCGATCGGCTCGGTGATCGAGGCCAGATACTGCTTGCTCCAGCGGCCGATCTGACGCTCGAAGTAGTTGCCGGGCTTGCCGTAGTCCGCCAGGCCCACGGCCTGCGGGTCGACCGAGTGCAGCGCCGCGATCACGCGGTTCATCTCGTCGTAGATCGCGCCGCGGCCGGCGGCATCGAACGCCGGCAGCGACTGGTCCCAGAGGACCCGGCCGGTGACGAACTGCATCAGGTAGAAGGCGCGGCCGATCACGCTTTCGTCTTCGCAGAGGACCAGCATCTCCGGCACCGGCACGCCGGTGCCGTGCAGGGCGCGCATGACCTTGAACTCGCGCTCGATCGCGTGCGCCGAGGGCAGGAGCCTGGCCGCCGGACCCGGCTTGCTGCGCATCGCGCAGGTGTGCGTCGGCGTCGTCAGCTTGTAGGTCGGGTTCGACTGGCCGCCCTTGAACTGCTCGACCGTCAGCGGCCCGGCGAAACCGGGCAGGTGCGCCTGCAGGTACTGCTCGAACCGGGGCAGGTCGAACGCGTGCTGCTCGGCGACCGGCTTGGTGCCGGTATTGGCTTCGGGGATGCTCATCGACCCATTGGAATCGCTCTGCGAAAACCCTGCAATCGAAACCGACCCGGTCGTGGGCGCCGCCCCAGGGCCTGTTACTGTAATGACAGGCTCTAGCGCGCAGCGATGGCGAGCAGCTTGTCCTTCGACAGCACCACCAGTCGGGTCGGCTCGATCCGCACCGCGCCGTCGCGCTCGAAGCCCTTCAGCTCCTGGTTGACCCGCTGGCGCGAGGCGCCCAGCATCTGCGCGATGTCTTCCTGGGCGAGCTGCAGGCCGATCCGGATCTCGCCCGCCTGCTCGACGCCGTAGCTGCGCGCCAGCAGCAGGATCTGCTTGGCCAGCCGCGCCGCCAGCGGCCGGGTGTTCAGGTCCTCGACCGCGTCGAACAGCAACCTGAGGCGGCGGCAGTTGAGGCGCAGCAGCGCGTCGTAGAGCTCGACGTGCTGCGCCAGCAGATCGCGGAAATCGGCGCGGCGCACCACCAGCAGGGTGGTCGGGCCGTGCGCATGCGCGTCGTGGGTGCGCGGCATGCCGTCGAACAGGGCGATGTCGCCGAACCAGGTGCCCGGCTCGACGTAGGTGAGGGTGATCTGCTTGCCCGAGAGCGAGACCGAGCTGACGCGCACCGCCCCGAGGGCGCAGCCGCACCATTCCTGCGCTTCGGCGCCGCGCGCGCCGAGGATGGCCCCGTCGGCGAGCCGGCGCACGACCGCGCGGGACAGGATCGCTTCGCGCAGCGGCTGGGAAAGTTTGGAGAACCAAGAGCCGGTCTCGATGTTCGACTGTTCCTCGATTGTGAGAACCGGCGGATGCATGTGCAGTCCCTGACGTGACAGCCGCGCTCAGGAGAATCGAGGCGCGCGCTTCTCGAAGAAGGCCTGGATGCCCTCCGCGCCGTTGGCGTGAAACAGGTTGTCGAGGAAGAGGTCGCGCTCGGCCGCGAGCTGCTCGGAGAAGGTGCTGCCGCTCGCCTGCTCCAGCAGCTCCTTGGCGCTCGCGACCGCGTTCGGCGCCATCGCCGTCAGCTGCTCGGCCAGCCGCATCGCCGCGTCGAACGCGAGGCCGGGGGGCGTGACCGCGGCGACGACGCCGTGGCCCCGCAAGGTCTCGGCCGAGACCGGCTCCGCCAGCCAGACCAGCTGCTGGGCGAGGGCGCGCGGCAGCGAGCGGGCGAGCAGCCAGGTGACGCCGCCGTCGGGCGAGAGCCCGACCTTGCCGTGCGAGACGACGAAGCGCGCGTCGGCGCCGGCGACGATCAGGTCGCAGGCGAGGGCGAGCGAGAAGCCGGCACCGGCGGCGGCGCCTTCGACGGCGGCGATCACCGGCTTCGGATAGGCCCGGATGGCGGTGATGAAGTGGTGCAGGTGCTCGATCATCTGCCGCTGCGCCGGCCGGCCCGCGGCCCGCCGCTCGAGCAGGCCCTGGAGGTTGCCGCCGGCGCAGAAGTGGGCGCCTTCGCCGCGCAGCACGACGGCGCGGACATCGTCCTTGCCCTCGCTCGCGCCGAGCGCCTCGATGCCGGCGGCGAGGACCTGGGCCGAGAGCGTGTTGCGGGTCGCCGGATCGCTGATCGTCAGGACCAGCGTCGCGCCGCGTCGCTCGGTGACGAGCTCAGCGGGCATGGCGCCGCGACGCCGTCCGCGGCGCGCGCTCCGGGCACATGGAATGCGGCCTCTGCATTCGCGGAATTGTGTCACGCAGGCCGGCGCCGCGAGCCCGTTCGCAGGCCTGCGACGCGGGGGTCGCGTGCTAGAGTCGTTTCGGCCTGAACACGCCGCGCATGCCGAGACTTTCGCTCCACTCCGCCCTCGGCACAGCGATCCTCCTGATCTCCCCCCTGGCCATGGCGCTGGGGTTCGGTCCCACGGCGACCCGGACGACGCTCGGCCAGCATCTCGACTTCAGCGCGAGCGTGATGCTCGATGCCGACGAGACGGTCGCGCGCGACTGCGTCACGGCCGAGGTCCTTGCCGGCGACAACGCGGTCGCGCCGCGCAACGTCCGCGCGGTCCTCGAGGCGACCGGCGACCCCGCCCGGCGCGTGGTCCGGGTGACGACGTCGATCGCGATCGACGAGCCGGTGGTCACGGTCGAGATCTCGATCGGCTGCGGCTCGCGCATCACGCGCCGCTTCGTCGCCTTCATCGATCCGCCGTCGCTGCGCCTGGCCGAAGCGGAGCCGTCGGAAACGGTGCCGCTGCCGAACCAGTACATCGATTCGCAGACGGTGTCGCTCGCCGACATCGCCCGCCAGGCCGACGCGTCTCGGCGCCGCGGCAGCAGCGAGGTCCGCGCCGGCGACGCCGACCGGCCGTCGCGCAACGTGCGCCGTGCCGACCGCGCTGCCCGTGCCGACCGTGCCGACCGTGCCGACCGTGCGCCGGCCGCCGTCATCGTCGCCAGCGCGACGTCGACGGCGCAGTCGCGCCCGCGCCGACAGGCCGCCGCGCCCAAGCCGGCGTCGCGAACCCGAACCGCCCTGGCGTCGGCGCCACGGGTCGCCGGTGCCCGCCTGCGCCTCGATCCTCCCCGTGCCGTTGCGCTGGCCGCCCTGCCGTCGCCGGCGGCAGCGATCGCGCCGCCCGCCGCGATCGCCCTGGCGGCACCTCGTCCTGCGGCGGCCGCGGGGCCCGCACCGGCGCCGGCCGCCGCGCCGGTCGTCCTGGCGCTCGCCGCCCCCAATCCGCTCATGGCCCAGCTGGCCGCGGCCGCCGCCGCTGCCACCGGCGCGAGCATGCCGGCGGCCAGCGCCGAGCAGGAGCGGATGCAGTCGCTCGAGGCCGCGGTGGCGCGCATGAGCAGCGAATCGCAGGCGACGCATCAGACGGTGGCGGCGTTGCAGGCGCGGGTTCGCCAGGCCGAGGACTCCCGCTATCGCAACCCGCTCGTCTACGTCCTGGCGGGCACCACGCTGCTCGCCATCCTCGCCGCTGCGCTGCTGTGGTGGCTGCGGCCGCGCCAGCGCCGCCGGGCGCGCTGGTTCGACGCCCAGGCCAACCAGCAGGCCCGGGCCGCCGCGCGCGGCGGGCCGTCGACCTCGGCCGGGCTGGCATCGCAGCCGACGCCGCTGTCGCGACCGGTCGCCCTGTCGCCGCCGCTCGACCGCCCGGCGGCGCGCCCGGCACCGCCGCGCCTGGAGCCATCGTCGGGCTGGAACACCGGGCCGACCAGCCTGATGCAGACGACCCAGCACGCGTCGATCGGCGGCCTCGAGGTGACGACCGTCCTCGGCCCCGAGACGTCGCGGACGTCGTTCGAGCCGTTCGCCGGCGGGGCGAGCGCGCGCCAAGGCGGCGAGCTGACGATGGAGGAGCTGATCGACCTCGAACAGCAGGCCGAGTTCTTCGTCGTGCTCGGCCAGGACGAGGCGGCGATGTCGCTGCTCGAGGGCTACACCGACCACGGCGGAATGAGCCCGCTGCCTCACCTGCAGCTGCTCGAGATCCATCAGCGGCGCGCCGACCGGGCCGCCTACGACCGGGTGCGGCGCAGCTTCAACGAACGCTTCGACGCCAATGCGCCGGACTGGAGCTTCGACCTGCATCGCGGCCGGACCCTCGACGACTATCCGCAGACGGTCGCGCTGCTGCAGTCGCTCTGGCCGACGCCGCTGTCGGCGATGCAGGCGCTCGACAACCTGCTGTTCCGTCGCCGGGACGACGAGGACACCTTCGACTTCCCGGCGTACCGCGAGCTGCTGTTCCTCTACTCGATCGCGCGCGAGACCTCGGGCAACGTCGAGACCGATTCGGGCTCGATCGACCTGTTCCTGCCGCTCGAGGACGCCCCGGTCGAGGCGAGGCCTTCGCAGCACGCCAGCCTCGAGGTCGACCTCGATGTCTCGCAGTGGCCGGAAGACGCGTCGATGAGCGACCTGCTCAGCCGGCCCCGGCCCTCGGGCCGCCGCGGCACCGCCTGAGCCGGCCGTGGGGCGGCCTCAGAGCGAGGCCAGCCGATCCAGCGCCAGGGCCAGGGTCTCGTCCTTCTTGCCGAAGCAGAAGCGCGCGATCCGCTGCTCGAACGCATCGGCGTAGAACGCGGAGAGCGGAATCGCGGCGACGCCGATCTCGGTCGTCAGCCAGCGGCAGAAGTCGGCCTCGGGCTTGTCGCTGACCGCCGAGTAGTCGACGCACTGGAAGTAGGTGCCCTGGCAGGGCAGGGCGCGCAGCCGGGTCTTCGCCAGGCCGGCCCGGAAGAAGTCGCGCTTGGCGCGGTAGAAGGCCGGCAGGCCGAGGTGATGCGACGGTTCGGCCATGAACGCGGCGATGCCGTGCTGCATCGGCGTGTTGACCGTGAACACGTTGAACTGGTGGACCTTGCGGAATTCCGCACTCAGCGCCGCCGGCGCGGCCGCGTAGCCGACCTTCCAGCCGGTGACGTGATAGGTCTTGCCGAAGCTCGAGACGACGACGCTGCGCGCCGCGAGCTCGGGGTGGCGGGCGACGCTCTGGTGCTCGCCGTCGAAGACCATGTGCTCGTAGACCTCGTCGCTGATGACGAAGGCGCCGGTCGGCCGCAGCAGCTCGGCGAGGCGAAGCATGTCGTCCTCGGACCAGCAGGTGCCGCTCGGGTTGTGCGGCGAGTTGACGACGACGGCGCGGGTGCGCGGCGTCAGCGCCGCGGCGATCCGGTCGAAGTCGGGCGCGAAGCTGCCTGGCGTCAGCGGCACGTGCACCGGCGTCGCGCCGGCGAGGACGATGTTCGGGTCGTAGCTGTCGTAGCTCGGGTCGAGGACGATCACCTCGTCGCCCGGATGGATCAGCGCCAGGATCGCGGTCAGGATCGCCTGGGTGGCGCCGGCGGTGATCGTGATCTCGGTGGCCGGGTCGTAGCGATGGCCGTACAGCGCTGCCATCTTCTCGGCGACGCGCTCGCGCAGGGCCGGCACGCCGGCCATCGGCGGGTACTGGTTGAGGCCGCCGCGCATCGCCGCGTCGACCGCGTCGAGCAGGCGCGGATCGCAGTCGAAGTCCGGGAAGCCCTGGCCGAGGTTGACCGCGCCGTGCTGCTGCGCCAGCGCCGACATCACCGTGAAGATGGTGGTGCCGACCTGCGGCAGCCGGCTCTCGACGGCAGGCGTGAGGTCCGCGAAGGCGGCCGGCCCGCCGCCGGGCCGCCCCAAGGCGGGCCGCGCCCCCTCGGGGGGCAAGGAACGAAGTGACTGTGGGGGCACCATTTCTATAGCTGGTAGTCCTGCGGGTCGCCGGCCATCGCCCGCTCGACCAGCGAGCGGGAGAGGCGGTCGGAGAGCATCTCGGCGAAGGCGTACACGAAATTGCGCAGGTAGGCGCCGCGCTTGAAGGCGATGCGCGCCACGTTCTGGCCGAACAGGTGGCCGGCGGGTCGCGGCACCAGCTCGCCGCCTTGCGGCTCGTCGCGCATCGCGATCTCGGCGACGATGCCGATGCCCAGGCCGAGCTTGACGTAGGTCTTGATCACGTCGGCGTCGATCGCCTCGAGGACGACGTTCGGCACCAGCTGGCGGGTGGCGAAGGCGGCGTCGATCCGCTTTCGGCCCGAGAACGACGGGTGGTACGAGATCAGCGGCAGCGGCGCCAGGTCCTCGAGCGTGACCCGCTCCACCTGCGTCAGCGGATGGCCCGCGGGCAGCACCAGCACGTGCTGCCATTCGTAGCAGGGCAGCGACACCAGGTCGGCGTAGTTGTTGAGCGACTCGGTCGCCAGGCCGAAGTCGCCGACCTCCTCGTAGACCATCTTCGCGACCTGCTCGGGCGTGCCCTGGTGCAGGCTGATCGTCACCTTGGGAAAGCGCTTCCGCATCTGCGCGATCCGGTCGGGCAGGAAGTAGCGCGCCTGGCTGTGCGTCGTCGCGATCGAGAGCGTGCCGGCGTCCTGCTGGGAGAACTCCTCGCCGATGCGCTTCAGGTTGGCGACCTCGCGCATGATCACCTCGATCGACTTCAGCACCTCACGCCCGGGCTCGGTGATCCGGCGCAGGCGCTTGCCGTGGCGGGCGAAGATGTCGATGCCGAGCTCGCCCTCGAGCTCCAGGATCGCCTTCGAGACCCCCGGCTGCGAGGTGAACAGCGCCTTGGCGGTCTCGGTGAGGTTCAGGTCGCGGCGGACCGCTTCCTGGACGAACCGGAACTGGTGGAGGTTCATGGGAGGCGCGAATTATTCACCGAAGCGGGCGGCCGCGAGCGCGGCCGAGGCGACGACGGCGATCACCGCCTCGTTCTCACCGATCGCCGGGTGCAGCCGCAGCTCGACCTCGGCGAGCGAGGCGCGGACCGCCTCGACCAGCGGCGGCAGGTCGTTGCGCAGGTGCCCGCCCATGCCGAGGAACAGCGGGACGATGTCGATCCGCCGGGCGCCGGCGGCAGCGAGCCGGCGCGCCGCCTGGCCGAGGTCGGGCTCCATCAGCTCCAGGAACGCCAGCTCGACCGGGCGGGCGGGATCGGCGAGCCGGATCCGGTCGGCGATCGCCAGGAACGGCTCGGCCCAGCGCGGATCGCGTGCCCCGTGGGCGAACAGCAGCAGTCCGGCGCTCATCGGTTGCGCACCAGCCAGGCGAAGGCGCCGAGGGAGACCATCAGGTACAGCGCGCCCGGCGCCGCGGCGACCATCCACGGCGTCCAGTTGCCGAGCAGGCCGAGGTGGCGGGAGACGTTGTTGAGGAGGACGAAGCTGACGCCGAGCATGATGCCGATGAAGACCTTGAGGCTCACGCCGCCGGAGCGGGCGCTGAGGTAGGCGAACGGCAGGGCCAGGCCGATCATGACCAGGCAGGCGAACGGATAGAGGGCCCGCTTCCAGAACTGGATCTTCTGCAGCTGCGCTGCCTGCTCGTTCTCCGAGAGATGGTCGATGTAGCGCCAGAGCTCGAGCGTCGACATCGTCGTCACCGGCAACACGGCGGCGGCGACGACCTTGGGCGACAAGGTGCTCTTCCAGTCGAGCGAGGCGAGCTTCTCCTGCTTCGCGCTGGAGTCGATCCCGGCATCGCGCCAGCGCGTGAGCTCGACGTCGCTCAGCGTCCAGCGGCCGTCCTCGTGCACCTTGGCCTGCGCGGCGCTGGTGCGCGAGACCAGCTGGCCGTCGCGGTCGAACTCGAAGATCCGCACCTGGCGCAGGGTCGAGCCGGCGCCGGCCGAGCCGATGTTGATCGAGTAGTTGCGCTCGCCCTCCGGGGTGTCGACGTGCTCCTTGATCCAGGCGCCCGAGCGCTCGAGCTTGAGGCTGCCGCGGATCGCCGCGCGCAGCTGGCTGGCGACGTTCTCGCTCACCGGCGCCAGGTAGTCGCCGACGACGAAGGTGACCACCCCGAACGCCAGCGCCAGCCCGGTCAGCAGCGCCAGCGCCCGTCCCGGGCCGAGGCCGCCGGTGCGAAGGATCGTGTATTGCGAGGTCTGCGCCAGCCGCGCCAGGGCGTAGATCGCGCCGATCAGCACGGCCAGCGGCAGCAGCTCGTAGAGATGGCCGGGGGCGAGCAGCAGCGAGTAGGCGAACGCGTGCAGGACGGTATAGCCGCGCTGGCCGACGTCGCCCAGCTCGTCGACCAGGTCGATGAAGAAGAACAGGGCGAGGAAGGCGAGCGCGACGAAGGCGACCGCGGAGACGATGTCGGCATAGAACAGCCGTCGCACCGTCCTCATGCGGCGTCCGGCACCGCCGCGTCCTGCCGCCGTCGGCCCCGGCGCCGCGTCATCGCCACCCGGGCCGTGCCGTGCTCGCGCCACCAGAGGAGGCCGACGCCGAGGGCGAAGGCCGAACCATGGGTGACGAGCAGGGCTGGGCCGAGGCCGAGCCGTCCGGCGCTGACCCACGCCTTGCTCAGGTTGACGAAGTTGTAATACGCGAAGAAGCCGAGCAGGGCGAACAGAAGGTTCCAGTTGCTCGCATGCCTGGGGTTCGAAGCCGACATGCCGATGCCGAGCACGAGCATGTTGGCTCCCGCCAGCACCAGCCCGAGCCGCCACGCCAGCTCGCCCTGGTTCAGCGCCGTCGGCTCGCGCAGCAGCTGGATCGTTGGCCGGGCCTTCGGCGGCAGGATCTCCCCCGGGTCGATGACGCGCTCGCCGGCCAGCGAGCGGAAGCTCTCGAAACGCGACAGCGTCTTCTCGCCGTTGCTCGCGTCCTGCTCGTTGCGCTGCCCCTTGTCGAGGACGATGAAGCGGTTGCCCTCGGCGGCGTCGATGTGGCCGCTGCGGGCGGTGGTGACCGACTCGACGCTGCCGCGCGAGGCGACGATGAAGACGTTGCGGCCGCGGGTCGCGTCGCTGGCGGCACCTTCGAAGAAGAAGGTGCGCTCGCCGTCGGCCGAGCTCTGGAACTGGCCGGGCGCGACCCGCGAGAGATCGGAGCGGCGCTCGAACACCTCCTTGAGCTGGGCGCTGCGCTCGTTCTGCCACGGCCAGACGAACAGGGCGAGCAGGGCGATGACAAGGAGCACCGGCCAGCTGGTCTGCAGCACCGGCCGGACGAAGCGTTGCAGCGACACGCCGCTGGCGAACCAGATCGTCATCTCGCTGGCCCGGTACATGCGCGACAGCGTCGCCACCACGGCGACGAACAGCGAGAGCGCCAGCATCGTCGGCAGGTTGCCGAGGCCGATGAACGCGAGCAGCAGCGCCACGTCCTGCGGGTCGACACGCCCGACCGCGGCCTGGCCGAGGGTGCGGATGAACAGGATGGTCAGGACGATGGTCAGGATCACGACCAGCGTGCCGCCGAAGTTGCGTGCCAGCTCTCGACGCAAAGTGGAATCGAATAACATCGTTCGGTTGTTCACTGCTCGGGGAATTATGGACTTCGGTCACCGCGTCACGCCTGCGCAAAGCCTCGTCAAGCTCGAGGTCGACGCGCTCGTCCTCGTCGTCGCTGCGGGCTCGCTCGACAGCGGGCTGGAGGCGCCGCTGGCCGATCTGCTCGCCGATGCCGTGGCCCAGGGCGACCTCGCCTTGAAGAAGGGCAAGACGCTCTATCTGCATCGGCCCGCGGGCTTCGCGGCGCGGCGGGTCGTGGTCTCGGTCGCGGCCGATGCCTCGGCGAAGTCGTTCAAGAGCGCGGTTGCGCACGCGCTCGTTCCGCTGAAGAACGGCGGCGCGCGCAGCCTCGCCGTCGGCTGGGCGGGCGCGGGGACGATGGGCGAGGCCCACGCCGAAGCCGCCGTGCTCGCCCTCGCCGATGCGAGCTACCAGTATCGGCACACCAAGCCCAGCGCCCCGGCGCCCTGGGCCACTGAATCGCTGACCCTGATCTGCCGGAAGGCCGAGGCCAAGGGCGTGCAGGCCGGGTTGACGCGCGGCGCGGCGATCGCCGAGGGCGTGACCCTGGCGCGCGAGTTCGGCAACCGCCCCGCCAACGAGTGCACGCCCGCCTGGCTGGCGCAGCAGGCGAAGAAGATCGGCAAGAGCTTCGACCTCGACGTCGATGTGCTCGACCGCAAGCAGATCGAAAAGCTCGGCATGGGCTCGTTCCTCGCCGTCTCCCGCGGCTCGGCCGAGCCGCCGCGCTTCATCGTCGCCCGCTACCGGGGCGCCGCCAAGGACGACGCGCCGGTGGTTCTGGTCGGCAAGGGCATCACCTTCGACACCGGCGGCATCTCGATCAAGCACGCCGCCGAGATGGACGAGATGAAGTTCGACATGTGCGGCGCCGCCAGCGTGCTCGGCACCCTGCATGCGGTGGCCAAGCTCAAGCCGCGCCTGAACCTCGTCTGCATCGTCCCGGCGTGCGAGAACATGCCGAGCGGCACCGCGGTCAAGCCGGGCGACGTGGTCACGAGCCTCTCGGGCCAGACCATCGAGATCCTCAACACCGACGCCGAGGGTCGCCTCATCCTGTGCGACGCGCTGACCTACGCCGAGCGCTTCAAGCCGGCGGTGGTGGTCGACGTCGCGACCCTCACCGGCGCCTGCGTGATCGCCCTCGGGCACCATCACTCGGGCCTGTTCAGCGCCGACGACGACGTCGCCGCCCGGCTGCTGGCGGCGAGCCAGGCGGCCCTGGATCCGTGCTGGCGCATGCCGCTCGACGAAGAATACGGCGAGGCGCTGAAGAGCAACTTCGCCGACATGGGCAACGTCGGCGGCCGGCCGGGCGGGGCCATCACCGCCGCCATGTTCCTGCGCCGCTTTGCCGGGAAGTACCCGTGGGCCCACCTCGACATCGCCGGCACCGCCTGGAAGTCGGGCACCGCCAAGGGCGCGACCGGCCGTCCGGTCGGGCTGCTGACGCACTTCGTGCTCGGCCACGCCCGATAGGCCCGCCGCCGCGCCCGGCGCCCCCTCCGTGACCGAGATCCGCTTTCATTTCAACGTGCCCGGCAGGACCGGCTACGCCTGCCGGCTGCTGCGCAAGGCCGCCCGCCAGGCGGCGGCGGTCGCGGTCACCGGACCCGAGGAGCGGCTGGCCGAGCTCGATCGCGAGCTCTGGGCGATGGGTCCGGCCGAGTTCGTCGCCCACGCCTGGACCCGCGATGCCGAGGCGGTTCCCGCCCGCCTGCGTGCCGGCATCGTCTGGCTCGCCCCCGATCCACTGGAGGCGCCGGTGCACGAGACGCTGCTCAACCTGGGCGACGCCGCGCCGCGCGGCTTCGAGTCGTTCGAACGTCTGATCGAGCTGGTGTCGACCGAGGAGGCCGACCGGACCGCGGCGCGCGAGCGCTGGAAAGGCTACGCCGGTCGCGGCTACGCGATCGCCGGGCACGAGGTGACCGGATGAGCACCTCGGGTCCGACCCGGACGCCGCCGGGCAGCATCCCGACGCTGACCGAAGTCGTGCCGTGGCCGGAGTCGCCGTCGGCGTCTCCGGCTGTGCCGGCCGGTTCCCCGCCCGCCGGCAGCCCGGCGCCTTCGACATCGCCACCGGCACCGGCACCGGCACCGTCCGCCGCCGCGGACCTTCCGGTCACGCCTGCGGCAGCGAGTCCGGCGCCACCCGATCGCGTTCCAGCCGCACCCGCGGCCAGCCCTGCAACGCCCGTCGCCGGTCCACCACCGTCGGTGGCCTCCGACCCGGTCCCGACGAACGTCGACGCCGTGGTGCCTGCGGTGGCCAGCCCGGTCGCGCCGGCCGCTGCGCTGCCCCCGTCGACGCTTCCTCCCGCCCCGCCGCTGCCGCCATCCGCCCCGGAGCCCATCGCCCCGACGCCCGCCTCCGTCGCGCCGGCGTCCGACGCGCCGACGCCCGCCGCCCCTGCGACTCCGCCGGTGACCGAGGCGCAATTGAGCCAGCGGGTGCTGGCCGATCTGCAGCACCAGCTCGACCTGATGCTCGAAGTCCGGCTGCGCGAGGCGCTGGCGCCGGTGCTGGCCCGGGCCGCCGACGCGCTGATCCGGGACGCGCGC
>Ga0163144_10016637_pt1 | contig 15057 bp, 15 predicted proteins | sample OliLak19BULKMAT1_FD_123175 | JGI IMG/M metagenome (GOLD analysis project Ga0163144, IMG submission 123175) | Freshwater microbial mat bacterial communities from Lake Vanda, McMurdo Dry Valleys, Antarctica - Oligotrophic Lake LV.19.BULKMAT1 | ecosystem: Environmental > Aquatic > Freshwater >... | reverse complement strand
GCGGTTGATGGAGCAAGCAGGGCCAGGACGCCTGCGGACCATCGCGCATAGGGTTCGTCTGGATCCACATCGACATCGATCCGTGAGTAGATCCGCTTCGCGCCGAGATCGGATAGACGATTGTCAAACTCGATGCCGCATTTACAAAAGTCAGGGTAGCTGGTGTCGCCCAAGGCAAGCACGGAGTAGGAAACTCCCTCAAGGCGGGGCGCGTCATCACTGTGCAGCCAGGTGTGAAGATCGGTGGCGGTATCGGGAGGTTCTCCGTCGCCGTAGGTGGAGGTGATGATGAGAAGGTTTTGTTCCTTGGGCAAGCGCGCGCGGTCGTAGGTGGCCATGTCTTGAAGTTCCGGCTCGAAGTTGCCCTTTTTGAGGGTTTTGACGAGTTTCTTGGCAAGTCCTGCGGCGGTGCCGGTTTGTGAGCCATACATCACGGTGACAGGCACGGAGGGAGAGTTTTGGGCAGCGGCTTGATTTCCTTGGGCAAGCGCCTTGGAGAGGAAATCATTGAGCCAAGCGCGTTGCTCCGGGGTGAACGGAGCGTCCTCGGGGATTTGAATCGAAAAAGCCATGATACTGAGTCTGGGACGGGTGCCAGCGGCGGAACGTTTGCCACGGGTCATCAATTTTCAAGCCCGTTTTATGCCAATCCCACAGGATTTCGGCTCATGGTTTGAATGAATCCAGCAACCTTGCTTGCATCACGAATACTTCAAATCCTTGGATGGGTCCAACTCGTAGTCCATGGTGAAGTGGCTGACCATGTTTGGTTTGAGATGCTTTTCCATCAGCTTGAGATGATAGGGATCATCCTGGGTGATTTTGAGTTTCTCACGCGAATCCACTTCGATGGAAAAGAAAAACTGCCATTGGGAAGTCGGGTCGAGGTTGCGCCCGGATCTGACACCCATGACTTCAGGGATTTTCAACAACAGGCTGCGACTCGTCCGCACCAGTTCTTCCATCATTGCCTTGTCCACCTCTGGCTTGAGCTGGAAGTAAACGACATGATGGATCATCGGCAGGAATTTAGGATTTCCAGTTGAACGCGCCTTTTTTCAAGGCGTAAACGTAGGCAAAAACGAGGATGCCTGCAAAGCCAGCCATGCTGACAAGCGCGGTCGGTCCCTGTGCTGCTAGATCGCGGAACTGCACCGCCCAAGGATACATGAAGACCACCTCGATGTCGAAAATGACGAACAGCATCGCAACCAGATAGAATTTCACCGAGAACCTTGGTGCGCCGTCGCCGATGGGTAACATGCCGCATTCGTAGGCGCTGTCTTTGGTCGCATTGCGTTTGCCAGAGCGGCCGAAGACGATGCTCAGCGAGAGCGTGGTCACGGCGAATCCGAGAGCGATCAGAATTTGGAAAAGAACGGGAAGGTAATCTTGTGGCATAAGTCAGGCGGATGACGCAGCAGTCTTAGTCGGTGACGCCGTGGATGGGTAGAAAAAAAACCCGTGCCTTCGATGAGGCACGGGTTTGTAAGAATCTCAGGCGATTACGCCTCTTCTTGTGCAGCGGCTTCCTGGGCAGCAGCGTAAGCGCTGGATGCTTCATGAACGCGAGCGGTGCCCTTATATTCCTTGCCGAGTTTTTCAACAAGGCCGCGAGTCACAAGGTTTTGAAGTTTCTCGTAAGCACGCAGACGGAGCATTTCTTCGCCGCCGCTGACAGCATTGCGAACCTTGAGGTTTGCGAACACTCTCTCGAAAAGATCGTTGAACCCAAAGATCTTTTTCTCAGCAAGAACGTTGCAAAGTTCATCAGTGACATGGTCTGGAAGGCGGCGTGAGAATCTGGTACGTTTCGTGGTAATTGCCATAACGACATGACCTTACACCCAAATGTGACAAAAGCGACTCAAAAAAGATGAAATATCCAAAGGATTTCTGAATATTTAGCAAGAGCTTAATAAAATAAATCACGTAGGGTCAAATTCTTCCTGGATGCCTGCTTGACAGCCCCGGATTTTTCGGCATCTTCCGCGTCCCACCGCGTCGGTAACGTGGTGGGATCTCTATTCCCATGAAAAAGGACCTTCATCCGAAATACAATCCGGTCGTCTTCGTTGACATGACCACCGGGAAACGCTTCATCACGCGCTCGACCAAGACTTCTGAGAAGAAGGAAATCATCGACGGTGTGGAGCACAGTTTGATCTCGATCGGTATCACCTCTGATTCCCATCCATTCTTCACTGGTCTTGCCCAGTTTGTGGATACCGAGGGACGGATCGACAAATTCCAAAAGCGTTTCGGTGCGGTTCGTCGCGTCGGGAAGCCGAAAATCGACTGATCCCAGTTATTTCTAGAATTTTTCAAAACGCCTGGTTGCTTCGTGCGACCGGGCGTTTTGTTTGGATCTCTTCACAAGCGCAACGATCACGGCAAAACCAGCGAGACCGATCATGATCCATTGTGAGCGGCGGGGAAACAAGCAATCAGAATAATAGATCTCATTTGGACCGAGAAGGCGCGGGTTTGTAGTGATTGCCATGATCTCGAAGGTGAATGTATCGATTCACCTTTTTTGAGCCAATGGAGAGGATGTCGAGCAACCAACAACCCAGTCCCAACAAAAAAACCGCACCTCGTGAGAAGTGCGGATTTTTGAAATTGGGAAGTTCTCGAAAGGCGGATTAACGCTTGGAGAACTGGAAGCGGGCGCGGGCACCTGGCTGACCTGGCTTTTTCCGTTCCTTCATCCGTGGGTCACGAGTGAGGAATCCGAGTGGCTTGATCACCTTGCGGTTTTCAGGATCCACCAGGGTCAGCGAACGGGAAATCGCGTGGCGAATGGCGATCGCTTGGGATTGCTTGCCGCCCCCTTTGACGACGACGTTCAGGTCGAACTTATTCGAAAGCGACAGGGCAAGAAACGGTGCGAGCACGTGGTTCTGAAGCTCGATCGTTGGAAGGTATTCTTCGAAACTGCGTGAGTTGATGATGATCTGGCCGGTGCCTTCGGTCATCCAGACGCGGGCGACAGCGGTTTTGCGGCGGCCGGTGGCGCTTTGAGTAGTGGTGGCGGTCATTTTTCGGGGAAATTAAGTTCAGAAACGATTAGCGAATCGCGTGGGCGGTGGGTGCCTGGGCTTCGTGTGGGTGAGATTCACCTGCATACACCTTGAGTTTGCCAAATTGGGCGCGTCCGAGGCGGGTCTTCGGGATCATTCCCCAGACGGCGCGCTCGACGAGGAGAATGGGACGACGCTCGCGAACGATGCGTGGAGTCTCAACCTTCTGGCCGCCGACATATCCTGAGAAACGGCTGTAAATCTTGGAAGTCTCCTTGGTGCCGGTCAGCACCACTTGGTCTGCGTTGATCACGACGACGAAATCGCCTGTATCTACGTGGGAGGTGAAAATAGGCTTGTGCTTGCCACGCAGGAGGCGTGCGGCCTCTACAGCGACCTGGCCGAGGATCTTGCCCTTGGCGTCGATCACATACCATTTGCGTTCGACTTCATGCGGCTTGGCGGAAAACGTCTTCATGTGCTTGTATAAAAATGGCTCCGAGCACATAGGATGCGCGAAGGGGTTGGGAAACTAGGGAGCGAGTTTGCGGGTGTCAACGGGAAATCTCACGAATTTTCTCGATTTCCATCGGCATGGGGCGATTCAAATTCCCGCACTTTTCATGAACCCCTCATCAGGATTTCGTGGCCGCAGTCGATGATGGGCGTTTGACTGGGCCAATGCTTTCGCGATGATCTTCGCGGGTTCCATGCCTGTGAGTCTCTGGCCGAGGCCGCGGCAGGGGTAAGTGAGACGGTTGAAGTCGATGCCCAATTGCTGGTGAGCGGGTGGTCGCAGGGCTGATTGTCATGGAAGGATTTAATAACCCAGCCACGCCAGATTTTTCCCGACTCACATGGGTGATCGGTAAACATCAAGCCAGTAAAGCCTGTAAAAAATCAGGTCAAGTTTCGACAAATTCATCTTACGATTCAGTGAGGCACATCAGGACGCGGCGCTGAGAGCATCGCGGATTTGCCGGGTTGCTGCTTGAGGATTGCTTGCCTGGAGGAGAGCTGAAACCACAACGATCCGCCGTGCCCCCGCAGTGAGAACCTGCGGCAGCGTTTGCGCGGAGATTCCGCCGATGCAGTAAGCGGGGATGTGGGTGCCGACATCGCGCTCCATGAGGGCGATGTCATCGAGGCCAATGGCTGGACGGCCGGCTTTGGTAGGGGTGGGGAAAAGCGGACCAAAGCCGATGTAGTCGAAGCCTTCTGCCAGGGCGGCGCGGGCTTGCGCGAGCGAATGGGTGGAACGACCGATGAATTTGTGAGGGCCCATGATCGCGCGCGCGTCGCTGAGCGGCCCGTCGTCCTGGCCGATGTGGACGCCATCCGTACCGATGTGTGCCGCGAGATCGGGAAAATCGTTGAGGATGAAGGGGATTCCGGCGGCACGGCAAAGCGGATGCAGGCGGCGGGCGACCCGCTCGATGGTGGCGAGGTCGTGGTGCTTGGCACGGAGCTGGAGGAGGTCGGCCCCGCCAGCTAACAGGGCGGTGGTGACGGATTCTGCCGCTTCCTCAAGGACATAGCCGAGGTCGAGAATGCAGTAGAGGCGTGGGTCGTTCATCGGTTCTATAGGTCCTATTTGTCCGTATAGGTCCGAGCTCTTTTCACTTCACGCGCTCTTCCAGGTATCTGGCAACCCAGCCGATGTCATACGTGCCGGCGGCAAAGTCGGGGTGGGCGATGATTTCCTGTTGGAAGGGAATGGTCGTCTTGATGCCGCGGATCATGAACTCTCCAAGGGCACGCTTCATGCGGGCGATGGCGATTTCGCGGGTGGCACCGGTGACGATGAGCTTGGCGATCATCGAGTCATAGTGGGGTGGCACGGCGTAGCCGGAATAGACGTGGGTATCGACGCGTACGCCTTTTCCGCCGGGCGCATACCAGAGGCTGATGGTGCCGGGACTCGGGGTGAAGTTGTTGAATGGGTCCTCGGCATTGATGCGGCACTCGATGGAGTGGCCGCGCGGGGTGGCTTCAAGGACGTGACGGGAGAGTGGCTCACCGGCCGCGACGCGGATCTGCTCCTTGATGAGCTCGCAACCCATGACTTCTTCGGTGATGGGATGCTCCACCTGGATGCGGGTGTTCATCTCCATGAAGTAGAAATTTTCCGCTGCTTCATCGACGAGATACTCGATGGTGCCGGCGTTCTGATAGTTGATGTTTTTGATGAGTTTCACCGAAGCTTCCCCCATGCGTGCCCGCAGCTCGGGGGTGAGCAGTGGCGATGGGCACTCCTCGATGATTTTCTGGTTGCGGCGCTGCATCGAGCAGTCGCGCTCGCCGAGGTGGATGAAATTCCCGTGGGAGTCGCCGATGACTTGGAACTCGACGTGGTGCGGATTGATGACGAGTTTTTCGAGATAACAAGCTCCGTTGCCGAAGCAGGCGACGGCTTCGTTGGATGCAGCTTGGAAGAGGCTGATGAATTCCTCTTCTTTGAAACAAGGTCTCATGCCGCGGCCACCCCCACCTGCGGTGGCCTTGATCATGACGGGCAGGCCGATTTTTTTTGCTTCGACCAGGGCGGATTCCGCATTCTCCATGATGTCGGAGCCGGGGGTGATGGGAACTCCGTTGGCGATGGCGGTGGCGCGGGCCGTGGCCTTGTCACCCATCATCGAAATCACTTGATGCGAAGGGCCGATGAAAGTGATGCCTGAGCTGCTGCAAATTTCGGCAAAACGGGCGTTTTCGGATAGAAATCCGTAGCCGGGGTGAATGGCATCCGCACCCGTAATCTCGGCGGCGGCGATGATGCGGTCGATTTTCAGATAGGACTCCTTGCTGGAGGCTGGACCGATGCAGACGGACTCGTCGGCAAGTTGGACGTGCATGGAATCGACGTCGGCTTCGGAGTAAACGGCGACGGATTCCACATCGAGTTCGCGGCAGGCGCGGATGATGCGGAGGGCGATTTCGCCGCGGTTGGCGACTAGGACACGTTTGAACATGGGAAGTGGTGGAAAGTGATCAGTGATCAGTGAGCAGTGATCAGAAAGAGGCATCACTTGATGCGGAAGAGGACATCGCCATATTGAACCGGGGTGCAGTCTTCGGCGACGACGCCGCAGATGGTGCCGGAGCGTTCGGCTTTGATCTCGTTCATGACCTTCATGGCCTCGATGATGCAGAGGGTCTGGCCAACGGAGACGGTGGTTCCGATTTCAACAAAGTTCGGGACGTCCGGCGCGGGCTTTGCGTAGAAAGTGCCAACCATGGGCGAGGTGATTTCCGCACCATCGGCGACTGCCGGAGCAGGGGTGACAGCCGCAGGAGCAGCAGTCGGTGCGGGAGCGTAGGACGGCGTCCCACCGGAAGGGAGGGCAGCCATGAGGCTGCGGAGGTCATCAAGGTCAGCACCTTTTTTGAGTTTGAGGTGAAAGTCCTTTTTGGTGAGGTCGAAGTGGGTGAGCCCGTGCTCATTCATGAGTTCGACGATTCGACGGATTTCCTGGAGTTCCACGATAAGAAAAGGTTGGTGGTTGGTATGTTAGGCGGACGTGCCCTGAAGAGTGCGTCTCACCGGGGAAGCTAGAAGCAGTGGGGAAAAAGCGTCAAGCGGAATGGGTGGGGTTTGAAAGGCTTGTTTTTCAAGTGGGGTGGCATTGACTGGCCGAGGAAATGACGATTGATCCAATAGCCAGGGTGCGGAGCTGTTTCGGGGGGAAATTCGCGGTGCCGCGACAGCCGGGGCTCTGTCCGAGTGCGTGGGGCCGACTGGTTTTTCATCCGGAGTATCGCAGTGCGGAAGCGGTGCGGGGGATCGAGGGGTTTTCGCATTTGTGGCTGATTTTCGGGTTTCATGAAACGGTGGGGCAGGGGTGGAAGCCAACGGTGCGTCCACCACGATTGGGTGGAAACCAACGGGTGGGGGTGTTCGCGAGCCGATCCACTTTTCGGCCGAATGGGTTGGGCTTGTCATTGGTGAAGCTGGAGGGGGTGGATACCGGTGGGGCGGATGGTCCAGTGCTTCTGCTGGGTGGGGTGGATTTGCTGGATGGGACGCCGATTTATGATGTGAAGCCGTATTTGGCGTATGCGGAGGCGGTGCCGGAGGCCGTGGATGGATTTGCGGGGGAGGGGATTCCGCGTTTGAAAGTCGAGGTGGGTGAGGCGGCGGTGAGTGATTTCGAGCGCTTGCCGGTGCGGGCGCGGGCGGTTTTACAGGAGGCATTGGCGCTGGATCCCAGGCCGGCAACGCTGGGGGAGGATTCGAGGCGGGTGTTTGGAGCTTCGCTTTGTGGGTGCAACGTGCGGTTTACGATTTGCGACGGGGTTTGCCGGATTTGCGAAATTGAACCGGCGGAAGGTTCGGGGTTGAATAGTTAAGAGTTCCAAAGTATTTCTCTTTTCATGAAGCGGCATTTGTTGGGAATGACGGGATTGGCAGTCTTCTTGTTAGGGCTGCCAGCGTGTCGAAAAAGCGGTGATGAGACCTTGAAGTCCGATCTGGGCGATGCTGGCTATCAGCTGACGACAGAGGATTGGTTTCGTGCGACCCGACAGAATGATGTGGCGGCTTTGAAAAAATTCGTCGTGGGGAAATTTCCGGTGGATGCGAGAGATGGGACCGGGGATTCCGCGCTCCACGCAGCTGCGGCGGCGGGGGCGCAGGGCACGGCGGATTATTTGATGGATCGTGGTCTAGCAGTTGACGTGCGGGGTGCTTTGGATCGCACGCCGTTGATGGCTGCGGTGATGGCGGATCAGACGGAGATGGTAAAGTGGTTGCTGCGTCAGGGGGCGGATGCGGGATTGAAAGACAAGGAGGAGTTCAAGCCGCTCATGATTGCGGTGCGTGAGGGGAAGGCTGGCCCGGTGGTGGAGCTGGCACCCTATGATCGCGTGGATCTTGATTCCGCGCTCCTGCTAGCAGCATTGGTTGGGCGGACGGATATGATCGATACGCTCACGAATTTCGGGGCCTCTGTTTACGCTCGCATGGAAGATGGTCGGACGCCGTTGATGGTTGCCGCGGAAAATGGCCATGGCCCGGCGGTGAAGTTGTTGCTGGATCTGGGGTCAAGTCGGTTGAGCACGAATCAGGACGGGAAAATGGCTGCCGAGTTGGCGACTTCTGCGGGCCACCAGGAAATTGTAGCCATGATTTCACGCGAGCCGCTTCCGTTTGATTTGGCCTTAGAATCGCCGGTGGAGGTCGCCAAGGGGATGGATGAGTTTTTGGATGCCGCCGCCGCAACGCCAAAGTCTGAGGGCAGCACGGACGTTGCGAGTAAATCCGCGACTTCCATTCCGATTGAAGGCGAGACGCTCAGCACTCCGGTGGCGGTTCAGGAATCTGTTGGAAATCAAATCTTCGCGAAGAAGGAGCGGGCTAAGGCGGGCGAACCGCCAACAGCCGCCGCCGTGCAGAGTGCGGGTTCGCCTGCATTTCCGATGCCGCCCCTGGTGATGAGGCATTACCGGGAAAGTGAATTGCCAATCAGCATCCGCACGGTGGAAGGCGATGAGGCGACGGTGAGCATCGTGGGCAACAGCCCCCGAATTGCCAAGGTGCGCGCTGGCGACGTCATTCCTGGTTCTAAATTGACGGTTGTGCGAGTTCAGCGCCGGATGGAAAGCAGCAAGGTCAATCTCGATGTGCCTGCGGAAATCTCTGTGGTCGAAGTCCGTGATGGGACGAGCGGTCGCACGCGTGAATGGATTTCCGGGGTGCCTGCCAGCTCCCATGATCCGGTGGCTCTCGTGGAAGATGCGGCGACAGGCAGGCGCTATGTCGCGTCACCCGGGCAACGATTTAAAGGGGCCGATGGCACAGAATACCTGATTTCCGACGTCCGCCCGAATCAAATGGTGATTCAGGAGGTGTCCTCCGGAATGGTACAGACGATCCCCTTGCGTGGTCCGCGCGGTTAAGATAGAACCACGGGCATGGAAACTGAAACTATCATCGATCACGGCGATCCGGTCCGCCAATTTTCTGTGATGCTCCCCAATCGTGCGGGTGCTTTGGCAGCCATGGTCAAGTTGTTGCGGTCGCTCGGGATCGAGGTGATCGGTCTGAGTGTGCAGGATTCCCGAGATGCGACAGTGGCCCGCTTAGTGCTTTCTGATCCGGATTCTGCGGAGCATTTGTTCATGGAAAAAGGAATTCCTTACACGACTTGCGAATTGGTGGTGATCGCCATGCGTGAATCCGGGCCAGGATTGTTGCAGTGTCTGGACTCACTGATGATCGCGGAAACCAACATCGATTTTGCTTATGCGCTCATGCCGAGCCCTGAGGGTCAGTCGATGTTGGCGATGCATGTCGAGGACTATGAATTCGCGGTGGCGGTTCTCCACCAGAGCGGATTCAAGCTCATGTATCAGGAAGACCTGAGCCGCTAGATTTTCGGGTCGCTTTGATTTTCTTGCGCGCCCGCGGATCGTGGCAAGTCTCGATCATCCGACGGAAGATGGGTTGCACAACAGGCCTGTTTTCAGAGCTTTTTAGCCGAAATCGTTGAAAAATCCTTGCGTCAAACATTGGATATTTTTGGAAATTATTCAGGATTCTCCATCAGTTATCGAGGGTTTTTTGAACGAATGATCCCTCCGAGGGTCAGATAGCAGGGAATGCTATGAAACTTTTAACGTCTGATTATTCATCCTTGGGAACAGGGGGCCGCTTCCAGATCGACACGGGCGGTAAAGTTTGGGTCGAAGAGTATCATGGAAGAACCGAGCTGGGAGATGTGAAGTCGGTGATGTCCTCACTGATGTCCGACCCTTGTTGGTCTGCGGGTTACCATGGGGTGATTGATTTCACAGACGCAGAGCTGGATTTGTCGGCCAATGACATTCTGCGACTCGCGCTCGTGCTGAGACATGATCCCAATCGCTCGCGCGGTTGGCTGGCCTACGTTGCGCCCAGCTCAACGTCTTATGGGGTTGTGAGGATGTTAGGATATTGGTCCCGCTCCACGGACCGAATGAGGATTTTCCAGACCCGCGCAGAGGCGGATCTTTGGTTAGAGCAGCACAAGAATCATGCACCCGCCAGCTTCATGGAAGAAAATGCCGAAGATGCCGCGAGGGGATTTCGTAATGTGGGTTAGATCGGTTGGATAATCGAGGGGGAAACACTGGGATTGTGCTTGCCGGTGGTTTGGGTTTACCCTTTGTCCAGAAACTCCCGTATTTTGGAACCCGCTCTACCTGACCTGCCGTCCAAGCCTTGGTTGATCCGCATCTCTGAAACGTTTGATGGTTTTTCTGGAAAAATCGTCAAAGGCCTTGGTGGTGAGATCTCCAAAAAACTGGGCAGCGAATACTACCTTGTTCAAGTTCCCGGTTCGTCCGTCATCCATCAAGCGGCTGCCGCGAAATACCTGCGCTGGAATCTGCCCGTGGAACACGCGTGGCCGTGCAACCCCGAGAAAATGGATGGCTTCGTGGAAAAGGCCGCGCAGGCCCTGTTTCGGAAATTCAGCCAACGGGCACCTCAAGCGATCTTTATCGGTCAGCTCGATCCGAGTGCCACGAACCGTTATTACAAGACTCTCGCGTCCAATCTGCGAGGCAGAACCCTCCAGCTTTTTCCCTCAGAAATCGCAGGCTTCAAGGACGTGGAGGCACAAGACAGCCGCCTCGCGACCTTGTTTTGCCTGATCGGAAAAGAAGGCCTGTTCTGCGGAATGCAGAGCCCCGGGGATTCTAACGGATTCTATCCGGGTGGGACCAAATACATCGCGCAGAACCTGCCCGATACCGTCAGTCGGGCGGGCGCCAAGATCGCAGAAGCGCTCCACTACCTGCTGATGCATCGCAAGCCCTTGAAAAAAGGCAGCCATTGGTTGGAACTCGGAGCGAGTCCCGGAGGCATGACATCCGAGTTGCTTGCAAGGGACTACAAGGTCACCGCGCTTGACCGTGCGCCGCTTGACAAGCGCTTGGACCGGCACCCGAATCTGATTTTCGCGCTGCTGGATGTCGCCGCTTTCAAACCGAATGGGAACATGCGTTACGACGCGGTTCTATCAGATATGAATGGCGACCCGCGCGAATCCATCCGGCAGGTCGCTCGATTGTCCGCGAACCTGAAGCCGAATGGCCTGGTGATTTTCACCCTCAAGACGGCGGGGATTTCGTCATTTGAAGAAATCAACCAGTTGCATGAGGTCGCTTTAGCCACTTTGGCAGAGGCCGGCCTGCATTGGATCACGACGACTCATCTCACCTACAATCGCACCGAGCTTACCCTGTTTCTGGAGTCGCATCAATCGGGCAATGCCTCAGCTTGACTGAGCTCTCACGCTGGATCAACGTTTCTCCATGAAGAATTTTTGTAAATGGTTCGCGCTGGTGGCGCTTTGTTTATCCCTTAATTCCTGCGGATTGCCAGGAGCGGTGGCCCGATCGCTCGGAAGAGCGGTGAATGGACTCGATGGTCTGCTGGCCCCTCGTTAGAATCATTTTTGAACCACCACCCTGCGGCCATCATCGGCCACGGAAAAGTAGAACCAAATGGTCTCGGGCGGAAGTAGTTCCGGGAATTTGTCGCCCCACTCGGCGATGATCACCGACTCTTGTTCCAGAAGTTCATCCCAGCCCAGGGCGATGAGTTCCGCTTCGGATTCCAAGCGGTAAAAATCCAGATGAAATACCGGAACCCTGCCTCCGGAGTATTCATGCAGAAGTCCGAAGGTGGGACTTGTGACTGCTGCGGATGATTCCAAGCCGGCGACGAAACCCTTGGTCCAATGCGTCTTGCCCGCTCCAAGACCTCCGACCAGCGCGATGACCGCACCCGGTCTAGCAAACGCTGCGGCTTCGCGTCCCAGGTGTTCCATGGCTTCCGGTGTTTCAGCGATTTGTTGCATCTGTTCTTTTCGAAAACCGTAAAATCCGGCAAAAGTCGATGCAAAATGCGCCAAATGGAAAGTCCGGCTTATCAAACTTCTGACTGTCAATGCGCCGCCCTCGATCCTCCTGCCGCCGCAGAGCCGGACGATTTTCGCCGGGTAAAGCGCCACCCTGACCGTCGCGGCGAGCGGTTCCGGGCCCCTCGTGTACGAGTGGTTTGAACACGCGAGCGGCAGCACGACCACGCCGGTCGGCATCGACTCGTCGATCTTCGTCACCCACGTCCTCACCGCCACGCGCCAGTACTGGGTGCGAGTCAGCAATAGCTTTGGCACCGTCTCGACCGACGCGGCCACCGTCACCGTGCAGCCGAATATCCCGGTCATCAACAGCAGCCCGACCTTCTCCGCGGCTGTCGGCAAACTCTTCGCCTACCGCATCAACGCCACCCACACGCCCACCGCTTTCACCGCCAGCCCGCTGCCGGACGGCCTCGTCCTGAACACGGCCATCGGCTGGATCACCGGCCTGCCGACCACGGCGGGCCTTTCTTCCGTCGCCCTCGGGGCGTCGAACGGCAGCTACACCGGCACGGCCACGCTCGCGCTCACGATTACACCCGCAGTGCCCGTCATCACCAGCGCGGCGACCGCGCAGGGCCGGGCCGGTGAGCTTTTCAGCTACCAGATCACGGGCACAAACGGACCCTTCAACTCCTTCGCCGTGGGCCTGCCCGACGGGCTGACCGTCAATCTCACAACTGGCGAAATCTCCGGCACTCCGCTGATCACGGGCACCTTTTCCGTTCAACTCCAGGCGAGCAATCCCGGCGGCCTCGGCCTCGCCCCGCTTACCTTGACCGTGGCCCCCGGCACCGTGCCGCCGACCATCACCAGCGCGCCGTTTGCCGGCGGTAAAGTGAGCGTCCCCTTCACCTTTCAGGTGCAGGCCACCCAATCACCCATGGGATATGCGGCAGCCGGGCTGCCGAACGGACTCACCATCCACCCAGCCACCGGACTAATCACCGGCACGCCCACTCTCGCCGGGACGTATTCGCTCAGCGTCACCGCAGGTAATATCCTCGGCACCAGCCTGCCGCGCCCGCTGATCATCACCGTCGAGCCAAGCGTACTCGCGCCCGCGCTCTCCAACGCCGCCAGCGCCCGCGGCACCGTCGGCACCGCGCTGATTTTTGACCTCACGGCCGCGCCCGCCGCCACGCAATTCAGCGCCGCCAATCTCCCGCCCGGCCTGATCCTCAATATTTTCACCGGGCGCATCTCCGGCACGCCGCTCGCGCCCGGCACCTGGGCCGTCACCGCCGGGGCAGCAAACGCGGGCGGCCCCAGCCCGGCGCTTGTCGTCAGCTTCGTCATCGGCCCAGCGCCGACCGCACCTGTGCTGCCCGCGAGCCTCATCATTCAGGGCACCGTGGGCGTGCCGTTGAGCGCCAGTCAGCTCACCGCCGCCGCGCCTGCCACTTTCACGAGCACCCAGCTGCCCGCCGGGCTCCAGCTCGCCGCCGCGACCGGACTCATCGCCGGCACGCCGCTCAGCGCCGGGGAATTTTCCGCCACCGTCACGGCGGAAAATGCGACAACCCTCAGCGCGAACACGCTCGTCCGTTTCGTCATCAACGCCCCGGCGGGCACGCCGGAAGTCGTCAGCAGCCTCAGCGCGGAAGGCCAGCAGGGGCAGCCGTTCATTTACGAAATCTCCACCACCCCCGCGGCCACCAGCTACGCCGCCAGCCCGCTGCCCGCCGGCCTTACCCGCTCGGAGCGGACCATCTCCGGCAGCCCGCTCGTCGCCGGGGATTTCGCGATCACCCTCAGTGCGAGCAACGCCGCCGGACAGGGTTTTCCCGAAGTGCTGCTGCTCCGCATCCGGCCCATCGTCGGCGTCCCGCAGCTCACCTCCAGCCCGGCAGCCAGCGCCAGCGTGGGCGTGGCTTTTAGCTACCAGATCACGGCCACGAATGGCCCAATCACCGCCTACGCAGCCTCCGCCCTGCCCACCGGCCTGCGTCTCGATGCCCAGACCGGCGTGCTCTCCGGCACGCCCACCGAACCCGGCATCTTCACCATCCCGCTCACCGCCGCGAATGTGAACAGCGCGAGCGAGCCGCTGAACCTCCTGCTGCCCATCGCCCCCGCCGCGCAAACCCCCGTGGTTTACAGCGCGCGATCCGTCACCGGCTATGTCGGTCAGGAGCTTTTCTATCGGATTGAGGCCACGAATCTGCCCACCCAACGCCCCCTGCCATCGAGCGCCTACTTCGGCGCGGAGAATTTGCCGGCGGGCCTGAGCCTGACTGCATCCACCGGCGAGATCCGCGGTGCCCCGACCACTGCGGGAGCCTTTGCGGCAAAGGTATGGGCCAAAAATGCCACGGGCGATGGGGCAAAGAAGATGGTCAGCTTTGGCATCACGGCCTATAGCGCGACGATTCGGGTGCTCGGCCCTGGCTACCTCGTGGCCACCTTCGGTTAGTCGCTCCTCTTCGATGTCACCACCAACCTGACCGCGGACTCGTTCAGTTTTTCGGGGGATGAAACCTACTTCAAACTCTACGCCACGTCGCAGGCCAACCGCTTTTCACTCGCGCCCGCCCGCGCCGGCCGCACGACGATGCGGCCCTATGCCCTGCGCGGCTCGGACTCCGACTGGATCGACACCATCGTAGACATCCTCCCATCCGCCACGCAGCCCGTGGTGACCAGCCCCACGCTCGCTTACGGCACCGTCGGCCAGCATTTCAGCTACGCGGCCACGGCGACGAATAGCCCGACGGCTTTCGGCGTGCGCATCACGCTGCCGGCAGGGCTGGCATTGAATACGGCGAGCGGCGTGATCTCGGGGACGCCGACCGCGCCCGGCACCTTCACGCTCGTGCTCGAAGTCGCGAACGCCAGCGGCACAGGCGCTCCGCGCGAGGTCGTCATCGTCATCCAACCCGCGGCTGGCACGCCGTCGATTACGGGCGGCGGGAGCCTGGTTGGTGCGGCCAGCGCGCCGGCAAGCGCGGGCGACGGGAGCCTGACCGGAGCGGGGGAAGGGGTTGCTTTTTCTCCGCCGCTGAACAATCTGGCGCTGACGGCGAGCGGGCAGGTCAGCGTCCCGTTCAGCTTCACCCTCGCGGCCAGCGGCGGGGCGCTGCGCTTCCTCGCCAGTGGGCTGCCGGAGGGGTTGGCGCTGAATG
>Ga0163144_10016636_pt1 | contig 15057 bp, 8 predicted proteins | sample OliLak19BULKMAT1_FD_123175 | JGI IMG/M metagenome (GOLD analysis project Ga0163144, IMG submission 123175) | Freshwater microbial mat bacterial communities from Lake Vanda, McMurdo Dry Valleys, Antarctica - Oligotrophic Lake LV.19.BULKMAT1 | ecosystem: Environmental > Aquatic > Freshwater > Lake... | reverse complement strand
CTGCCGTTTTTGCCGCTTTGGATCGATGAAGGACTTGCCGAATATCTGGAGGAGCCAGAATCTGAGCGATCCGATTCATCCCGCACAAAATTGGCCCGCTGGAGAGCACGTGTGGGCTGGGCACCATCGCTTCAATCTCTGGAAAAAATACCGAGTGCAGAGAGCATGAATGCTGACGAATACCTTGATAGTTGGGCCATGACGTGCCTGTTACTCAATGAATCCGACGCCAGCCGCGAGGCTCTGCGGGACTATCTGTCAGTGATTCATAATGGCGAGGCACCGGGGCCTTTCAGTACGACTCAAAAGGCAGCGGATTCAGGCGTTTTATCCAGGGCAAACTCCTATTTCAGAAAAATGTCGATTCGGCTAGATTTGGGCTCAAGTCGCTGATGTCGCTTTTCCGACGCCTTCGGAATTTTGCAACACCAACGAACTGCGATCCGTGTCAAATCTCTGCGTGCTCACCTGTCTCTCTCTCCTGCCTTCTGTGGTTTCGTTGCGAATGAATTGTCGCGGAGTGTTCACTCTGTCGGCCAATCTCAACTACCTCAACCTCCCCAATCCTGTCGAAGCATCTGTTGAAGGAACCTCAAATGTCATTCCTCAAAACACCGTGTACTCGTTTTGTCGCCTGGTCGCTGACAATGGCACTGGTCGCCAACGGACCAATGTTATCGGCTGAACAGCGAGTTTCAGACGATCAGACTCCCGAACATGAATCCGTCGTGCAGGATGTGAAATTGGCAAAGGGAGGAATCCTGACGGCGCGCGTCGTTGACCTGCAGGGCAACCCTGTTGTCGGTGAACAGGTCTCCGTGATGTTTCAGGGGAAAGAAATTGCCACAGCGGTCAGTGATGAGAACGGCTTTGCGGCTGTCAGTGGTTTACGTCCCGGACTTCACGCCATTGTGACTCCCACCGGCACAACGGGGTGTCGCCTGTGGAACGCTGACACAGCTCCTCCAACGGCAACTGCAGTTCCCGCCGTCGTTGCGGATGCTGAAGTGATCCGGGGCCAGCTAGGTGCATTCAATCTGCCAATGTTCGTTGTCTTAGCCACATCAGTTGGTGCTCTCGTCGTGGCACTGGACGCCAACAATGCGGCGAATGACGCGCAGGATCAGGCAGATGCACTGGCCGCTCGCGTGCAGGCTCTTGAAACGGCAAGTCCGTAGACTAAACAAGTCCGCGTTTCTTCCGGATCGCCCATTCGCTGGCCATCAACAGGACCAGCACCAGCAGGACGGGCCAATTATCCCACAAGCTCATGCGTTCCTGGCGAGTCAGTGCAATTCCGGGCAGGCCATCACTTGCCCATTGATTGATTCGCTCAAGGAACGCATCCGGTGTGAAGAATTCTCCACCGCTGGAGTGTGAAATTTCACGCAACAGCGAAAAATCCGACGATGGATCATCCAGTTCCGGATCACGAGCGTTGACATGAAATCGTGTCGTCGCAATTCCGGCGATCGGTTGACTGTCTTTACTCGCTTTGACGCGAACCCAGTAGTCGCCGGCATCCAGAGTCTGACTGAAATCAGCGAGGCTCATTCCAATACCTGACCTCGGTGTGAGCGGAATACTGGTGCCCCTCGGATCGGTGACAGACAATTCAAAAGTTGCATCGGCAATCGGTTGCCCTGCCGTATCGCGCGCTCCAAACGAAAGTTCCGTCGGTTGCCCCGGTGTCAGGTCTCGAGGATTGGCCAGCACCCAGACAGGTGATTCGTCGTCTGTCTCTTTCCTGGTGAGCCAGAAAATCGTCTGGCGCCAGAAGCGGGTATGTTCCTCGGAATAGCCCTGCATTGACCATTGCCAGGTCGTGTCGCCCGCAAACGCCAATACCCGCGACGTTCCGATCGTTTGCCCGATGAGCAGCGGGTGACCGGAATCTGACACAGCCAGCACTTGAGCCAGTGAAGCCTGTCGTGGCACCAGCAGATTAGCTCCTGTCAGCGGCGGCAACTCATTCCACCGACTCCGATTCTGATCCGGTGCTGCGATCTGCATCACGTAATGGCTCAGGCCATCCCGCCAGGGCAGCATCTTTTGCGGGTCGGTCAATTGTTGATTCTCTGGCGGCAATTCAACGGGAAACAAAGGTGCCAGAACTGTTTTCGCGTAGCCGCCCTTACCGAAATTTTCCCGTCCGCCGGTCATCATGAGACCCGCGCCACGATCGCAGCAAATCGCGATTTCCTGAAGCTGCTGTGCCGTGAACGCATCTGCCGGGACATCACCAATGATGAATCCATCATAGTTGCCAGGCACAAAGAATCGTTCCGGAATCCTGTTGCGACCCCGAAACTCGCCTGATCGGATCCATTGATAGTCCAACTGAATGCGGCTGCTGTCGTTGATCTGCTTGATCCATTTTTGCTCTGGCCTGACAATGTCAAAGTATGCGACGCGAATGCCTCCTCGGCGGACTCGAATAATCGTCTCCACGCGATTGTTCGTCTTGCGAACTTCCCCCGGAAGCGGTTCGGCTTCAACAGCAAGTTTCAGATCGCCGAACTGTTCCGGTGCGATCTGAAGCTGGATAAACGATTCTTCGGATGCGGTCTGCGGCGTATGCATGGCGATCGGTCGTGTTTCCTCCGTGACAGGGACTGGAACCATTTCACCGCTCTCGCCGTCCTGCTTACCCGTACGATTTTCCAGCAGTACGCGGATGCGCACCGGCTGCCCCTGCGCTCCGCTCGCGCGCAGCTTGACTCGGATGGGCAGCACGTTGCCTTGAAAAACCTCGCGAGACAGATCCAGCTCATCCAAAGCCAGGTCCAGCGATGCGGCAGACGCTTCGGTGCTGCCGAATCCGACAGAATAAATCGGACGTTGCAGCTTGCCATAGAGCCGCGCGGCCTGAATCGGATCGACATCGAGCGCACCGGATGCTGCCTGACGTCCGTCGCCCAGAAAGATGACAGCCGGAACGCGATCTTTTCCGATTTCTTCGGACAGCAATTCCAGAATTTTTCCGTTGGCCGTCATCATGCCGTCAGCTGTCGCGCCAGGGGCTTGAACGGACTTCAGCGAATCCGAAAAATCGCGGAATCGGATTTCGGTTTTCTTGCCGATAGCCGTCAGTCCTGACTCGGCCGCTTCGAGGATTTTGAGCAGAGCCTGCCGTCTCGTGCCTCCGCCTGGGATATCTTCTGTCTGCATGCTGCGACTGCTATCCGTCAGAACATAAAGAACTGAGTCTGACTGATCCTGACTTTCGAAGACGACGAAGGGTCGCAACAACATCAGGCACAGGATGAGCACAATCGCCAGTCGGAGCGCAATCAGGATTCTACGCCATCCGGTTGGCAGATGCCGAATGCGTCGCGGGTACCCCAGCCACACAACCGCCAACATTGCCGCACAGGCAATCAGCGTCAACATCCATGACCAGACTGGCTCGAAGTGAACGGACATAGGAAAACGTCAAATCCCTCAGGGCGTGCATCAAAAAATTACCGTAGCTGAATTCGCAGGAATTCAGGGAGGCATTGAATTCTCAGAAGGTAAGCCGGAAGCTGGAGGGTTATTCCAGCCACAGCCTCACCTTTAGTTGCGGGCTGTCTTTCGACATCCCACGACTCAGCTCGTGAGTCCTGCGGCTCACGCGTGAATCCGGCTACTGCTTTGTCATGCTTTAAAAAAGGGGTCAGGAACCAATAGCCAAATGGCCCGGAGGGTGCTCCGTACTATGGGTTCCTGCCCCCTTTTTTAGAGCGTCAACCCAAAGATTTAACGTTGACAAAGCACTCCACTCCAGTTGTGCCCGCGCGGATTATGAATTCAAGCAAGATCGCCAGGGTTGTGAAAAATCTGTGTTCGATGCGTTAGCCGCCGCCGCGACGGATTTCGGAACCGGAGAAGCGGATTTCGAAGCGGTAAATTCTTTTGATCGAACAGGTGATCCGTCCTGACTCCAGATTCACGCTTTCCGGAATCTCAGCAAGATTCACATTTGCCACCGCTCGATATCCACGCTCGGCGAAAATGTCGATGACCATCGCCAGTGCCAGCGGATCGTCAAAGAGTGAGTCTTCCGAATTCACGATCGCCATTCCGGGGATTGCATGTCGAATGACGATCGGAATGAACCGATCTTCGATGAGTCGGATCACTCTGTGGAACAAACCGCAGTGTTCGAGCTGGTAGCTGTCCATGCGTCGCACAAGTTCCTGCCGTGCATGGGTAATGAGATCGCTCGCGAGGGGCAGACGTCTGACGGCATCGTGAGTTTCGGGATCGAGTTCAAGGGATGACTGGTAGTCCAGTTCATTCCGGATATTTCGTTCCACGCTTTCGATGGACCCCTGTGCGTTCACGAAATGATAGTGGTAGATCTCCTTGAGCGACTGCAGCGCCTCCCATGTTTCGTCTTTGAAGACGCGGTAACGACGTCGGGCGGCTTCCTCGGACAGGTCCGTTGCCCGTTCCTCCCGGAGTTCGGTTCCTTCAGCAACGGCTTTGGCGTTCGATTCTGCAACTTCTCGACCCCGACTTAACTGACGCTCGATGCTTGTTGTCTCGTCAACAAAGAGCACCATCACATGGATGGTGGGCTTCCGAAAATTGATCGCCAGCGGCGTTTCGCGATACTCTCGGCTGAGCTGGTTCATCTTGAGTACGAGAAGATTCAGGCATTCCACCTGGACTCGCGTACGCGGGAATCCATCAAGTACGCAGCCGTCGCGGTATTCTTTTTCAAGCAATTTCCGGAAGACCAACTCCACAACTTCCCGATCACCCACCATTCCGCCTGCCTGCTTAATGCGACATGCCTGTGGAGTGCTCAGGAGAGCACTCACCACAATCGGTTTGCAGGTCAGATCACGCGCTTTCATGATGAATTCTGTGTTCGTCCCTTTGCCGGCGCCTGGGGCACCACCCAGCAAAATCAGTTCTTTTGAAAATCTCAGATTCTCGCGCCCGAAATCAGCTTCAAGTTCATTCCAGACGTTTGTGAAAATGACCTGAGCATCTTTAACTTCGAGATTCTCGACGGATTTGGCTGCGGTCGGTGATGCGTCTGGTGATTTGACCATCACTGATTCTATAAATTTCAGGTCTTCAGTCATGCGTTTTTCGGTCAGCTCGTAAATACTTCGAATGCTCGATGGCCTCGGCAGGAAACACAATTCTCCGCCAATCCTGTAAAGAATACAATTCTGGAAAGAGATCCCACGCGAAGGTCTGAATCACCATGGCCAGTCGAATCCGATGTCCAGTGCGGGTGACGAATGTGTCAGGCTTCCGATGCTGATACGGTCCACACCACTTTCCGCGATCGCGCGGACCGTCTGCAGCGTCACACCACCAGACGCTTCCAGCAGTGTCGAACCGGATTCCGACGCATCCCGGATCGCGACTGCCTGCTTCAGCATCTCCGGAGACATGTTGTCCAGCAGCACGATCTCCGGTGACTCGAGCAAGGCATCCTGCAGTTGACTCAGAGAATCAACTTCAATTTCAATTTCTGGATTCACATGATGTGCGTTTGCGTAACGGCGAGCGTCAGCGACGGCAGCCGCACACGTCGCATCGCCGCGGGCAGCGATGTGGTTGTCTTTGATCAGAATTCCGTCGTACAGCCCCATCCGATGATTCGTTCCGCCTCCGCAGCGGACCGCGTACTTTTGCAGAAGGCGATAACCGGGAAACGTTTTTCTGGTATCCAGAATGACGGTTTTCGTGTGCTGCACTTCCGCCACAAACTGCGCCGTACGTGACGCGATTCCGCTGAGCAGCGTCATGAAGTTGAGCACAGTGCGCTCCCCGGTCAACAGGGCCTGCACAGGACCGGTGAGTGACGCAATTTTCGTTTGCCCGCAAACAACATCGCCATCGTGAATGCTGTTCTCGACAGTGACCGCAGCGGAAAGTTCTGCAAACACAATCGGCACCACCGCGAGTCCGCACACGACACCGGGCTGGCGAGAGACGATGTTTACGGTTGCCGTCAAATCTGCAGGAATTGTTGCAAGGCTTGTCAGATCGCCGACGTCCCGCAGATCTTCCTCCAGCGACAGTTTCACCAGCCGTCTTGCAGCGAACTGGCATTCCGAATTGAACTCAATCGTCATCAATCACAGTCTTTCGTGTCAGTCGATATAAATAAACTCATTGGCGTTGAACAGCGCGCGGCAGAACTCTGCCAGTCCAGCTGATTCGATCAACGTAATTGATGTCGCCGATTCCTCGTTTGAAGGCTGCCGCCCGAATGCTGACCGAAACGCCAGCAGGACCTGTGCCGAGGAACTTGTGTCAGGATTCTCCGTCAGTCGTGCAGCGAAGTACTCGGCCTGCTTCAGCATGAATTCGTTGTTCAACATCGCGAGGGATTGAAGAGCCGTGGTGGTGACGTTACGTGTGGGAGACAAGTTCGCAGCGTTGGGACAATCGAGCGTTGCAAGAAACGGATCGGGTGATGTGCGAACCACGAAACGATAGATGCTGCGCCGCCAGAGTTCCGGTCGATCGGCTGTGATATACGTGTAAACCGGAGCGTATTCTTCTTTGTAGTCGAAGTCACGATATCCGGGCCCGAACATTTTTCTGTCGAGTTTCCCGCTGACTGCCAGAACGCTGTCGCGGAGAGATTCGGCATCCAACCGACGAGGATTCTGACGCCAAAGATATCGATTGTCGGCATCTGCCGTTTGTGCCAGCTCTCGCTGCGATGCGGAACCATCTGTCGATGGATTCGATGCCTGTCGATATGTCGCGCTCAGGCAGATCAGGCGATGGATGGATTTCAGTGACCAGCCGTCTGCCTGGAGTTGCAGTGCCAGCCAATCCAGAAGTTCGGGATGCGATGGCAGGTTGCCTCCCAGTCCAAAGTCGCTGGGCGTATCGACAATTCCCACGCCAAAATGGTGGTGCCATAGACGGTTGACAATAACACGGGCGGTGAGCGGATTCTGTGATGACACAATCCAATCGGCTAAAGCAATGCGTCGCTGTGCGTCTGTGAAATTTGCCGTGCCCAAAGAGGCTGGCAATCGGACGCATGAAACCGTTCCCGGCGTGACCTCGTCGCCCGGCTGCTCGGGATCACCACGCAGCAGCACATGGATGGGCTGAGGAGTTTCCGCGATGACCCCGTAGATTTTCTCCAGGGTCGGCAGCGAATCCAGTTGTTTCTGCAATTCGCCGATCCGCTGCCTCAGCGAGGTGATTGCCGCAAGGTCGTTCGGAATGACAACGCCATCAATAAACGGCTGACTGGATTTCATGAATTGATTCACCGGTGCGGCTTCAAGAAATCCTCGGCGTGCTTCCGTCACGCTGCCGGAAAGTGGATCAATCGCAAAACCTGCTTTGCCGGACCCTCGGCCATCACCGCCACCCACGATATCTGCGAGATTCCAGCCACTCCCCTGCCGTCGCAAAAGCTCAGCCCGATCGGCAGTGAGTTGGGCTTCGAATTCCGCCTTCTTACTCGCAAGTTGTTGCTGCTCAGTCGATGACAGAATCCGATCGCCGCGTTTCACGCCTGCGAACACGGCCCACAGCGAGTAGTATTCGCGCTGCGAGATCGGGTCGAGTTTGTGATCGTGGCAGCGAGCGCAATTGATTGTGATTCCGCAGCTCGCTGTCATCACCTGCGTGACCATGTCGTCAAGATCATCAGCCCGAGCCAGTCGCTTCAGGACCGGACTTGGTGTTTCAGCCTGCCCGACAAAGTCCCACGGGCCGGCCGCCAGGAATCCCGTCGCTGCGACAGCATCGGCATCGTCAGGACGTAGCACGTCGCCCGCGATCTGATCACGCAGAAATTGATCATACGGCAGATGAGCATTGAGCGCCTTGATCACCCAATCGCGATAATGCCAGGCGTTGTCGCGGCGCTGATCGCGTTCAAACCCGTGTGTATCAGCATAGTGGGCAATGTCCAGCCAGTGCCGCGCCCACCGTTCGCCGTAATGTGGCGATGCCAAAAGACGATTCACCAGTTTCTCGACCGCCTGCGGAGCGGAATCGTTGACAAACGCATCGACATCGTCCGGAGTCGGGGGCAGTCCATGAAGATCGAAAGTTAATCGGCGAATCAAAGTGCGACGATCTGCTTCCGGCGACGGAACGAGTCTCTTCTCTGCCAGCTTTGCCAGAATGAATCGATCAATATCGTTGGTAACCTTCGATTCCAGATCTGCGGGCAGCATTGGCGGTGAGACATTCTGCATCGGTTGCCAGGCCCAGTGGTCAAGTCGCGGATCACGGGCTGCTTCACGGTCATAATTTGATTCGGGCCAACTCGCCCCCGCATCGATCCAGCGTTTGAGTAGCTCGATTTCGGCGGCCTTGAGCGGCTCACCTTCCGGCGGCATGTGTTCCTCCGCGACGTCGGTAGTAATTCGTCGAAACAGTTCGCTGTCTTCGGCCTTGCCGGGAACGATTACGAGCCCACCGTCACCGCCCTTGAAAGCCGAATACTTCGCATCCAGCCGCAGGCCATTTTTCTGAACCGCCGCACCATGACACTTTGCACAATGCTGCATCAGCAACGGACGGATCTGAGTTTCGAAATCAAGAGGGGCGTCGGTTCGATTGGCAGACACTTGTTCCGTCAGACAAAAAGCGAGGATGACGCGAATCAGAAGCAATTTAGCACACCTTTCTCGAGTTCGATTTGTATGATTGTCCAGGCAGTGAGGCTGCATGGTTCGATCGCGCACCTGATGTTATATCTCACGCGGTCGTATGTGACATTAACCCGAAGCGTCAGCGAGGGCTGCAAATCCCAATCCCTCGCTGACGCTTCGGGTTACAATCCGGCGCAAAAGTGTCATTTTCGACCGCGCGGAGTATATTTTACAGAGTGCGGACGAAATTGTTTAGTCAACGCAATTTGCGTCGAATCCATTGGTCGTGCGATCGATCCAGATTTTTCGGTGAACAGGACTATGGGAACGGGAGAGTTGGCCGCACTGACAGCAGCGGCGTTGTGGGCGTGCTCCAGTCTCATCTACAGTCGCACAAAGCTCTCTGCGTGGCAGATCAATTTCGGCAAGAACATCATAGCCTCACTGTTTCTATGCCTGCATCTGTATATCCTAACGTCGCTGACCGGACGATCGATGTTTGCGGCCGACGGGAACACATGGATTCTGCTCGCCATCAGCAGCGTTGTTGGTATCGTGATCGGGGATACGTTCTATTTTCGTAGTCTACAGATTCTGGGACCACGCCGTGCGCTGATCGTCTCAACAACATCGCCGGTATTTGCGACGATCGCAGGGTGGGTCGGCCTTGGCGAGTCGCTGGCGATTGTCAGTCTGCTCGGAATTTTTCTGACACTGGCGGGCATCACGATCGTGATCGCGGAGCGAAGTTCTGCGCCGGAGACGGTCGCTCACTTGCCGGCGTCGATGACTCGAGGCGTTGTGATGGGGCTGTTGGGTTCGATTTGTAATGCGGGAGGAGCCACATTCAGCCACCTGGGAACACTTGGCAGCGATACTCTGTCTGCATCCGGCTGCGGTCCGCTGGAGGCGACTGTCATTCGAGTTTGTATTGCTGCTGCCGCGTCCATTGCGGCAGGGGCTTTGATCAATACGGCTCGGCGGTCGTTCGATTGGTCAACACTCAGGACCTACCTGCCAGCCGTGATCTGCGGGCCGTGGCTGGGGATCTGGATGAGTCAAATTGCGTACAGGCAGTGTCAGTTGGCGATCGCCATCACTCTGACCTGCACCACGCCCTTGTTTGTGATGCCGCTCCTTCGGATACTTTATGGTTATCGGATCACGGTTCGCGGATTGATCGGGGCCATTGTGGCGCTTGCTGGCGTCTATCTGACGGTCGCTGGATAAAAAGTCCTTCTACTTCACCTTGAACACCTTCATCACCTCGTCCCCGAGATGATTGATGACTCTCACAGCGATGCAGTTCTTCTATTCGCGTCCATTCGCGGTTTAAACACCAGTCCTCCTCCGCGCACTTCATTTGTCGTTGACCCGATTGATCTGGTTCTCAGATTACTCCTCAATGCAGAACAGGTGCTGTTCACCTCGAATGAACAGTTGATTATCCACTGGTGCCGGAGTCGCATCGACGGTTTCGCCCACGCTGTTGGTCGCTTCGATCTGCAGGGCATCGGCATCCTTGATCACAACGGTAGTGCCGTCGCGTGAGGTCAGGTAAATGTGACCACCAGCGGCAACGGGAGATGCATAGATCGTGTCCAGGCCCGGAATGCGGCTGGCCATGTAATATGGCTTTCCGGTGGCGGCATCAACACACGACAGTTGTCCCGACTTGGCCTTGTGGAAATAGATTCGCCCTGAAGAAAGCAAAGGTGAACCAATGTCTGGTGTATCTTTATCGATTGTCCAGACGACACTCTTCGTGCCCCGAATGTCACCCTTGCCATCCAATCGGAACGCGCCGAGAAATGATCCCTTGTGTCCACTTCCCACAAATACCAGGTCTTTGTCAGCAACCGGTGACGCACAGGGTCGTTCTGTCTGACCAGCACAACGCCACAGTTCTTTTCCGGTCTCAAAGTCATAGCTTCGAGCACAGGTCTGGCCATTCATGATGACCTGTTTGCGTCCTGCATGCTCTACAACCAGCGGTGTCGCCCAGCATGTCGGCTCGTCGCGATCGGTTTTCCAGATGGTCTTGCCAGTGAGTTTATTGAGTGCATACAAAGCTGACGCTCCTTCATGGTCCCATGGCACCAGAATCATGTTGCCTTCAAGAGTGGGTGAACTTCCTTCACCGAAGTTATTACGCGTCTGCATCTTTGGAAAGTTATCTCGTTTCCAGACGAGATCACCGTTCAGGGCATAGCAGTACAGACCACGCGATCCAAAGTGTGCGTACACATGCTCGCCGTCGGTGCAGGGCGAGGCGGATGCGAATCCATTGGTTTGATGTGTCTCCTGATGCGGCTTTGCCACGACCGCTGTTTTCTGCCACACCAATTTTCCGTCCTTTCGGTCAAAGCACAGCAGTTGGAATTCCAGCGTCGTGAGACTGCGTGCATTTCCGCCGTCATTCGAAACGGCTGTTGTCACGAAAACCTGACCTCCCCATATGACCGGAGATGACGAACCAATGCCGGGGACTGGAACCTTCCATTTGACGTTTTTTGTGCTGCTCCATTCTGTGGGCGGTGTGGCGGTTGCCGCCGCACCGTTTCCTGTCGGGCCACGCCAGTGCCCCCAGTTGTCCGCCAACGTCACCGGACTCATCAGTACAAACAACAAAGCGACGGCCGTTTCAATTTTTCGCATTGGAATTCCCGAACGAATATCAAATGTCATTTCAAATCCACAGGCAGGACACGTGTTATGGCAGGGCGTGGGCCATGCGTACAGAGTGATCGCAAAATTGGTCATTTGCGTGAATTGCACTAGTGCTCTGTCATTCATGGATTGATGGGTGGCCGGGGTTGGGGAGATTGTCGTTACCCACAATTCCTTTCAGGAATTGGCCCTTAAAGTTGAATCCAACGCAATGCCGAAAGGATTCTTCTGAGAGAAATCGGGTGATCAAACCCGGAACGGGTTTCACAACAAAGCCTGGGGTCGCCGCCGTGCGGCGCACCCCAGGTCGTGAAATGGGGTGCTTTTCGAACCCCGACGGGGTTCCACAACTTCGGATGCTGAAACTGAAACGCAAAATGGTATTGGCAATGTGGAACCCCGTTGGGGTACACAGGATTTTATTCCGTTTTTCCTGGGGTGCGCCGTTGTCACGGCGACCCCAGGCTTTGTTGTGAAACCCCGTTGGGGTTAAACCATGATGTCGAGTTTACCTGAACGGGCACGTCAAAATGCGGGTAACGACAAGGGTTGCAGAACGCAGCTCGAAACCCCGGGGCTTCCTTCGCTCCGCTCAGTCCAGCCCCGGCCACTCGATTCTTCAAACCAGCATTGACAGAGCATTAGCTGAATTCGCAAGAATTCAGGGAGGCTCTGAATTCCTGCGAATTCAGATACAGAACCGGGATGAGATGCACTGCCGCTCCTCTGAGCAGTACAGTCATTGAGGGACACATGACCCGGCGAAGCCCGCGTTAAGGAAATGCAGCACTGAGCCCATCCATGATTGAATCGTATTTGAACAGGATTTGCAATGACTCACGGACTCCGCTGACAACGCGGCGGTTGCCGCCACGGCGCGGAGGTTGAGACGATGACACGGCGGTTGGTGCTGCGAACGTCGGTGGTGGAGCATTGACGAGCTTCGCCAACGTGGTGTAGTACTCCCGCCGGGTGACGCTCTGGCTGGCCACAATGTTGATCAGTGATGGGGGCGATTTCATTGTGCTGATGCGGTCAATGGCCGTGACGGCATCATCGACATGGATCAGATTCAGCCATTCATCCGGCGGCGACATGATCGGGACATTGCTCTGAAGGTCGGCAGTCCGTCGCAGAAGTCGATCCGGACCGTAGATCCCGGCCAACCTCAGGATCGAAACACATACCGAACTCTGCCTCCCGAAATCCTGCAGAAGTTGTTCTGCCGCAAAACAGGCGTTGCCTCCTTCGGAATTGGGAATTGGTAGTGTGTGCTCATCGACATCCTGGCCCTGTCCGTCTCCGTAGACACTGGTGCTGGAGGTGTACAGAATGCGCCGGGGGTCAGTGCGCCGGGGCAGGGCGCTCAACAGTCGTTGCAGGCCATCGATCCAGATCGCCTGCCGCGGCGCGGAGGACGGGCGTTCAAAGCCAACGCTCCAGAGCACAACGTCAATGTCCGGCAGTTGTGGGATTGGTGTTGCCTGTGCCAGATCAATCAGGATCGGCGTGATTCCAGCGTTGGCAAGCTCTTTTGCCTTCAACTCACTGCGTGTTATTGCCGACACCTGCATTCCACTTGCGTGCCAGGTCGCGGCGACACGGCGACCCACATAACCACACCCTGCGATCAGCGCAGTTTCAGGAATTTTCACAATGGTCCCGTTCTTAATAAGACATGAACGTATGGCAAGCAACCTGCTGTGAAGGCACGGCAAACTACGGAAATGCATCTGCGGCAGATGCACGAATAGAAATTGTCGCGTTCGGCGTGGTCAGTTGCATAAGTTTTTCGTCGGCAAGATGTACGCAACGGAGCGGGGGCAGGCTGGAAAAAACAGGCGACCGAGCGATCAATTGCCCGGTGGTTTCGTCAAAGATCTGCACGACAAGTTTGTCTTCCGACTGATACCCGATGTTGGAATCCAGTGACGCCTCAGGGGCTGACCAGGAAACCATCAAATCCGTCGGATCTCCGAGCACTTCCGGAAAAACTGCTTGCTCTACATGGGTGCTCCAATGAATTTCTCCCGTGACTGGATCCAGGCACAGCAGCGGGCCGTTTGACAATTGTGGTGCGCCACGACTGTATGCATGCTGAATCGCATGGCCGGATCGGCCCTCTCCGCTGAGAGCCACAAAGAGTCGCCCGTGGCGTTCAAATGCTGAGCACGAAAACACAAATCCGGATTCTACGTACATGGATGCCGGAATTCTGAAAACGATCCGGCCGTGATCGACGTCAATCAGGATCAACTCAAGTGTGGCAGAGACGACCAGCACTCGATTGTTTTCCAGCACCTGACAAATTGTTTGACCGTTCGTCCTGCTGTCACGAATCAGCGGCAGAATCGGTTCATCGTCTTCCAGTTCGTCTTCGCCGGACGCGCTGTCAAACAAATGCAACCGCGCATTCGCATCTGTATAAAGCAGACATCTTCCGACGGTGACCACAGATTCAGACTTACCGATAGCCAGCCGCCCGGACCCCAGCAATCGTCCGTCGCGCGTGCTGAAACGTTCGTAGCTGCGGGAGTCGCTTCCCATCACAAGTGTTGCCTGTCGATCACCTGCGATTCTGCGCACCGAAGGATCCCTGCCACGATCCATGATTGCCTGGTCGCTCTGCGACAGGGTCCGTTTTCGAATCCAGATGTCATCGCCTGTCAACGGGTCTGAACAGTGCAGCTCGTCGGCAAACTGCCAGATGAAGTGATCGGATCCCAGAGATCCAAATTTCATGCGATGCGCATCCTTTTCGCCATTACGGAAATGCCTGGTCCACAGGATGCGGGCTTTACCGGGAATCGGGCAGGAGATCATCGCAATTTCGTCGGCACTGCAGACAGGGAACATTCCGGGCGTGAAGTCACCATCCGTCAATGGCACGAAACGACCGACCGTATTGTCGATAGAATACGGTAAGGCAATCTGATCCCGAACTGATCCATCCATCGGATCAATGAAAATCAGTTTTGCCAAAGCATCGGCGTTGCTCGACAGATAAATGTTCATCCCGCAATGTTTTGGAAGTGGATCGAACCAGACCTGGCGATGAGTCGCCTCAAAATCGGCGTCGGGTTGGCGAATGAACGGCGACAGCTCAAATGAGAGCGGCGCTGACACCGTCGAAGTGATTCCGGTCTCCGGCGATTCCGAATTGCCGATGACGCGAATCCGATTCTCATCATGATCATCGATCTGCACCGGCCGGCTTCGATACGCGTTGGTGTCCCGGAGTGCTCTCAATTGCAGCAGGAAATCTGATGCCTGTCCGTACGAAGTCGTGTCTGTGGTCGCTGAAACCTCGCACCAGCGAATCAGAAAAAGTTCTGCGGCGGCAAATTCACCGCGACTGATCAGACGATTCGCGAGTCGTTGACGTGACGGATCATCCGGCAGCATTTCAGGTCGCTGCAACGTATGACCGGCAAGTTGCCGCAGTTCCTGATTTGAAAGCCCGTCAAGTTCGAGGCTGCCGCTCGATAAACCGATGTAAGGTTCGTCGAACAGCAATTCCGGTCGGACGCTCCACTGATGCGTCAGTCTGATCGTCTTATTCCAGTCACGATTCTGTTTGAGCTGCGCAAGTCCTTGTGATCGGCGGTCCGGGAGAGTCTGCGACAGCAGTTGAAACACGCTCGCTCGGAGTTCCATGTCTGCTGGCAGTGTCAATTGCGACACGAGTTCAGCGTCAGGCGGAATCTTCACGCCGGGCAATGCAGATTGTCCCGGCGGCAGCTTCTGCAATGCCTCACGTCCTGCCTCGATCGCCAGGCCCCATTGCTGCAGGATGAGT
>Ga0163144_10016633_pt1 | contig 15059 bp, 8 predicted proteins | sample OliLak19BULKMAT1_FD_123175 | JGI IMG/M metagenome (GOLD analysis project Ga0163144, IMG submission 123175) | Freshwater microbial mat bacterial communities from Lake Vanda, McMurdo Dry Valleys, Antarctica - Oligotrophic Lake LV.19.BULKMAT1 | ecosystem: Environmental > Aquatic > Freshwater > Lake... | reverse complement strand
GACGGCGACCTTCATCGATGGTCAAGTGCCAGTCGTCCAGCGTCGCGTCGGTCAGCCGTCGGTGGTCGACGAAGATCTCGGCGTGGCGGCGCTGTCGGCCATCGGGCTCGGGCCCGAGCGCACTCTCGGTATCGCCCGCCATCTCATCGTCCGCCGCTACTCGCAGGGTGAGGACGGCACCACCGGACTGATCAGCCATGTCACCGGCATGCATGTGTTCCGACCAGCAGCCCCTGGTGCCGACCCGCTGCAGATCCCGAGCCCGATCCACGTGCCCGACGGCGGCCTGCCCGGGGTGCACGTCGAGGCGCTGAACTGGGGCGCCGTGGCACGCGCCGTGCAGCCGCGACCACACCACCCGTTCGTCGTTCCCTCGCCCTTCCCGTACCTGCCGAGCACTCCGCAAGAGCTCATCCGCATGTACCTCGAAGTGGTTGGTCTCCAACCGAACGACTGCTACGCAACCGCGGTCACCGAGGACGGTGTGCGCGACCTCGTGGTCGAGGAGTGGGCCGCGGGAGGTCTGATCGAGTGGGCGACGGCGGGAGAACCGCAACCGTGCGCCGATGGCAAGGACCGCAGACGGTTTGCCAGCGGTTGGTTGGTGATGCTCGCCTACCGCGACCGCCCCGAGTATGCGGTCGGTCGTCAGCGATGGGAGGCGTACCAGACCAACGTGCTGCAAGCGTCGCTGGAGAACGGCACTGATGTGCGCGGCGCGGTCGAGCCACCGGTCTTCGACGGGCTCCCTGCCGGGCTCGGCAAGATCATCAGGGCGGCCGAGAAGTTCGATCGAATCCTCGGCACCGACTCGGCTCACGCGGAACTGAAGCACCTCGCCCAGCACCGCTACTGCTGGCCGCCCGTCGGGTGACAGGCCTCACCCCGTGACCAATCCCGACGGTTCGCCCGTCGGCTTGCCGGTCGCGTCGCCGGTCTGGCGTCGCCGCCGACTCCGGCGGTCGAGTTCACTGCGGATGTCGCCGGTCAGGGTTCGAGGGTGGAGACCGGCGACTTCGCCACGATCGGCACGTTCGACGCGCCCGTGGGCGCTTTCTCGGTGGCGTGCCGCTCGGAACTCTTCGGCCCTCGCACCGTGCGCGACCAGCGCGAAAAGGAACGCGACTTCCTCGTCACCCCCGGGCCACCCGACAGCGAGGGGGTACCGTTCGTCGCCACGTTCAGGCCCGTTCTCCGGTGGGCTTCACCCGACGAGGCACGCGACGGTTCGGTGGTGCGGTCGCGGTATCGCCGGTAGGGCTGGCCAAGCCGCGTTCAAGGCCGGTGAAGAGGTCGACGACGTCCGCTGCTTCGAAGACTCGATAGCGCTGACGTCCGACGTTGCGTTGGCGCAGAATGCCGGCGGCTTCGAGACGGTTGACGGCTTCGCCGGTGCGCATCTCGGACCGGCCGATCATTCGTGCCGCGCTCTCGACGGTGATCACCGGGACACCGGGCAGGACATCGAGGAGCAGTTCGACCGCTGAGTTGGCGCGGACCCGCCCGAGTTGTTTGCGCCATCGTGCATCGAGCATCTCGATCCGCTCGGCGTACGCCTCAGCGTCGTTGCATGAACGATGCGCAGCGGTCGCGAACGTTCGAAGCCAGGTGCCCGCGCCGGCGGAGCGCTCAGGACTGTCAGGCGCACCGATGTGTCGAAACGTGGTGAGCCCGGCGATGTAGTCACTTGCCCAGGTGGCGAGTACAAGGCTGATCGGTGGGACGAACCGCGGGGCGAGGCCGCGTCGGCGAAGGATGACGTGGATGAGCGCGCGTCCGGTGCGCCCGTTGCCGTCGGCGAACGGGTGGATCGTCTCGAACTGGGCATGAGCGATCGCGGCTTGAACGAGCGCGGGATGGTCGTCACCGTTGACGTAGTCGAGAAGATCGTGGAGCAAGCCGTCCAGCGACTCTGGTGGCGGCGGGACGAACGCCGCCGAGCACGGGTTGTAGCTGCTGCCACCGATCCAGTTCTGCGCCGTGCGAACCACGCCGCCGATGTGCGGCATCGCGGACCGTTCCATCAAGATCTGGTGGATCTCGAGAAGGTCGCCGAGTGTGATTGCGTCGTTCATCGAGCCCAGCTCGACGGCGGCCTCCATCGCAGCGACGTTTGCGAGCACTTCGACGGCGATCCGGTCGGCTGCGTCGCCGCCTTGGGCGAGCACGACCTCGGCATCGAGCAGCCGGCGTGGGCCTGCTTCCAGTCCTTCGATCTTCGATGACGCGACGGATTCGGCGCGCACCAGGAACCGTGCCAGCCCTTCGAGGCTGACGTGCGATGTCGCGGATGTGTTCAGCCGGCGGATCGCCGCTTCGGCGTCGGTGAGGTCGGCGACGAGGTCGGCGGGAAGGGCGAGTTCCCAACCGGCGAGTGGATCGGCAAGGTAGGCGTCGTATTCGCAGCCTTGACGGTCGCGTCGGCTCATCCCCTCGAACGAGGAGGTCCAGCGGTGTCGGATCAGCGTTGCCACAACCGCTACCTCCTCTGTGTCTAAGTAACGCTTGTACTCTAACCGTTGCTAGGAGGGAGCGGAAGGCAATGCTTCTTCACTTGCGTCGAATGCCGTGAAATCGTGGCTCTCCCGATCTGGCCGAGCACTACCTTGCCCGTCGTGAACCTCGGTTGACGTTGACGGCGAGGCAACCATGACGAGTGACCGGGTCAGGCCCGCCACTGCTATGCCTTTCCGAGAACGAGCTGCAACGGAGCGACCAGTCGATCCACAAGGTGATAGTCGGCCATCCAGACGCCCGGGGTCGGCATGGTCGATTCCGGCGTGCTCGAACTTGATCTTGGGCAACGGCCGTCGTGGCCTCTGGTCGAGAAGTTGAAGCCCGCGTGACTGTTGCCCAGCGGCGTGGAGCAGATACGACGCGCGTTGCCACGCCGACGTCGACTGATCGGCGAGCAGGGTGGCGAGACGTTCGTCGTCGCAATCGGCGACGAGTTGGTTGAGGTGAGCGACCAGGTCGGTCCACGGATGAAATGACGATGGACGCGCAGCGAGCTGGACGATGAGAGCTTCGGGTCCGAATGCGGGAAGCCCGCTGGCCCACGAAACGATGTCGAGCTTGCGTTGCAGCAGCAACCGGGTGGTTGGGCTGACCACGCTGGCGGCATCACGTCCCCATTTGATCTGAACGAGCGAGACGTATGGCCGAAGACCGTCGGGCAGACGAGTTGTGGCCGGTAGCCAGATCGCGGTCGGCCGATCAGGTGCCCTGTCGAGGTAGCCCAGATGCCACGCCGCAGCGGCGCCAGCGAGCCTGAATCGTGCGTCGGGATCGCGGGCCAGCCACGCCCGCAGTGCAAGGCACGGGTCAGCGAGCTCATCTTGTCCGGCTGGGATGAACGCCCACACACCGTGGATCGGAAGCCCGACGAGCCAACCGAGGCGGCGCAACTCGTTGATCGTGGCATCGATGTCTCGTTTGCTCCGGGAGTCGGTCAACCGTTCGAGGATTTCCTCGCGTGTGAGGACCGTGGGGAGGTCGCGTGAGAGGCCAGAGATGAGCCCTGCGGCCCACGTTGGGACGCGGCGATCCGTTCCCACGCCACTGGCGAGTCGACTCGATTCGGTTGACTTCATAGCGGAAGCTCTACTCCACCGGCACAAATTCCGCATCAGAGTTAACGATCGACGACTGCAAGTCGACGCAACCAGGAGTCAGAGCCACGAAACTCCTCGGCTCGTCACGCAGCGATCGTTCCAGTTTGGCCCCATGCGCCCAAACACCGAATTGAGCCAGGCCGCCGTCGAGGTTGCTTTGGCGGAGACCCTCAGGGGTTGGGCAGCGGAGCTGTACACCGGCCAGAAGTTCTGGTGGATGGATTGGAATCGATTGATCCTTGACGTACTTACGACCCTTCGCACCGGCGAACCCGTCGGTATCGACGACTATGGCGAGGTCGATGTCCGACCTCAGTGGGGTGCAACAGTTCAGCCTTGAGCCCGGGGGTCTGTCCGCCGGATGCCCGTGTGATCCACGCGGCGCTGCGCACCGGCGCGTCCGTGCGTGTCGTCCCGAGGGCGGCGGCGCTTGACGGCGGGATCGGCGCCATCCTGCGCTGAGCTCAGACGTGGCCCACCGCTGGCGCGGTGGTCAGCCGTGACGGCGTCCCGGATTCGGGTGGGGATCCGCCGATAGGGTCGTCGAGATGGCAATGAACGGTGCGGTCACGGTCCACATGGAAACGACTCCGGAACAGGTCTGGGCGCTCGTGAGCGACATCACGAGGACGGGCGAGTTCAGCCCCGAGACGTTCGATGCCGAATGGCTCGACGGCGCCACCAGCCCCGATCTCGGCGCCCGCTTCCGCGGGCACGTCAAGCGCAACGGCCGGGGCCCGACCTACTGGACCACCTGCCGGATCGTCGAGTGCGAGCCTGGCCGGTCGTTCGGCTTCGCCGTCGAGGTCCGCGGCAAGCCGGTGAACACATGGACGTACCGAATGGCACCGAGCGGTGACGGCACCGACGTCACCGAGTCGTTCCTGCTGGCCCCATCTTTGCTCAACCGCATCTACTGGAAGGTCGCCGGGCGAGCCCGAGGCCGCACCAATCGCGAGGGCATGCAGACGACGCTCGAGCGGATCAAGGCCGTGGTCGAGGCGCCCGCCACTGGCACCCAGTAGACGCCCGCGCCGGACGTCACTCGTCGGCCGCCATCCGTCACGCGACGGGCGGGGCCTGGACGAGGTTCCCGAACCGGTGCAGCGTCCGGCTCACCGCCTGCTCACGCAGGTACCGCGCCAGCTCGATGCGCCCGTCCGTGACCACCGGCCGGTCGTCGAGGAACGTCTCGATCGGCAGGTCGATTCGGCCGAGCGCCTCACGTCCGAGGTGGCGGACCCTCGGGGGTGCCTCGGCGGCCATCCGCTCGACGAACTCGGCCGACGGCTCCACTCGATGGGTGACGATCGGCAACCGGACCGGGAAGGCGGGGTCGACGCTGATATCCGTTTCGCTCCCTGTCAGGGTGACGGCGACGAGCACCCGCGCCACGTCCGCGACGGGCGAGTCGGCGGCGATCCGCACCACCGCGACGGGCAGCGGCCGGTACCTGAACACGTTGGCCTCACAGAACAGCCCGGTGGGGTCGTGGTCGACCGTGAACTCGGTGGTCCACCAGTGGGCGTCGCTGCGGGCGGCGGCGTCGAGTCGAGCTCGACCCGCATGGTCGAGGTCGTCAGCGAACGCCGCGACCAATCGAGCGACGTCGGGCGACGGATCGAGGCCGACGGTCGGCAACCCGTCGTCGCGCCACTGGCCGAGCGCGGCCACGTAGTTCGGCCCGCCGGCTTTGGCGCCGGGACCGACGACCGACCGCTTCCACCCGCCGAACGGCTGGCGTTGGACGATGGCCCCGGTGATCGCCCGGTTCACGTAGGCGTTGCCGACGGCGACGTGGTCGAGCCACCGTTCGACGTTGGTGGGGTCGAGCGTGTGGATGCCGCCGGTGAGCCCGAACGGCACGCCGTTCTGCACCGCGATGGCGTCGTCGAGGTCGGCCGCGGCGACGAGGCCGAGCACCGGACCGAAGCACTCGGTCTGGTGGAACCACGAGCCGGGCACGACGCCGTCGAGGAGCCCGGGCGACCACAGGTGGGCGGCGCCCTCCAGACGGTGGGGTTCGAGCAGCCACGTCTGACCGGCCTCCAGCGTCGTGAACGCCCGGTGCAGTTTGTCCGACGGTGCCTCGACGAGCGGACCGACCATGGCCTCCGGGTGATCGGGTGTGGCGACGACGAGTGATCGCGTGGCGTCGACCAGTTGGCGCCGGAAGCGCTCTGACGTCGCCACGCCGCCGACGAGGATGGCCAGGCTGGCCGCCGAGCACTTCTGGCCGGCGTGGCCGAACGCCGACTTCACGAGATCGGCGACCGCGAGGTCGAGATCGGCATCCGGCATCACGACGATGGCGTTCTTGCCCGACGTCTCGGCGAACAGGGGAGTGGAGGGAGCCAGCTGGGTGAAGTGCGCGGCGGTCTCGTACGACCCCGTCAGCACGATGCCGCCGAGATCGGGATGCCCGACGAGCCGCTCGCCGATCACGGCGTCAGGGCCGCGCACGTATTGCAGCACGGTGGGTGGGATGCCCGCCGCCCACGCCGCCTCCGCGATGGCGAAGGCGGACCGCGGCGTCTGTGGAGCGGGCTTGAGCACGACGGCGTTGCCGGCGGCCAGCGCGGCGAACACGCCACCGGCGGGGATCGCCATCGGGAAGTTCCAGGGCGGTACCACGGCCACGACACCGAGCGGTGTGAAGCTCACCCCGTCCCGACCTCCGAGGTCGGCGATGCGCTCCGCGTAGTAGCGGGCGAAGTCGATCGCCTCGGACACCTCGCTGTCGCCCTCGGCGATCGTCTTGCCGGCCTCCGCCGCCATGACGGCGATCAACGCGGCGCGCCGGGCGGACAGCTCGTCGCCGACCAGCCGGAGCAGGCGCCGTCGTTCGCCGGGCGGCATCGCCCGCCACTGAGCGGCGGCTTCCCGCGCCGTCGCCAGCACGCGGTCGATGGCCGCGGGGTCGAGCACCTCGGCGGGGAGCGTCCGCGTCGGGTTCGCCGCCACCGCGGCGAGCACAGCGGCGCGGGCCGTGGGGTCGGTGGGGTCGGTGTCGGGCGCATTGGCGAAGCGATCGTCGGGAAGCGGAGCGGACCCGCCGTGGCGCCGGGACGAGGCGGACACGGTCCAACAGTCGGTGACCGCTTGTTCGAAGCGCCTTTGTTCGCTGGCGAACACGTCGGCGTCGTCGAGCTCGAACAGGTGGCGCAGGAAGTTCTCACCGCTGCTGTTCTCCTCCAATCGCCGGAACAGGTAGGCCAACGCGGAGTCGAAGTCCTTGGCCGCCACGATCGGCGTGTAGAGCAGGAGGTGGCCGGTGGCGGAGTGGACGGCCCGCGCCAACCCAGGGGCCATGCCCTGGAGCATCTCGAACTCGACACGGGACTCGACGCCCCGGCGGGCGGCCAGCTCCCGCGCCCACGCCACGTCGAACAGGTTGTGGCTCGCCACGCCGAGGCGGACGCCCTCCAACCGGTCGGGGTGCATCGCCCAGTCGAGCATGCGCTTGTAGTTGGCGTCGGTCTCCGCCTTGGTGGCGTACGGCGCCGGCGTCCAGCCGTGGACGGCGGCGTCCACTCGCTCCATGGCGAGGTTGGCCCCCTTCACGATGCGGATCTTGACGCCGGCGCCACCCGCCGCTCGGCGCCGTACCGCCCACGCGACGATCTCGAGCAGCGCATCGAATGAGTCGGGGAGGTACGCCTGCAGGACGATCCCCGCCTCGAGCCCGTGGAAGGCGGGCTCGTCGAGCAGGTCCGTGAAGGCGTCCATTGTGAGACGCAGGTCCTTGAACTCCTCCATGTCGAGGTTGACGAACTTCGCCGGCGTAGCCGCCCCAGCGGCCGCCAAGAGGGGCCGCAACCCGTCCTTCACGCGCGCCAACGTGTGATCGGGGGCCCACAGGTTGAGCTGGCTCGTCACCGACGATGCCTTCACCGACACGTACTGCACGTCGTCGCGGGCCAGCAGATCGTGGATGGCCTGACGGCGCCGGCCGGCCTCATCGTCGCCGAGGACGAACTCGCCCAGGAGGTTGGCGTTGACGGCGAACCCCGCCTGCTCGGCGGAAACGAGATGGTCGTGCAGTCCCGGGTCGGCGCGATCGACGATCAGGTCACCCACGATCTGGCGCAGGCGTCGCCGGGCGAGAGGCATCACGATGCCGGCCGCCACGGTGGAGGCGGCCGCGCCGAGGCGCAACAGCAGACGGTCGGCCTGGGAGAGGAAGGCGGGCAGCGGCCCGCTCACCACTTCGCGCAGTTGAGCCGCCGCCACCGCGTTGGACTCCGGCCGCAGCACGCGGTCGCAGAAGGCCATCGTGAACTGGACAGCACGCGGGTCGCTCGTCAGGCGGCGCATGCGTTCGGCGTCGCGCTCCTCGTGGCGGCAGCGGGCGTGTCGGGACGCCGCCAGCCACTCGTGCACGACCGCGACCGACCGCGGAACGATCTCCGTCCCTGCGTCGTCCCGCGGCCCTACGTCGTCAGACGCGGGCGGTCGGGGGGGAGCCACGATCCTCATTCTGGCGGCCCCGGGGTCTGCCTGCTGCCGTGGGTTGACTCCCACCACCTCGCGCCCGGGGGGTCGCCGTGTTTCAGCACGGCGAGGGCGGGGTACTCGGGAGAGCAATGACTGCCACGAAGGAACGGCACCACTTCGTGACGGGCGGGATGATCGGGACCGCTGCCGCGGCCACCCTCCTCGTGGTGGCGGCCCTGAAGGCACAGCGGCCCCGCGTGGTCGACCCGCCAGCGATTGCTCCTGACGCCATTGCTCCCGTGCCGACCGCCGACGCCCGTGTGCCGTCCACCACGAAGGGCGGCCTTCTCGGCCGGATCGATCTCTTCCAGCAGCACCGGACCGCGCTGGCCTTCCCGGTGGCGGTGCTCCGCAAGTTCTCGGACGACCGGGCCGGGCGACTGGCCGCGCTGATGGCGTACTACAGCTTCTTCTCGGTCTTCCCTGCGCTGCTGGCGCTGGTCACCATCCTCGGGTTCGTGCTCGAGGGCCACCCCGCCTGGCGCGACAACATCGCCGACTCGGCCCTCGCCCAGTTCCCGATCATCGGAGACAGCATCGGCGACGCGGTGCGTCACCCGCTGACCGGCAGTCCGCTTCCCCTGATCATCGGGATCCTCGGGGCCGTGTGGGCCGGGCTCGCGGCCATGCAAGCGGCCCAGGACGCGCAGAACGAGGTTTGGGACGTCCCGCGGTCGAAGTACCCGAACTACCTTCGCAAGCACGTCCGATCGCTGGCGATGCTCGTGCTCATCGGCGTGCTGCTGATCATCTCCACCGGAGTCGGCCAGCTGGCCGGGCTGGTGGTGCACGGCATCGGTCTGGGCGTGCTCGTGATCGTGGCGTCACTCCTGTTCAACGTCGTCGTCTTCGCCGTGGCCTTCCGTGTCCTGACCGTCGCCCACGTGACGTGGCAACAGGTTTTCCCCGGTGCATGCGTGGGGGCCGTGGCGTACACGGTGCTGCAGTTCGTCGGTCGTTACTACGTGGAGCGCTCGCTCCAGGGGGCGACCAACACCTACGGGACGTTCGCCATCGTCATCGGGTTGATCTCGTGGATCTTCCTCATCGCCCAGATGGTCATGATCGCGGCCGAGGTCAACGTCGTAGCCGCCAAGCGGCTCTGGCCCCGGAGCCTCTTCGGCGAGCCCGCCACGGTCAGCGACCGCCGCAGCGTCGCCGCCCAGGCCGAGGCTGAACAGATCCACGCCATCGAGCACGTCGACGTCGAGTTCGCGGTGCCCGCCGGCTCGTCTGATGGCCGGGCGACGGTGGAGGTGTTGCGTGCCGAGGGCCCGCAACACTGGGTGCCCCAACGATCGGAGCCGACCGCCGGACCGACGGCGTGACAAGCGGCTGATGGCCGGTAGCGTCACTAGAGCCGGTCCATCCGGCTAGGCATCGAAGCGATTGCTTCCTCCTCGGGTTGCCCGTGCGCAGCCCCGTACGTCTCGATCTCAGGGAGGCGACATGCCCGCTGGACCCTCATTCGACACCGCGCCCGATGGAACGCCGTACGGCGTCGACGGCAACGGCAACCTCACCGAGCGGACGCAGTTCGGCGGCCACGAGGTGATCATCCACTACGCCGACATCCCGGAGAGCGACGTCACGACTCGGTACGGCATCCGGGTCACGACGCCATTGCGCACCGTGATCGACCTCGCCCCCGAGGTCAGCCCCGACGAACTCGACGCCATGGTGGCCGACTGCCTGCGCCGGCGGCTGTTCACCACGCAGGAGGCGTGGCGCCGCCTCCGGGAGCCGGATATGACAACGAACGCCGGAGCCTCGCTCCTCCGTCGCCTGCTTCCACCCGCATCGTGAGGCGGCGCCCGGGTGGCTGGGCCCGTGGTGGCCTGGTCAGCCGAGGACGACCGTGACCCGGTGTGTCGCACCGTCGTCGATGAGCGGGATCGTCGCTCCATCGCCCGGCAGCACCTGTCCATCGAGTTCCGCCCGGACGATCCCCTGGCTCACTCCCTGGGGGTTCGTCACCGCGATCTCGTAACGAGCGGAGTGGTAGCGGAAGGTGAGCTCGTAGCCGGGCCAGGCCCGGGGGATGCACGGTTCCAGCACGAGGTTCGTACCTCGCAACTGGAGACCCAGGATCGACTCGATGCCGGCCTGGTACATCCAGCCGGCCGATCCCGTGTACCACGTCCACCCTCCGCGCCCCACGTGCGACGGCTCGGCGTAGACGTCGGCCGGCATGACGTACGGCTCGACCTTGTAGCGATGCACCCCTGCCCGCGTGGTGGCATGGTTGATCGGGTTGAGGAGGGAGAACAACTCACCAGCCTTGTCGCCCTTGCCCAAGGCCGCGAAGGCGAGGACCGACCAGATCGCACCGTGGGTGTACTGCCCACCGTTCTCACGAACACCGGGCAGGTAGCCCTTGATGTAGCCAGGGTCGATGTCCCAATGGGCGAACGGGGGTGCGAACAGCAGCAGAAGGCCATCGCCCGGGCGGACGAGGTATTCCTCGACAGCGGCCATCGCTCGGCGAGCGTGTTCCGGGTCGGCGGCGCCCGACAGGACGCTCCACGACTGCACGATCGAGTCGATCCGACACTCGGGGTTGGTCGCCGACCCGAGCGGAGTGCCATCGTCGAAGAAGGCCCGGCGATACCAGTCGCCATCCCAGCCGTCACCCTCCAGCGCCCGGCGAAGTGGCTCCATCTGGCCGAGCCAGCGCTGTACGCGCAGGTCATCGCCGCGCCCCTGAGCGATCGGGGCGAAGCGGGCCAGGACGGTGTGCAGGAACCAACCCAACCAGACGCTCTCCCCGCGTCCGCCGTGGCCGACCCGGTTCATGCCGTCGTTCCAGTCGCCCGAGCCCATGAGGGGTAACCCGTGGCTCCCCATCGTGAGGCTGGCGTCGATGGCCCGTGCACAGTGCTCGAACAGCGACGCGGACTCCTCCGAGCGGTCGGGTTGGAAGTAGGCGTCGTCCTGGCCCGCCTTCAGAGCTGGTCCGTCGATGAACCTGATCGGCTCGTCGAGCACCGCCATGTCGTTGGTCACCGTGAGGTAGCGGGCGACGGCATAGGGCAGCCAGAGGCGATCGTCCGAGATCCGGGTTCGCACACCGCGACCCGACGGCGGATGCCACCAGTGCTGGACATCGCCCTCGGGGAACTGCTGAGCAGCCGCCCGCAGGATGTGCTCTCGCACCAGGTCTCGCCGAGCGGTGATCAACGCCATCACGTCCTGGAGTTGGTCCCGGAAACCGAAGGCGCCTCCCGCCTGGTAGAGGGCGGCCCTGGCCCAGAGCCGGCAGGAGAGCGTCTGGTAGAGCAGCCAGGTGTTGAGCATGATGTCCATCGAGCGGTCCGGTGTGCGCACCTGCAACTCACCCAAAGTGTCGTCCCAGAAGGTGCGCACACTGCGCAGCGTCGCCTCGTGGTCCGCCGCCCGCCACCGCTGGATCAACGCCACCGCGGCGCCAGAGCCGACCGCCTCACCGAGCAGCACGACCACCTGGGTACGGGCGCCGGCGGGGAGCTCGAGTCGGGTCTGGAGCGCCGCGCACGGATCGAGGCCGGCGCCGAGGGCTCCGAGCAGTTGTCGTCCACGTTCGAGACCGGCCGGCCGTTCGTGAGTTCCATTTCGGCCGAGGAACTCGGTGCGATCGGCCGTCCATGCTGTCTGGCGTCCACCGAGGTCCATGAACGCGACGCGACCAGCGAACTCGGGGTTCCACGGGTTGTGGGCCAGCAAGGCTTGGGTTTCCTGGTCGAGCGTGCTCACGACATGGGGGGCGGCGGCGCCTCGGGAAGTGCCGAGTACCCATTCGGCGTAAGCGGTGACCGACAGACGCCGTGTGCGACCGGATCGGTTCTCGATGGTCAGTACCGAGATCTTGACGGGGTCATCGAGGGGCACGAACTGGACGAGGTCGAGCACGATGCCGTCACGCTCGTGCTCGAACCTGCTGTATCCGGGACCGTGCCTGGCCACGTACGTGGACTCTTCGTGTCGGATGGGCAGTGCCGTCGGAGTCCAGAGGCTCCCGTCCTCCTCATCGCGGATGTAGATCGCCTCACCCACCGGATCGGCGACGGGGTCGTTGGACCACGGGGTGAGCTGGTTCTCGCGACTGTTCTCCGACCAGGTGTAGCCCGCGCCCGATTCGGAGACCTGGAAGCCGAACGTCGGATTGGCGATCACGTTCAGCCATGGCGCCGGCGTCCACTGGCCCGGGCCGAGCACCGTCACGTACTCCCGCCCGGCATCGGCGAAGCCGCCCAGACCGTTGAAGAACTCCAGCTCCGGGCGCTGCAGCGCCACCGGCGTCGACGGTGTCTTCGCGACTGTTCTGGATGGCGCCATCGGGGGTGCCGCGTCGTTGCGGTGGGTGCGGATCACCTGATCGGCGAGGCTGCCGCGACGGCTGAGCAACACGGCTCTGGCGGCGGCCTGGAGGAGGGTGCGGTCCTCGACGGAAAGCCGGTCGCCACGAAGGATGAAGACACCGCCGCGCGGTTCGTGACGTTCGGCCGCCAGCTGGGACTGGCTGGTGCGCACCAGGGCCTCGAGCGCCTGTTGGAGGTCGCTGGCGTATGAGCTGCTGTGTTCGTTGATGATGACGAGGTCGATGTCGAGCAACTTCAGTCGCCAGTATTCGTGGGCCCGGAGCAACTGGCGCACGATGTCGATGTCGGTCTCGTTGTCGATCCGCACGAGCACGATCGGCAGATCTCCGGAGATGCCGTGTACCCACAGTCCTGGTGCCCCCCGTTGGTTCTGCGCCAGCAGCGTGGCTGAGGGCCGAAGGGTGGGGTCCGAGTAGAGGATCCGGTTGGCGAGCCGTTGGTACAGGTGGGCCTCGTCCCCGTCGACACCGAGGTGGCGGAGCTGGACTTGGGCCTGTGTCCAGGCGAGGGTCGCCGCCCGCTCGAAGGTGCCCGGTTCACGATACTTGTCGACGAGATCCAGGATCTCCTGACGCGAGTCGGCCACCATCGTGGAGAAGTTGGCGTGCACGGAGGCGCCGGGGGCGAGCGACACCCGCAGACGCAGGCTGAAGATGGGGTCCAGCACCGCACCGACGGTGTTGGACAGCGGGCGGCCGTCGAAGATCGAGACGGGCGACGAGATGGATCTTCCCCGGCCGAGGAATCTCGCGCGATCCGTCTCGTACTGGATGGCACCGCTGCCATGTTCCTCGACGGCCGCCACGTGGGCCGCCCAGATCTGTCGCTCATCGCTCGATCGCGGCCGCCTGGTGGCCAGCAACGCCCCGACCTCGGGCACGAACTCGGTCTGCACGAACAGGTTCTGGAACGCTGGATGGGCGACGTCGGCTGCCTGGGGGGCCAGGACGACCTCGGCATACGACGTCAGCTCGATCTCGCGATGCTGTAAGCCGAGATTCGTGAGCGACACCCTGCGGATCTCGGCGTCGTGCTCGACGGAGACGACGACGGTGAGGTTGGTGGCGATCGATCCGTCGCGGCGCGAGATCTCCGCGTGCTCCTCGGAGTACCTGACCTCGTAGCTGTCCGCCTCCACCCCTGTCGGCTGGTGACCGGCGGACCACACGGCGCCGGTCTGCGTGTCACGAAGGAACAGGTAGCTACCCCAGGAGTCGCGAGTCACGTCCTCGCGCCAGCGGGTCACCGCGATGTCACCCCAGCAGCTGTATCCGGAGCCGGCGGCCGTCACCATCACCGCGTAGCGCCCGTTGGAGAGAAGGTGCGTGCGCGGCGTCATGTCGCGCGGGGAGTTGAAGCGCCGGATGACTGGTGGCACGAGGTCTCGCACACTGGCGGCGCTCTTCACCTCTTCGGCGCGCGGCCGCGACACGAGCACGCTACGAGGCAGCCGCTCCTGCAGCAGGAGCTCGGTCGCCTGCACGATCGGCTCGGCATGGAACCGCTCGACCATCGCCTGGTTGTCGAGGACGTTGCTGATCGCCACCAGCGCCATGCCTTGGTGGTGTGCCATGTAGCTCTTGACGATCGCCACCGAGGCACCAGCGGGCAGCCGCTGCGGGGTGTAGTCGAGTGCCTCGCGGAAGCCGAACGGCCCGCTCGCCCCCGCCGCGTCCAGCCGCGCGAAGTTCCGTACCGCCGCCTCGGGCTGGATCATCGCCGCCAGGGCCGTGGCGTAGGGGGCCACCACGACGTCCTGGCTGAGTCCCCGCTTGAGGCCGAGCCCGGGCACGCCGAAGCTCGAGTACTGGTAGGTCTGCTCCAGGTCGCGAGCGTTGAAGCCGGACTCCGAGATGCCCCACGGCACACCACGCTCGGCCGCATAGCTGATCTGGCGGGCGACGACGAGCTTGCCCGTCTGATCCAGCAAGCTGCGCAACGGCGCCCGCATCACCAATGCTGGCATCAGGTACTCGAACATCGAGCCCGACCAGGAGATGAGCGCCGAGCCGCGGCCCACCGGCGTCAATGACCGACCGAGCCGGAACCAGTGCTCCGGGGTGACTTCGCCCTTGGCGATGGCGAGGAAGCTCGTCAGGCGGGCTTCTGACGCGAGAAGGTCGTAGTAGCTCGGGTCCAGCACCCCTTCCCTCACCCGGAAACCGATCGAGAACAGCTTGCGGGTCGGGTCGAACAAGAAGCTGAAGTCCGTCTCTGCGAAGAGTTGCTGTGTGCAATCGACGAGTGCTTGCAGCCGGCGGGCGAGCAACTCCGCTGGTGACTCGGCACCACCCAGGTTCAGCTCGGCCTGCTCGGCCTGCTCGTCGCGCTCGGCCTGCTCGTCGCGCTCGGCCTGCTCGTCGCGCTCGGCCTGTTCGTCGCGCTCGGCCTGCTCGGTGAGCGTCAGGAACGACTCGGTCGGTCCGATGAGCGCAAGGTCGCGGATGTGGCTGGCGACGGTGAGTCGGGAGGCCTCGGTCCACGTGACGAGCTCGTTCTCGGCTGCCTCGCCGCTCTCGGCGGTCAGCGCTGACGCCACGTCGGCGAGCGTGTTCGTGTGGGCGGCCAGCTCGGTGGTGTCGGGTCCACT
>Ga0163144_10016632_pt1 | contig 15059 bp, 14 predicted proteins | sample OliLak19BULKMAT1_FD_123175 | JGI IMG/M metagenome (GOLD analysis project Ga0163144, IMG submission 123175) | Freshwater microbial mat bacterial communities from Lake Vanda, McMurdo Dry Valleys, Antarctica - Oligotrophic Lake LV.19.BULKMAT1 | ecosystem: Environmental > Aquatic > Freshwater >... | reverse complement strand
TATTCTCGTGTCCGATCGCGGCCACGCTGGTGGTGGTGACGATCCTGGTGTAGGTCTCGCCTGTATTGCTGGCGTTGTTGCGGCGCGGCCGAGCGCAGACCGCCTGACGGATTCCCGCCTGCCGTCGTCCGTACCGGTTAGTCCATCGCCTTTTCCGGCTTGAGAAACCGGTGCGCGGTGCGGTCGATTGGCTTTCCACGGTAGCGGGCAATGTCCTCGTCCGGCACGATGTCGAACGGCGTATGGCTGATGTTGGGGCCGCTGCGGATCGGCGCGTTGTCCGCGCGGCTATAAGAACTGAGCAATACGTTGCGGTGACGTTCGGAATCATTGCGCCCCGACGCATGCAATAGATTGCCGTGAAAGAACAGCGCATCGCCGGGCGCCATTTCCACAGACACATGCTCGAGCACTTTCATCGCATGGTCGACCCGCTCCATGTCTGCGCCGGTCTGTCCGCCGATGGCGCCGTGGTCGATGCGCCCCATGAGGTGCGAGCCGCGCAGATCGGGGGAAGGGTGACCTCAATGCGCATCCATGCATGTGCGGTAGCCCCAGGTGCAAGCATGCGAGCGCCGTACCGTGCGTGAAACAATCCAGACAGGCCCAAAGCGCCAGTGGCGTGGGACACCGGTTCAATGCACAGCCAGGGCTGGTCCATGGTGCGATAGACGACAAGGTGCCGCAGATCCTTGCTGGCCGTCATCTGCAGGCGCAGGCCCACCCGCCTCCGGCTCCAGGACCATATGCAATTGACCGCAGTGCAGATGCATGCTGCCTCGCGATTCAGTCGATTACACCAACCGGCTTGCGGCCCCACCAAGCCCTTATCTTGCGTGAGAGCAACGCCGAGGGCGCGACGGCTGTCAGGCCGCCGTCGACCGGCAGGTCTACCCCGGAAATGAAGGCAGCGTCTTCGGATGCGAGAAATGCCGCGGCCGCCGCTACGTCGGCCGGATAACCGATGCGGCCCACTGGATACGCCTCCGCATCCCACTCCAGGTCGGCGGCGCTGCGCCCGACCATGGTGCGTTCGGTAATGATGAACCCCGGCGATATTGCATTGCAGCGAATGCCCCGCGGGCCGTACTCGACCGCGATCTGCTTCGTCAGAGCATGCACACCGCCCTTGGCTGCCGTGTAGGCGGCCAGGTTGGGGTTGGCCACGATCTGGTTGATCGAGGCCATGTTGACGATCACGCCGCGTCCCTGGGCCAGCATCGGCGTGAGCGCCGCGCGGCACCAGCGGAACACCGAGGTCAGGCCGGAGTCGATGGTGTCGGCCCAATCCTGGTCGGAGGTGGTGGTGACGCCGTGCTCGGTGTAGGCCACTGCATTGTTGACCAGCACATCGACCCGTCCCCAGTGCGCCAGGGTTTGCCCGATGGTGGCGTCGATCGTCGCCTGGTCGGCGGCGTCGCCCTCCAGGGACAACAGGTGGTCGCTGGCGTAGCTGCGCCGCAGCTCTGCCAGTGCCGCCGTGTTCCGCTCCAGCGCAACGACGCGCGCGCCCTCGGCCAGGAAACGCAGCACGATGCCGTGGCCGATGCCGCGCCCGGCGCCGGTGACGATACAGACCTGGTCCTTCAACCGCATGGGTGGATCTCCTGCGCAAGTTTCGTGCGCTTGTGTGGCGTCATTTCACGGCCCCCGCCGTGACGCCCTGGATGAAGTAACGCTGCAGCAGGATGAAGCCGACCATCACCGGCAGCGCCGCCATCAGGGACGCCGCCATCGCTCCGCCCCAGTCGGCATTGGATTCGTTGAGGTAGGTCAGCAGCAGCCCGGGCGCGACGGTGCGTTTGTCTTCCGACACGATCAGCGTGAGCGAATACAGCAGGTCGTTCCAGCTCCACATGAAGCTGTACAGGAACACCGTGATGATCGGTGGCAGCGAGACCGGCAGCACGATGGTGTGAAAGATGCGCAGGTCGGAGGCACCGTCGGCGCGGGCCGCCTCGATCAGTTCGTTCGGTACCTGGCTGAAGTAGCTGTACAACATGTAGGTTGCCACCGGCAATGCGAACACCACATAGGACAGGACCAGGCCGGCGCGGGTGTCCAGCAAGCCCCAGCTGGTGAGCTGCGGGTAGATCGTGATCAACAGCAGGCCGAACGGGAACATCTGTGCCGACAGCATCAGCAGCATCACGGGTTTGCGCCCGAAGTAGCGGTATTTGGCAAACGAGTAACCTGCGTAGACTGCCATCGTCGTGTTGATGGCCGCCGACGACAGCGATACGACGAGGCTGTTGAACAGATGCAGCGGCAGGTGTCCGCGTGTGAGCGCGGTGCGAAAGTGGTCCAGCGTCCAGGTGGTGGGAAATAACGTCGGCGTGATCCGGTACAACTCCTGGCTGGACTTGAACGACGAGATCACCAGCCAGTAGACCGGAAAGAATATGAACAGGCCCATCGTGAGCGCGACGCCGGCGAAGATCAGCTTGGCGTGGCGGGAGGAAAGATCGAGCATTATTCGACGCCCTTCATCAGGTGGCGCAGGTAGAAATACGCCGGCGGCATGATGGTGGCCACCCACAACACGCCTACGGTGGCGGCCATGCCGATGTCCCACTGTTCGAACGCGAGCCGATAGACCTGCACCGACAGCACAGTCGTGGCACGCACCGGTCCGCCGGCGGTGAGCGCCCAGATCGTGTCGAAATGCTGCAGATTGCCGATCACGCCCAGCACCACCGTCACCAGCAGCACCGGGCGCAGGTGCGGGATCACATGGTCCTTCAGGACGTCCCAGTTCTGCGCGCCGTCCGCGCGGGCTGCATCGATCTGCTCCTGGTCCATGCTCTGCAGCCCGGCCAGGAAAAAAGCCATGAACAGCGGGATCGACAACCAGGTCTTGGTGATCACCACCGCCGCCATCGCTCCGTACGGCGTCGAGAGCCAGGCTACCGGGAAGTCGATCAGGCCCAGTTGCAGCGACGCTGCGTTGATCAGGCCGAAACGCGCATTGAAGATCCAGCCCCACAGGAATGCCGCCACGGTGGCCGGCATGATCCAGGGCAGCAGCGACACCCCGCGCAGGGCCGATTGGCCGCGAAACGGCTGGTTCATGATCAACGCCCACACCAGGCCCAGGAAGATGGAGCAGGCGGTGGTCAGGCCGACGAACACCAGCGTGGTGACGAACGAGCCACGCACCGCGGCGTCGCCCAGCACCCGTGCGAAATTGCCCAGGCCGATGAACTCGGGCCCGTCCATGTCGATCGTGTACTTGAACAGCGACAGTCCGAGCGCCTTGGCAAACGGCAACAGGATCACGCCGCAGAACGCCACCAGTGCCGGCACCAGCAGCAGCATGCCAAAGCGTCGCTCGGCCGCCTTCAGGCCGCCCCGGCGCGCGTGGCTGGAGCGCCGCGGCACCGGCGGCGTGGCTACGGTGGCGGCGTCCGCAGCCATCAGTTGGCAGCGGCCATGGCCTTGACCATGCGGGCCTGCATGTCGCGCGCGGCGACCTCGGCCGTCTTTTGCCCCAGCACGGCGGCTTGCACCTCTTCGCCGATGACGTTGGCCACGGCAGCGCCATTGCTCAGTGACGCAAGCGTGTTGCGCCGTGGCGTGCCGGCGTGTTTGGCCCAGGTGGCGAGGTAGCTGTCATTGGCGATCTTCGGGTCTGCCTGGCCTGCCGTGGTCGATGGCAGCACGCCACTGAAGGACGCGTAATCGACCAGCGTGTCCTTGGACAGCAGGTGCATCGCGAACTTGGCCGCGGGACTGTCCGGCTTGGCGTTCTTGGCGCCGAAGATCGAGATCACGTGGCCCCACTGGATCGAGGTGGGTGTGCCGCCGGCAGCGAGCGTCGGGGTGAACATCGGCAACACGTTGGCGCCGTAGCTCGGTCCCTTGCCGGAAAAGTCGACGGCGAACGTGCGTGCGATCGGCGGGTCGAAATAAAAGCCCGATGCTTCCTGGCCGAACAACCGGCGCGCGTCAGGCCGGTCGATCTCGGGCGCGGCGAGCCGGTCCTTGACCAGGTCGGCCATGAACTTCAGCGCCGCCGTGGCTTCCTTCGAATCCACCACTGGTTTTCCGTTCGTCACGATATCGCCGCCAAAGGTCCAGACCCAGATCATGTAATCGAGCACGATCGAGTTGTTGTTCTTGGTTGCCATGCCGTAGGGCACGGAATTGGGCACCTTGTCACGGATCTTGATCAGCGCGTTGCGGAAGTCGGCGACGGTGGCCGGCGGGCTGTCGATGCCGGCCTTGGCCAGCACCGCCTTGTTGGCGACCATGCCGATGGTGCCGCCGATCCACGGCAGCGCGACCTGCTTGCCGTCGACGTTGCCGAACGCCAGCATGGCCGGCGGAAACATCGCCTCCAGGTTCTTCTGTCCGTACACCTGGTTCAGGTCGACGATGCCGTTGATGCCTGCAATGGTAGGCAGCAACCGGGCCTGCACCTGCATCACGTCTGGCAAGGTATTGGTACGTCCACGCAGGAACGCATTCTTGACCATCTCGCCCCAGGCATATCCGATCGAATTCACGGTCAGTCCGGTGGCCTTGGTGAAGCTCTCCTCCATCGCCTTGATACGCGGCTTGTTCACCTCTTCGGTCGACGACCAGTTCATGAAATCGACATCGGCCGCGGCGGATGTCGATGCCTGCATGACCAGCATGCTGGTCATGCCCAGCAGGGCTACTTTCTTGACTGTTTTCAACATGGTTTGCTCCTTGAAGTTATCGAGACACGGGGAAAAATGGGTTATCCAGCGGCGGGTGTTCCGACGGCGGAACCACGATATTCGGCGGGTTTTTCATGCGGGTCGTCAGGCGGCCCGCGCCATGGGTTGCACCAATGCGACGCGTTGTCCGTCGCGGTCGAACCCGTACACGGCTCCATGGTCGAAACTGGCGTGCACGGTGCTGCCGTGGCGCACGGCACGCTCGCCTGCCAGGCGCACCAGCAGTGGCCTGGGATGGCCCGGCACATCAATATGCACCAGCGTGTCCGAGCCCAGATGTTCGGTGGCCGCGACGACGCCGGTCAGCTGCCCGTCGCCGTCCTCGCCCAGGCGCAGGTGTTCAGGCCGTATGCCGACCTCCACCAGCGTTGCTGGTGCAGCGGCGCCGCGCAGCCGGCCGCCGGGCAATTGCAAGCCGTCGGTATCGGCGTGGGCCACCATGAAGTTCATCTTCGGCGAACCAATGAAACCGGCCACGAAACGGTTCACCGGGTCGGCGTACAGTGAAATCGGACTGCCGACCTGCTCGATCACCCCGGCCTGCATCACCACGATCTTGTCGGCCAGCGTCATCGCCTCGACCTGGTCGTGCGTCACATAGACCATGGTCGTGCCCAGCCGCTCCTTCAATCGCGCGAACTCCATGCGCATGTCGACCCGCAGCGACGCGTCCAGGTTGGACAGCGGTTCGTCGAACAGGAAGATGCTGGGCTCGCGTACGATAGCGCGCCCGATCGCCACGCGTTGGCGTTGTCCACCCGAGAGCTGGCGCGGCTTGCGCTCCAGGTAGTCGGCAATCATCAGCACCTCTGCCGCCTTGCGCACCCGGCGGTCGATCTCGTCGCGCGGCGTCTTGGCCAACTTGAGCGCGTAGCCCATGTTGGCAGCGACCGACATGTGCGGATACAGCGCATACGACTGGAACACCATCGCGATGCCGCGCTTGGAGGGCGGCACGTCGTTGACGATCTCGTTGTCGATCGCGATGGTTCCGGCGCTGACCTCATCGAGTCCGCAGATCATGCGCAGCAGCGTCGACTTGCCGCATCCCGATGGACCGACGAACACGACGAATTCGCCGTGGCGGATGTCGAGGTCGATGTTCTTGAGCACCTGGGTGGTGCCATAGTTTTTGCACAGTCCCTGGATCAGCAGGTTGGACATGGGTGGTGGACCTGTTAGCGTGAATGCGGGTCGCGGCAGGCCGTCATGCGCGGCCTGCCACGGTGGGTGTGCCTAGTCGACCTTGATGCCGGCGTCCTTGATCACCGACTTGTAGAGATCGAGTTCCTTGACCATCAGGGTCTTGAAATCGGCCGGGTTCGAGCCGATGCGCACGACACCGCGCGCCTTGAGTTTTTCTTCCGTCTCGGGCATGCGCAGGAAGGCCTGGATCTCGTCGCTGAGCTTCTTGACGATCTTGTCGGAAGTACCGGCCGGCGCCATCACGCCATGCCAGGCCTTGACTTCGAAGCCGGGAACGAAGTCGGCAATCGGCGGTATGTTTGGCGCGAAGAACGCACGTTCGGCGGTGGTCACGCCCAGCGCGCGCAGCTTGCCGCTTTCGATATGCGGGCCAGAGGTGGACAAGGCGTCCAGTGCCAGGTCGACGGTGCCGGCGAGCAGGTCGTTGAGCATCGGTGCCGAGCCCTTGTACGGTACGTGGACCATCTGGGTGCCGGTCTTGATCATGAACAGCTCCATGCCGATGTGCAGCGAAGTGCCAGTGCCGGAGGAGCCGAACGACACCTTGCCCGGATTGGCCTTGAAGAAGACGACCAGCTCGGGAATCGTCTTCGCCTGGATCTTTGCGGTGTTCACCACCAGCAGGCTGGGCGTGAGGCCGACCAGGCTCACCGGTGCGAAATCGTTGACCGGGTGGTAGGTCACCTTGTCGGGCTGCAATGCCGGAAAGATCGCGTTGGCGGCAATGTTGCCCATGCCGATGGTGTAACCGTCCGGCTTGGCCTTGGACACCGCAGCCATGCCGATGCTGGTGCCTGCGCCGGGCTTGTTCTCGACGATCACCGGCTGGCCCCACTTGGCGGCCAGATGGTCGGCCACCATGCGCGACATCACGTCGGCAATGCCGCCAGGCGACAAAGGCACAATGAATTTGATCGGCCGTTGGGGGTACTTGCTGTCGTCGTCGGTCTGAGCCAATACGCTGGTCGCGCCGGCCAGCAGCAACGCGCCGAGCGCTCCCACAGTGACTTGTTTCCAGACCCGGTGGGCGCGGCGGGCAAACGAAGTGCCGATGCCGCGGGTTTGCGCTGTTGCACGAGAGGGTTGCATGGATATCTCCAGATGGGGCGGGGTGAAGAAACGTCGGGGGTGGGGACGGGGTGGACCTAGGCCAGCGGGCCCCAGTCCTGTGTCATGCGGCGCACCTCGGCGAGGCCGAACGCGGTGGGCTGGATCTCGGGGGCGCGGGCATGCACCGCGTCGCTACCGATGCCGATACGCTCGGCGAACAGCCGCTTGCCGTAACACAGGATGAACGACACCGACTGGGTCATGAACACGATCAGCGGCAGCAGCCGCGCATGCAGCGCCTCGGCCTCGTCCATGTTGCGGTCTATCAACAGTTGGTGCAGGCGCAACTGCAGGTCCAGGCAGTCGGGCGCAGGGACCAGACCCACGCAGCCCGACAGGATGTTGCTGATGTATTCCTTGCCGCCGTGGCCAGCGAATACCGCGTATCGGCCCTGCGACGCCCGTATCACCTCGGCCACGTTCACCGCCGGGCCTTCGCCCTTGAGCATCGTGATGTTCGGGTGCTCTTCGCGCAGGCGCAGCAGGCTGGCCACCGACAGTGCCACGTCCATGTTGACCGGGTTGTTCTGCACTGCTACCGGCAACTCCAGCGCGTCGGCCACGCTGCCCAGGAAACGCACGGTTTCGGCTTCCGCAAAACCCTTGATCGACGGCGGCTGCAGGATCACCCAGCTCGCGCCGTTGGCCTGCGCCATGCGCGCAAAATCGATCTGGCCGTGGATCGATTGTTCGCCCACGGTCACTGCATAAGGTACCCGGCCATCGATGGCGCGCCCGACCACCTCGACCAGATGGCGCCGTTCGTTCACGTCGAGTTTGTGCACCTCCGTCACCAGGCCCAGCACCGCGATGCCATGCGCGCCGGCGGCGATGCATTTGTCGACCTGCAGGCGCATCAGGCCGTCGTCGATACGGCCGTGCCTGTCGTAGAACGCGTACAGGATCGGGTAGACACCTTTGAAGCGGCTCATTGGGTGACCCTCCGTGCTGCGGTTTGCGGAATTCGTTTTGGGGCGGTGCGGCGTCTCATGTCTGCTCCTTCTTGCGCAGAAACTGCCAGACGTCGTCATGCGGCTCGATCCCCAGGCCTGGTCCCTGGGGCAACACGAAAGCACCGGCTTCGCAGCGCATGTCGGTTTTCACATAGGCCAGATTGCGGTCGAACACCGAGTGCTGGTATTCATGCATCGGGCAGTTCGGCAGCGCAGCTGCCGCATGCAGGCTGGCGGCCTGGAAGATGCCGATGCCGATGCTGGCGTGCGGGATCACCTTGACGTGAAACGCATTGGCCATGCGCGCGATCTGCATGAACTGGCTGATGCCGGTATGGCCGATCTCGGGCTGCAGGATCGACATGGCACGGCGCTCCAGCCGGGGGCGCACTTCGTAGACGGTGCGCCATTCCTCACCCAGCGCCAGGGGCACCCGGATCGCCGCGCCCACATGGGCCTGACCCTCGATGTCCTCCGGCTGGCACGGCGCCTCGACAAAATAAGGGCGGTAGGGCTCGAGCTGCGCGATCAGCTGCACCGCCTCCTGCGCGGTGAACTTCCAGTGCAGATCGACCATCAGCTTGGTGTCCGGCCCCAGGCCTTCGCGCAGCACCCGCATCTCGTTGACGATGCCCTCGAACGATACGGCGGCGGCGTACTTGAACGCGTCGAAACCGCGCTGCTGAAACTGCCGGGCCAGTTCCAGCCGCGCGTCCAGCGTCGCCGCCGGCAAGCCGGAGACATAGGCCGGCAAGCTGGCCTGGCGCTGGCCGCCGAGCAGTTTCACCACCGGTTGACCGAGCAACTTGCCAAACAGGTCCCAGATCGCGATGTCGACACCGGCGATCGCATCCATGTAGTAACCCCCGAAGAACCCGCGCACCCGCATCAGGTCGTACAGGTCTTCCTGGATCACCATCACGTCGCGCGGGTCACGGCCGATGATGACCGGCCCGAGCACGTCGTCGATGATGCTGGTAACTGCGCTGGGTGCGACGATGCCGTAGGTCTCGCCCCAGCCCACCGTGCCGTCTTCGGCGGTGATCTTGACCAGCACCGACATATCGGAGGCTGGATAGATGGAGCGGTTGCCGCGGCGGATCAGGTAACCACGTGCATTGATGTTTTCTCCCGGGCCAAGTGGCCCGAGGTACGGCGTTTCCCGCGGAATCGAGATGATGAAGGATTCGACGCTGCGAATCGGGGCGATGTCTGGCATGGAGTCGTCGGGTAGGTGGGTGATCCGTCAGGCATGGGGACCATCAGGCGGGCAGCGACGAGGACGTGGCCATTGGGGTCTCGTTTCGCAACACATGCAGGTCGGCCACTGGCAGAAGCAAATCATGCAGGTCGTCGATGAAGGCGTCCACGTCCTGGCGGTCCAGGGCATCGAGCAAGGGGCCCGCGGCGCGTTGCCGGTCATGCGCGATCAGGCCACGACGGCGCAACACGTGCTTGGTCAACGACCAGCGGAACACCGCCTGGATGTTGAGGATCGGCATCATGCGCGTGAACAGGTCGCGCACACGCGGCTGGTCACCGGCCCGGTGCGCGGCGAACAATGCCACATGCACCTCGGCCAGTTCGATCGCGGGCATCGTGCCGCAGGCGCCGCGGCGCAGTTCGTCGGTGATGTAGCGCCCGCCGGCTCCGCCGAGCACGCCCTTCAGCGAACCGGGCGCCTGCGCCAGTACGGCGGTCAGCCGCTGGCCGCTGGGCAGAGTTTCTTCCTTGACGTAGCGGATCGCTGGCACCGCACGCAGTATGTCCAGCACCGCGTCCGGCTCCAGGCCGGCGCCCGCCGGGGGTGGCACGTTCTGCAGCATCAGGGCGGAGCCGGGCACGGCATCGGCGATGCGCTGGTAGTACGCGATCTGCGACGCGCGATCGGGCAAATTGCCTGGCACCGCGATCATCAGCGCCGCTGCGCCCTGGGCTGCCGCCACGCGTGCGAGCCGTATCGTGACCGAAGGGTCTGTGCTGCTGACGCCGACCACCACCGGCACCCGGCCGGCAACCGCGTGCAATACGGCTTCGGTCAACTGCTCACGCTCGTCTTCGGACAACTGGCCCACCTCGCTGGCCACCCCGGGATATGCCATGCCGTCGACGCCGCAGCGCAGCAGATAACGCACCAGTACCCGCAAAGCCACTGTGTCGGGCCGGCCCGCTGCGTCAAAGGGTGTCGGCAGGACGGGAATGACGCCCTGCATGGCCGTGTTGGAAGATGGACGGCTCATGACAAGCCTGGTTTGGATATTGGTTTCATTGAATGGAACAACTGATGCTTAAGCGGATTATGTTCGCCTATTTTTTTCCATCTATCAGTACTTTCCCTAGGTTTTAGCCCTACTGGATCATTCAATGGAACAATTTGTCGTCGATACTGTGTTTTCGAATCAAAATCGCGGTCTCCTCTTCATTGGATCTCTCATGGGTGAAACCTCCGCCAACCCATCGGCCCGCCTGTTTCGGCGCGCTGATCGATACGTCCTCGGCGGCGCCTGCCCGCCGTGACTCTGGAATCCGCTGAGAGCCCGACCTCCGCGCCCGGTGGCGGTGTCGCGGGACTGGGCGTGTTGGAGAAGGCCATGAGCGTGCTCAACATCGTCTCGGCTGCCTCGTTGCCACTGACCTTCACCGATCTGTTGCGGGCCGGCAACTTGCCAAAAGCCACGCTCCACCGGATCCTGGCCACGCTCATGCGCGAAGGTCTGCTGCGGTATGTGGTGAGCAGCAAGACCTACCAACTGGGTTTCCGCCTGCTCGAGCTGGCGCACGAGGTCTGGAGCGACTTCGATCTGCGGCTGGCGGCACAGGATGAAATGTTGCGCCTGCGTGATGCATTGGGGCAATCGGTGCATCTGGCGGTGCTCGACCGCGACAGCATGGTGGTTGTGGCATCCCAGGACTTTGGGTCGGTCGTCCGACCGGATTCCCTGGTCGGCGCCCGCTGGCCCGTGCACGCAACCGCGGTGGGCAAGATCATGCTGGCGTATCTGGATTCGCGGCAGCAGGCCGACCTGCTCATGGCACTGAACCTGCAGGCGCTGACACCCGCAACCTGCGTGACCCTCGAGGCCTTGCGCAGCGAACTCGATCTGGGCCGGGCCAGGGGATATGCGATCGATCGCGGTGAACATGACGCCGACAGGTATGCGGTGGCGGCGCCGATACTGGATATCGAAGGAAGGCCGATCGGCGCGATAGCCGTCGGCATGTCAGCAGACCAGGCCAACCTGAGCCAGCTGCACGCATGGTCAGCGACGGTGATGGGGGCTGCGCGCACCATCGCGCATTCGGCTGGCGGCCATTTCATGTCATTGCAAGCGAGGGTCGCGCCGGCGCAGGACGCGGGGCCGGAGGTGCAATGCGTGCACCGCGTCACGTCCTTGCTCGGCGAAGGTCCGATCTGGTCGCCCCGCGACAGCGTGCTGTATTGGGTCGACATCCTGACTCCGTCGGTGCATTGGCACGACACCCGTGACGCGACAGACCACGAGATCAAGCTGGGCTCGATGGTCAGTGTGGCCATCCCCAAGGCCAGTGGCGGGCTTTTGGTCGCCACGTCGGCCGGCCTGATGACGCTCGACACCAGCACCAAGAACCTGACGCCACTATGCCATCCCGAGGCGGATCGCCCGGGCAATCGCTACAACGACGGCAAATGCGATCGGATGGGCCGGTTGTGGATCGGATCGCTGGACATGGCAACGGCGGCCAATCGAGGCCATCTTTTTCGCGTCGATGCCGACGGGACCTGGAAGAAGATGGATAGCGGGTTTTCGGTCGCCAATGGCCTGGGCTGGAGTCCGGACAACCGCCAGATGTATTTCACCGACTCGGCGCGGCGCGTCATCTATGTCTACGATTTCGATCTGCTCTCGGGGACGGTGTCCAACCGCCGACCATTGATCAACCTGCCGGGCAGCGACGGCACGCCCGACGGTCTCACGGTGGACGAAGAGGGCTGTCTGTGGGTAGCCGTATGGGACTCCTGGCGTGTCGCGCGTTATTCGCCGCAGGGCCAGGAGATGTCACGCATCCGGATGCCGGTGCCGCGCCCGACGAGTTGTTGTTTCGGTGGCCCCAACCTCGATACGCTGTATGTCACCACTGCGTCGCTGCGCCTGAATCAACAGGCGCTGGAGGCCGCTCCGCTGTCGGGCTCGCTCTTTCGCTTGCGGATTCCCGGCGTGCGTGGCCTGCCGGAGACGCCCTTCGCCGGTTAGTCCGAACTTTTCCCCGTCAACCGAGCTGCAACCCGCATGGATGCTGGGTTCCGGCCGGTTCAGGGGCGAAAAGTCCGGATGTCTGCCTTGCGGGACAGACCGAGCACACGAAGTGAGCGAGCTCTGTCCCCAACACTTCGTCGGATGTCCGGATGTCTAAAGAAATGCCCGTTCACCACCGCGAAGATCTGCGGGTTGTCACGGACCAGGCCATTCCACAAAAAATCACCATGGTTCCCGCCGCGACCACTTCGCCCGCCCACCCCGCGCGGCGATGTCAGCGTTCTCCGAGTACCTCTGCGAATCCGGAATCACCGCGATACTGAACGTATCCGCAGCGCCTGCAGCCGAAGCAAGGCAGCATGCCGCAGCAGCATTGCCAATTAACAGGGCCTTCAAAGTCAGGGTGTGGCGCATGGCTGTTCTCAAAATGGTTGTTCGGGTGTGCCGGATCTGTCTGAACTTATGCGGTGGATGTTCGCGGCTTGGGGAGACAGGCTGACGGCGGGGCCAGACAGCAGCATGGTCCGTTCAGACCATCACGGCCTGCTGGCGGCGCTGAGGTCAGGAAATTGGAATGCTGTTTTTTTACGCGCCGTGGCCGTAGTTCACAGGGCAGCAGAGGCCTGCACGGCAGCGTTCGGAATCAGCGGCCGCCCCACTCGAGCGGTGCAGAAGTCGCTGCGATGGTCGAATTGCCGGCAATGTGCAGCCAGTTGCGCATCAGTGCCACCGGGTGCAGCGGCTGCACCGCGTCGTCCGGCAACGACTCCTTGAAACGCACCAGTGCCAGCGCCAGTGATGCGGCGCCGAACAATGCCAGCACCAGCAAAGCCGCGCGCCAGTTCAACAGCTCCGACATCAGCCCGCCCAGCGGTGCGCTCATGCCCGCGAACTCGCCCAGTCCCGACAAGGCCTTGGACATCACGCGTGCACCCTCGCCAGCGTGATAGAGCTCGCGGATGATGGCCCGTGCGCAGGTCACCCCGGCGCCAGATCAACAGCGCCGGGCAAGTGGTGCTCACACTCAAGACCGCCTGGCGCGACGGCACCACGCACATCGTGATGAGCCCGCTGGAGTTCATGCAGCGCCTGGCCGCCCGGGCGAACGAAAGGCGCCTTTCATGCGCCCGTGCTCTCGGTGCCGACGGTATCCTGCTGGTTGACGTGGGGACGATTTTTGTCGACGACCTGGTGCGGGCGGCGCTGCGCGGTCGTGGATGTATTTCTCGTCCTGCTGGTACGGATAGGTGCGGGCCACGTCGATGCCGACATGGTCCAGATGGGTGCATCCATCGGTCATCCAGTCGGCGACCAGCTTGCCCACGCCGGGTGCGTCCTTCACCCACACGGCTTCGGCATACCACAGGCCGCGAACCTTGGACGACTCGCCAATCGAGGGGTTGCCATCGGTGGTGACCTGCAGCAAGCCGTTGAAGGAATGTTTCTCGTCATAGCCCAGTTCGGCCAGGATGGGCGTCAGTTCGATGGCCCGCTCCAGTGGCGCCATGATTTGCTCCAGTTCCAGGTCGCGCTGCGACGGCGACAACCTGGCCTGTTCCTTCTCCAGCAAGTCGCGCGGGTGGCACATGCGCGGGTTTTTTTCTTCGTAGTAGCCCCATTCGATCTGGCCGCCCTCGGGCGTCTTGGGGTCTCCGGTGTCGCGCAAGTAGGCCGAATTGCCTTGGTCGCGCAAGAGCGGGTACCCGATGTCCTTGCCGGTACCGGCAAATTCCAGATAGGGCTTGAAGAATGTGAGCGGGTGGTCCACCGGCATGATGGGCAAGTCTTCTCCGGCCATGCCCGCAATCAGGCGCCCCCACAAGCCGGCGCACACCACCACATGGTCGGCGGCGATAAAACCTTTGGTGGTCTCCACCCCCTGGAGACGGCCGTTCTCGATGCGCAGCCCGGTACACGCCGTGTTGGCAAACGACAGCAGTCGGCCAGTGGCCACGGCGGCGTCCACCAGTTCACCCGCCACCATTTGCGAACGCGGCTTGACCAAGCCGGCATCTGGATCCCACAGGGCTCCCTGGATCATGCTTTCCTCGAGCAGCGGGAATCGGGCCTTGGCCTGCGCCGGGGTTATCAATTCCACCCGGTTGCCGAAGGCCTTGCCCGAGGCCACGCGGCGCTCGAGCTCGCGCATGCGCTCGTCATCACCGACGCGCGCCACCTCCAGGCCTCCGATGCGCTCGTAGCGGCCTAGTCTGTCGTAGAAGTCGATGCTGTATTTGGTGGTGAAGATCGTCATCTGATCGTGCATCGTGTTGAAGCAGAAGTCAGACGCGTGTGCGGTGGAGCCCACATCCGTGGGGATGGCGGACTTGTCGATGCCGACGATGTTGTCCCAGCCGCGTTCGATCAGGTGGTGCACCACCGAGGCACCCACGATGCCGCCCTGGCCGATGATGACAACCTTGGCTCGTTCAGGCAATGAGGCCATTTGCGCTAGCTCCTAAGAAAATTGGATGACATTTGGGGAGCGTGTCAAAAAACGGGGGGGTGGGCTCTCCCATTGCGACTGCCGTTTCCTCATTTACCGCAGGTTGCTCCGCCCCGAGGGGTCAAGCAAGTTGGCAAAGCCATATTTGCGGGAGAGTCGTTGTGCAGCTGGCCCTTGGTGTAGCTCATGTTGGACAAGGGAGCGGGCCCGCTTCATGTGAGGTCGCACCCGCCGTGAGCTCGGTTCGCTCGATCAGCACGACGTCCGGCCCGCCATTTTTGACCGGGTGGTACAGCGTGCTGACGCTGACCGCCCCGCCACCAATGACGACGACCCGTGCATGCGATTTCATGGTTTCCCGATTCCTGAATAGATGTCTGGCAATTGCGCATTGCGGCAACCG
>Ga0163144_10016631_pt1 | contig 15059 bp, 10 predicted proteins | sample OliLak19BULKMAT1_FD_123175 | JGI IMG/M metagenome (GOLD analysis project Ga0163144, IMG submission 123175) | Freshwater microbial mat bacterial communities from Lake Vanda, McMurdo Dry Valleys, Antarctica - Oligotrophic Lake LV.19.BULKMAT1 | ecosystem: Environmental > Aquatic > Freshwater >... | reverse complement strand
GAGCATGCCGAAGAAGATGCCGACGGTCGCCGAGAAGCCGAGGCCGAGCGCGAACGACCACCACGGCAGGGAGACAGGGAAGCCCGAAATCAGGTTGACGGTCAGGCCGATGGCGCTGCCCATCAGCACGCCGAGAATGCCGCCGACCGACGTCAGCACGGCGGCTTCGATCAGGAACTGCACCAGGATCTCGCGCCGCCGCGCGCCGATCGCCAGGCGGACACCGATCTCACGCGTGCGCTCGGTCACCGAGATGGTCATGATCGCCATCACCCCGATGCCACCGACCATCAGGGCGATCGACGAAATGACCACCAGCGCCAGCAGGATCGCGGCCGAGATCTGGTCCCACACCGCGAGAATGGCGTCGGAGGTGACCAGGTCGAAGTCATTGGGCTTATCGAGCGTCAGGCCATGGCGGATGCGCATGATCGCCTCCACTTCGCGCATGGTCTCGTCGCGCGAGGCACCTTCGCGCGGCAGCACCGCGATCATGATCGGCAGGCCGAAAGTCCCGCGCTGGACCCGTTCGTGCCCGAACTGCTTGCGGAATGCCGTATACGGAATGATCGCGAAATCGTCGGCGCCGCCAAAACCGCCCGGCGACGGCCGCTTGCCGACGACGCCGAGCACCGTGTATTCGACGGGGCCGATGCGGACGGTCTTGCCGATCGGGTCGATGCCGCGTTTCGCGAACAGCCCCTCGTAGGGGCCGTAACCAATCACCGCCACCGCCCGGCCGCGCTGGACTTCCTGCGCGGTGAACGACCGGCCGAATGCCATCTTGGCGAAGTTGATCTCGACGTACCGTTCGGTCGTGCCCAGGACGCCGAGTGGGCGGGTCCGCTCGCCGCCATAGAAGATTCGCTGCACCGGCGGCTGACCTGGGCCAGCGCCCAGCCAGATGTCGGTCATGCCGACCGTGGTGCCCAGTCGATCGATCGCCTGCATGTCGGCCAGCGACAGGTTCGGCCGGCGCATCAGCTCCGCGAACGACTTACCCGAGGAAAAGCTGAGGCCGCCGAATTTCTGCACGAAGATCGTGTTCGGACCGAGCGAACTGATCGAGTCGCGTAACGACGAGTCGAAACCGCGGATCAGCGACGTCATGCCGACGATCGAGGTCACGCCGATGACCACGCCCAGCACCGTCAGCGCCGAGCGCATCTTGTTGCTGCGCAGCGTCTCGAACGCCATCGCGGCGGTCTCTCGCATCAGCGCGAACTGTTTCGTAAATGCGGACATGGTTCCTGTTTCAGCCGTGAAATCGTGCTACTCGCGGCGCAGCGCTTCGATCGGGTCGAGCATCGCGGCGCGCCGGGCCGGCATCCAGCCGAAGAACAAGCCGACCGCCGCCGTGATGATCACGCCCAGCCCGACCGACCACAACTCGACCGACGAGGGGACCGGCGTCAGCGACGAGATAATCGTCGAGAACAACGCGCCGAGGGCGATGCCCAGAATGCCGCCGACCAGCGACAGCGTGACCGATTCGGTCAGGACCTGCGACATGATGTCGCGACGCTTGGCGCCGAGCGCCTTGCGCAGGCCAATCTCACGGGTCCGCTCGCTCACCACCATCAGCATGATGTTCATGATCACGATGCCGCCGACCAGCAGCGACAGGCCGACAATGCCGACCAGCAGCACGGCGATGCCGGCAGTGGCGGTCTGGAAGATGTCGAGCACCGAATCGGACGCGACCAGCCCAAAGTTGTCGGGCTCGGCCGGCTTCAGGCCGCGATCGACGCGCAAGGCGACGCGCACTTCGTCGCGGGCGGTCTGCGCGAACGTGGCATCGCGTGGCTTGACCATCAGTTGCAGCGACTGACGCGCGCCGAACAGCTTCTGGTAGGTGCCGAGCGGGATGACCGCGAACTCATCGAGCGACTGGCCGAACGCCGCGCCCTTCTTCTTGCTGACGCCGACAATCGTGAACGGCACGCCGGCGATCCTGATCTTCTTGTTGAGCGGATCCTCCGGGCCGAACAACCGGTCGGCGGTGCCCCAGCCGATCAGCGTGACCAGCCGCTTGCGCGTGATTTCGGTCGGCGTCATCATGCGGCCGCGCTCGGCGTCGAACGTGGCGAAGTCGAGGTATTCCTCGCTGACGCCCTGGACCTGCAGCGTTTCGAGCTCTTCGTCCCGGTAGGCCACGCGCGTTTGCGTCTGCGCCTGTGCCATCACCGCGTCGACCGTGACCGCAAATCGCTTCACCGCCTCGGCATCGTCGAGCGTGACCATCGGGTTGTTGCGCATCCGCTCGAAGTCGTCTTCGTTCTGCGTGATGCCCATCCGCTGGATGGTGAAGGAGTCGGCGCCGAGGTCAGAGACAATGGCGTCGGTCACCGCCGCGTTGACGCCGGTAATCAGCGCCACCACGGTGATGATCGACGACACCGCCACGATGTTTCCGAGCAGCGTCAGCATCGACCGGAGCTTGTTGCTCCAGATCGACGAGAGCGCGAGAATGACCGATTCGTAGAGCGCCGACACGGGTGTCCTGGCCTACTGCGGCTTCGGCGGCGCGGCCGTTCGGACCAGGTCGGCCTCGTAGAGCGTGCGCACCGATTCAAACGGCCCGGTGATGACCTGGTCGCCGTCCTTGAGGCCGCTCAGTACTTCGAGATAGCGCTCGCCGGCGATGCCGACCTTCACCTTGACGAAGGTCGCCTTGCTGTCCTTCATCAGGAACACGCCTTCGACCTCCTCGCGCTTCTGGCCGGGCTTGAGCTCGCGGCTGGCCGTCGACGGCGCGGCGGTGGCCGCGGGACCAAACTGAAAGCGGGCCTTGGGCGGACGAGGCTCGTTAATCACGTTACCCTCCGCGTCGTAGACGAGTTCGCGCACGGTCAACGACTGGATCGGCACGGCCACCGCCTGCTGGCGCGTGGCGGTGGTAATCTCCGCGGTGCATGTGAAGCCAGGCCGCACGTCGGGAATCTGCTCGTCGATCGTCACCACCACCTTGAAGTTCGTCGCGGTGCGGGTCGTCCCGGTGCCGGCCGTCTGGATCGGGCTGTTGCCGATCTCGGTGACGGTGCCGCTGAAGGTCTTGTCCGGAATCGCGTCGATGGTGACCTTGGCCTTCTGGCCCATCTGCACCAGGGGGATGTCGGTCTCGTCGACTTCGACTTCCGCTTCGATCACCGACATGTCTGCGACCGTGAGCAACACCGTGCCGGCGTTGTTCATGGTGCCGACCATCACGTTCTCGCCCTCTTCGATGTTCCGGCGCGTGACGATGCCGTCGAACGGCGCTTCGAACCGGACCTGCGTGAGGGTGTGACGGCTGCTGGCGAGGCCCGCCTGCTGCTGATTGAGCTGCGTCTCGCGGTTCTTGATTTCCTGCTCGCGCGCCTTGAGGTCGCTTTCGCGCATCTCGACGTCGGTCTGCGACTTCTCCAGCGACTCGCGCGTCGTCAGGCCGGCCGCCGACAGCTCTTGCTGGCGTTTGAGGGAGGCACGGGCATTATCGAGCGCCGCGCGCGAACTTTGCAGCGACGCCTTCGACTGCTCGAGGCCGGTCCTGGCACCCATCACGGCGGCTTCGTCGCGGCGCACCGAGGCTTCGGCGTTGACCGGATCGATCTGCAGCAGGAATTGGCCGGCCTTGACGTGATCGCCTTCCTTGACCCCGAGGCGGGTCACGCGTCCCATCGACTGGGCGCTGATGTTGACCGTCTTCTTGGGATCGATCTTGCCGGAGGCCGACACGATCGCTTCCAGATCGCGCTTCTGGATGCTTTCAGCCGTCACCAGGACGCCGGGATCGCCACGACGGGCGAAGTACGTGCTGGCGCCGCCGCCAACGATCAAGAGCACGATTACGACGAGAAGCCACTTCCTGCGAAACACGTTTCCCCCTTGCACGGCCGCACTAAAGTGCGGCCCTACCTGACACCGCGAATAGGGCGGCGACGATCGCCGCCACTCCAATGTAGGCCAGCAGCAGACGCACCAGATAGCGCCGCGCCCTTCGGCTTTGCTCAGGGCGGTCCCGAGCATCGTCGAGGGACGCCGGCCGTCCAGTGGCCGCCGCCAGGCCTATCGACAGCAGCCAGACCCACCACAATCCAAACACATCGATCGACCCGAGCCACCGCGCCGGCAGGCTGCCTTCGTCGAGCATCGGCAACAGCCCGCCAATGTTCGTCGGGCTGGTCAGTGACTCCCGCACGAAGTGCAACGGGGTCGCCACCACCTGCTGGAGCGCCAGCACCAGGCTGGCGTACACCGTAACGGCTAGCGCCACCCCGAACCGGACCTTGACCCCGTCGAGGGCAGCCAGGCCCACCAGTCCCGCGGCCACCAACAAAGTGATCGCGGGCGTCAACAGAAGCCGCCCGCCACTCGTCAAATAGGTCAGCCACGGTGGATTTATCTGCAACGCCGCATACGCGACGTCATCCACACGGCCGCCCAGGGCCTCGACGATGCGAACCCGCTCGTCCACCAGGGCCTGCCGGCCGACCGCCGTTGACAGCAGCGCAAACGCGCAAACGGCCAAAACGCCGAGCAAAAATACCCACGTCGACGCAAAGGTGGGGCGGGCCACCACCTCGGCCATGGTCTGCCGAGGGCGCCACAGCACACCGATCACGCGCCGCATCTAGTCAATCCTTCGCTGCTTGAGACGAATGTCGAGCGCCATAGGTTTCCTTGACAGGCTTTCAAACCGCTGAATACGATGGACTTGCCACGCCGAAGCGCCTTTAGAAGGCGGGCTTTGCCGACCATCCCTTCCGGATTCCGAGTGTTTTGCTGGTTCAAAAATAATATTTCATGTCGTCGAAAACATTCAACCTGTCGCTCGCTGCGGTGGTGCTGTCCCTGGCGCTGGCCTCGCAGGCCGAAGCTCAATCCTCACTAGGGGTTCGCGCGAACGGGATGGGTGGAGCGTTTGTGGGTGTGGCAGACGACGCTACAGCAGTTTATTGGAACCCGTCGGGTCTGGCTACTGGCGCGTTGGCCAGCGTCAACCTGGAACTGGGCGACTGGACGCCGGGTGGCCCGGGCGACCCCGAAGGCCTGCGCCACGCCTTGGTGGCCATCGCCCTGCCGCCAGTGGGCATTGCCTACTACCGGCAGGGGGTCTTTGGGGCGCGTCCCCCAGAGCCTGCAGTTACAGGCCGCGAAGGCCGAGAAGAAGTGCGGCGCAGTGTGCACGCATTTTCGACCTCGACGCTGGCCGTGAGCCTGCTGCAGTCGTTAACTGAGTACGTCGTGGTGTCGGCCACTCCCAAGTTGGTGTGGGGCGGCGAGTCATTTACCGCCGATGTCGATGCCAGCGCCATGCTCGCGGTGCAGCGCTTCCGGCTCGGTCTCGTGGGGCGTAACCTGTCCACGCCGACGTTCGCCCTGGATGATTCGGGGGCCGAAGACGTGGAAGTGCCAAGGCAGGTACGTCTTGGCGGCGGGTGGGGGTCGGGCTGGCCGGGTCACTCGCGCGTCGTGGTCGCGGTGGATGGTGACCTGATGAACCGCGCCACGTTGACCGGTGATCGCCGGGACGTCGCGGCGGGTGTCGAGACCTGGTGGTTCGGTCGTCGCCTGGGTGTCCGGGGCGGCATGCGGGGCAGCACGGTCGGCGACGCCCGCGCCGTGCTGTCAGCCGGCGCGTCAGGGCAACTGGCGGGGATGTATCTCGAGGGTTATATGGCGGGTGGCGGCGACGCCAGCGATCAGTCGTGGGGGCTCGGCCTGCGGTACTCGTTCTAGGAGGATTGGTTAGCTAGTCATGGCGGTCAGGATTGGTGAACTGCTTCTCAAAGAGAAGCGCATCACGGCGATCCAGCTTCAGGAAGCGCTGAACTACCAGAAGCAGAACGGGGGCAAGCTCGGCGCCAACCTCGTGAAGATGGGCTTCGTGAAGGACGAGGAAATCACCGCGCTGCTGTCCAAGCAGTACGGCGTGCCCTCGATTGCCCTGAACCAGTTCGAGATTGACCCCGCCGTGATCAAGCTGGTCCCGGCCGAGACCGCCCGCAAGTACCAGATTGTCCCCCTCAGCCGCGCCGGTGCGACGTTGACGATCGCGATGACCGATCCCACCAACGTCTTCGCCATGGACGACGTCAAGTTCATGACCGGCTACAACGTCGAGCCGGTAGTGGCGTCGGAAACGGCGGTGCTCGACTCGATCGACAAGTACTACGGCGTTGGCGGCCCGGCGCAGACCCAGTCCTCGCGCGGCGGCGCCACTGCGACCACCACGGCTGAGCCGACCGGTGAGAGCGCGCTCGACATGGCGACGCGGTCGCTCACCGAGATGCCGAACATGCTCGCCGACGTCGGCGGCGACGTCGAGGTCATGGAGGACCTCGAGGAGATCAGCGCCGAGATGCTGACCCGCCAGGGTGAAGAGGCGCCGGTCATCAAGCTGGTCAACGTCATCCTGATGTCGGCGATCTCGAAGGGCGCCAGCGACATTCACATCGAGCCGTACGAGAAGGAATACCGCGTCCGCTACCGCATGGACGGCATTCTCTACAACATCATGTCGCCGCCGCTCAAGATGCGCGATGCCATTACCTCGCGCGTCAAGATCATGGCCAAGCTCGACATCGCCGAGAAGCGGCTGCCGCAGGACGGCCGCATCAAGCTGCGCTTCAGCGACAATGGCCAGGCCAAGGACATCGATTTCCGCGTCTCGTGCCTGCCGACGCTGTTCGGCGAGAAGATCGTCATGCGCTTGCTCGACAAGGGCAAGTTGATGCTCGACATGACCAAGCTGGGCTTCGAGCAGGAATCGCTGACCAAGCTCGAGACCCAGATCCAGAAACCGTGGGGCATGGTGCTGGTCACCGGCCCGACCGGCAGCGGCAAGACCAACACGCTCTACTCATCGATCACGAAGTTGAACACCCCCGAAACCAACATCATGACGGCCGAAGATCCGGTCGAGTTCAACCTGCTCGGGGTCAACCAGGTCCAGGTGCGCGAAAGCATCGGCCTCAACTTCGCCGCCGCGCTGCGCAGCTTCTTGCGCCAGGATCCCAACATCATCCTGGTCGGCGAAATCCGCGACTTCGAAACGGCGGAAATCGCCGTCAAGGCCGCGCTCACCGGCCACCTCGTGCTGTCGACGCTGCACACCAATGACGCGCCGAGCACCATCAGCCGCTTGATGAACATGGGCATCGAACCCTTCCTGGTCGCCAGCTCGCTCAACCTGGTGTGCGCGCAGCGCCTGGTTCGCCGGGTGTGCATCAACTGCAAGGTCGAGGAAGAGTTGCCGCCGGCGGCGATGGAGCAGGCGGGCTTCTCGCGGGAAGACGCCCAGTCGGTGAAGCCCAAGCGGGGGACCGGCTGCGAGAAGTGCCTGAAGACCGGCTACAAGGGTCGCGTCGGCCTCTACGAAGTGATGGAGGTCACCGACGAACTGCGCGAGCTGATCCTGGTCGGCGCCTCGGCGCTCGAGATTCGCCGCAAGGCGATCGAAGAGGGCATGATTACGCTGCGTGGCAGCGGCCTGCGCAAGGTCAAGGACGGCGTGACGACGCTCGAAGAAGTGCTACGCGAGACGGTGAAGTAAGGAACCTTATGGCCACTCTTCCGGATCTACTCAAGCAAACCGTCGAACTCTCGGGCTCGGACTTGCACCTGTCGATTGGCTCGCCGCCTCAGGTGCGCGTGCACGGCGAGTTGCAGAAGATTGCCGGGGAGCCCGACCTGTCGGCATCGGATACCAAGTCGCTGTCGTACGCGGTGCTGACCGATGCGCAGAAGAAACGCTTCGAGGAGACCAAGGAGCTCGACTTCTCGTTCGGGATCCGCGGCGTGGCCCGCTTCCGCTGCAACATGTTCAACCAGAAGGGCGCGGTCGGCGCGGTCTACCGGCAAATTCCGGAGCGCATCCGCCCGTTCGAGGAACTGGGCCTGCCCGCCGTGCTGGCGAAGATGGCCGAGCGGCCACGCGGCCTGGTGCTGGTCACCGGCCCGACCGGCAGCGGCAAGTCGACGACGCTGGCGGCGATGATCGACAAGATCAACACCGAGCGCCACGGCCATATCCTCACGGTCGAGGATCCGATTGAATACCTGCACCAGCACAAGAACTGCCTGATCAACCAGCGCGAGTTGCATAGCGACACCGATAGCTTCACCAACGCGCTGCGCGCGGCCCTGCGCGAAGATCCTGACGTGGTGCTGATCGGCGAAATGCGCGACCTGGAGACGGTCGAATCGGCGCTGCGGATTGCCGAGACCGGCCACCTCACGTTCGGCACGCTGCACACCAATTCCGCTTCGTCGACCATCAACCGAATTATTGATGTGTTCCCGTCTAGCCAGCAGGCGCAGATTCGCACCCAGCTGTCACTGGTGATCGAAGGCATCGTCTGTCAGGCGCTGTTGCCGCGGGCCGACGGCAAGGGACGGGTGGTGTCACTGGAGATCCTGGTGCCGACCCCGGGCATCCGCAACCTGATTCGCGAGGACAAGGTGCACCAGATCTACTCGGCGATGCAGACCGGGCAGGAAAAACTGGGCATGCAGACCATGAACCAGTCGCTGGCCACGCTGGTCTACCGCCGGCTGATTACCAACGACACGGCGATGAACGCGTCGTCCAACCGGGAAGAGCTGACGGAGATGATCAATCGTGGCGCGGGCGTGGTCGCCGGCGCCGGCCTGGGCCGCCCGGGCGGACCAGGCGCCGGACCGCGGCCACCGGTGCGGCCCGGTTCATAGCGAGTAGAATCACGGTGCCTCCCCCCAATCGACGATCGGGACACTGACATCGGAGATTGAATATGGCGACTTTTGCATTCTCAGGACGCACCCGGGCCGGCGAGTCCGTGTCGGGTGAACGCGTGGGCGACACCATGGACGCGGTCGTGACGGCGCTGCGTCGCGAGCAGATCCTGGTCACCCGCATCCAGCCGGCCAAGGCCAAGGCTGAGGCCAAGGCGGTCAAGGCGCTCAAGGCCCGCAGTGTGCCGGCCAAGAACCTGGCGGTCTTCACGCGCCAGTTCTCGGTGATGATCGACGCCGGCCTGCCGCTGGTGCAGTGCCTCGACATTCTCGGCAACCAGGAAGAACACCCGTATTTCTCGCAGGTGATCCTGGCCACCCGCTCCGATGTCGAGGGCGGCATGTCGCTCGCCGATGCCATGAAGCGGCATCCCAAGTGCTTCGACGCCCTGTTTTGCAACATGATCGCTGCCGGCGAGGCGGGCGGCATTCTCGACACCATTCTCAAGCGCCTCGCGGTTTACATTGAGAAGGCCGTCAAGCTCAAGGGCCAGGTGCAGTCGGCGATGATCTATCCGATCGCCGTGATCGCCATTGCCGGCATCGTGATCGGCGTGATCTTGTGGAAGGTCATTCCGACCTTTGCCACTCTGTTCGCTGGCCTGGGCGCCGAACTGCCGCTGCCAACGCGCGTGGTCATCGCTCTCAGTAACAACCTGGTTCGCTTCATGCCGGTGTTGTTCATCCTGTTCTTTGCCGGCGGCTGGGGGTTCCGCACCTACTACGCGACCGAGAAGGGCCGCCGGGTGATTGACCGGATTTCACTGGCGATGCCGATTCTCGGGCCCATCCTGCGGAAGATCGCCGTGGCCCGATTCTGTCGCACGCTGTCGACGCTGATGTCATCCGGCGTGCCGATTCTCGATGGCCTCGACATCACGGCCCGCACCTCGGGCAACGCGATTATCGAGGACGCCATCCAGGTGACGCGCAAGAGCATTGAGCGCGGCGAAACAATTTCGGCGCCGCTCAAGGAGACGGGCGTCTTCCCGAGCATGGTCTGCCAGATGATTAGTGTCGGCGAGGCGACCGGCGCCCTCGACACCATGCTCAGCAAGATCGCTGATTTTTACGAGGAAGAAGTCGACGTCGCGGTGGAAGGCCTGCTGACGCTGCTCGAGCCGTTGATGATTGCCTTGCTCGGCGGCGCCGTCGGCGGCATCGTGATCGCGATGTACATGCCGATCTTCGACTTGATCAGCAAGTTGACCTAGCTTGATGAAGGAGCGGACCCTCCGGCAGCGGCTGGCGGCGCACATTGCCGTCCGCCTGGTGGTGGCGACCGTGCTGCTCGGATTGGCCCTGGTGGTGCAACTGCGCGACCCTGGGGCCTGGGCCATCAATCCATTCTTCTTCCTGATTGGCCTCACCTACGCGGTCAGTCTCGGCTTCATCGGTTCGCTGCGGTTTGTCGATCGCTGGCCGTGGCTCACCGACGTGCACTTCGCGATCGACGCGGTGATCATCTCGGCGGCGATCATGCTGAGCGGCGGCGTCGACAGCCTGTTCGCCATCCTCTACATGCTGCCCATCGTGGCGGCGGCGTCGGTGCAGTTCCGCCGCGGCGGCCTGCAGTTGGCCACCCTCAGCAGCATCCTGTTCGTCGGCCTGGTGCTGCTGCAGTATCTCTACGCGGCGGACAACATCAACCTGCCCTTCAATCTGTCGAAGGCCGACCTGCCACCGGCCAACGTGGCGCAGTACACCGTGGCGCTGAACACCTTTGGCTTCTTTGCCGTCGCCGTGTTGAGCGGGTCGCTGGCCGAGCGCGCCCGGAAGGGTGAAGCGCAACTCGAGCAGGCCACCGAGGAGATCGCCGACCTGCAGGCGTTCAACCAGTACGTGCTCGACAACCTGTTGAGTGGACTGGCGACCGCCGACGCGCACGGCCGCCTGGTGACCTTCAACCGGTCGGCCATGATGATCACCGGCCGCACGGGCGCGCTGCCGATTGGCGAGCCGGCCGTCGGGGTGCTGCAATTGCCGGACGGCTTCGTCGCCTCGGTCTCGCAAGACCTGGCCCGGGTCCGCAGCAAGCGCACCGACTACCAGTTCCGCCGGCCCGATGACCAACTGATCGACCTGGGCGTCAGTGTCGCGGCGCTGCCCCTGCCCAACGGCACCCGCGGCTTCATCTACACGTTCCAGGATGTCACCGACGTGAAGCGCTTCGAGCAGAGCGCGCGGCTGCAACAGCGGCTGGCCGCGGTCGGCGAAATGGCTGCCGGCATCGCCCACGAGATTCGCAACCCGCTGGCCTCGATGTCGGGTTCAATGCAGATGCTGAAGCAGGAACTGCCGCTCTCGGCCGACCAGGCGCAGTTGATGGACATCGTGCTGCGCGAGTCGGAGCGGCTCAACGAAACGATTAAGTCGTTCCTGGCCTACGCTCGACCGCAGCGGTTCCAGGTGCAGCCGCTGGACCTTCGGCCGATGGTCCAGGAAACCGCCATGCTGTTGCGCAACAGCACCGAGGTCGAAGAGCGGCACGCCATCGACGTGCGACTGCCCGAGCAGGCCGTGATGATTGATGCCGACGAAGGCCAGATCCGCCAGATCATCTGGAACCTGGCCACCAATGGCCTGCGCGCCATGCCCGAGAGCGGCACCTTGACGCTCAGCGCCAGCGAAGAGATGCTGGGCGATGCCCGCCGCGCGGTGTTGCTGATCGAGGACGAGGGCGTGGGCATTGCGCCAGAGGACGTCGATGCCATCTTCCAGCCGTTTCGCGGCTCGTTCGGCAAGGGAACCGGGCTCGGCCTCGCCATTGTCCACCGCATCGTCACCGACTACGGTGGCCAGATCGAGGTCCGCTCGCGTCCAGGGCTTGGCACCACGTTCCGAGTGACCTTCCCGGCGGTCCGGCCGGCGGCGCCGGCCCGCGAGGTTGCGACCGCGATGAAAGGACAGGCGTCGTGAGCAAGCCGGCGGGAGTCCGCGAAACCGCGCGGCGGCACACCGGGTCCGAGAAGCCTCGCATCCTGATCGTGGACGATGAGCAGTCGATGCGTGAGTGGATGCGCCTGCTGTTCCAGCGCGACGGCTTCGAGGTGTTGACCGCCGAGGATGGCGTGGTGGCGCGCGACCTGGTCACACGCGAGTACCTGGATGTCGTGCTCACCGACATTCGCATGCCGCGGCTGGACGGCGTGCAACTCTTGAAGGCCGTGCGCGACCTGTCGCCCGACGCCGTGGTGCTGATGATGACGGCGCACTGGACGCGTGATTCGATCGAGTGGAGCGAGGCGCGCGAGCTCGGGGCCGAAGCGCTGTTCGAGAAGCCGTTTCGCGACGTCAACCTGGTGACCATGCAGGTCCGTCAGTTGCTCGAGTCGCGCCGGCTGCGCCACGAGAACGCCGTGTTGCGGCAGACCACGGCCGAACAAGGGTTCGCCGGCATCATCGGCCGCAGCCCGGTGATGCTCGAGGTGTTCGGCCTGGTCGAGACGGTGTGCCGCACCAACAGCACCGTGCTGGTCTCCGGCGAGTCCGGCACCGGCAAGGAGCTGGTGGCGCGCGCCCTCCACAACCTGTCGCTGCGTCGCGGCCAGCCCTTTGTCGCCGTCAACTGCGGCGCCATGCCGGAAGCGCTGCTCGAATCGGAACTGTTCGGCCATGTCCGCGGCGCCTTCACCGGCGCCGACAAGGACAAGAAGGGTCTGATCGAAGCCGCCGATGGCGGCACCGTGTTCCTGGATGAGATCGGCGAGATGACCCCGCCGATGCAGGTGAAGCTGTTGCGCGTGCTGCAGGAACGCAGCTACCGGCGCGTCGGCGGCACCGAGGAATCGCCGGCCAATATCCGCATCATCGCCGCGACCAACCGCGAGCTGCCGAAGCTGGTCAGCGAAGGGAAGTTTCGCGAAGACCTGTTCTATCGGCTCAACGTCATTCCCGTCACGCTGCCGCCGCTGCGCGATCGCGGCGACGACATCCTGCTGATCGCGCAGCACATCCTGGCGAAGTACGCACGCGAGATGGGCCGCACCCTCGAAGGCTTTTCACCAGAGGCGGCCGCGGCCCTGCGCGCCTATCCCTGGCCGGGCAACGTCCGCGAGCTTGAGAATGTGATCGAACGCGCGGTGGCCCTCGAGTCCGAGCCGCGCGTGCAACTCGCCACGCTGCCGGAAAACCTGCGCAGCGGCCGGCCGACCACCCCGGTGGGCGGCAGTAGCGGCGCCGCAGGAGTGGGTGACGCGGGTCCCGGCTTCAATCTCGAACGCCACCTGCAGGACATCGAGCGCTCGCACCTCGAGCGCGCGCTGGAACGAACCGGTGGGGTGCAGACCAAGGCGGCCGACGTGCTCGGGCTCAGCTTCCGGCAGTTCCGATACCTCGCGAAGAAGTACGGCCTGAAATGACCAGGCGGGTGTGGGGCGCCTTGGTCATCACGACCGTGTCGCTCGTCTACCTGTTGCGCCTCGATCGCGCGGCCGGCCTGATGGTCGACGATGCGTGGTACCTCGTGTTGGCGAAGGCCCTGGCATCAGGCGAGGGCTACCGGCTGATCAGCTCGGCCACCGTTGCCATTCTGCCGGTCGTACCGCCCGGGTTTCCGGCGTTACTCGCGCCGGTCTTCGCGATCTGGCCAGCCTTTCCCGACAACCTGCTGCTGCTCAAATTGATTTCGATTGCGGCCATGGCCGGCGTCGGTGCGGCCACGTATTGCTACCTCACCCGCGTGCGGCCCGTGGAACCGTGGCTGGCGGCGGCCGTCACAGTGGCCACGGTCCTGACGCCCGCCATGGTGTTTCTCGCCACTTCCACGGTGATGGCCGAAGCGGCGTTCACGCTGATGACAGTGGCGGCCGTGATCCTGCTCGATCGCAGCCGCGACGATGCCACCGTTGATGTCCGCCGCACAGTCCTGGCCGCCCTGGCCGTGGCGGCAGGCGCACTGATCCGCGCCGCCGGCGCCGCCATGTTTCTTGGCGGCGTCCTGTATCTGTTGCACCAGCGATCGTGGCGCAAGCTTGCAGTCTTTGCGGGAACAGGCGTGCTGTGCCTGGCGCCGTGGTGGATCTATTCCGCCGCGCACGCGCCGACGGCAGAGCAGGCCGCAAGTCATGGCGGCACCATCGCCTACGCGTACTCCGATCTGCTGGCGATGCGCCGCGCCGGAAACGTCAGCGGCGGACGAGCCAGCCTCGCAGAGTTGCCGGCCCGCGTGATGCGCAACTTGGTGAACGTCTTCGGGCGCGACGTCGGCGGCGTCTTCGTGCCGGGTCTGTATCGAGGGCCGAGCGAGAGTGGCGAAGAAACCGTGAGCATCGGCGGCGCCGGCGCCAGCATGGGATCGGCGCTCGGAACGATGGTCGTATCGTTTGGATTGAGCGGAGTCGTGCTGCTGGGCCTGATCGTGAATCTACGGTCGCGCGCGAGTGCTGCGGACATGCTGGTCATCGGGTCGATCCCAATGATCCTGCTGGTGTCGACGCGCACGTTTCGGTACCTGCTGCCGCTGGCACCGTTTCTGTGGCTATATCTGGCGACCGGCGTCACGGCCCTCTCCGGCATGCTGTCCCGGCGATGGGGTGCGGCGGCGCCCGCTCGCATCCTCTTGCTGTCGTTGATCGCGTTGCAACTGAACGACCACGTCCAGTACCTCAGTCTCAAAAGGGCCGACCCACCGGGGGCGATCTGGCTGTCTGAGGCGCGGGCCGTGGACGAAGTGCTCGCGTGGGTTGACGCCAACCTGCCGGCCGAAGCGCCGTTGGCATCCACCAATCCCGGCCTGGTCTTTCTTCGTACGGGCCGAACCGGTGTGGTGTCCGCTCGGCCCGAAAGCCACTGGGCCGGCTGGAAGGCCGCGGGTATCCACTACCTCGTCGCGCTTCAACCCATGGCCGTGCCGCCCAAGTCCCTTGGCTACCGAAAGCTCTTCGAATATCAGCGGCTTTGGGTGCTTGAGTTCTGACGGCCAGGACTCCACAGTTCTGCAGTCCTCAAGCGAGGTTGACAATTCCTGACATTCGCGCCTGACAGTTTCTGTCAGTTTTGAGTGTTTTCGCCTGCTGCTGGCCACTGTTCCTGTGGCCTGTTTATCCGATAAACCCATCTGGAACAACGACTTGGTTTGCCTGGTGCTGTCGCCCACCAACATGGCATGGGGGTTGCTCTAGGAGAGGCCAGACAACGCCGCAACCAATCTTGCGGCGTTGACACCAGAACGAAGTGACATCCGGCAACCCTGGCAAGTTTTTAGGAGAGAACATCATGCGTATCCGTAGCAACAAGGGCTTCACGCTCATCGAACTGCTGATTGTCGTCGCCATCATCGGCATCATCGCCGCCATCGCGGT
>Ga0163144_10016629_pt1 | contig 15060 bp, 15 predicted proteins | sample OliLak19BULKMAT1_FD_123175 | JGI IMG/M metagenome (GOLD analysis project Ga0163144, IMG submission 123175) | Freshwater microbial mat bacterial communities from Lake Vanda, McMurdo Dry Valleys, Antarctica - Oligotrophic Lake LV.19.BULKMAT1 | ecosystem: Environmental > Aquatic > Freshwater >... | reverse complement strand
CGGAGGCATCTCGATGATCGCCTACACCTATGAAGGCAGCGAGTTGGAGGTTTTCGAGCAGGCGACGAACTGGAAAAGTTACTTCAATTCGCAGCTTTCCGGCTATCTGCGCGGACGTGTATTGGAAGTGGGCGCTGGGCTGGGCGCCACGACGCGCCTTCTCTGCGACGGCCGACAGGACGAATGGGTCGCCCTTGAACCCGATCCCGCGCTGGCGCAGGGCATGCGCGAACGTCTGGCCGCCGACCCGTTGCCGATTCCGGTCGAAGTGCGCGTGGCGACGCTTGCCGACCTGCCCGCGGAGGAGTTGTTCGACACCATCCTTTACATTGACGTATTGGAACATATCGAAGACGACCGCCGGGAGATGGAGCGGGCCGCCCGCCATCTGAAACCGGGTGGCCGCGTGATTGTGCTGGCCCCCGCGCACCAATGCCTGTACACGCCCTTCGATCAGGCGATCGGGCACTACCGACGATATTCGATTCGAAGTTTGCGGGGCGCGGCGCCGCGGAACCTTCGGGCGGAACGGCTTTTCTATCTGGATTCGGTGGGGATGCTTGCCTCGCTGGCGAATCGCTTGCTCCTGCGTTCCGCCCAGCCTTCGCTTCGCCAAGTACTATTCTGGGATCGCGTGCTGGTTCGCACTTCGCGCGTCGTGGATCGGTTGCTGCGCTATCGCGTCGGCAAGTCGGTCATTGGGATCTGGCGCAAAGGTTAACGCGTCGAATCGGACACCGCGTACACTCCTGCTTGAAGCGGTTGCAGCGTGAGGCCGGGGAAGCGCGTGTCGGGATTGGTTAGCGGTTCGCCGGGCTCCTCGCCGGGCACGACGTATTTCGTCGGCAAACTCCGAAAGCGCGTCCAGGACATCAAATCGTGTCTGTCTCCGAATCGTGTCATTTGCCGAGCCACGTCTCGAGTGATGATGCGATGATTGCTCGCCTGTTCGATTTCGTCGCGTTCGAATTCGAGGAAAAATAGGCGGGGACGAAGGTCGGGAGCATAGCGGTCGAGTACGTAGAGCGCGTTGGTGAACTCGAACGCGACCGGGGCGTCTTGCGGCAGTGCGCGGATGGCGGCGGCCAAAGCGTTCGTCCGACCGTCGCGCTGTCGATACAAATCAGCGAGATCGCGCAGACCAAAGGTCGAGACGATCGCGAGGACGAGACACACCGCGACACTTCCGACACGCGGCAGAAACAAACACAGGAAGGCGACGACCGGCGCCAACGCGGCCAGCGAGGGCAGGATGTAACGTGCCATGGTCGCCGGCTGAACGGTGAGGGAAAACAGCGTCAGGAGCGGAGTTAGCAGGGCGAGGCCGAGCAGGCCCAAGACGGCGCTGGGATTCCTATCCATCGGCAGATGTTTTTGGAGCACGCTTCGCAAGTAATAAAGGCAAAAAACCACCAGGAGGGGCGCAAGTCCAAGGAGGGCGCCGATTCCGTCCGGCGCGGGAACCCAAGTGCCAACCGTGAGGGCGGCACGTTGGCCGAAATAAAAGGGCGTGCAGGCGAGCAGCGCCAACGGTCCGAAAATCAGTGCGATCACGCTCGGAATCAAACGTCGGCTCCAGGGTCGATGCGCCCACATCTCGAACAGCGTCACCAGGCCAAGCGTCAGAATGCCGAAATAGTGGATGGTACACACGAAAACGGAAATCGCCGCCAGCGCGGCGATCCAACCGCGATGCGCCGGAGATCGTAGCGAGCGGGACAAAATGTACGCGTACCAAACAAGACCCGCAAGCCAGGGACCGTAGAAGCGCGCCTCGAAGGCGTGCCGCAGAATCAGCGGATGGCACCAGACGGCAAGCACGCCTGCCGCGGCCGGCAAAGATGGAAACAGATCGCGCAAAACCAGATAGACGCCGATCAGAGCGAGAAACATCGACGAAAACGCAAAGAGCCGAAACGCGATTTCGCTTTGGCTTCCCATCACGCTCGTCCACAGGCGAAGCAGAAGGTGAAGCGTGGGCGGGTTCGTGTCCACCGCATTCGCCAGACCATTCAGCGCGTGCGGCAGATCGGGATCGGCGACGATGGCAAATGTGAAAAGTTCATCGAGCCAGAAGTGGGACTCGAATAAACTCCCGGCATTGGCCAGGACGATCTGCAGAGCCATCAGCGCGGCGAGCGACAGGGAAAAAATGCCGACTTCTTTCCAACTCGGAACGCCCGGCTTTGTGGGCGAATCGGGGATCCGGGAATCCATGGGCCGCTCCGCTTCTTTGTTTCGTGTCAGGACCACGTACTCTTTTCACGTCATGGTTCCGGCGTCACGATAAACGCCTCTCCCGCCCGCACCAGGAGCGGCGCCTCCAGATCGACCCAGCCATCGGCGCCGACGACCGCGGTCATCAGTACTTCGCGGCGCTCGTCCGTAACGGGATCGATGGCAACCACCGTGACCTTCGCACCGGCCGGCACGCCTTCCAGATGAAAACGCGGGATGCGGCGATCATCCGCGAAGCGGAACGTGAACCAGGGATCTTCGTGGAGCGGGATCATGGTTGGCCGATGATAGCCGTGTCGCGCGGCGGGGGATACAAAAAGCGAATCCACCTTTGAAAGGAAGTCGCGATGCCCTCTCGAACGTTCATGATACGGTTTTGCGTCGTTGCCCTCGTCGGACTGTTTCCCGCCGCGCCTGGCGCGGGCGAGAAGTTCAATACCGGGCCGTGGGATTTGAAGGCGCTGCGGACGGCCCCGAAAGTCGAGGTCATCGAAGAAGGCAAACCCGTGTCGTCGCTTTACTATGAGGGGTTGCCTTATCGCGGCAAGCCGACGCGCGTCTTCGCCTATCTCGCCCGGCCCGAAAAATCCGAGGGCAAGCTACCCGCGATGGTGCTGGTGCATGGCGGGGGCGGGACAGCGTTCAAGGAGTGGGCGGAATTGTGGGCCAAGCGCGGCTACGTCGCGCTTGCTATGGATCTCGCGGGCCACGGCGCGAGCCGCAAACGCTTGCCCGACGGCGCTCCGGACCAGGACGAAGCCTCGCGGTTCGGCCGGGACAAGGTCGAAGACTTCTGGTCGTATCACGCCGTCGCCGACGTGATTCGCGGCGTGTCGCTCGTGGCGAACCTGCCCGAGGTCGATCCCCAGCGCATCGGCATCACCGGTATCTCATGGGGCGGTTATCTCACGAGCATGATCGCCGGTCTCGACGACCGCCTCAAGGTCGCCGTGCCCGTCTACGGTTGCGGCTTCATTCACGAGAACAGCGTCTGGATCCCCACGTTCAAGAAGATGCCCGAGGCTCGTTACAAACTGTGGGTCGAGAACTTCGAGCCTTCCCGTTATGTGGGTCAAGCGAAGATGCCCGTCCTCTTCGTCAACGGCACGAACGATTTCGCTTACCCCCTCGATAGCTACCAAAAGACCTATCGCCAGGTGAAGGATCGGGCGCTGTGCGTGACGGTCGCCATGCCGCATGGGCATCCGCAGGGTTGGGCGCCGGTGGAGATCGGCCTGTTCGTGGATCGGTACTTGAAGAAGGGCGTGCCCTTGCCTCGCATCGAAAACGTGAAACGCGACGGCAACAAGATCGAGGCATCTTTTGCGTCCGAGACGCCCGTCACCAAGGCCGCGTTGCATACCACGACGGACACTGGCCCCTGGAAAAATCGCAAATGGTCGACGACGCCGGCGACGGTCAAAGGAGAAAGTCTCCGAGCCGAATTGCCGCCGCAACGGCCGCTCGTTTATTTTCTCACTGTCACCGATGATCGCAAAGCGACCGTCAGCAGCGAACACGAGGAACTATCAAAATAGTGTGACGAAGGTTGGCATGGGTGGCATGTTTTCGGGGGTCCGTCCGAAGGAATGCCTCTCTTGCGCGAACCACCCCGAAAGCATGTTCGCCTTCGCCCCACAGGCAACGGCCAATCCAAACATTCACCGCGAGGCTTCATGTTTCAAAAACGAATCGCGATGTGGTCGGGGCCGCGAAACATTTCGACGGCGATGATGCGGGCCTGGGGCAATCGACCCGACACGTTCGTCTGCGATGAACCCTTCTACTCGCACTACTTGTTGAAGACCGGCATCGTCCATCCCGGCGCGGAGGAAGTGATTCGGCATCACGAACGCGATTGGCGCAAAGTCGTGGACTGGCTCACCGTCACGCCGGCCGAAGACGTCGCCCCGGCGGCGGCCAGAAAGACGATCTTCTACCAAAAGCAAATGACCCACCATCTCCTGCCGGAGATCGATCGCGCCTGGCTCACCCAGGTCGACAACGCGTTTCTCATCCGTGAACCGCGCGAGGTCATCACCTCGTTCATTCGCATCGCGGGAACGCCGCGCCTGGAGGACACCGGCTATCCGCAGCAACTGGAAATCTTCGAGCACGTCTTTCGCGAAACGGGCCGCGTGCCGCCGGTGATCGACGCCCGCGACGTTCTGGAAAATCCGCCGCGCATGCTGCGACTCTTGTGCGAAGCCCTCGATGTCGAGTTCACGGACGCCATGCTCTCCTGGCCGCCCGGCCTGCGCGACACCGACGGCATCTGGGCCAAGCACTGGTACGACGCCGTCGTGAAGACCACGACGTTTCAACCCTACAAACCCAAGGACGAACCTGTCCCCGACCATCTGCAAGGGTTGCTCGAAGAGACGGAGGCGATCTATCGACGCCTTCATGAATGTCGTTTGACCCCGTAACGCTTTGCCGGTTAGCACGACGCGCAAGCGAGTGAATTTCACTCGCTTGCGCGTCGTGCTAACAAGTCCTACGGAAATATCATGCTGCAACAATTCAACGAAGAAAATCGCGATCTGATCGTCAACATCAATGGCAAGCTGGTGCATCGCGACCAGGCCGGCGTCAGTCCGTTTGACTCGGCCGTGCAAGGAGGCGATGCGGTTTGGGAGGGGCTGCGTCTTTACAATGGCCGAATATTCAAGCTGAAGGAGCACCTGGACCGCCTTCGCAGTTCCGCGTTGGCGCTTGCCTTCGCGCAGATCCCGTCGCACGAGGAAGTCACGGAGCAAATCCGCCGCACACTGCATGCCAATAACATGCGCGACGCCGTGCATTTGCGTCTCACGCTGACGCGCGGGGTCAAATACACATCGGGGATGGACCCGCGCCTCAACACGGCCGGCCCCACGCTCATCGTGCTCGCGGAGTTCAAAGCCCCGGTCTACGACAAGACGGGCGTCACGCTCGTCACCAGCGCGATGCGCCGCTTTCCGCCGGATTGCCTGGACCCCAAAATTCACCACTGCAACTTGCTGCAATCGATCCTTGCGAAGATTCAGGCAAACGTGGCCGGCGCGGACGACGCGCTGATGCTCGACACGCGCGGTTTCGTGGCCGAGACGAACGCGACGCATATTTTCCTGGTGCAAGACAACATTGTTTTGACAAGCCACGAGCACGCCTGCCCCGAGGGGATAACGCGCGCGACGGTGCTGGAATTGTGCCGCGATCATCGCCTTCCCTTCCAGGTCAAGGATCTGTCGCTGACCGAGGTCTATCGCGCCGACGAGATGTTTTGCACGGGGACGATGGGAGAACTCGCGCCGGTGGTGACGGTCGACGGCAGGCGGATCGGGCAGGGTGAAGCGGGTGAGATGACGTTGCGTTTGAGCGAGCTTTATCGGGAGAGGACGAGTCGCGAGGGGACGGTGGTTGTCGAATAGCAAACGGAACGCTGTCTTACACACCCTCATCGATCGGAATATCCGCATGAGTGAAGTTAAGGAGCCTCGGGTCAGCACTTCGGATCTCCCGGCGAATGTCAAGGTGTTGGGAGGGGCTAGTCTTCTCAACGATATCGCCAGTGAGATGGCGTATCCTCTGCTGCCGAGATTTCTCTTGGAAGTGCTCGGCGGCAATCGCTTTTTGCTTGGCGTCATCGAGGGGGCCGCGGACACCGCTGCCAGCATGCTCAAACTCTGGTCCGGTGGACGCGCCGATCGGGTCGAACGCAAGAAGGGACTGGTTCTCGCCGGATACGCCTTGGCCGCCTTCGCACGGCCATTGATCGGGCTGGTGACAGCCACATGGCAACTCTTCGGCTGCCGCATCCTTGATCGGATCGGCAAGGGCATTCGCACGGCGCCTCGCGACGCATTGATCTCGGAGTCGACACCGACGGGACTGCGCGGCCGGGCCTTCGGTTTTCATCGCGCGATGGATCACTTGGGGGCGGCGATTGGGCCTCTCCTCGCCGCCGCATTTCTGCTGTTTTGGCCCGACCGTCTGCGCATTCTTTTCTTGTTGACGCTACTGCCGGGCGTCATCGTCCTGTTATTGCTTTCGACGTATCTGCGGGACACACCCCCTTCGAGAGAGAGAAAAAAATCACCGTTCACCTGGTCGCTTCGCCCTTTTGGAAGATCTTTTCGCATCTATCTTTTTTCGCTGGTACTTTTCTCGCTTGCCAATTCCAGCGACGCATTTCTTCTCGTGCGCGCGGAAGAAGTAGGCGTCCCCTTGGCTTGGTTGCCGATACTGTGGCTCGTGCTCAATCTTGTCCGCAGCGGCGCCAATCTGTTCGTGGGACCATGGGTCGATCGATCTGGACCAAAGATTTTCTTGGTGCTGGGCTGGTTATGTTACGCGGTTGTCTACCTTGGATTTGCCTTCGCCGACCAGCCCTGGCAAATTTGGCTTCTCTTTGTCGCCTATGCCCTGTTCTACGGTCTCGCGGAACCAGCGGAAAAGACGCTGGTGACCATGCTCACCCCACCCGCACAAAAGGGGCTTGCCTTCGGCTGGTTTCATTTCGTGATGGGGCTCACTACTTTGCCGGCGAGTTTGTTGTTCGGCGCCTTGTACCAGTGGGTTGGTCCTTTTGCCGCCTTTGGGACCGGCGCGGGATTTGCCGTCCTGGCTACTGGAGTGCTCGTGGGAGTGCGGCCTTCTACCTCAGGTTCCTCCCAAATGGAAGCAAATTGAGCGGAACAGCTACCGAACGACATCCCGCACCACATTGCCGAACACCGTGGAGAAAGAGTGCAACGAGACGATCCTTCGCTTGCGCGACGGATCTGGTAAGATTCTGACATGAAGAAGAAATCCGACGATGCCGCCGACCCTGATCCGTGGAAGGAAAAGCTGCTGGAATCGCTCAAGCAGGAGCGTCCTTCGCCGCGGCGCTGGGGCATTTGGCTCAGCATCGGCATGCTGGGTTTGTTGGCGCTGGTGGCCTGGTTTATGTATCCAGGGCCGACCTTGCCGATGCCGCCGTTGGTCACGTTTGACGTGGTGGTCCCGGCGGGCGAGGAGGCGCCGGTGCGCGCGGTGTTCGAGATGCCGCCGGAAGGGGAACCGGTGGCGAAGCTCGCGGGTCGCCAGTTTCACTTCAGCGAGAGTCGCCTTCCTTTGGGGAAAGAACTGAGCGCCGCGCAAGTCGTCCTGAAAAAGGACGGCGTGGCGGAAGCGACCCTCACCGTTCCCGCCGAGATGCGCCAGGTGGCGTTCGAGGCCCAATGCCCAGGCGGCAGTGGATTGCCGGGCGTCAAAGATCAGGCGCGTATTTTCAATCTGCCGGCCGATGCGAAGTTGGCGGTGGTAACGGTGGAGGGCACTTTGTCGCTGAGCGGGGTCGGCGACTGGGAGAAGACGAATCATCGCGAAGTCGTCGGCGTGCCGGAAGCGGCGCCCGCGCTGCAAGCGGCGCGCAAACACGGATACGAGATCGTGTACCTGGCGCTGGAGTCCGCTCGTCCGACGACGTATCAGAAGCTGCGAAGCTGGGCGCGGTTTCGCTTCGGCGCGGATGCGGCGAAATTGCCGGAAGGCCCGGTGCTGGGCCGCCCTGAGTATCCGGGCGATTTCGATTCGGCCTATTTGAAGTCGTTGACGAGCCTCAAGGAACGCTTCACCGGGCCTCATGTCGGCATCACCGCCAGCCCGACGCTGGCCCGACGGTTCAAGGAGGCGGGCTATCGCACGGTCCTCGTCGGCGACGGCGAACCGATCGCGAACATCGAACGGCTCCGCGGCTGGGAAGAGTTGGCAGGCATGTTGAAAAAGAAATGACGTGCTCCTGTTTCGCGCAAACAGCCGATTGAATGAAGGGTGACATCGCCATGGCGTCGACGGAAGGCTGGCAGGGATTTGTTTACGCGGAGGATCGCGACGGTTCGCGCAGCCTCGGGTTCAAACTGCTCGCGCCGACGAACGCGGACTGGTCCGCCGAAGTGGAGACCTTGGCGCGGCGGTTGCATGCCTGTCCCTACCCGGAAACCTGGCAGTCGGCGGCACTGTTTTGTTCGGTTATGCTGGAAGATGGCCGGCGTCTCGTCGCCGTCGCGCAGTACGGCTTGCGCGACCATACGCCGAACCAGCGTCTGGGCGGCCTGGAACTGTTTGGCGCGGTGGGGCCTGGGTCGCTGGACTTGGAACAGGCCCGCGCTCTGACACGCTGGCTGCGGGAACGACGGGCCGCGACCGACGATCCGCGCAGCTTGGCGGGGCCGATCGCGCTCGACACTCTGGCGCCCGCGCCGGAGTTGCCCGCGGTCGGATTTTTATCGCTGCGCATGCCCGCGGCCGGCGCCTTGCTCATCACGGGGTCCACGCCGGAGCAACCCGATCAGAACCTGGCGCTTTTGGCGGGCGCATCCTCGGCAAACTGGCAATGGCTTCCATTTTGCGGCCCGGACTTTCCATTCGAGGCGATTGCACGGCGCGGGCCCTTGGTGGCTTGGACGCCGCCGCGCGTCGATCTCGCCGTCGTGTTGGCGCGTTCCGGGCAAGAAGCGGTTCCCATTCCAAAGCGAGCGCGCGGCATCGGCCCCGCGCTGGTCGTGTTGATCCTACTTGCCGCGCTGCTCCTGAACGCTTACGCCTGGTGGACGCTGCCGGAACGAATGCCGGCGCCCGCGCCGCCGGTCCAAACCGCGATCCCCGCGCAGGCGAGTCCGCCCTCGACGCCGCCTCCGACGGAAACGCGCGAACGCTTCGCCAAGGCGCTGCATCGTCTCGCCGTCAACAAGGCGGGAGGGGAGTGGCTCAAAGACGGTCCGTCGGCGCGCGTCCTCTACGAACGCATGGTCGCGACGGACCCGGATTTGCGCTGCGACGCGGAGGCGGGGCAGGCGCTGGTGGGGATGGTCGGCCGGCTGGCGAGTTTTCATCCCGAGCGCGTGGCCCGCATCATCCGCGAGGAATTCGGCGACAACAAAGGCTTCGACCCGGTAGTCATTCAGATCGTCAGCGAGCGCGTGAAGTCGCGGCTGGAACGGGAGATTTTGTCGGTGAAGAAAAACGCCGATCCGTAGAATAGTCGTTCCATCAAGCGCGTTTCAACAAGCGAGGTTTGCATGCCTGCCCCTCTGGCCAATCTGCATGGCACGATGATGGCTTTGGAAGACGTCAAGATTTCCGCCCAGGACCGCGGGTTTCTTTTCGGTGACGCGGTTTACGAAGTGATGCGCATCTATCGCGGCAAGGTTTGGCTCGAAGCTGAACACATGGAGCGCTTGCGCCGCAGCCTCGCCGAGATTCGGATTCACGGCGTCGACCTCGACAGACTCACGCGGCGAATGCATGAAACGATCGCCGCGGGACCGTTCGGCGAGGCGATGGTCTATCTGCACGTCAGCCGAGGGACGGCGCCGCGCAAACATGCCTTCCCCAAGCAAGCGACCCCGCTGGAATTGCTCTGGGTGCAGGATTACGACGATGCCGCGACCGCGCGGCATCGCCACATCGGCACGAAGGTCATCACGCACCCGGACATCCGCTGGGGGCGCTGCGACATCAAGTCGACCAATCTGCTCGCCAACGTGCTCGCCAATCAGGCGGCGGCGGAAGCCGAGGCCGTCGAGGCGCTGCTGTATCTGCCCGACGAGACGATGTCGGAGGCGTCGCATAGCAGCTTTTTCACCGTGAAGGGCGGCGTCGTGCAGACCACGGCGCTAAGGGCGAACATCCTGCCCGGGATCACGCGCAACTTTCTCGTGGACCTGATTCGCAAGATCGGCATGCCGCTGGAAGAAAGGCCGATCTCCCGCGCGGAGTTGTTCCACTGCGACGAAGTTTTCCTGTGCGGGACTACCTCGGAGGTGTTGCCGGTGGTGCGCATTGACGACTGCACAGTCGGCGACGGCAAACCAGGACCGATCAGCCTGCGTCTCCTGGCCGCGCATGTGCAAGCCGTGGAGGAGTTATCGCGTTAGCCATTTTCGCGCCCGAGCCTGAGCGAAAGGCGACGAGCCGGAGGGCGCGCGTGAAACGGGGATGCGCGGAAGCATGTCTTGTCGCCTGCCCGCGCCCCGGCTACAGTATCCTGCAATCGACTTCGTGAAACTTTTCTCGGGTTTGGGTTCAGTATGGCAACCACCTCCATGGAACGGCAGGATCCGCACAACGAGCGGCTGGAGCGCGGCGAGAAGGTGCTCGTCTTCGGCATCATGACGGCGCTGGCCGTCGAGGGGCTGTTCGCGATCGTCGGGCCGGCGATGCGGCATTCGATGTTGGGCATCGTCTGGGGCGTCGTGTCGTTCGTGTTCGTCATGGTGCTAGCGAACTTCCTTTACGCGGGCAACCGGACGGCGCACAAGATCGGCACCGCTTGGGCGGCGTTTCAGATCGTGCTGTCGCTGGTCGTGCTGTTGGTGCTCGCCTTCACGCCGGAAGCGGTGGAGACGACGCGGCATGTGGCGTTGCCGACGGTGTGGATGGCGGCGATCAAGCTGCTGGCGTACATCGTATTGTGTTCGTCGCTGTTGTTGGCTCCTCGAGTCCGTGACTTTCTCGACGTGAAGCGGGGGGCGGAACTGAAGTCCGAGAATCCGCTGGCGCCGACGGGCGTCGAGGTCACCTTCGCGGCGGACCAAAAGCAGGTGATCGGCAGCCTGGGCACGCTCCTCAAGACGGCGGCGGTGGTGCTCCTCATCGTCGGCATCTTGCAGGCGTTGGTCAGCCTGCGGGAGTTCATGAACATCGCGAACTACTCGACGGGGCCGGTGCTCCAGACGTTGGCGCTGTGGCTGGTGATGCGTTTCTTGCCTGCCGTGGCGACGATCTCGATCGGCATTGTGATGTTTCCGCCTGCGGCCGCGGCGAAGCTGGTCCGCACGCAGGGGACGGACATGTCGTACCTGATGAATGTGCTCATGAAGCTGCGGGGTTTCTTCTTTTGCCTCATCATCCTGGTGGCGATGCAGTTGTTGGGTTTGGTGGTGGGGGTGCCATTGCGTTGATGAGATGGGATCTTGCGATGGATTGGTGTTAGTGGTCCGTTGTCAGTGGTCCGTTGTGACGCGATTACACGAACGAACGAGGGTATAGACCATGCCTCCTGGAGCGGTGCCGGAAGTTCCCCTGGAGTTCAACGAGCAACAGGATCAAGTGGTGCGCGAGTTCGCGAAGAACGTCAAGCTGGCCGGTCTGGTCACACTGGCGCTGGGAGGCGTGAGCATGCTGACCGGGCTGATCCTGTGGTTTTGGTGGTGGGAATCGTTCTGGGGTGGGTTGTTCGCGATCGTCGTGGGAGCGACGGCGAAGTTGATGGGCCTGGTGCTCCTGTCGACCGCGTCGGACGCCGGCTACATCACCGAGACGCAGGGGTACGACAAGATCCACATGCTCAACGCGTTCAAGTCGATCAACCTGTGGTTGCAGGTGCAGATCGGACTCGCGTCGCTCATCGGCGTGGTGCTGGTGGTGCGGTTGTTCGCGTAAACGTCGGATTGTGGTTAGCACGACGCGCAAAAGCAAGCGAGTGGATTCACTCGCTTGCTTTTGCGCGTCGTGCTAACGAAACCAATCTGAATACAATCAGCCAAAGCGATAACGACCGCACCGGAATCTCCTTCTCTACCCGAGGTGATGACTCGTGACGATTTGGGCCAACCTCTTCACGGAAACCGTCGGCAATCAAACGGTGCTGCGGGCGATGCCGTTGCTGCTACTGGTGCTCGGCGTGCTTGCCATCGCCTATCGCTACTACAGCGCGTTCCTCGCCGCCAAGGTCGCGGTGCTCGACGATCTGCGGACGACGCCCGCCCACCAGTTCAACGACGGGCAGAACTATCACCCGACGAACAAGTGGGTGCTGTTCGGCCATCACTTCGCGGCCATCTCCGGCGCGGGGCCGCTCATCGGACCGGTGCTCGCGCTGCAATACGGCTACATGCCGGGTTTGTTGTGGCTGGTGATCGGCGTGTGCCTTGCCGGCGCGGTGCAGGACATGCTGGTGCTGGCGGCGTCGGTGCGCCGGGGCGGCAAGTCGCTGGCGCAAATCGCGCTGACCGAATTGGGCAAACCCGCGTCGATCATCGTCTCGGCCGCCATTCTGGTGATCGTCATCATCGCCCTGGCGGGCTTAGGCTCGGTCGTCGTCAAGGCACTGGGAGGCGAGGAAGCGCCATTGCCCGCGCACACGCAGGTGATGTTGCCGGAGGGGGTACGGCGCGTCGATTTCAAGCTCGAAGACGGCCATCTCGTGGGCACGTTTCCGGAGCGTTGCAAGGTGCGCTATTCCAAGGACGGTGCCTGGAGCTATCGACCCGAGAAATTCAAGCTTCAGACGAAGGCCCCAAAAACGCTGGCGAACCTATTCGAGCAAAGGCCCGAAGGCGTGGTCTTCCTCGCCCCCGAAGGAACAATGCAGGTCGTGCCCGGCAGTTCCTGGGGGACGTTCACGATCTTCTGCACGATCCCGATCGCGCTCTTCGTCAGTCTGTGGATGTACCGCATCCGCAAGGGGCACGTCGTCGAGGCGAGCATCATCGGCGGCGTCGGCGTCATCGCGGCCACCGTCGTCGGCGGCTTCATCCCCGGCAGCGCCCTGGAGCCGATCTTTTCGCTGGGCAAGAACGAGACGATCCTCGCTCTGTGCGGGTACGGGTTCATCGCGTCGGTGCTGCCGGTGTGGCTGTTGTTGTGTCCGCGCGACTACATTTCCAGCTTCTTGAAAGTCGGCACGATCGCGCTGCTTATCATCGGCGTCCTCGTCGCCAATCCGGCCTTACGGGCGCCGATGGTGAACCACACCTTTGCTTCCGGCGGGCCGACGTTCGCGGGCAATATCTTCCCGTTCGTGTTCATCTGCATCATGTGCGGAGCGATCAGCGGGTTTCATGCCCTCGTGTCGTCCGGGACAACGCCGAAGATGATCGATAAAGAAAGTCATATTCGGCCCATCGGCTATGGTTCGATGCTGATGGAGGGTCTGGTCGGCGTGGTGGCGCTCATCGCGGCGGCGTCGATGCCCGTGGATCTGTACTACGACATCAATGTGCCGCTCAGCAAAGCGGGCAATGCGGAGTTGCAAAAAAAGCTGGGCGACTTGTACACCGAAATGGGTATCGACCGGGAAGCGGCGCGCGATCCGATCCTGGCGACGGGCGGAGACATCGCGCATCTGGACCTCGGACAGATGGAGGAAATGGTCGGCGGTGAATCGCTGCGGGGTCGGACCGGCGGGGCGGTGACGCTCGCGGTCGGCATGGCGACAGTCTTCACGCAGGCGATGTACAACCTCAATCTGCACTTCGAAGGGCTGATGAAATACTGGTATCACTTCGCGATCATGTTCGAGGCGTTATTCATCTTGACGACAATCGACACCGGCACGCGCATCGCCCGCTTCTTGATGCAGGAATCGCTCGGCAAGGTCTATCCGCAGTTCGAGAAGACCGACTGGCTGCCGGGATCCGTCCTGGCCACGACGATCGTCACCGTGGGCTGGGGCGGATTGGTCGCGACGGGATCGATCAGCACGATTTGGCCCATGTTCGGCATCGCCAATCAGCTGCTGGCGGTCCTCGCGCTATGCCTGGTGACGACGCTCCTGATCAACACGGGACGCGGCAAATACGCCGCGGTGACGCTCTTGCCGATGGTCTTCGTCACGGTGACGACGATGACGGCAGGCGTGCAGATGTCGCAAGGGTTTATCGCCAAAATCAGCGGCGGGGAAGTGCTGGTCGGCTCTCTCAATCTGGGGATGACGCTGTTCGTCATGGTGTCGGTCGGAACGATTCTGCTGATGGCGGCAAGCCGGTGGCTGGGCGTGACGGGGGGGATGATTAAAGCGAAGAGCGAGGAGCGGCAAGAGTAATGAACGGAGATGGCAGATCTTGCATTCCGATGGGCCGGCATGGTATCCTAAAACGAGTCGGTTGGTTAGGGCAGGTGAATGAATGAATGAGTCTGTCTGCGATGTCCAGGGCAATTCCACTTTGCGGGATAGTGCGACAAGGAATGCGAGGAGCCGCTATGGAAATGAGAGAAGTTGCGACCGCCGTGAAATCATCAGAGTTGCTGCGGTTAGCCCCAAAAAATATTCCCTCGTGCCTTGATCCGATACCGGCCGAATTTCTCGAGCCTTTGGTTTTTCATTGGGACGAAGACGAATTCGTGGCGTCGGAAGCCGTTCGCGAATTCTCCGCCGCAATGTATGCCGATCATTGAGCCGCATGCTCCTGACGCCCCGCTCAATCAAGGCGACCTGCTTCAAGATGTGAAATTATTTCTCACATCCGTGGCGGATAACTTTGACGGCGGAATGTCTGCGCCTGTGAAATTGAAGTATTGCTTGGTGCTGTCAAGGCCTTGCGTCATTGCCCACAAGTCCACCGTGCTCGTCGCAGGTGTTGATAATTTTCGGACATCGGCTCCGCCCGAGATTGACTCCTTTAGGAAGGCGAAACACTTTCTCGAGAAACTAAGGGATGGTGACGGAACGCCCGATCAGTTCTACCTCGGTCAGCTTTTGGGAGACCAAGACTCAGGTCGGTATGCCGCAAGGCTTGACAGCATTCATACTGTTCAGCTTCCCACGAAACCTGAACTCCGCGCTGAATTCGTGAGGAAGTACCGCTTCGCGCGGCTAACCGAAGACTTTCGTCGAGATCTACACACTCGAATTTTCCAAGCATTCAGTATTCTTGGGTTCGACGACCTTGCGTGGTATTCGATTGCCGATTTGAAATACCTGATTCAAACAGGGCGGAGCGAAATCCAAAGGATTGAAGGTAACCGTTCACCATCAACCCATCAGTCTACCAAACTCGGCGCCTGCCTGCCTTCCCGATAGGCCGAAACCGCTTCGCGAAGATACTCCAGCACGTTGCGGTCGCGTAAGCG